>Ga0315553_10000508_pt1 | contig 34594 bp, 25 predicted proteins | sample SalMarSW160140MG_FD_203099 | JGI IMG/M metagenome (GOLD analysis project Ga0315553, IMG submission 203099) | Salt marsh sediment microbial communities from the Plum Island Ecosystem LTER, Massachusetts, United States - Salt Marsh Sediment SW1601-40 ... | reverse complement strand
CTTCAAACAGATTTACATCTTTTCCGAATTTCCGGTTCCGGAAGACAACTGCCTCACGGAAGGTCCCGGGGATTGCTTCCCCGGTAACAACATCTGCTATCTGTTTATATTCCCCGCTTAATACGATGTTTACCGTAACCGGTTCATCCAAAAACGATTCGACAACAAAGGAATGATTATCATAAACAAACAGGCTGACCTCAGCCGGCCCTTCGAGGGTTACATCAAGGTCTCCTGCAATGTTCTGCCTGAGACTGTTCAAAACCGCAGCCGGCATATTGTAAAAATCGATAAAATTATCCGGTACGGTCAGGACAAAGAGCCGGCCTGTAGAGTAATCAGCCCGGTGTAAAATTGGCCAGCCGTTGGTGTCATCCAATCCTGACACCACCTCCCATGAATCGTTGGTGAGGTATTGGATCTGCGGTATGATGATTTCACGATCAATGGAGGTTGTCGGCCCCCAACCTGCCCTGAATTCTTTCACATTCGCCCTGCGGTCCGTAACAACCAGCTCAACAACATCTTCTATGCCTTTACCCTGGAGTGCTTTGTACAGTCCTGAGGTTATTGTGACCCGTTTACCCGATCTCAGCTGCTTTTTTATTTTCTCAACAATCTGTGGATCAAACACGGCAGATTCTGTGAGCAGGACCATCTCTTCCCCTTCCGGGAATTCAGGGACGATATCGATCGGGATCCCGATCATTCCCAGGTAGTTTTGAAGAAAATCCTCACCTGTGGAATGATAGGGCTTGTAACTTTTTACTCCCACAGGATTACCGAGTGATCCCAAAATCCCGTCAACCACTTCCAGTGAATAGCCGGCAACCCTGGAAAATTTTGTCGGTTCGAACATGGATCCATTCTCCAGCCTGAGTGGCTTTTTCACCTCATCAAAATCAAAACTGGTACCCGTACCCTGCCAGTCTGCCCGGGTATTATCGTGAAAGGGGGAATCCATCTGGCGTATATCAAACAGGGTAATTTCAGGTGCCTTTGCAAAAAGTGTCAGCCACAACTGTTCGGCATACCGGTCCAGGGGATTTGAACCGCCTGTATCCACCCATCCGCCCCGGTTTTGCCCCGGTTTGATGTTTTCAAAATAGCGGAAAATAGCGTATCCGTGGTACTGTTGCAAATGTTGGTTGCCTGTGCGGTTCCGGGTTTCGGTTCCGGTATAGAGGCCGTCAAACAATGCTGGTTGTCCCTCCAGGTTAAAACCCAATCCCTGAAAATGTTCATACCAATTGGGATATTTGATCACCACCTCAACATCCGGGTTCATGGCTTTTGCCGGGTTCAGGACCAGTTCAACTGCTGCATCCTTCATCAATTCCAGGCGGTATTCTGTCCAGCTTTTTTCTTTTTTTGCCGCGATACACAGGTCGCATTTACAATTGGTGAAGAAGAAATCATCCAGGATGACTTCATCAAAAAAACGGGCTGTGTAGGTGGCTATCTCCTTTACTTTTGCACGGTGGTTGGGATTGGTATAACAGAACGTTTCAAAATTGTTGCTTTCGTCGATGGTATAGGTGATGCCACCCGCCACTTCAATGCCCCTGTCCCTGAAAAAGTCAATCGCTGCTTCCAGTGTTTTTTCATCAACCATCAGCAGATCCCTGTGGGTTTCCAGGTAAACCTTATCCACATGAACCTGTTTTGACAGTTCATCCCAGACCGTCTCCAGCCAGTTCAGATCGCTCATTTTTTCCACCTCATAAGCACGACAGTATACGGCAACCTTGAAGTTCTTATAGCCTTCAGCAAATGATTGTGAAGCCCATAGTGCCATAAAGATTATGGTTAGTATTACCCTGGTTTTTCGTATCATGATTGCGGTTTTGAAGGTTAGCTTTTTATAAAGATAATACATTAGTCCGTTTGACCTGAAGGAAGAATGACGATAAACGATTCACGATACGGGCCCCGTGAAATACTGCTTTGCCGTAAAAGCCTGCTTTTATTTCACAGGGCAGGCCTCGTAACCGTAAAACGAACAACGACTATCCTATTTATGATCCGCAAACTGCCACCAGGCAATTGTTCCGAACAACCCGGCAAGAACGGTTAATCCATAAATAAGGTAGCTGATGAAACCGGGTTGTGGAATGGCTTCTCCGGCAACCCCGCTGACCAGGGCGGGAAGAGCCCAGGGAAACCAGAAGGCAGCCCCGGGCAGGCCAACAAACAGCAACTGTGTCAGGATCATGATCAGGATAATGAAACTGATGGGTAACAAATAACCCCGTCCTGCACTGGCAACAAAAGCTACCGGCGTGATCAACAAGGTATTTAATACAGTACAGACCAGGTAAGTCCCCAGGAAAGGGAACCAGTCTGCCGCTGTCCAACCGGGAATATGCACAGCCAGCCCTGTAAGAACCGCAGCCAAAAGAACCACAACAGACAGGATCATGCTCCAGAAAAACAGGATGACCAGCTTGGCAAGGATAATCGTAAAACGGGGAACCGGGAGGGCAAGAAGGTCCTTAACCACCCTGTCTGAAAACTCCCTACCGAAATCCCAGCTGGTAATTATACCAAAACCAATTACTCCGACCGTCAGGATGATCTGGATCAGTAAATCATTATAGGCAACCCAGCTGAATTCTCCAAGAAAGGATGTTTTAACTTGTAATGTAGCCGAACGGCTTGCTATTTCAGGATGTTGAGAGACGAACATTAATAATCCTATCATAATCCCCATGAAAATGAAAAAAAACAGAGATATGGGAAATATTTTTGTTCGCCTGACTTTCAGGATTTCCATCCATAATGCTGCCTGAATTGCTTTCATGATGAATGATTGCTGGTATGAATGATCCGTAGAAAATAGCTCTCCAGGTTCTCCTCCTCAATCAAAATTTTTACCGGTGCAAGCCCCTGTGATGCAAGCAAAGCAGAAATCTTTTCCGGATGGTTGATGGCTGCTTCACCGGATATTTCCAATGATCCATCGGGCAAATAGTCTGCCGGATAACCGGCATTGGAAAGAATTTCATTAGCCTGCTTATTATCCAGGGTCCCGACATGCAATGTCCTTTGCCTGGATTGGTCCAGCTGGTCAATACCTGATTCATGAATCATCTGTCCTTCATGAATGATCCCGATGCGGGTGGCAAACCTGGAAATCTCACCCAGGATGTGACTGGAGATAAAGACGGTCACACCATGATTCCCGGCAAGGTCACTGAGCAATTCCCTGATTTCAACAATCCCCTCAGGATCCAGGCCACTGGCTGGTTCATCCAGTATGAGCAGGCCGGGGCGATGAATCATTGCTTTTGCAATACCCAATCGCTGAGCATTCCCAAGTGACAGGTTCTTTGCCTTGGTATTCCTGTAAGGACTAAGATGAAGCTTCTCCACCACGTCTGCCAGCAATCCCGGATCTTTTAATAACCTGAGCCGGTAGTAGATCTCCAGGTTTTCCAGCACCGTCAGTTCCGGGTAGAAGTACGGTGTCTCCACAAGGTGCCCCACCCGATTCCAGAGACCAATATTCCCCGGACCTACCTTCTGACCAAACAGGAAAGCAGAACCCCTGGTGGGCCTGATCATTCCCAGCAGCATCCGGATGGTGGTTGTTTTACCTGCTCCGTTCAGGCCCAGGAAACCATAGATCTCCGCCTTTTTTATGTGCAAAGTAACATCCTCTGCAGCATGTACGTCCCCGTAATGTTTGGTGAGGTTTTCCGTATGAATGACATGGGTCATTTTGAACATTTCGGTTGCAGGATTTAAATATACTTCAACCCATGATCAAATCCAACTGTTTCTACTCACCGGGTGACTCTAGAGGACCGCCTGGCCGGCCGCGCCAGACTCCCCCCGGTTAGTTGTTCTTTTGCTGGCTCTACCCATAAATCAGAATGACATTAGGTCAAAATCCCCCTTTATTTGGGGGGGTGTCACAACATACATAATTATATTGGATCGTCATCCCGAATTTGTTTCGGAATCTCATTATCAACCACTTAAAGATCCTGAACCAAGTTCAGGATGACTTAGAACTTAGTTGCAACACACCCCCACAAGGTTTGGATTTATAAATAATATAACCTGAAATCTCAATATAAAAGGAAAGGGTTAGGGTCAATAATCAGAAAGTGCCGTAGGCAGGGACGGCATATTTTTAGAAAAGAATCATGCAATCACAACGGTCAAACTGCGAAAGTCATTTACGGGAAATCTGACCATTGACCGTAAAGCACCGAGCTTAAATAGGAAGGTAATTGGTTGGAAAACCCATCCGTCAGACCCGATATGGGTCAGACGGTATTGCTAAAATCCGGTCTGACGGCTACAGCCCGTCAGACCGGTGGGAAAAAACCAATCCATTGTATTGCGTTACAATAATTGCCTGGTTCAGTCCGGTTCATGAAAGGATTTCCCTCTGCTGAATATCTCAGTTGAACCGATTTATCGTTGTGACAATCTATTCTGAATACATGCCGCCCCTATCGGGGCTATGAGAGTTTTGCTGTTTCGCAAATGAAGAACATTTTCATTTGAAACGGGAGCAGGTGTAGTAAGAAAAATTACAGCGATATCGTTATCTTCGTACTCAAAACAATTTCAAAACTCAGACCACTAACAATATAAATCCAGCATGCTTAACCGAATTATCAATTTCAGTATCAAGAACAAGCTTATTGCAATCCTGGTTACGATCAGTGTAACCGGATTTGGTGTGTTTGCCATCTTTCAGATTCCTCTTGGCGCTGTGCCCGATATTACCAACAACCAGGTACAGGTGATCACCACTTCTACCAACCTGTCAACCCAGGATGTGGAGCAATTTATCACCTACCCGATTGAGCTTGAGATGTCAAACCTCCCCGGTGTGCAAGAGATCCGGTCAATCTCCAAATTTGGTCTGTCGGTGGTCACTATTGTTTTCGAAGATAAGATGGGCACGTATCTGCCACGCCAGCTGATTGCAGAAAAAATTAAAAGCGCATCCTCCAATATTCCGGAAGGCTTTGGGGCACCTGAAATGGGGCCGATCACTACCGGACTGGGAGAAATATACCAGTATATCCTGGATCTGAAACCGGGATATGAAAACAGCTATTCAATCATGGAGCTACGTACCATACAGGATTGGATAGTGAAACGTCAGCTTTCCGGTATCCCGGGAGTCGTGGAAGTGAATACCTGGGGAGGGTACCTTAAACAATATGAGGTTGCCATCAATCCGGAACGAATCAAGGGTTTGGGAATTTCGTTGTTGGAAGTGTACGATGCAATGCAGCAAAACAACAGTGTAGCCGGAGGTGCCTACATTGAAAAACAAAACCAGAGTTATTTCATCCGGGGTGACGGGCTGGTAAAATCGCTCGAGGATCTTGAAAATATTGTCATCACCAATACCAGTGGAGTGCCGATCCTGATCAAGGATGTCGCAATGGTTCGTTTCGGGAGTGCCAGCCGGTTCGGGGCAATCACAGCAAATGGTGAGGGGGAAAAGGTCATGGGGCAGATCATGATGCTGAAAGACGCCAATTCGAACAAGGTGATCGATGCCGTGAAAAAACGAGTAGCTGAAGTTCAGAATATACTTCCTGAAGGAATCTACATTAATCCGATTCTCGAACGGAGCGAACTGATCCATAAGACCTCGTTAACCGTGTTTGAGAATCTGCTCTTCGGATGTTTGATCGTCCTCATTATAGTGATCCTGCTGTTGGGTAACCTGCGCTCGGGTTTGGTGATCGCTTCGATTATTCCGCTCTCCCTTCTCTTTACCATCTCGATGATGTACATCTTCGGGATTGATGCTAACCTGATGAGTCTTGGAGCACTCGACTTCGGTATCATCATTGATGGAGCAGTGATCATTGTTGAATTTATTGCCATCCGGCTTACCGTTAGCCAGAATGAGCTTGCCGGGGTAATGGGTGATGAGCGTCAGACAATCATGGACCGGATCACGTATAACGGTGCATCCAAAATGATGAATTCGGCCATCTTCGGACAGGTGATCATCCTTATTGTTTTCATCCCGGTTCTTTCGCTTAGCGGGGTTGAAGGAAAAATGTTCCGCCCCATGGCTCTTTCATTCAGCTTTGCCCTTCTGGGTGCTATGTTTTTCGGACTCACCTGGTTGCCGGTTGCTTCCGCCCTTTTCCTCCGGCCTGAAAAAGAGAAACAATTCGTTTTGACCCGTTTTATCATGAACCTATTTTACCGCTCATATGATCCTGTAATCAGGTGGTCTTATGACCATAAAAGCGTGATCTTTGGACTGGCAATTGCATCATTGATCTTTACTGGTTTCATCTTCTCAAGAATGGGTGGTGAATTCGTACCGATACTGGATGAAGGTGATTTCGTGATCCAGCCTGTCCTGAAAACGGGTACATCCCTTTCAAAAACCATTGAAACGACCACCAGGATGGAAAATATCCTGATTGATCAGTTTCCCGAAGTGGATCAGATCGTATGCAGGATAGGTGCTGCTGAGGTGCCAACAGATCCGATGTCTATGGAGGAGATTGACATGATCATCAAACTAAAGCCAAAAAAGGAATGGATCACGGCAGATAGCAAGGAAGAGCTGGCGAATCATTTCAAAGAGGCATTGCTTGTGATTCCCGGTATTGATTATGAGTTCACCCAACCGATCGAAATGCGGTTCAACGAATTAATAACCGGTGTACGTGCTGACCTGGCAATAAAGATCTTTGGAGAGGATCTTGAAATTCTGGCTGATAAGGCTCTTGAAGTCAAACAGTTGATTACTGATGTGCCCGGGGCTGCAGATATCATCCTGGAAAAGACGGAAGGGCTACCACAGATGAGTGTGAAATACAGGCGGAACAAGGTTGCTTATTATGGACTGTCCATCGAGGAACTGAATCGGTATCTTACCATGGCTTTCGGTGGAGCCGTGGGTGGAAGTGTGTTTGAAGGCGAAAAACGGTTTGACCTGGTGGCACGGCTTCAACCCGAATTCCGCAACGATATAGAACACATTAGAAACCTTCAGGTAAGCTTGTCCAATGGGAAACAGGTGCCTTTAAGAGAACTGGCTGATATAGAATACGCAACAGGTCCTGCAAAAATCTCCAGGGATAATACCCATCGAAGGGTAGTAGTAAGCGTGAACGTACGGAATCGTGACCTGGAATCGGTGGTGAATGATATAAGCGCAATCCTGGAAAAGAAACTGGACCTGCCCGCTGGCTATTCTGTCGATTACGGGGGGCAGTTCGAAAACCTTCGCAATGCTTCAAGAAGATTGAAAATTGCTGTCCCCATTGCCCTTTTGTTGATCTTTATTTTCCTTCATTTTGCCTTCCAATCCTTCAAAGAGGCAGGAATGGTCTTCTCGGCTGTTCCTCTATCCATTGTCGGCGGTGTTTTCCTGCTCTGGATAAGGGGTATGCCTTTCAGCATCTCAGCTGGTATCGGTTTTATCGCTCTGTTCGGTGTCGCTGTATTGAACGGTATCGTTCTGATTGAACACCTGAAGGAATTGAAAAAGCAGGGCATCACCGATATGCGTGAACGGATCCTTAAAGGAACACATGAACGTCTCCGACCTGTTATGCTAACTGCTGCTGCTGCAGCCCTCGGATTCCTGCCAATGGCGATCTCTACCTCAGCAGGTGCCGAAGTACAGCGCCCGTTAGCCACAGTTGTTATTGGCGGTCTTGTCACTTCCACCTTGCTGACCATGCTGGCACTGCCACTAATGTACAGCATTTTCGATGAAATTACCGGCATACAACTCTGGCCTCCAAAATTCAAGAGAAGAAAAATCGTCTCTTTGATCCTTCTGTTATTGATCCCTGCATTTGCTCAATCCCAACCGGCATCACAATCCATGGATCAGCCGGATACATTGATCCTTACCGATGCTCTGGAAATCGCTTACCGGAACAACATGGAGCTGGCAGCATACCGTTCAAAAGCCGAAGAAAGCAAAGCCCTTATAAGAACTGCATTTGCTATCGATCAGACAACACTCTATTTCAATTACGACGAAAATAACATTGCGGAAAATGACTATCCTATCGGTGTTTGGGGAGCCGAACAGCGATTTGATTTTCCAACCACTTATTTTGCACAGCGAAAAGCAAACAGGATCGATTTCAATATGGCAAAAGATGAACTCGAGAAGAGGAAAAGAGTGCTTTCCAGGGATGTTTCAAAAACTTATTATACCGTTATCTATCTTCAAAATAAGCAGCAACAGTACCGTCTGATCGACAGCATTTACCGTCGGTTTTCCACTGCTGCAGAATTCAGTTTTAACCAGGGTGAAATTACCTATCTTGAAATGCTGAATGCCCGGTCAAAATCCAACCAGTTCCGGATCATGCAGAGCCAAATTCAGCACGACATCGATATTGCCATTGCCAACCTGGCGACATTAATGAATTACGATAGCCTGTTCACTATACCCAATGAACCGCTCATGGAACTGGTCGTTGAATCTGACGGGGTGGCATCTGATCCCGGATTACACTATCTGCAACATGCCATCCTGCTCCAGGATGCACAATTAAAGGTGGAAAAGAACCGGTTCCTGCCCGATATGACCCTCAGTTACTTCAATGGGACCAATAAATACCCGGGTTCAAGAAACTATCAGGGCTTCCAGGTAGGCCTTGAGATTCCCCTGTTTTTCAGCGAGCAGAGGGCAAAAGTAAAAGCAAAGCGGTACGCCTGGGAATCGTCAGTAAACCTGCAGGCTAATTATATCCGTGTGTATGAAAACAAAGTTTCCGAAATGATGACCGGACTTGAAAAATACAGAGAGTCTATTCAATATTATGAACAAACAGGGAAGCACCTGGCAGACCAGCTGATCCGATCTGCACAGGAAAGCTATGCTGCAGGAGAGATTGACTTTTTTAAATTTGCCCAGAGCATAGATAGTGCAATCGAGATCGAACTGAATTACCTGGATAACCTTTATAAATACAACGAGGTAGTGCTTGAGATCAATTACCTGACACTCTGACTCAGGCTAATATCTATGCAATAATGAAAGGTCAGGTGAAAATACATCTAAAAATAAAATAGTAACAATATGAAACGGAACATAAACTATATTTTGCTTGTTGTTATGCTGGCATCTGTTTCCTTACCCTCCTGTCATAACAGGAACCAGGACAATGCAGGGGATTTGAACAAGGAGGAATCAGGACCTGCTGCAGAGGAATCCATGGAAATAGTGATCACAAAGGAGCAATTTGAATCGTCCGGAATGAAGCTCGGAGAACCGTTACCCAGGATGTTCCAAATCGTGATCAATGCCAATGGGTATGTTGTAGCATCACCCTCCGGTTGGGTAAAGATCAGTACACTGATCCCCGGAAGGGTAAAGCAGATCAATCTGTCGGTTGGCGATTACATTAAGACGGGCCAGGTACTTTTCACTCTTGAAAGCAATGAGATCATTTTGCTGCAACAGGAGTATGGTGAAGCATTTCATCAGCTAAAGTCATTGCAAGCTACCTATGAACGACAGAAAGCACTATCTGAAGAACAGATCACTGCACAGAAAGATTTTATCATTGCCGAGAGTGAATACAGAAGTCTGCTCATGAAAACTGAAGGGCTGAAGACACGATTAAGGATGATTAACATTGATCCTGTACAGGTGGAAAAAGGGACCATCGTTCCCCTTGTATCTGTCTATTCACCCATTCAGGGATTTGTTACCAAACAGGACCTGGTGCTCGGACAATTTATTGAACCCCAGGCAACAGTTATGGAACTGGTCGATCTGGATCAATTACAACTGAATATCCATGTTTTTGAAAAGGATCTCAAAGATATGGTTGTTGGGCAAACAGTGCACTATTATACTCCGGACAACAGGGAACATGTGTTTGAGGCTACACTGAGTCATATCGGAAAATCGATCGACCCGGATTCTAAAACGGTGCTGTGCATCGCTCAGATCAAAGCTCCAGATGGGACTGCTCTTGTGAACCGTTTGTTTGTCGAAACCGAAATCATAACCTGCCAGCGTGAAGCATCCGCCATTCCAAGCCAGGCTTTGATCAGGGAAGAAAACCGCTATTATGTGCTATCCCTGGTTGATGAGAGGGGAGAAAATTTAATCTTTCGTAAACTCCCTGTCAATATAGGTGTTGTACTGCAGGAATATGCCGAGGTGCTGGATGAAGGACTTAAGGATATTTTAATTGAAGGCGCCTATAATGTGTTACCGGGGGAATAAGCATCCTATCCTCCCAATCATCAGGAAAGAAATTGTTTAGACTCACCCTGTGACACTAGGGGAACACTCACCAGACCGGCCAGGTGCTCACACCGTGAGGTTTAAAAATACGTTACGAATACAAAGGAACCAATGGAGGGCGACCCTGCCTCGCCGGCAGGTTTCCAGGTCGCCTTGATCTTAATGAGGGAAAAACAACTCTGGAGGAGTTGAAAACCAATAGGGGGGTGTATCAAAAGTCGATTTTTCAGTCATCCTGAACTTGTTTCAGGATCTCATAATTCTGATTAACAATAGATTAAGATTCTGAAATAAATTCAGAATGACGATTTTCTGGACTTTTGATACACCCCCTATTTCATCCCGATAAATTACCCGTGAAGCCTGCCTGACTGGTTTTACCCGCCGAGACCGTTTAAACAGTTTAGGTTGGCAGACAGGCCCATGACAAAACCACTTGAAACAATCCCCCAGCTCTTAGTCTTACCGTCTCTCAGTCACTTCGTCCCTGACCCGTAACCCGTAACTCGCATCCCGTAACTCACCTCTCAACCGGCTTTAAATATTTCCCTGGGAAATTTGATTTACCCCAATTATTCGATTATATTTGTCCTGATTTTACTCAATTGGAATCTCTTCGTTTTCAGCGGTGAAACAAGAATAGTTTCCAGGTTTTTGAAGGAGTTCAGATTTATGTTATTAAAAAGTGCAGGATTATTGATAACATAAAGCAAATATTTTTATATTTGCCGATTAATCTAAAAAAGATCTGGTTTATCATAAATGTCCAGATTATGATATTACTTAAAATCAGCAGAGTACCTGATGATCAAAAGTACTAAAACGATTTAGACTGATTCTGCGGAGAACAATGAGAGTCAATTCAAGCTTGGACAATACCCTTTTACAATCGTATATCGCTTTAACCAGCATATAGTATTATCCATTTATTAACCTAAACTTTTTTCTATGAAAAAGAATCTGTTTTTAGTTTTGGTCCTGTCGATCGCCTTCATCGGCTCAGTGATTGCACAGGAACGTACGATTACCGGTACGGTTACCTCAGCTGATGATGGAACGACACTTCCCGGAGTGAACGTGGTGGTTCAGGGGACCAGTATTGGTACCGTGACCAACATGGACGGGAAATATTCCATCAATGTTCCGGCTGATGCCGAAGCGCTGGAGTTCTCTTTCGTGGGAATGATGAACAAAACTGTTCCGATAGGCAGTTCGAGTGTGATTGATGTTGCACTTGAATCCGGCTTTGAGGCAATGGATGAGGTTGTCGTTACCGCGTTGGGTATCTCCAGGGAGAAGAAGGCACTGGGTTATGCCATAACCGAAGTGGGTGGTGAAGAGCTCGCAACCGTGAAGGAAACCAACGTGATCAATTCACTGGCCGGACGGGTTGCCGGTGTCGTACTGACCCAGTCACCCTCAGGACCAGGTGGAGGTACACGGGTGGTGATCCGTGGTAACAACTCCATTACAGGGAATAACCAGCCACTCTATGTGGTGGACGGGATCCCCATGGATAACAGCGGATTTGGTAGTGCAAACGGTACAGGTACTGCGAACTACCGCCGCGATGACTACGGAACCGGTGTTTCTGACCTTAACCCGGACGACATCGAATCGATGACCGTTCTGAAAGGACCGAATGCTGCTGCTCTGTATGGTGCACGGGCTGCCAACGGTGTGATCCTGATCACGACCAAAAAGGGCCGTTCAACCAAAGGAATGGGTGTAACCTATACTCACTCCTCTACGTTTGAAACACCACTCCTGCTTCCGGAATATCAGAATCAATACGGACAGGGAACACGGGGGTATTACTACGATGGCTCACCCAGTTTTGAACTTTCCGACCTGCTCAATTCGGGCGGATCATGGGGCGGTAAATTCGATGGCCAGGATTATCTTTACTGGACCGGCGAAACCAGACCCTACAAAGCACAACCCGACAACGTGAAGGATTTTTTCCGCACCGGTTCAAACATGGTAAATACCATTGCATTTGACGGCGGAACAGCAAATTCATCCCTGCGTTTCTCCTACACCAATGACGTGGCCAAATCAATCCTGCCAAACGCCGGTTTGAAACGCCACAATTTCAACGTCAGGGGAACAACAAACCTTACGGATAAATTGTCGGTGGATGCCAAGGTTACCTATTTTGTACAGGAATCGGAAAACCGTCCGTTTCATGGTACGGAAGGTCTCATGGCCTACCTCTATGATATACCGAGAAACCTGGATATCAATGACCTGAAAGATTACCAGAACCCGGACTACTCGGTGAGAACCTATACCAGTGGAACAAACGGGAACCCATACTGGATAGTAAATCACGATGTAAACAACGATACCAGGAACCGGTTATTGGGATTCGCCAAAGTGAATTATGCCATAACGGACTGGTTGTCGGCTTTTGTCCGCATCGGAACCGACTTCGCATCACAGAAAATTGAAACCATCCAGCAGTATGGACACCATTATTACCCAACCGGGCAGTTTAATTTCCGGAATTACCAGACCAGTGAAACCAACACCGACTTCCTGCTGATGTTTGATAAGGAGATAACTTCTGACTTCAAGATCACAGGTAATTTTGGTGGAAACATGATGTACCAGACCTATGAGCAAATGGGGGTTAATGGCCGGGACTTTAAGATCCCGACCAAACCGACCACCGATAGCGCCAGGGAGTTGAATCCTTCCTATACTCCGTTGCAGGAGAAGAGGATTAACTCACTGTACGGTTCTGCTTCATTATCCTATGGCAATTTCATTTACCTGGATGTTTCAGGGAGAAATGACTGGTCATCTACCCTGCCGGAAGATAACTGGTCCTACTTCTATCCTTCAGTTAGCCTTTCCGCCCTGCTTCATGAATTCATTGATCCGGGTGCTAACTTCATGAACTTCCTGAAAATCAGGGGTAGCTGGGCAAAGGTTGGTAGTGACACCGGTCCCTATCAGCTTGATATCGCGTATGACATGCAGCAGGATGGATACCTGGGTCTGACAACCTTAACCAGGCCCGCTATAAAACTTAATCCTGATCTGAAACCGGAGCAGACTGCGTCACTTGAATTTGGACTGGAAGCTCGTTTCCTGGACAACAGGCTGTTTGTCGATTTCTCCTATTATAACATCAAAACCACAGACCTGATCATGGATGTCCCGGTATCTGCATCAACGGGTTATTCTAATTTCCGCGAAAATGTGGGTGAAGTGGAGAACAAAGGAGTTGAGATCATGATTGGTGGTACACCCTATTCAGCCGGTGATTTTAGCTGGGATATTTCGGCGAACTTCTCTACCAATAAGAATACCCTGAATGACCTGATTGAAGGTCTCGATCGTTATACCTTCAGTACAACTAACGCAGGTAATGTGGATGTTCGTGCAACAGTGGGAGCCGGGTATGGCGATATCTGGGGTACTACCTGGATGAAGAATGATGCCGGTCAACTGGTGGTGAATGCTGATGGGATACCGCAGGTAGATGCGACAAAGAAAAAGCTTGGAAACTACCAGCCCGACTGGGTCGGCGGTATTACCAACAACTTCCGGTATAAAACACTATCACTGAATATTCTGCTCGATGCAAGGATTGGTGGTCAGGTATATTCCGGAACAGATGCCGGCCTGGATGCATCCGGTGTTACAAAACGGACATTGAAATACAGGGAAGAAGGTGTTATCGTGGACGGTGTGGTGAATACCGGTACGGACGAATCACCCGTCTGGACACCCAATACCGAACAAATCACCGGACAGGAATACTGGGGTGCATATAGTGGCATTGTTGAAAACTACGTGTACGACCAGACCAACGTGATGCTGCGCGAATTATCCCTTACATACCAGCTTCCGTCGAACCTGTTCAATAACGTGTTTATTGAATCCGTCTCTCTGAGCCTGGTCGGACGTAACCTTGCTTTCCTCTATAAGGATAAGGATGTTGTGAATTTTGACCCGACTACCAGTTACAGTACAAGTAACTATGCACAGGGTGTTGTTTTCTATACCTTGCCCACAACCCGGAGCTATGGTATTACCTTGAACGTGAAATTCTAATTTTATAAACGATAGAAATATGAAAACGATTAAAATATTACTTGGGTTCGTGTTCGTGTTAGGATTAGCATCCTGTACGAGTGATTTTGTTGAGATCAACAAAAATCCCAATGCGATTACGTCTGATGAAGCGAGTGCTAAATATTTCATCACCAATCCGCAGTACAAACTCTATGCTCCAGATCGTTATCCATACTGGAGAGCCCACCTGATCAACGTCGACCGCTATGCAGGTCATTTCTGCTTTGGTTTCAGCGGCTGCTGGTGGAACGACGGCCTCAGTTATGTCCCTAATACCGGCTATACCGATGCCGCATGGGATTGGATGGAAGGCTATTTTAGCGGCATTAACAACTTCATGGGACTGACTGAAGAAGGAGCAGATTTTGAAAATCCGCTGATGTATGCTGCCGGCCAGATCATAAAGGGTTTGTATTACCAGATGTTTACCGATATATTCGGAATGATTCCATTTTCCGAAGCCGGTAATCCGGATATCACTCAGCCGGCATTTGATTCACAGAATGACATCTACCAGGGGATCATTGCTTTACTGGATCAGGCCATGGCCACCATTGGTGACAATACGACAACCGGCGACGGTGTGAATGATCTTGGGGAGAATGACGTATGGTGTGGCGGTGATCTCCAGCAATGGAAAAGAATGGCCAATACCCTGAAGCTTCGCATAGCACTGCGTGCCTACGGTGCACCCAATGCTACCTGGGCTACTGGAGCCATTAACCAGGCCCTTGCAGCAGACCTGCTTGACAGCGATGTGTTGATGGAAAAAGATGCAATAATCAGCCAGTGGTCAGCTGCCTGCTATGGCGATGTGTGGCACAATTTCGGTGGAACTGGCTCAAAATGGACCGTTGGAAAAACCCTGATCGATTACCTCAGGGATAACAGCGATCCGCGGCTTGAAAAGTATGCCCAGGTTGCTGAAGGTGGACAGTTCAGTTTCACCAGGCCCAAAGAAGCCGATGACGTCGATGGATATACCAATTTCTGGAAACGGGTGGACTTTATCTTTGCTTCACTGGCAGATGCTGATGATGGCTCAAACGACATCACGCTGGTGAACCAGGGCGATACACTTGCCACCATTACTGTTCCTGAGGAGAAGTATTACATCGGACAACCCACCAGGCTGAACGGAAAGATATACGGACTTGTAAAATGGGAATTTTTCTCAAAACCTGCTGAGATCGTTACACAGCAGAAGAATATTGGACAACCGATCTTCCCGGAGATCATCCTTACGGCTGCAGAATCCTACTTCCTGCAGGCTGAAGCAAAAGTACTCGGCTTTGGCAGTGGAAGCGAAAACCAGCTTTACCAGGATGGTATTACAGCTGCCATGGCACTTTGGGGAACTGCCCCGACTGCTGAGTTCCAGGCAAGCCCAATGTGGACCCTGACCGGAACTGACGCAGAGAAACTCGAGCAGATCAGTGTACAGCGCTGGCTTTCGCTCTATACCGACGGGTTTGAAGCATGGTCTGTTGTACGGAAATCAGGCTACCCCTCGATTCTGGCAGACGGTATAACCGATGCAGATATCTTTGCCGTGGGTGAAGCCGGACTGGATAATGACTATCCGCAACGCATGCATTATGGCAACGCTCCACAGAGCAACAACCTGGATAACTATAATGCTGCCGTTGCAGCACAGGGCCCTGACCACCAGGGAACAATGCTGTGGTGGGCTAAAACCGCAAAGTAAACAACATAAACTGACTGGGCCTTTTACAAACCGGTTGGTGGTACAAAAAAAAAGAGGTGCTGGATCCCAGTACCTCTTTTTTTGTTCTTTAGCTCCGAAGGCGGTTTAACACTCTTCGAGTGTTTAGGTGTTAGTTGTAGATTCCACCTTTTGTTTCTCTTCACTTAAGTAACCATTATCTTCAGCACCTGAAAAATTGCTATGTAGATAAATAGAAGGTAGTCTTCATCGTCCGTCAGGACGACTTTTGCCCTCAAATCATTTTCGGAAAAAGTATTGGTTGATGCAGGTTGCGAAGCGAGGGCCCCTGCCCTGTGAAATAGCAGTAAACATGGAACGATTTGCTAATGTGATGCGTTATTTCACGGGGCTTGTCCTGTGAAATCCTGCATAGCAGGAGCGGCATCACCGCTATTTCACAGGGTCCAACAATGGTTATTTGATCCATCAACTTCTGAAAGGTTTCGGGATCGCTATTGACTTATAATCGATCAATCATTGATGATTGCTTGTTGAAATTATGCCGAACTCAAGTTATTTATGTGAAATAAGTTCATAAATTTGTTCTAACCGGGACAGCTATGGATAAATATAAGAGCATCATTTCGCAATTACAAAAAAGTTCTATAGCCATCCATCGGAATATACCTCTGGCGAAGTATACTACCCTGGGTGTCGGCGGCCCGGCGGACATCCTGGTCGTTGCGGAAACAACCAGGCAACTCATCACCGTCATTACAATTGCACGCGACGTAGGATACCCGTTTAAACTCGTCGGTAAAGGTAGTAACTTGATCATTTCAGATAGCGGATATAGGGGATTAATAGTAGTTAACCGCACACAGGGCTGGGAGCTTATGCTCCCGCCCTCCACGAAGAAAATAGAATATCCAGTGGAAGACCGTTACGGGGAAAGTGCCGATTTACCTCAGGTTGATGAAACAGAAGATGCAGAGGAGGTCCTGGTTAAAGTTGCCTCAGGCAATAGCATTGCCAAATTGATTGAAGAATTATTTAAAGCCGGTATTACCGGCCTGGAATGGTTTACCGGTATTCCGGCCACCATCGGTGGAGCCCTTTATATGAATATGCATGGTGCCGATCATTATTTTTGCGAACGTATTGAAAGCGTTACTCTTCTATCCGGTACTTTAATCAAAGAGGTTAATCGGGATTATTTCAGGTTTGCTTACGATTGGTCAGTTTTACATGAAACGGAAGAAATTGTTCTTGAGGTGATATTACGCCTTGAACGGGGTAATGTAGCCAGGGCAAGGCAGTTATCACGTGAGTGGGCACATTACAAAGCCAACCAGCCACAGCGTTCAGCCGGATGCATTTTCCAGAACTTAACTCAGGAAGAGAAAGCTGGTCTGGGTATTCCTACCACGAGTGTTGGCTATCTTATCGATAAAGTGCTTGGTCTGAAAGGCACCCAAAAAGGAAATGCAATGATCTCGACCAAACATGCGGCTTTCATTGAGAATCTGGGAGGTGCTTCCGCGGAGGATGTATTGTATTTAATCCAGTTAATCAAAGAACGGGCACAAGATGAATTGAGATTGGAATTAAAAACTGAAGTTGAGATAATTAAGTAGCTATTATGTCAAAATTCAAAATTAAGGGTGCCAACCCGCTACACGGAGAGATAACCGTTGCCGGCAATAAAAATGCTGCCTTGCCGATTATCGCTGCCTCTGTCTTAACGGATGAATTATGCCGGATCAATAATCTACCGGATATCGTGGATGTATCTACGATGTTAACCATCCTGGAAAGTTTAGGAAAGCAGGTACATAAAACGGCTCCTGGCAAGGTTGAAATAAGGGGTGGTATTACCAAGAATTCGATTGAAACGCCCTTGGCCAGGCGGCTGCGGGCATCTATTCTCTATTTGGGAGGGCTACTGAGCTGCACCGGCAGTGTATCTTTAGCACCGCCGGGAGGCTGCGTGATTGGACGCAGGAATGTGGATAGCCATTTTACTGTTTTTCAATCCTTCGGCGCAACCATTGACATCACGGAAACAGACTATCGCCTCCAAATTGCTAAACGTAAACCTGCTAATTTATTCTTAAAGGAAACCTCCGTTACTGCAACCGAAAACGCCCTGATCTATGCATCGTCCATAACCGGTACTTCTATTATTGAAAACGCTGCTTGCGAACCTCATATTAACGATTTATGCTGTGTTTTGGAACAGATGGGTGCTACGATTGAAGGTGAGGGAACAAATAAGTTACATATCACAGGTGTAGAAAAATTATCGGGATTCGAACACACCCTGGTTGCGGATCATATCGAAGCCGGGACTTTCGCTATCACCGCCGCTGCCACTGGAGGAGAAATTACCATTCACAATGCCGTTAAAAAAGATTTAATTATGACGGAACACTATTTGAATCTTTTGGGTGTCAATCTGCACTTTCCGGACTCCAATACCATGCAGGTAAAACCTGCCCAACTCTCCTCACATGGTCTTAAAATTCAAACGGGTCTCTGGCCCGCGTTTCCTACCGACCTGATGAGCCCCATGATTGTCTTAGCAACCCAGGCGCAGGGCACCACTCTGTGTCACGATTGGATGTATGAATCGCGTATGTTTTTTGTCGATAAACTTATCCTCATGGGTGCACAGATTACACAATGCGATCCCCATCGCGTCCTGGTAACCGGTCCCACAAAACTGCGGGGACAGGAACTAAGCAGCCCCGATATTCGGGCCGGTATTGCCCTGGTCATCGCTGCATTAACGGCTAAGGGCACCAGCATCATCGACCATGCGGAACTGATCGACCGCGGTTACGAGAATATTAACCATCGCCTGCAAAACCTCGGCGCCACCATCGAACGGCTGGACTAAAGGAATATTTGTTTATCCAACTACTATTTTTTAACGGAAAAAACCACAAATAAAAATGATGGAATTATTGAATTAAATCCATTTTTTTGTATCTTGTAACAATTACTCGACCTCCCACAACGTGCCATTTTCTTTTTTTCAGTGGGATTCATAGGTGAAATTTGGGTTAATGGGTAATGGAATCCTGGTGCCGGAGCAATCCGGCACCTTGCATTTAAGGCCTAGCCTCTAAATAGCAAGGTGAAGATAAAAGATAAAAGACTAAAGAATAAAGAAACTGTCTTTTACGATATATCCGAGGAAGAGTTAAGCTTTTCTTATTGTATTAGTTAGCGTAAATCTAAAGGAAGCAGGCAGGAAAGGAAAAAGTAATGCCGAAGGCCCCGTAGCTCCGAAGGAGTCCCTACGGGAGGATGCCTGCCCGACCCTGTCTGCCGACAGGCGGGTTTGGCACATCCCTCCGGGAAAAGTTAATAGGTGAACATGTAAAACAATACCTATCTACAATTAACATTTAACATTCTTCTATTAACAGTCACTCACCCCGCTTTCAGCGAGAGAAGTCCAAATCTGCAAACATGTGGTAATGATTGATGCACCATGCTCTTTGCCCCATGCTCCATGCTTATTCGCCCCGCTTCCAGCGGGATGAGTTCAACAACCATTATTCACTTCGGCTAAGCCTCGTGAATAATGTGTTTCACTCATACCTGAGTGAATCCGCCGGATTCGAATTGGCAACTTTCAGGGTGTGGAAGCTAATGGTTATCAGGGCAATAATCAGGGCAATCAACCCTGCCAGGATAAAGATCCAGGCACCTACAGGAGTTTGATATGCAAAATTCTGCAGCCATTTCTTCATGGCGAAAAACGCCAGGGGTGTGGCAATGATGAAAGCAATTCCGATCAGCTTTGTAAAACTGCCGGAAAGCCGGGTGATGATCCTGAAAACCGTTGAACCCATTACTTTTCTGATTCCGATCTCCTTGGTTCTTTTCTGGGCGACAAAAGCAGCCAGGCCAAATAATCCTACCGTGGCGATCACAATAGCGAGCAGACTGAATACCCCGAAGATCTGCCCGGAAGTTTTTTCGTTCGTATACATCGTTTCAAGGTTGTTATCAAGAAACGAATAGGAGATGGGCTGTTCCGGTAGAAATTCCTGCCACTTCTGCTCAATATAAGCAATCGTTTTATTGATGTTTTCAGGCTTGACTTTGATGTTCAGGATGCCCCTGCCGTTATAGGGTCCTGTATCGCTAAACAATACAAATGCCTTTATGCTCTGATGCAGCGAATGATTATGAAAGTCCTTTACCACACCTACAATGGTCATTTGCGCCGTTGAACCCTGATCGAGATTGAGATACAATGTTGAGCCGACCGGGTTTTTCAGTCCGAATTCTGTAATGGATGATTCATTGATGATCAGGGAAAGGGAATCATTGAATTCCTCAGAAAAACTTCTTCCCTCTACCAGTGTAAGCCCTTGGGTTTCAATAAAATTTTCATCGATCACCATGGCATCCGTTGTCAGCACTTCAGAACTCATGTTGCTGGTCTGAAAAAAGTTGCCAAAATAATATCCTCCGGAAACCGGCGTATTTGAACTGGCAACCGATTCAATATCAGGATATTTCAGCAGTTCCTGCTTGAATGCGTCCAGGTCTTCCTGCAGGAAAAAAACCCTTTGTAGTACCAGGATGTTTTCTTTCCTGAATCCAAGATCTTTATTCATGAAAAAATCCATCTGCTGCCGTACGAGGAGTGTTACAGCGATCAGAATGATGGAAATACTGAATTGAAATACCACAAGAGCATTGCGTAAAAAGGAACCTGCTTTCGTTGAGATGAACCGGCCCTTCATGAAATGGAGTGGCTGCATGGAGGATAAAACAAACGAGGGATAGCTGCCCGCGATGAAGCTGACAAAAAGCCCGAGACCAAGCAGAATCGGCAGGGTAAACCAGTTGCCAAAATATAGGATCTCAAGGTTTTTCCCTGCCAGGTTATTGAATGCCGGAAGCATCAGTTCAGTCAGTACAAGAGCGAATATCAAACCTAAGGCCACAGTGGCTAACGATTCATTTAAAAATTGCCAGACCAGCTGCTTTTTCTGAGCTCCCAAAACCTTCCGCATACCCACCTCAAGTGCCCTGTCTGTCGAACGTGCAGTGGAAAGATTCATAAAGTTGATACAGGCTATAATGAGAAGAAAAGCCGCAACGACGATAAAGATATAGACGTAGATAATGTTGCCATTTGGCTTTATTTCATTTCTGAGATTGGAATGCAGGTGAATGTCTTTGAGGGGTTGAAGAAAGTAATTGTAGCCGTTACCAGCAGCCGTGTAGTCTTTAAACGTAATGCCCATACGCGACTCGATCTGTCCCGCTGCATATCGTTCAACCAGACCCGGAAACTTGGATTCCAATGCTTCAGGATCTGTTCCCTCTTTAAGTTTCAGGTAGGTCTTGACTGAGAAGGCAAGGTAATCGGGAATCCTGGTTAATCCCGTTGCTGCAAGGTTCCCTACAAAATCAAATCTGAAATGTGAATTCTCGGGAACATCTTTACATACACCGGTAACCATAAATTCACCGTTTGGGACAGTGATGATCTTTCCCACAGCAGCCGAATCACCGAAATACCTTCTTGCCGTAGATTGTGTGAGTACAAATCCATTCGGTGTTTTTAGCACGGCTGACTTATCTCCCTCAATCAGGGGAAAATCGAAAAATTCAAAAAAATTTGAATCGGCTAGAACCACATACCGTTCCCTGAATTGCTTCTCCCCAACCTGTGTAATGAACTCATTGTCCTGGGAAAATACCCTCGAACAACTTTCTACCTCAGGAAAATCCATTTCCATTGCCTCCCCGATAGATATCGGGATGACAGCATATTCAACCTGATTATCCGGATAGATCCGGTTGAGGGCAACCCGGTAGATCCGGTTTCCATCTTCGAAAAATCGATCGTATGAAAGTTCATCCTGTATGTTCAGGACAATCAGGAAAGTGCACGCAATGCCCACCGAAAGACCGAAAACATTAATAAAAGAGAATAATTTGTTATTGAACAGGTTCCGGATGGCAATCTTTACATAATTGCTAAACATGGATCAGTCGTTTAAACGTTGATTGGTTATCAATACCCGTTTAATGAGTCATCTATTCTTAGGTGAAAACCAGGCAAATAGTCCAGAAATATAGTAAAAACAGGGAACATGAATTGTGCCAAATGAATTAATTAAATGAATAACAAGGTATTGAATTTTAAAATGAAGATTGAGTAATGGTTTTTAAGTGTCCGGAATCAGGCAACCGGGGTACGGAAACGGACGGTGAGGTAAGTTATAAGTTAAAAGTTTATAAGTTATACGTTAATCAGTTAATAAGTCAACGTTAAAGGCAAAGGTTGATTCTACTGCCTCGTCAGTTAACAGATTATGAGTACGAAGTAAGTCGGGAATAACATTAAACTTATAACATATAACTTGTAACATATAACGTGTTCACAATCAGATATATATGACTTAACTTTCGTCAAGGAATGGATAAGTTTCCTGGATAAACGATTCAACTTAACCCGGGATTGATTACCTTTGATTGAAAAATTCAGAATCCTGCAGGAAGAAGAATTGGTTAGAACTTGGTAGATCTGTTGTTACTTGCAATTATCGTTTTAAAACCATGTTAAACTATTATTATGAAAACAAAAATTTTGTTCTTTTTATTAATCGCGTTTTTTTTCACGTTCTCTATTGAAATGGATGCACAGAAGATTACGATAATCTATGACAACTACCTGCATAAGGATAAATGTCAGGCTGACTGGGGTTTCTCCTGCATCATTGATCACAAAACCAGCACTTTACTCTTTGATACAGGAACAAAGAAAGATGTCTTTATTCACAATCTGACAGCGCTGAAAGAGAACCTCAACCGCATCGATATGATCGTGATCTCTCACAACCATGGAGACCATACCGGTAATTTGCATACGGTTCTTGAGACAAAAAATGACCTGACCGTTTATATGCCGTACAGTACCCCCGATGCGGATATTAAACGGATAAAAGATACCGGTGCCAAAGTTGTTCGCGATGAAAAACCAAGAGATCTGGGAAATGACTGGTACCTGTCAGGCGAGATGGGAACTACCATCAAAGAACAGGCCCTGGTGATGGATACACCCAAAGGATTGGTGGTCATTACCGGTTGTGCCCATCCCGGAATTACTGAAATGGTAGCCAGGGTGAAAGAAATTCATAAAAAGGATATCTACCTTGTTCTTGGAGGATTCCATCTGGGTGGACGTTCCGAAGAGCAAATCGAGGAGATCATCCAGGATTTCAAGGATATGGGTGTTCGTAATGTAGCCCCCACACACTGCACCGGCGATAAAGCCATCGAAATGTTCAAGGAAGCCTACGGCGATCATTTTATTGAAGCCGGAGTAGGGAAGGAGATAGAAATTGGAGGGAGTGAGTGAGATGATGAGAGTGTGAGAAGGGGAAGTGATGAGTGATGAGAAAGACAGGTCCTCGGTGCGCGTTGCTGGGTAAAAACAAGAAATAAGAGCTGAGTTATGAGTGATGAGTGATGAGAGGTCCCGAAAAAACAGAAATCTTCGATTTCGTATTTTTTCGAGGATCCTCGAATTTCTAACCTATCCGCCATCGGCGGATTGGAGAAATTCGGGATGAGATGTAAGTAGTGTTTAGTACAGAGTACAGAGTATAGAGTTCAATATGCAGAAAACGAATGACGATTAATACATTTAACCGTTAACTGATAACAAGTAACGAATAATGCTTCATCTTTCCATTTCCTAAAAATCACTGCCAAACTCTACCCCTTCCAAAAAATCAAAAAAAAATCCAAAAAAATTTGCAAATCTCAATTATGTCTTCTATTTTTGTATAGTTCATATAAAATGAAGTATATAAAATATAAACATAAAAAATCAACACAATGGATTTCAGTGTTTTCAGCAGGTCGTCAAAACTCAAATGGGACAGGACGACTATTTTGCTTCTGGTTTTCCTTGCGATTTCGGTAATTTACATCCCCGTTCTTATATGGGAAGGTGAAACATTCGGTACGAACTACACTTCCCTGGTATGGGGAGGAGTGATTATCCTATTCGGGTTCCTTTATTTGTTTATGGTTTATATTCCCGTTACCAGGATTAAAACCATCATATTCATTTTATTCCTGATCGTTGGAACAATGGCGTGGCACTATCTATTAAAGGAAATGGATGGAACCCTTTTTTCAGAAGAAACATTCAATGCCCATCTGATCCTGTTCCTTGTTTATACAGTGTTAGCAGTTCCTTACCTGTTACGCGTAAAACGAAGGATTAAAATTCATTTCAGAAAGATATTTGAGTTAGCTGCGATCCCACTAAAAGGAGTTGAGAATGGGTTTACAGGACGCCCGTATCCGGCGGAAACATGGGAATACACCCTGGACGAGATCAATACATTCTCCCGGTTCCTTCATAAAAACATGATTGCTTTTCCACGGTACTATGCAAATAAGGTGGTGCTGAGTTTCTCAGCAAAAATGGTGGATCCGGGAAAGCAAGATCCTGCCAGATCAAGTTTCATCTCTTTCGATTCCCTCGGCAATATTATCGTGAATATCTCAAAGGAAGATTATGCTCAATTCAAGGAAGATTTCACGTTTGATCAGCTTTGCCAGTCAATATCCGAAGTCTTCAAGGACTTATTTCACAAATTTAAAACGGGTGATACAGAAGCCATCATCAGGACCATGGAATCCTTTGAACCCAAATGGGTAAAGCCGTTACAGATTGGATTATTCATTTTACTCAGTGCAAGTTTTGTTGTTTTGATGATTATTTATCTCTTATCAACATAAACTCTTTCACAGGATGTTTGAATTAGTAGCTCTTCACTATAATGAATTTTGATACTGCTTCCAATATTGCATCACTGCTGGCAAAAAGTTTTGCCAGGGATTTTTTCCGGCTCCTTGTAACCCATAAAGACATTTCGGCTTCTGAAGCAGCTTCAAGGCTTGATCTGCACATCCGGACAGCACAGGATTTCCTGGAAGGGCTTCATAGGGAAGGGATTGTATCAAGAGAAGAAGTTATGGAAGGGAAACGTCCTTATTACCGTTATGCATTGGTCAGGCATACTATTCAGGTGGACCTGGACTTGAAGAAATTGGTTGACCCAGATAAGCAGAGATCCATGTTGAACCATAAGATCAGAGAAAAGAAAAACAACAGGGCTGTTTTTTATACACCGAATAACCAGGATTTCATTTCGAGTGTAATGCTATTTATAGGTGAAGGAAGACGGAGAAAAGAACGGAAGATCAACCTGACAAAATCCCAGGGAAGATTTCTTTTTCACCTGCCCTTTCCCAATTCAGATCATGTGGGATTAAAGAATATTATGAAGAAAGCGGATCTGACAGAAGATGTTGTACCCGAGATACTTGATCTGATGACCGATTTGATCAGTTTCGGGGTTGTTGAAACAAAAGGAGATGTTATTGATAAGATTGCACACGATGATTAAAGAATTGATTATCCATCAGTGGAAAAGTACATTGCGTTCTCCAAACCTGAGTAGGGACAGGAGAAGCAATATCTTTATCGGGATCCTAATTTTTATCACGATCCTGAACTTCTTTTTTCTGGGGCTTTTTATGAATGATCTGCTCCTTGAGTTCTATCCGGATAAGAATCCGGTAACCCTGTTCAACGGATTTATTGTATACTACCTGATGGTGGATCTGTTTCTGAGGCTTATGCTTCAGGCAGTACCAGGAATGAGTATCCAACCATACCTGCACCTCAACATCAGGAGAGCCACTCTTTCTCATTACCTGTTGATGAAATCATTGGGCAGTGTGTTCAATTACCTGCCTTTTGCCATTATCATTCCATTCGCTCTTACTAATGCCGGGAACCAGTCGCCCTCGTACTATTGGACAATATGGATCTTTGGGATCTATCTCTTTCTGCTCTTCAATGCATACCTTGCTGTTCTTTTCAAACGGCGTGCACTCGATAAACCCATTCTGGAAATAATCCTGGGCCTGGTAATCCTGATGCTGGGCTTGCTGGACTATTATGGTATTTATTCTCTTACCAACCTTTCCGCTTCACTGTTTGCCAACCTGTTGAGTAATCCCCTGTTCCTGCTCCTTCCCATGACTATCCTGGTTTTAATGTATGGTATTAATTTTCAATGGCTCAGGGGAGCATTATCACTGGAACAGATGGAGAGGAGCAGTAGAAGGGAGAGATCTTCCCTGAAGGGATTTGATTTCCTCGATAAATGGGGCGAGATCGGGATCTACCTGCAATTGGAACTGAAACTTATCCTCAGGAATAAACGACTGAAACAGGCGATCCCGGGATCCCTGGCAATGTTGCTTTTGGGATTTGTTATCTATGGATATGAAGAGTACCAGAATATGACGTTTTTCCTGATCTATATGGGGATAATCTTTATCGGTATGTTCATGGTCTATTATGGACAGTTTGTTCTTGCATGGGAAAGCCATTATTTCGATAAGATCCTGACCGAAAAAATCGATTTGTTACAGTACATAAAAGCAAAATACCGGATCATGCAATTCTCTTGCTTGATCCTGTACATATTATTGCTGCCTTATGCCCTGTTTGACGGGATGATCCTCTACGTGAACAGTGCAGTTTTGATTTTTAATATCGGTATTAATGCTACATACCTGCTCTGGACCGGAACATCCAACCGGGAGAGAATTGATCTGGATGCAAGCTACTTTACCTGGCAGGGAAAGAAAGGCAGGCAGATCGCTATTGTTTTTATGTTGATCATATTCCCCCTTCTGGTATACCTGCCGGTCAAACTGATCCTGAATGAATATGCCGGAATTGTGGCTGTTGGCATTGCGGGTCTGATCGGATTACTGTTGAGTCAAACCCTGCTGGAAAAGATAGCGAAAAAGCTGGAACGCATTAAATATGAAATGGCCGACGGGTTCAGGGAAAGGTTTTGATTAAGATAAAAGTAAAAAGTAAAAAGTAAAAAGTAAAAGAGAACTGAAAACCATATATACCATGATACAAGTTAAAGACTTAGTTAAATCCTATAACGGAAAGGTTGTCCTGGATATTCCCGAACTGACTATTCCGAAAGGTGAATGTTTTGGTCTGGTTGGTAATAACGGAGCAGGCAAGACCACATTTTTCAGACTGGTACTGGATTTGATCCGTGCTGATAGTGGAGTGGTAAAATCGAGAGGATTGGATGTCAAGGGATCGGAGGAGTGGAAATCCTATACAGGCTCCTTTCTCGATGAGGGCTTTCTAATCGGATTCCTTACACCGGCAGAATATTATGAGTTCTTGGGGAAACTTTCGAACAAAACAAAACCGGAGGTGTATATGGAACTGGAACGGTACAATGGATTATTAAATGGAGAAGCAGTGGATGAAAAAAAATTCATCCGGAAATTATCCAGGGGAAACCAGAAAAAAGTTGGGATTGTGGCTGCTCTCTTCACCAAACCCGAAGTATTGGTGCTGGACGAACCATTTGCAAATCTCGATCCGACCAGTGTGAGCCGGCTAATAAAAATGCTGAACGGAATAAAAAAGGAATGGAATCCCACCATGCTGATCTCCAGCCATAACCTGAACCACATTTCTGAAGTGTGCGAGCGAATTGATATTCTTGAAGAGGGTAAGATCATCCGGGATATTAAAGATAATCCGAATGCGCTGCGTGACCTGGAAGACTATTTCGCGGTTTGAAGCAATGATTATACGATATCATACGATATCATGCGATAGTCATACGATGGTTCACCCTGTGAAATGATGCTTTGCATAAGTGCCTTAGGCACTATTTCACAGGGTCAATACGATAGTCATTCGATGGTTATTCGATGGTCTCACATACTCCTCGTCACACAGTTCGTCTCATAGTCTCATTGTCTCATTTCTCATAACTCACTTCTCTTCGTCTCTCCATCTGCATCCCCCTCTCTCCATTTTTTTACTTATTTTTAAAATATCTTCTCTGCTCATTCGTCTACACAAGTAACGAGTGATGGTTAAAAACAAAATGATGGAAAAACTTAATTCAAATACCCATTTCACATTAATGGCTTTCGGTTTTATGTTCCGGGATCTGTTCATACCCAGGAAAAAGGTGTTGAAAGAAGCTGGAATCAAAACAGGATTCCGTGTCCTGGATTACGGGTGTGGTCCCGGAGGCTATATTTTACCACTTTCAGAAATGGTGGAAAAGAAAGGTTTCGTGTATGCCCTGGATATCCATCCCATGGCAATTGCGAAAGTGAATAGACTGATATCGAAAAGAAACCTTGAAAATGTTCAGACCATCCGATCTGGTTGTCAAACCGGCCTGCAGGATAATGCCGTCGACCTGGTTCTGTTGTATGACACCTACCATGCCCTGGAGAGCCCGGGGGCTGTTTTGAAAGAGATCCACAGGATCCTTAAACCGGAAGGAATGTTATCCTTCAGTGATCATCATATGCAGAAAGAGGAGATCATAAAAGCTATAACGGATACCGGATTATTCCGACATTGTCATCAGGGAAATAAAACGGTTACTTTCATAAAAGTAACTGAAAACAATTCTTTGTAAAAGCGTTAACATCATCCATGAGCCCAGCCGCTGAAAATAGTATTGAACTGGCTTATAAGAAGGATAGCAGGCGACTGTTACAATTTATAAGAAACCGGATCCCGAATGAAGAGGAAGCGAAGGATATTCTGCAGGATGTTTTTTACCAGCTTATCTCCATCGCGGATGATATCCGGACTATTGACAATGTCACTTCCTGGCTGTTTACCGTCGCCCGGAACAAAATTATCGACCGGTCCCGAAAGAAAAAGCCGGATCTTTTCAGCGATAAACAGATCCAAACACCCGGGAGTGGAGAAGAGGATGTTTTGATGCTGGAAGATGTTTTACCGGCATTTTCAACCGATCCTGAAGATGAAATGATGAATTCATTAATACTTGACGCTGTCGATGGAGCACTGATGGAGTTGCCCGATGAGCAACGGGAAGTATTCATCCTTCACGAGTTTGAAAACATGACGTTCAGGGAGATCGTTGAATTAACGGGTGAAAGCATGAATACGCTGATCTCCCGAAAACACTATGCAGTCCTTTACTTACGGGAGTGTCTGCAGGATTTGTATAACCAATTAAATTCATAATATCATGAGAACACACAGAAGCAAATTTGTACCGGTACGGTATATTTTCATTGGGATTTTTGCACTATTTGCCATTACAGCACTTTTCTTTGTTCTGTGGAACTGGCTGGTCCCGGCTATTTTTAACGGACCAGTCATTACGTTCTGGCAGTCACTTGGCATTCTGGTTCTCTCCAAGATCCTTTTTTCCGGTGTTTGGAAGCACAGGAGCCATTATTCCGGTTATCCACACAGTGAATGGAGAAAACGGTTTGAAGAGAAGATGAAAAACATGTCCGATGAGGAAAAGGAACGGTTCAAGGCAAAGTTCCGTCATCGCCCATACTGGTTTGGACCAATGGAAGAAGAGAGCAAAGAAGATCGGGAGGATAAAGAATAGATTTTCCTGAATAATTTACTGCACCGGAATAACCCGCCATTCGGTTTTGTGAACCAGGCGGGTTTTTCATTCAATTATCCGGTAAGCAAAAAATGCACCATCATTCAGTTCAGGCTGATTTTATCCCTGATGAAAATTTGGTATATTTGTTGATCCCGGGCCAATGAATTGGTTACTATTCTGTAAATTTATCTCCTTTTAGGCAGGAATTCATCAATGAGGAAGAGAGGATCAAGTAAAACGGCTGAGCTTGCTGTAATGACAAGGGCTCTGGCAATACATTCGCGGTATGCTTCAAGGGTGATGAACGATCCATATGCTAGCTGTTTTCTCGGACCAACGACCCTGATCCCTTACCTGTTCAATCGTCTCTTCATGCTTGTTAATCCCGTTTTCTGGAGAGCGGGAATTAACTCGGTAGGTTTCCTGATCGCCCTTTGCCGTCATCGGTTTATGAGTGACCTGATGCTGAGTAGTATGGGCGAAAACTTTAAACAGATCGTGCTGATCGGAGCAGGATACGATACCAACTTTTTGAGAAATACGGAACAATATGGGGATACAAGCCTGTTTGAGATCGATCACCCGAACACACAGTCCAGGAAGATCCGGATGATCAGGAAGCATTCCCTGGAATCCAACCTCAACATTATCTATATTGGGGCGGATCTGGAACATAATAGCATTCAGGATCAGTTATATGAACAAGGATTGGACAGGAGAGAGGCTGTGCTGATTATCGCCGAAGGTGTTTTATCCTACCTCTCAATTCATTCACTTGACCGATTATTTCATTCACTGTCAAACCTTTCTGTTAAGATCAGGTTTGCAGCGGATTACCGTTTACCACAAATGAATGAAAAAAATGTAAGTTTGGCTATTAAACGTTGGAGGCAGGAGTTCAAAATGATGAATGAACAATACCGCTCTTTTTTTGATGAACAGGATATGGATCAAAAACTGACAGAGCATGGTTTCCGGATTATGAGAAATCATAATCTGGCTCAACTGTGGGATGAGTATTCAGGAGATAAGGCACCCAAACACCTTCGTACTATAGCCGGGTTGTTTGTCTCAGAAAGGTGATCCTATTTATTCGCTGTAATTGCTATGAAAAAGCAGGAATGGTATGGTATAATTAATGGAAGGATTTCTTTGCAAAAGAGAAAATCCATCCAGCGGTTGCTTCAGTACTATGGTATCGATACGGCTACCACAAAATACTTTGGACATGCAAAAGAGATTCTTCAACAGACAGCAAAATACCAGGGAATTATCTCCATCGGTGGGGATGGAACCTTGCATGAGGTGATTAACGGTATCAATCTGGAACAGAAAAAGATCCTGGTCATTCCTGCCGGAACAATTAATTGTTTTGCCCGGTTTGTTGGGATCAGAAGGGTAAAAGATGGGATTAAACTGATGGATGAAGGAGAGGTGCAGAAGATTGATCTTCTGCACCTCGATATTCACAGGCAGGACGGCTGCCAGGAGAAACGGTACGTCTGGGGATTCCTGACCTTTGGACGATTGGTCAGAATTACTACGCTGGCATCGAAATTCAGCATTTTACCCAAGTTTATGCGTTATTTCCTTTCCACCATCTTTAACCATGCCATCTGTAGCAAGACCAATGTTACGATTTCAGTGAATGGACAGCCTGCTGTAGCTCGCAAATTCTCGTCGTTCATCATCAACAATGCCACATCCGAACATTTCAGCTCCATTCCCTCATGGGACATGCAGGATGGATCAACAGAGATGCAGATGGTGAATCATAACCCGATCACCCAGTTCATTGCCTCGTTCAGCCGATTCATTAAACTTCCGGTTAACCTGTCCTGGATAAACACTGTTCAATCACTGACCTGTGAATTCGATAAACCCGTCCGGATGATGGCTGATGGTGAAATAATCAGTGGCATACGAAAACTTGATGTTGCGGTTATTCCAGGATGTTGTAAGATGGTGTTGCCTTCCGGTACGGAGATGAAGTACAGGATTCCTGGCTTTCGGGGTAACTGGAAACAATTCCACTGAGGTCATTAACCGGACAAACCCACGAAACGATTTTATTCATTTCTTGCAGAGCGGGCCATGTCCCGATGGAGGGCAACCATCTTCATTGCAGTAACGGCTGCTTCATCCCCTTTGTTCCCGTATTTGCCCCCGGCACGGTCTCTGGCCTGTTGAAGGGTGTTTGTGGTTAATACACCAAAAATGAACGGAATATTATACGCGAGATTCAATTCGGTAATGCCGTGAGTTACACTTTGACAGATGTAATCAAAATGGGGTGTCTCACCCCGGATTATACAACCCACGCAAATAATAGCATCCACTTCACTGTATTCAGCCATGAACTGTGCACCAAGCGTTAATTCGAAACTACCGGGAACAAATTTCTTCAGGATATCCTCCTCGCGAACTCCATGTTTCTTCAGGGTTTGACAGGCAGCATCGGATAACGATTTCGTGATCTCGTAGTTCCATTCAGAAACAACGATGCCAAATTTAAATCCATCCGCAGGCGGTATAGCATCCAGGTCATAATCGGATAAATTCTTCAGATTAGTAGCCATGATTCTTAATCAATGTAAACCTGAACCCTGCTGATGTATTTATCAATATTCCTCCCTTCCTGGCTTTCCGGGTAGTTAGTTTTTATCATTTCGTATCTCTCCAGCGCTTTCTCACAATCACCCAGACTCTCATATACCTGGCCGGCTTTCAGAAGGTAGATGGGATTTAAAAACGCGTTTTCTTTCATGCTATAGGCTCTTTCGTAATACTTGAGTGCTTCGGTCGCATCTTCCAGTTCAAGATACGCATCCCCAATAGCACCCTGAGTAAGCGGGGCAAGCATGTGATCATCCGATTCAAATTTTTTCAGGTAATCGATGGCTGTTTCAAATTCACCCAGGCGGAGTAAGGAAATCCCGGAATAGTAGTGGGCAAGATTTGCTGCTTTTGTGATCCGGTATTCGTCAATGATATCAAGAAATCCAAAATAGTTCCCATCTCCATAAAGAGCCAGATTGAAAGAATCCCGTTCAAAATACTGCTCGGCAACAAACATCTGCGATTGGGCCTCATTTTCGGTTGGCTCAATAAGGAATCGTTTAAATCCCAGGTAACCGACAACGATAACAACTATCACGAGCGTGATAATAGTGAGTATTTTCTGGTTGTCCTCAATAAACTGTTCGCTTTTACTCAGGGCACTTTCAACTCCCTGAAGTTTGTCCTGTGGATCCGGTTTCTTCTTTTTGGCCATTACTGTAAATCTATTTTTTATCGCTTGGTGAAAATTTCCGCAAATGTAACTGTTTTGTCCCTGATATGAAAGATTTGGTGATAATTTTATACTTTTGCCTGATGGTATGATTTGTTAGCGGGCCACCTGATCCTCAATCCCTCATCCGATGTATTTACGCAATATCTCTCTGCTCAATTTCAAGAATTATTCACAGGTTGAACTGACCTTTTCACCAAAGATTAACTGCTTTGTTGGAAACAACGGCGTTGGAAAGACAAACATCCTGGATGCTGTCTATTACCTTTCACTCACAAAAAGCTTTTTTAATGCGATCGATACACAAAATATCAAATACGATCATGACTTCTCGGTGATACAGGGAGATTTTGAAAAGGACGGGAAAATTGAACAGATCTATTGTGGAATTGCACGGAACAGGAAAAAACAGTTTAAACGAAATAAAAAAGAGTATCAGCGCCTGGCAGATCATATTGGATTATTGCCTGTAGTCATGATATCTCCGGCTGATAGCAGCCTTATTATTGAGGGTAGCTCCGAGAGGAGGCGTTTTATCGATACAGTAATCGCACAATATGATAAACCCTACCTGGAAGACCTGATCAATTACAATAAAGCCCTTTCCCAGCGTAACCGATTGTTGAAGAATTTTTCCAGGAATAACAGCTTTAGTGAAGAATCCATGCAATTATGGAACGACCAGCTTATCCCCCCGGGTGAACGGATCTACGGGAAAAGAGTTGAGTTTATTAAACGCCTGATACCCATCTTCCAGCATTATTATGAGTCCATAGCAAAAGGGGGGGAAAAGGTTAGCCTGTCGTACCAGTCACATTTGAACGAGGGCGATTTCAGGGAGCTACTGAGAGAAAACGAATACAAGGACAGGATACTCCAATATACAACGGTGGGCATTCATAAAGATGACCTTAACCTGAAATTATCCGGGTATCCCATTAAGCGGGTTGGCTCTCAAGGACAACAGAAATCCTATTTGCTTGCCCTTAAACTTGCTAAATTCGAATTTATTAAAAACATCGTGGGGTTTCATCCAATATTGCTGCTCGATGATATCTTTGATAAGTTTGATAAGCTCAGGGTAAAACAGATCATTGAACTGGTAGCACACCAGGAATTTGGACAGATATTCATTACGGATACCCATCAGGATAGACTGGAAACCATTTTGAGTGAACTGCCGGCAGATTATAAACTCTTCAGAATAAATGAAGAGGTGATCGAGGTTTCATAACATGGAAACAACCACAAAAACCTGAAACGATGAGAAGAAGCAATACACAGAAACTGGGTGAGGTTATCAAAGATTATTTGAAGGAGTCGAACATTGGTAAGAAGCTAACCGAAATTCAGCTGATCAATTCATGGGAAGAGATTGTAGGAAAAGAGATTGCCAGACGAACGGAGAAGATCTATATCAGGAATAATAAGCTGTTTGTCCACTTCACATCATCCGTTGTACGAAACGAACTGCTCCTCCATCGGGAAACCATTCGTGCCCGGCTGAATGAGCATGCCGGGGAAGAGATCATTAAAGAGATCGTGTTGAAATAATAAAGGGAATAGGTTAGTAAGTTAATGGTTATTAAGTTATTGAGTTCATTGATATAAATCCTTGCTATAAAGGTATTTAAAAGAATTCTCTTCCAATTTGTCTGACCAGAGGATCTAACTACTCTTCAATTTGTTTACAGCCAGCCAATACGGAATAGAGAAATTCGAAATGTTTATTAACTTATCAACGTATAACGGATAACTTCCTAAACAAAGCATCCAGAACTAAGGACCTGCAA
>Ga0315553_10000506_pt1 | contig 34718 bp, 35 predicted proteins | sample SalMarSW160140MG_FD_203099 | JGI IMG/M metagenome (GOLD analysis project Ga0315553, IMG submission 203099) | Salt marsh sediment microbial communities from the Plum Island Ecosystem LTER, Massachusetts, United States - Salt Marsh Sediment SW1601-40 ... | reverse complement strand
CGATCATCTCCGATAGGGTCGGTTCGTGACCGTGAATGATGACGTTAACATTCTCCTTCTGCAGGATACCGAGATTCGCCTCAGAGGCCACCGGGCCCGGCGTGCCGAAGAGCACGTCAGACAAATCGGTCGCCAGCATCGACCCGCCCCAGCCGTCGCCGAGCGCGGCGCGCATGGCGTGATCGAGGATATGTTCAGCGTCCTGATCGTTGCCGACATGGGTTCGATGCATCATCTCGACAATCTCGCGGTCGACATTACGTGGTTCGATGCCCGCTTTCTTCCAGATCTCCTGGCGTTTCTTGGGGGCTCGTTTGAGGTAGATGATCTCACCGGTTGGTTTCCCAAATTCATTCAATGCCCCCAGCGCGACATCTCGGGCGAGTTCATTCACATCTTTCCCGTCGACCTCGATCTCCAAGTAGTGCGCCATTTCTCTGAGCTTGGCCGCATCGCGTACCTTGTAATCCGGTGCGTTTCCCTCTGCGGCTGCAAGCAGCGTATAGGCCAGGTCGCGACCGTGGTCGGAGTGTGAAGCAGCGCCCCCGGCGACCATGCGTGCGAAGTTCCGTGCGGCTACAGTCTCACGCGTGGCGCCGCAAATACCGGTCTGGCCTTCTTTTACCAGTCGACACGGTCCCATCGAACAGACCTTACAGCACAGCCCGTCGCTGCCGATGGGACAGGCTGCCATGTTGTCCGCACGCGAGAACGATGTTTCATACTCGTTGCTGCAAGCAAATTCAAGCATAGATATCGACGCCGGGTCCCGGCTTGCTTCCTCTGGTGAGCGAACTTTTTTTGGAGACATAGATTTACTCCTCAACTCTGGAATTAACGAAGATCAATAAACTACTTCAGATCTGCCGGGTTGGTCTGAGTAACCCGAACGCCGTGAAGCTCCCACTGCGGGTCGCGTTTAGTGCTTGTCATGTGCATGAGAAACGGTGCCTCATCTTCGTTGGGTGGGTAGCCTGCTTCGGTGAGAACTTTCTCAATCTCGGCCGGATTGACAAGCTTGGGATCATACGAAATCATGAGTTGTTTCCAGGCCGAGCTTGCATAAATCTCCTTGATCCCCTCGATTTCGGTCAGGGCTTCTCTCACCTTCAGCACGTGGTGGTCGCCGTACATGGACGGCATCTCAAAGATGAGCTCTTCCATCAACTCGTCCTCCTTCGATTAACTCTCATGGTGGCCTTGCGGACGAATGTAACTGACCTCAAGGTACGGTTTAAGTGCTTCCCGAACGGTTTCTTTCAGCAAATTCCCCGAAACATGCATCAAGGTGTCGTGGTAGTCGCCGTCTTTCTGCATGTCGGCAAGACATGGGAAGTGGTGATGAAGCAAACCGGCCGCTTCGACTGCATCGCTAACCGCTGTTCCTAACAGGCCTTGTGCGACGTGGCCGGCGCATCCGCACCCGGCGTCCCGCAGTACATCGATGGTGGAGATATGCCCGTCCTCGACCTCGACTTTGAACTGGGGGCGGCCGAAGTGATGGGCAAAGCGCTTCAGGATCTCGTCCTCCAGTGGCTGGACGAGCGGGGTGCGGTTGTAGCTCGTCTCGGTCAGTGAGCAGAAGGGTTTGGGGAAAGCGACGGCGACATCCATCGCCTCCAACCAGCCGGCGAGCTGTCTTGCCAGGCCTTCAGGCAGCGACGCATTACGGTCGATCGGCGCCAGTACAGCACGCGCGCCGGTCATCCTGGCGATGTCGGGGATCAGCTGTGCGAACCCCGACACTTCTCCCAGCGCAAGGATCATCTCAACCTGGGGCAGTTCTTCAGGTAGGTAGTCATCCGGGTAGTCGACGATCGGCGGGATAACGCGTGGCGCAGCCCAGGTGTGGACGATCCAATCGGATGGGGCGTTGGCCGTGATGTTTTCGGCGATTCGCTCCCCCCACTGACCCTGGGTTGCCGCTAAGATTGAAAGGGGAATCTCGGCATGGCCGGTATCCCGCACCTACACACACTCCCGCTTCATGACGTCTGGAACTCCCCTTGATCATGCTTGCTGGGTAGTGAAACCCATAGTGGGGAAAGTCACAGATTCGCACGGTAAGTCTTCCTTTATGTGCACCATTCTTACCCAAATTCAACGGTTGGGTTTGAAAGGGGCATAAATTCAATTTGGCTCTTTGAGGTCTAATGTTGGTAAGGTGTACTTAATTCTGCCAAAGTGGGGGTACACGAACCGCCCAGGACTGATTTTGGGCGGTTTTTGTCTATGATTCGGTTCGACACTAGGCAAAAGTTAGGTGATCTTCCAGATTTCCAACTAGAATCCTAAATATTTTTTCAAAAAACGTTCGAGTCGCAGGTGGTTTTTCAATTCTAGAAGGGAAAAACTTACCTCGATAGACTTCGTCAAGAGACGAATCCATAATTTCAACTGCAAAATCTAATCACGCCTTTCCAGAAAACATGTCTTGACATTGGGAGAAATTTTATATACAATGACTTTGTAAGTTCATCAAACAAACTAAGTTCTGATCCTGAAACAGGTTGCCCCAGATGGAAAAAGCGACTCGAGAACAAACCAAATTTCACAATAAAACGCTTATTCTGAACACTCTTTACAACGCCTCGGGTGTTTCGCGGGCTGAGATTTCCCGCATTACCCATCTCACCCGCAGCACAGTCTCTGATATTATCGCAGAGTTGATCGACGAAGGCCTGGTCGCAGAAACCGGCATCGGGAAATCTGCGGGCGGAAAACCACCCGTTATACTCGGCCTGGTTGAAAATGCCCGTCAGGTGATTGGAATCGACCTGGCAAGCGATGAATTTCGCGGCGCACTGGTCAACCTGCGTGGGGGTATTCAGCACCAGCTCCACTACTCTATTGATGAGGGGACAGGCAAGCAAGCACTTAAAATTGTTTATAAATTGATTGATGAGTTGATTAAAGCTGCCACTCAACCCATCATTGGAATCGGGATCGGGGCTCCGGGCATCATGGATACCGAAAACGGGATCGTGATCACAGCGGTAAACCTGGACTGGGAAGACCTACCCCTTGTTCAAATTTTACAAGAGAAATTTGGTCTCCCCGTATATATTGCCAATGACAGTCAGGTCAGTGCCTTAGCCGAATTCAAGTTTGGTAAGACTGAACGATCTGACAATCTGCTTGTTGTAAAAATCGGCAGAGGGGTCGGTTCAGGGATAATTCTCAATAACGAATTATTTCATGGAGATGGCTTTGGAGCCGGCGAGATCGGACACATCAAAATTGAAGACGATGGTCTTCAATGCAGTTGTGGGAATTATGGCTGCCTGGAAACCAGGATCAGTAGCCGAGCGATCAGAAAAGCGGCCACCATACTTTTAAATTCATCCCCCAATGAAGGTAGAACAGCAAGCATAGAGGAAGTTTACAACCAATTTGAAGCTGGCAACCCCCCCATTGTAGGGTTGATCCAAGAGGCCGGGAGGCTCCTTGGGCAGGTACTTTCCTACATCACCAGCACCCTGAACATCAACAAAATTGTGATTGCTGGCAGCGTTTCGATCTTTGGTGAAGGAATTATTGATCCAGCCCTAGAGGTCCTATGCAAGAACACTCTACAAGCGATTACACGAAATATTGAGATTACCTCATCATCTCTCGGCAAAGAGATTGTAATTCTGGGCGCGGCAGGGTTGGTCCTACATCATGAAATGAACATTTTGTAGAAGGAAAGAAGATGCCAGAGTTCACCTATTTGACCCCGCCAAAAATCACCCCCCCACTTGACCCGGAGTTCCGCCCTGCGATACTTGCCAATTCGGCCTATCGTGAAGCGGTATGCCGAACAGGATCTCCTCAAAGATTAGTGATTGGCCTGGAGCGGAGCGATGATGCTTTTTCCCGGTACGAAACAGAGATATTCCCGGAAGATCACCCACAGTTCGGGCAATCACTGTTCTATGTTGAGCGGATTTTAAAATTCATGCTCTGGCAAAGAGGCGGCAAAACAGTATATATCGGTGGCTCCGAGAAAGTAGGCCACTATATCCAGCATGTTTATTCCGCAAATGGAGAGCGAAATTTTGATTTCACGTTTATGAGCCAGATCTATGACCAACCGCTGAAGGTCATTGTCTGCCCGATCGAGGAGGTCCCCCAAGAAAATGAACCGCAGAAATCCCTTGGTCGCAACCTGAACGGTAACCGGATCGGGTTTGACCTCGGGGCATCAGACCTCAAGGTTTCGGCTGTGGTAGATGGCGAGGCAATTTTTAGTACTGAGATCGAATGGCAGCCTGTTGAGCAAACCGATCCAAACTACCATCGCCAGAAGATAAGGACTGCTTTAGCTCTGGCCGCCTCAAAAATGACGCATGTTGACGCCATTGGCGGCAGTTCCGCTGGGGTTTACATCAACAATCGCCCTATGATCGCTTCACTATACCGGGCAATCCCCAAAGAGAAATTTGATCAAATCCAAAATCTATTCCTGGATATTCGGAATGATTGGAGTATTCCTCTTGAGATTGTTAATGATGGCGAGGTCACTGCATTAGCCGGCTCAATGTCTCTGGGCGAGAACAGCATACTTGGGATCGCGATGGGCTCAAGTGAAGCAGTGGGATACATCACCCCTTCCGGGAAAATCACGGACTGGTTGAACGAACTCGCCTTTGCGCCGGTCGATTACCAGACAACTGGACCTGTTGACGAATGGTCTGGAGATCAAGGGGTTGGCGCATTATATTTCTCTCAACAGTGCGTCTTCAGATTAGCCCCCAAACTGGGCATCGACATTCCCTCCGATCTGACCAATGCCCAAAAGCTAAAATTTGTACAGGATAAGTTAGAAGCAGACAAGGATAATACCTACCAGATTTGGGAATCTATGGGGGTATATCTCGGATATGCCATTGCCCATTATGCAGTTTTTTATGAGATTGATTTTGTTTTAATTCTTGGAAGGTGCACATCCGGGAAAGGTGGAGCAATCATCCTTGAAATGGCGAGAAGAGTAATGGAAGAAGAATTTCCGGAGCTGGCAGAGAAGGTCAAGATCCAGCTGCCTGACGAAAAGAGTCGAAGAGTAGGCCAATCAATCGCTGCCGCTAGTTTACCTAAAGTAGATCTAGGATGAAATAATGGACCTTTATCCAAAAGCTGATATCTATATTCCCGACGATCAACCAACAGATCTGGCGCTTGCACGCACGACTCATCTAGCCATCGGTGCTCATCAAGATGATCTCGAAATCATGGCGATTGATGGCATTCTGAAATGTTATCAAAATACAGGGAGTTGGTTTACCGGGGTTGTCGTTACCAATGGCAGTGGGTCCCCCAGAAGCGGGATCTATGCCGATTACACCGACGACGAAATGATGCAAATTCGGGATCAGGAGCAGAAAAGAGCTGCATATCTTGGAGACTACTCCGCACAGATATTTCTTAGATATTCAAGCGCAGAGATTAAAGATAGAGACAATCACGAACCAATCGATGAACTCAAAAAACTTTTGCTGGCAGCATCTCCTGAAATTATTTATACCCATAACCTGGCAGACAAGCACCCCACCCATATCGGCGTTGCAGTAAAAACCATCAAAGCATTGAGGGCACTGCCAGATGAACATAAACCCAAAAAGGTATATGGATGCGAGGTCTGGCGGGACCTTGGTTGGATGCTTGATGAAGAAAAAGTTGTCTTTGATTGCTCAGGCCAGCAAAATCTTCAAGCCGCGCTTCTAGGTGTGTTTGACTCACAAATTTCAGGCGGCAAGCGATACGACTTAGCCACGATGGGGCGCAGAATTGCCAATGCTACTTTCTTCGCTTCCCACGATACAGATCAGGCACAAGGGTTGGCTTTTGCCATGGATCTTACCCCACTGATACATGACACTGAATTGGATATCCGAGATTTCGCACAAGTCCATATCGATAATTTTTCTGAAAATGTAAGTCAGCTAATAGGAGGTGTACTCTAATAGATGCTATCGCTTTTCAGGCTCAGATGGAAGTCAAATACCAAACTATCAAGGAGATTAAGATGAAGAATAAGAGGATTTTTGTTGTACTGAGCATGTTGCTGATCGTAGCATTGCTCACAGCCTGCGGCGGCTCGAATGAGCCTGGGGAAAACAATGTAGCAAATAACGCTGCAGCAAATGATGCCCCGGCCAATAACGCCCCTGCCGGAGACGCTCCCGCAGATGATATTAGCGCAGACGCGGAACCGGTAACCCTGAAGATATATCTGCTGGACTACACCGCGGACACGATCGCCTGGTTGAATTCCGAGATCAATCCTGCCTTTGAGGCAGCACACCCCAGCGTGAATGTCGAGATCACCGAAGGTTCTTGGAGCGGTTGGGATACAACTTTCAGCGGCTTTTTCGCTGCCGGCGAAGGCCCGGATATCATCAACCTCGGATCCGAAATGAACACACTTTACGGCGAAAGCCTTGCAGATATGGACGCATACCTTAGTGAAGGCGCATGGGATGAGATTGGTAATTTTGGCCCCGCCCTGGAAAACGCTAAGTACGAAGGCAAACTTCGCGGTTTGCCGATCTTCACTGCACCGCGTTATGTCTTCTGCCGCACTGACCTGATGGAAGCTTCTGGTTGGACATCTGGTACACCGCAGAATTTCGCTGACTGGGTTGAGTTTGGTGCTCAGGCCTCGACCATCGATAAGGCAACTAATTCCTTGACCCAACAGGCTCTCGTTCCGGTTGACGCCGGCTCGATGGCCGACTGGCAATGGTGGCTCTTGGTTTTCTACTCACTCGGCGGCGAACTGTACAAAGCTGACGGGACTCCCAACTTCGATTCTACCGAAGCCCTCGCAACGACTGAATTCATGCTCGAGATGCGCCAGGCAATCTATGGCGATGCACTCGATGCTGTAGGCATGCTCCCCACAGGACAGGGTTCGGTTATCGACGTAAATGACGAGACTGGTGTAGATAATGGTGCAGTCTGCCTGGCACATTCTGGTTGGGCCGCCCCGCCTTTCGATCGCCCGATCTGGGAGAATATTTCCATCGATCCATTCTATGGTGATCCGGAAAACTTCCCCAACAGCCGCCCTGTGGTATTGGCCTTCAACGACTGGCTGGCCGTTCCGGAATACAGCGAGAACAAAGAACTGGCTGCTGAGTGGCTGAAGATGGCGTTCAGCAAAGAAGGTAACCACAAATGGAACGAAACCATGGGCCTGATCCCAGCACGCAACGACGCCCAGTATGGTTACGTAGTTGATTCCCCGCAACTTGCCAGTGAGGCCGAGTTGGCCGCTGAATTTGGCGTTGGCTTTGCCGGCATTAAGGAAGCCGCTAAGCTCTCGACCATCATGCAGGAAGCTCTCGGCAAGCTGGTCACCGAAGAACTCACACTGCAGGATGTCGTAGACAAGATCCAGGAAGATTACACTGCAGCGCTAGCTGAGTAAGTTTAACCAGAGAAAGCTACCAGATTGGACTAACCCCCAATCTGGTAGCTTTTTTCTGGGAGTTTTTTTATGATGTCTAACCCTTATTTCAATGCTCTGCTTACTGCTGCTGGGGCGATCATCTTTATCCTCGCTACCAGCTATGGACTTGGCGTTTTTGCCAGCTGGATGGCAAAACGCCGAGGTGCCACGGCAAAAGTCCAGGAAAACACCTTTGCTGGCTATTTGTTTGCCGCCCCTTGGATCGTTGGCTTCATTATCTTTGTAATTATTCCACTTGTTTTTTCATTATATTGGAGTTTCACAGACTACCGTGTGATTTCCAGTGATCCACCACAGTGGGTGGGGTTTGAAAATTATTCCAATCTGATCTTGAACGATGATGGCTTCCGACAATCAATCGTCAACACCCTCTATCTCACCGTTTTGGGCTTGCCCCTCCAGATCAGCGTTGCATTACTGCTGGCAGTACTGCTCAATCAGAAACTGAAGGGGGAAAGAGTATTTCGGATGGCATTCTATCTCCCCGTAATCCTTGGATTTAACACTGCAGTTTTGCTGTGCTGGCGCTTGATGTTGAATACAGGAACTGGGATCATCAATCAAATCATCCGGGGACTCACGCAGGCATTTCCTCCATTTGGTTATCTCAACCGGGCGGCAATCTATTTGCAAGAGATCTCCAGCGCGTTCTTCCTCGGGATCAGCAATGGGAACTTTAACCTGCTGAACAAGGTTATCGAAGCTGGTTTCCCGGCTGAGGTCCGGGTGCCGCTCTGGGTGCAAAGCCCGCTCTGGTCCAAGATGTCTGTAGTTCTCTTGATGGTTTGGGGTTGCGGCACAATGATGCTGATCTTTTTAGCCGGCCTCAATAATATTCCCAAAGAACTGAATGAAGCTGCCGAAGTAGATGGCGCCACCAAATGGAAGCAGTTCTGGAAGATCTCATTACCCCTGCTCTCCCCCCACATTTTTTACAACCTCGTCGTTGGAATGATTAATGCGCTTCAAATCTTTGAGCCGATCTTTGTCCTTTACCGAGATAATGGGCCATTGGTCCCTTCTGCGATTTCAATGGTTTATTATCTCTGGCAAGCCAGCTTCAGCCATTTTGAAATCGGTTATGGTTCAGCTATCTCCTGGATCATTCTTATCATTATCTTAGTGATCACTTTCGTTCAGTTCAGAATGCAAGACAGATGGGTCACTTACGATCTGTACTAGGAGAAACCAGATGCAAAAGAAAATAATCTGGCAAATTATCAAAAAACTGATCTTATACGTTCTCCTGACAGGTGCTACTATCTTGATGAGCTTCCCGTTGTTTTGGATGATATCATCCTCTCTCAAGACAATTGAAGAAACGAATTCAGCTGGAATTGTTTGGGTCCCAAAAGCGCCAACTTTGCAGGCATACATTGACATCTTCCAGAATGCTAATTTCATGCGTTCCTACTTCAACTCGACATTCTTTGTAGCAGTGGCAATGGTAGGTACCCTTATCTCGATCGCAGCAGTGGCCTATGCCTTCAGCCGGGTAGAGTGGCCGGGAAGGAATCTGGTATTCTTCCTGATGCTCTCGACAATGATGATCCCCCCCCAGGCTTTGATCGTGCCGCAGTATGTCTTTTTTAACAAGCTGAACTGGGTTGGCACATTTAACCCCATTATTATCCCGGGTTATTTTGCCGGTGGAGCTGCAATGATCTTTTTACTGCGCCAATCTATGGCTCAGATCCCCAAAGAGCTGGACGAATCCGCTTTCATGGATGGCGCTTCTCACATCCAGATCTGGTGGGAGGTAATTATGCCCTTGATGAAAGCACCGATTGCCACCATATCCACCTTTCTCTTCGTAGGATTGTGGAACAGCCTTTTGGCACCGCTGATGTATCTCCAGACAGTAGATCTCTACACACTGCCAGTATTTGTCTCAACGCTATACAACATCAACCAGACCGTTCAGCCCTGGCCGACGATTATGGCTGCAGCGGTGCTAACAACGGTTCCCCTGATGATCGTCTTCTTCTTCGCGCAGAGGTTCATCCTGGAAAGTGTTGTGATGACTGGATTGAAGTGAGGTAAAAAACCGATGAAATTAAGAGATGAAATATTTGAACAACCCATGGTATTACAGCACTTGCTGGATTCGGAGTGGCAGCATATCAATGAGGTTGCCAAAGAGATCAGGAAAAGAAAGATCAACTATATCCTTTTGACCGGCCGTGGAACGTCTGATAACGCCGGGTTGTATGCAAAATACCTTATGGGTATCCAAAATGCCATCCCGGTCGCGCTGGCAGCCCCGTCAATGTTCAGTATCTACAAATCTCCTCCAGCTCTGGAAAATGCCATGGTTCTGTCAATTTCCCAGTCGGGTCAATCCCCGGATATCATTGAGGTGATTGAAGAGGGTAATCGCCAGGGGGCCATGACGCTGGCGATTACCAATGCGTCCGAGTCTCCTCTTGCCCAGGCAGCCCAGTATGTGATCGATGTACACGCCGGTGTAGAAAAAGCGGTTGCAGCGACGAAATCCTATACTGCTGAATTGATGTCGATCGCCATGCTGTCCGCTGCATTGAGTCAGAATGAAGCCATGCTTGCTGACTTGCAAAACGTGCCCGGGTATGTTTCACAGACACTGGAGGTGGATCAGGTTATTGGAAAAGCTGCCGAAAGATACTACTATGCCAGACAGTGCGTGGTGGTTGGCCGCGGGTACAATTATGCCACCGCTTTCGAATGGGCCCTGAAGCTTAAGGAGTTGACCTATATCAACGCTGAACCCTACTCCTCGGCCGATTTTATCCACGGGCCCATCGCCATGGTTGAACCTGATTTTCCAGTGTTTTTAATCGCACCTACTGGTAAAGTGTTACCCGACTTGACAAATCTTGTTGAGAAATTAAACGCAGAAAAGCAGGCTAACTTGCTGGTTCTTTCAAACCAGGCAGAGATCCTTGCAAGCAGCACAACCCCTGTCCAGTTACCGAAAATGCCAGAGTGGGTCAGCCCAATCGTAAGTATTGTGCCCGGGCAATTGTTCTGCCAGGCTTTGGCGCAGGTTCGCGGGCTGGATTCAGAAAACCCGCGCGGCCTAACCAAGGTGACCTTGACGACATGACGGAAAAGAACCAATCCAGTGCGGTCTACGATATAACGAGGGATTTAATTCCAATGCCAGCTTCAATTCAGGCTGGTCAGTTCCTCAGTTCTCTCTCGCCTGCGACCCAAATTCAGTTTGATGAAAGTGATGCCAATCTTGCGTTTATCGCAAAGTACCTTGACGAGAATCTGATTTCCTTGGTTGGCGTCCCCTCTGAGAAAGACCTCACGACGGTCCAGAATATCCACCTCGCCCTAAACCGAACCTCAACCAAAATTCTGGATGAAGCCTATTCACTCAAGATAGATGAAACAACCATCACCCTTACCGCCCCATCTCCCGCTGGCCTCTTTATGGGAGTTCAGACCCTCCTGCAATTGCCCCGACCCTTTCCCAGAAACAGACACCCGATCGTGCTCCCTCAATGTAAAATTTACGACATACCTCGGTTTGAATGGCGCGGAGTCATGCTGGATGTGGCCAGACATTACTTCTCTGTATCAGATGTAAAGCGGGTAATTGACCTGATCTCTCGGTACAAGTTCAACCATTTACATCTTCATCTGACGGATGACCAAGGGTGGAGAATTGAAATTAAGTCTTGGCCAAAACTAGCGGAAATTGGTGGGAGTACGCAGGTCGGTGGCGACTTAGGTGGTTTTTATACTCAGGAAGACTACACCGAAATAGTCTCCTATGCACTTGACCGGCATATCATCATCGTCCCGGAAATTGATATGCCCGGTCATACAAATGCTGCCCTGGCTTCATACCCAGAGTTGAATCCAGACGGCAAACCTCCTGAGCTTTATACGGGTATTGAGGTTGGCTTTAGTTCCTTATCAATTGATAAGGAGATCACATATCAATTCATTTCAGATGTGCTTCGGGAGATCGCTGCTTTGACCCCTGGTCCCTATTTGCATATAGGGGGAGACGAGGCAAAATCAACCAAACAAGCGGATTATAAAGCATTCATAGAACAGATTCAAAATATTACAGCCTCTTTGGGTAAGCAGATGATTGGCTGGCAGGAAATCTCCCAAGCACAATTAATACCAGGGAGTATCGTTCAATATTGGACTGATGAAGCAGATCTAGGCCAGATACAAGAAGGGGTCAAGGTAATCATGTCGCCAGCCCGCAGGGCTTATCTGGATATGAAATATCACCCTGATTTTGATCTTGGCCTGAATTGGGCTGGTTACTTGAACGTTCAGGATGCCTTTGAGTGGGACCCGGTAAATTACCTGGAATCAATTCCTTTCCAGAACATCCTCGGCTTAGAAGCACCTCTTTGGTCTGAGACACTGGAAACGATTGATGAAATTGAGTATATGCTGTTTCCCAGGTTACTTTGTTATAGTGAGATTGGCTGGTCGCGAAATGCCAGCCAAGATTTTCAGGAATTCGGCAAGCGAATAGGAAATCATGGACCCCGACTTGATACCCTTGACCTAAATTATTACCGCTCAGAGCTTATCAATTGGGATAATGATAAGCGGGCAGGTAACGCCAGTATTCCTAGACGGCGGCAGGATCTCAGACTAAGATTCTGAGAAAGTAACACGATTGAGCTGTAGTTTCCCCTAGAAATAGGGAAGGGTGGCGTTCGGAATCTATCCAATTAGGGGTGGGATGTTGCGATGGGATTGCGGTTTCCACGCTTATCCAAGGTGTTCTTCGCCCCGTACGCACGCCTGAGCTCATACAGTCCGGATGAGAGTGTTCAAGCCAACCAGCAACCCTGTGTGGATCAAACTAGCGATAGAAATCTGCAGAATTCAATTCCTCCAAATAAAATTGCAAGGAATCTTCTAAAGCATATTGACAAATCTCTAATTGTATGACCTTCGAATGGCCTCGTCCGTCATCGTAGGATCGAGAAGCGGTTTCCATGATGCTTCATCCCAGGTGCCTAGATAAGTGTGCATTGTTAGGTACTTTTCCGGAATCGGATGCGTGCCTACAACGACATCGACGCTATATCGATGTTCAAGAAAGGATTTGAAAGTCCCGATGTAAGGGCATGGCGGGTAACCGACGACCATGCCTGTAGCCAGGTGGATCACCTGTGCCCCATTATTAACCATTTCTTCACCGGCATATTCAATATTGCCACCCGGACAGCCATCGCAAGTGGTGTATCCAACCAATTCGATTTCAGTATCGGCATAGACGCTGAATGCACCTTCCCTTTTCTTCATCGAGCGAAGACATTTTCCTCCCGCACATCGGCGGTATCGATCGCAAATGATGATGCCAATTTTCGTTTTCGAAGCCATGACCTTCTCCCTTGTGGTGGAATAACACTGCGCCTCTTCATCTCTCAGCAGCACACGAAGAGCAGACCATCCCTGCTCTCAGACGAGTGAGAATCTACACACATAGCTGCATTGAAGCAAGTTTTCAAAGCATTCATCAACCTTCGTGGTCTATTGCTCCATGAGCAGGGATGCGCCGTAGATAGAAACGCTTGCCCAGATGCTGCAACTCGACCAACTTATCCTGCCGGATTAGTTCGGTAACGAGATCCCAACTCGATCCCGCCTTTGTAAGGAGCTGCTTCACTGCATCTTCCCGCATCGGGTGCACTGCGGTAATGCTCAATATGTCCTCCTCGGCATCCCCGGTAGATGAAAAGACGTTCCCTTCATAGCCCAGGAGGAGCTCGACTCGATTCACCCGCTCACCCACAAGTTGATAGGCCAGATTAATCGATCCTTCCTGCGCAGCCTGCACCCAGTCCTCCGCTGGAGGTCGCGTGGGAATGGAGAGGTATGCGGCGGCAGGCTGTACCTCGCCAAGGAATTCAGCGATTTCAACCAGGTCATCCTCGTTGTCATTCACCCCCTTCACGAGCATCGTCTCGGTGACGAATTCACCCCTGAAATCATCGGCGAACGTCCGCATACCGTCCAAAATCGCCTGGAGAGTGAGGCTGCCGTGGGGCCGGTCAATCCATCGCCACGTTGGGAGACGAACGGCATCCACCTTCAACGACACCCAGTCGGCGGCCATGAGCTCCGCGCGCACATCTTCGCGCCAGATCAATGAGGCGTTACTGATAACCGCGATGCGTATACCCAACTCCCGCAAGGCTGAGATCTCGACGCCTAAGTTAACATCCAGAGTCGGCTCGCCATCGGGAACGAAGGTCAGATAATCGATGGCCTCGTCTTGGTCCAGAGCGCAGGTCACCTTGTCACGGACCACGCCGAGAATTTCCTCTGGACCATAGAAAGCCTGGCGCTCAATCTGCATCTTGATGGTGCGCCCCAGCTGGCAGTAGACGCAGGCGTATGTGCAGATCTTCGGTGGGATGTTATTAATGCCCAGGCTCCGTCCGAGGCGTCTTGATGGCACTGGACCGAATGCGATCATCTCAACATTCCTTCCATTTCAATGCATCCCCGATCTCCCAACCGTGCTTGCCCTCCCACTTTCCTCGATTCGGAGCTGCCTCCTCATGCACCTATTCGAACGTCCACGCACTCGCATGGTACTATCCGGGTGTTAGCTCTCAGTGATGGTGATGCTCGTCCTTGAGCGCCCCACCCATTTGCTCAAGAGCGGCTTCCAGGGCTCGGTTTGCACCATCCATCTGTACCGCTGCCTCAATAATGTATTTCTCTGCCTCACCTGCTTTTTCCGCCCATTCCCGAAACTCGGCTGCGTGCCCAGCATTGTGATCGATCCAATGCGGCAGGAGGATGCGCAGCTTGTCTTTTTCCGTCCTCGCCTTCATAAGCCGATGTCCTTCTCCCCCTCAATTGGGACCAAGGTGACGGTGTGTTTTAGGAAATCTAATTCTGTAACCGAGGCACGCACCGTCACCGGTTCTTCAAAGAACCGCGAGCAACTTACCTCGTCACCATCAATCCGTAAATAGATCACATCTTCCAAAATGACCTCTTTATGTTCGTCACGCATTAATATAATCTTCGCTTGACACATATGGGCTTCCCTCTAGGCAAATCGTTGACTCTAAGAAGCGAAACGCTTCTCAGCCCTTTCTATCTCGTGGATAATATTTTCCGCTTCACGCATTAACCTCTCCCCCTCTAAAGGTGTTCCTTTGAGACAAGAGATGGTTAACATAGGGTCTTCGTGTATGACCCCAATGGGCTCTATACCACCTTCAGAGAGTCTCTCACGCAGATAGCTCTCCGTTCCATCATCCCCGATGCGGTTCAGTATTGTCAGAACACCTTTAACTTCCGCATCCCTGAAAATCTTTTTCGCAATCTTAATAAACTCCGGGCTTTCAAGATGCCTTGTCGCTGGTAATTGTCCAGCATTTAGCTTTTCCACCATTTCCTTCATATGGATCGCTATCTGGATCGAAGCATTGGTGGGATCAACAACGACAACTACCCAATCCAGACTGGTTATAGCTCCCCTGGCGGAATCCTCAAAACCCGCCTTGAAATCCACCAATGTAACCAGGGATTTTCGATCCGTTAGCAGTCTGAAATCCCTGGCAATTTTATTTATCGGGCCATCGCAACCTGCACCCGGACCCATGCCCCCGATCTTCCCAGCAGACAGGTATACGATCCCCTCAGGAGTTTGCGCGTAGAACCTGGTGGATAGTTGATCCAGCGAGACCTCCGCGCCAATTAGGTGCGTAGGATCATCCACCGGGCAAGTTACCATCCCCCCGCTAAATACCATTCCCCCGAAATAATCAATCAGGGAGTCAGGCGGATGATCAATTCCAAGAGTATTATGTAGGCCTATATTCGTAGAATCAGCATCAAGCACACAGACCTCATACCCCTGCTTTCGTAGAACCTTGGCCATCAAGACCGATGTAGTTGTCTTTCCCGATCCCCCCTTTCCAAACACACCGATCCTCTCCCCTGCCAATGTTCTTTCGCCCTCGACCATGACACCTCTCCCGCCTTTCTGTTCTCTCAGCGCGTGGAAAACCCACTTTTCAGTTCCGATTATTCGTTATTGAGAACCTGGCTAAGAGTTGAGAACCTACTTTAGGTTTCAATGGTCAATGCGTGGCATCTATCAGCCGCGCATCATCGGCTCGCCGCACTCAGGGCACTTCATCTCGAAGCAAGGTTGACCGGCTACGTGTGGTACCTTATGCCCACATTTCGAGCAGACGCACTCCCCGTCGGGACCGGCTGCATTGGGTCCCCCCATACGACCAGACCCGTCTCTTCGTCCTTGTCCGCCGCCCTTCCCGCGCCCTCTTCCTCGACCTCTAAACATGGTTACACCTCCTGTTATCCTTCGATATGCCTGACTCACCTCAAAGAGCATGTGATCTGCTGCTCCCCGGAGTGTTCAAGAACTCGACAGACAATCTCCGAGCGTGATTTGCTCAATTCTCCCCATCTTTACCGTGATGATCACCATCATGATCGTGATGAGCGTGCTCGATACTCTCCCGGCAGGGCTCGGCCAGGGTCATGCCGCCTCCGAGGTACTCATTTAATACCGTTTGCACGGTTCCGGATCCGCCGGTTGCCGGTTTAATTCCGTATTGCTGGAAAAAATCAATCGCTCTGCGCCCCATTCCTCCGCTGATCATTACATCAGCCTCCTGACTGTGTATGAATCCGGGCACCATTCCCGGTTCGTGTCCTGCGAAGAATGGATTTTCGATCACCTGGATCTCCTGTACTTCCTCTCCTTCTACATCCGCTAGTACGAAATAACGACAGCGGCCAAAATGGTGGCTGACAATACTGTCAAACCCGTTGTTATCTTCAACTGAAATAGCAATTCGCATCTTTAAACCTCCTGGTTGATAAGTATGGTCATTTCCTCGGCGGCAATGTAGCCTTCTATTTTTATATCTTGATCGGTAACACCCGGGACTTCAGCGACGGCTTGCTTTATCTGGGTGGCCAGGAATACAGCGATGGGGCACAGCGGTGACGAAGGTCGAAAGGTATAACAAACCTTCCCTTCACGATCGACGGTGAGATTTTCGATCAATCTCATCCGCATCACATCAACGTTCGTTTCGGGGTCGATGACCTCTCGCAAACGTGCAATGACTGCATTCCACAATGGAGAAGGGGTTTTCTCGTTCATTCCTCCTGCTCCTTTAATGCGGAAAGCACACCTTTCCAAATTTCGTGCAACGCCTGGCTGGCAGCTCCATCCGGCTCATAGGCTGTCACCGGATCCCCCTTTGCCATAGCCCGGGTTACATTCAAATCAAAAGGAATCGAGCCAATCACATCAATCCCGTGCTCCTGACAATAGGTCTTGATGTCTGTGGCACCCTGCGCGTATAGATCCGCTTTGTTTATACAGACGATCGACTGCACGCCAAAATGTTCCGTTGTCTGCAAAATCCGACGCATGTCGTGTACTCCGGCCACTGACGGTTCGGCGACGATCAATGCCAAATCCGCCCCTGAAGTGGCCGATATGACTGGACAGCCAATGCCTGGCGGCCCATCCACGATCACCAGATCATAGGCCTCATCCAGCGCCAGCAGTTTGGCGTGCTGTTTAATCAGCGTCACTAATTTCCCGGAGTTCTCCTGGGCCGGATACAACGCGGCATGAAACAACGGCCCGTAACGGCTCGCTGACCGGTACCACTCTCCTGCGATCTGATCCTTCATCGAGATGGCTTCATTTGGACAACCATACATGCAGGCTGCACAACCCTCACAGGCAATCGGATCCACATCATAGACACCGTCAGTTTCATGGACGGCATCGAAACGGCAGATATTCTCACACTCCCTGCACCCACCGCAGGCGGCATGATCGATCACCGCCACTTTCCCTCCCCAGAATTCTTCCTGCTCGAGCTTACGTGGAGCTAATACCAGCTCCAGATTGGCGGCATCTACATCAGCATCCGCGAGCACGATTGAAATCTGTTGTGTCCCTTCTGCCGCTAGATGTGCGAGAGCAGCAGCAACGCTGGTTTTCCCTGTGCCTCCCTTTCCACTCAGGATCACAAGCTGTTTCATGATCTTCCCGTTTTCGCGCCGATAGAATTACTGATTCTCGTCGCCTCCGGAATGGCTTCATCCTGCTGACTGTTGATCAAGAACTGAATTTGAGAGTACAGTTCGCGAAACTTGGGAAGATATTCCGGGAAAGCCTCGACAAGCGTCTCCCCGCGGGCCACGGCTTCACCAATACGTTGGTCAAGCGGGATACGCATCAGGATTGGTAACCCAGCATTACGGCAATATTCTTCTACACCATCATCTCCAACCCCATCGCGGTTGATCAGTACACCCGTGGGGATATCGAGCTCACGCGTAAGTTGAATAGCCAATCTCAAATCGTGCAAACCGAAAGGGGTCGGCTCGGTCACAAGGAGCACGAAGTCGGCTCCCTGGATCGTTTCAACCACAGGGCATGAATTGCCCGGTGGAGCATCGCGGATGACTGTGTGCCCTTCCGGAAATGGCCGCCATTGTTTAAGCTGACGGATAATCGGTACAGCCATTGGTTCACCAATATTTAGAACACCCTGAGCGAATTGGATACCGAATTTTGCCAGCCCTGCTTCCAACAACCCCAGCGGATTCTGAACTTCGTCGATGGCCTCCTGCGGACACTGGAGGGTGCAACTTCCACAGCCATGACACAATTCAGGAAATACGAGCACCTTGCCCCCCAGGACCACGATAGCGTGGTATTGGCAGACCTCAGCGCATCGACCGCAGCCTGTGCAGCGGATCTCGTCTATTACAGGAATAGGCAGACCAACTTCCCGACATTGATTCAACTGTGGTTGCAGGAAAATGTGCGCGTTCGGCGCCTCAACATCACAATCAAGGAGCAGCGGTGAGATATCCGCAATCGCAACAGCTAGGCTTGTAGCCACGGTCGTCTTCCCGGTACCTCCTTTGCCGCTGGCAACCGTGATGATCATTACCTGCGACCACCTTGTGACCGTCGTCCTCCATGGCGCTGCGGACCGGTACTGCCGGTGACCCTCTCGAGGCGCTTGGCCAGGAAATCATCTAATAAAGCCTCGGCCTGCCCCTTTTGGGCCGAATACATTTGGATCCCCGCCGCTTCCAAAGCAGTGAAAGCGTTTGGTCCGAAATCCCCACTGACAACAGCCTCAACACCCTGATTAGCGAGAAACTGAGCTGCTTGAGTGCCCGCTCCTCCACTGGCCTCCGCGGCCGGATTACCAAAGGACTCCCACCCTCGGGTTTCAGTGTCTACAACAAGAAAATAGGCACAGCGCCCGAAACGACGCTCAAAAGGCGCCTCAATTTGTGGGGTGTTCACTGTGATTGCCAGTTTCATTTCTATCCTCCGTTCATTTTGATACGCACCGACAGCTTTTGCATGGGCGTTATTTTCCGATCCTCGGATTGCATCAGGGTTCATGCCAATCTTCCTGATCTTTGTATTCACTCAAGAGATGGTCGATTTCCATCTTTGTTTTTCGTAAGTCCTCTATCCATAAGGTGAGTTGTCGTTTGCCTTCTTTATGAAGGGCATAAACACGGCGTCGTGGTCCTTGACTCTCATCATCCCAGCTAGACTGGATCCAACCCGCTTCTTCCATCTCACGCAGAGCCCGGTATACAAGAGTCGGGTCTACCCTTTCTCGGTCGAATCCGAATTGTTCCAACTCATCCAGCAGGGCATAACCATGAGCCTCGCCTCGCTGCAGAAGAAGCAGCAGGCAGGGTTGCAGGAATTGCAGAACCCGCCGGCGCTTTCCGCCCCGACCACGTCTCCTTGGCTGCCCCTCGTGTGCATCTCTTCTACGCATTATTCATCAGCTTATCTAGCTAATGACCTAAAGTCAATAGACAAGATGTCAATTTTGATTGGAATTACAAATAAAGGGACGATTCACGCCGATATCCTATGTCCTTTATCCCCGAGCTTGATCCTGCGCATCTCATAATGACCAGGATGCTCAATACTCGAGCATACTTACTCAAAGATACCTGAAATAAATCAAGCCTTTCGCTATCTCATGTGGGTGAGCGGTAGTTAAACTGTCCACGATGGGGTAGGCCATGCATATGAGGTTACGAGTGGTTCAGTGTCCCGATGGGTATGCATTACGTTCCACGTGCACGTGCTTCGGCAGCCTGGGTGAAACTGTTGAACCCCATCCGAAATCCCATGGTGAGCAGACTGTCGGGCCAGGCGAAAGCAGGGGAACTGATCTTGATTCTCTTCGAACTTAAGAGCTGCTTTATTCAATTTGCCTATACAAATCTGCTAAGAACCTTCAAAATCAGACCCGGGCTTTGGATCCCGGGTCCAGTGAGTCAAGCGGTGCGGATTAACGCTTTCCGATCAGCACAAAATCGCGCTCGCGCTCACCCAGGTAGACCTGGCGCGGGCGGGCGATTGCCTGCTCGGGATCGGTGATCATCTCCTGCCATTGCGCCAGCCAGCCGGCGGTTCGCCCGATCGCAAACAGGACCGGGTAGAGGTCCACCGGTAGGCCCATCGCCTGGTAGATGATGCCGGAATAGAAATCGACATTTGGGTAGAGCTTGCGGCTGACGAAGTATTCATCTTCAAGGGCGATGCGCTCGAGTTCGAGGGCGATGTCGAGCATGCGGTTACGTCCCGTCACCTCGAAGACCTGATCGGCGACCTCCTTGATGATGCGGGCGCGTGGATCATAGTTCTTGTAGACACGGTGACCGAAGCCCATCAGGCGGAATTCGCCATCCTTAACGCGCTTGATGTACTCCGGAACATGACTCAGGTCGCCGATCTCGCGCAGCATGCGCAGCACCGCTTCGTTTGCGCCGCCATGCAGCGGGCCGTATAGGGCAGCTGCGGCGCCAGCCAACGCGCTGTAGGGATCGGATTTGGCTGATCCGATGTTTCGCATCGTGCTTGTGCTGCAGTTCTGCTCGTGGTCCGCGTGCAGGATAAAGAGCACATCCAGAGCGTGCTCGAGCACCGGGTTCGGGGCGTACTTCGCCTCAGACATCTTGAACATCATGCTCAGGAAATTGCCTGTGTAACTTAAGTCGTTGTCCGGGTAGACGTAGGGCAGGCCGCGGATGTGCCGATAGGAAAAGGCGGCGATGGTCGGGACCTTGGCGATGAGCCGCTTGATCTGGTACATGCGTACATCAGGGTCGTCCACGTTGCGAGCTTCCGGGTAAAAGGTTGAGAGCGCCGCAACGGAGGAAATCAGCATACCCATCGGGTGAGCATCATAGCGGAAAGCCTGCATCAAATCCTTGACGTTTTCATGCAGGATCGCATGGTGGGTGATGTTATCGACCCAGCTGTCGAGTTCGGGGCGGGTAGGCAGTTCGCCGAATAAAATCAAGAAGGCCGTCTCGAGGAAGTTGGCTTTCTCGGCCAGTTGTTCGATCGGGTAGCCGCGGTACTCGAGGATGCCTTTGTCGCCGTCTATATAGGTGATCGTGCTCTTGGTCGAGGCGGTGTTTTTATACGCCGGGTCGTAGCTCATCAAGCCGAAATCGTCGTCGTTGAGCTTGATCTGACGCAGGTCCATCGCCCGCAGCGTATCATTCTCAACCGGGATTTCGTAGCTTGTGCCGTTGCGGTTGTCCGTGATTGTTAGTGAATCCTTTGCCATCTCAAGCTCCTTTGGTCTTTAGATGCGCCGGGGGCAGGTGCGGTTACGTCACAGCGCGGAAGTATTATGCGTTCCCCTGAGGCATTGTAACGAATTTCAAGGCGCGCGGGCAGGTTGCAACTAGGCGTTCCCTTGTTTTGTTCCGATGATCCCTCGTTGCGAGGCTCCTCGGGAAGACAGGAGCATGTCTTTCCGAGCCTGCACCACTGTGTTTTTCCGAGCCCGGAGGGCGAGGAATCCCCGTAGCGTTGCAGAGCGAAGACCCGGCTGCATCCGATATCCGCCGCCACACTCTATGATGTGTTGCCATGGGGATCCCTTGTCGCGAAGCTCCTCGGGAAGACACAAAAAGTCATGATCCCCGCCCTTGACCCAACCGCAGCAGCGTGCTATTCTTGCAAAAGATTGCAACTGCAAAGGTTTGTGTATGTCGTGTGGTGAACGCCTGGCGGAAGCGATGCGGGCGCGTGGCTTCCGTGTAACCGCTCAGCGGACCATTATCCTTGAGACCATCGCCCATATGGGCGGGCATCTGTCCGCGCAGCAGGTCTACCAGGAATCTCGCAAGCGCCTGCCGGGTTTGAACCTGGCGACGGTCTACCGGACGGTCGAATCGCTTCAGGATGCTGGCATGATTGACGCGTTCTTGATTAGCCAGGAGCCGATGCAATTCTCGCTACGCGATCCCGAACAACCCCATGCTCACCTTGTCTGCCGTACATGCGGGAAAGTTCAGCAGGTCGAGGGTGCGCAGCTGGAGGCGCTTCAGCATGTATTGAAGGACATGACGGCCTTCGAGATCGATCATCATCACCTCACGCTCGAAGGCTTGTGCGCCGACTGCCAAGTGTCTGGTGGGCGCCAGCATTCTTAATCAGACTGGAGGATAGAAGCATGCACCCCTCGCCTGTACAAATGCACATCCCCGACGGCTTTCTCTCCACTACGGTTTCTGTGATTGGATGGATCCTGGCGGTCTTGATGATCGCGATCGCCATCCGCCAGACGCGTCGTCAACTCGGTGAGCGGCAGATCCCGGTCATGGGCGTGCTCGCTGCCTTTGTCTTCGCCGCCCAGGCGATTAACTTTCCTGTAGCTGCCGGCACCTCCGGTCACCTGCTGGGTGGGGCGCTGGTGGCGATCGTGCTCGGACCGTGGGCGGCGACCCTGGTCATGACCTCCGTTATCGGTGTCCAGGCATTTCTCTTCCAGGATGGTGGCCTGCTTGCACTGGGCTGGAACATTCTCAACATGGGGGTGCTGACCGCGTTCGCGGGCTATGCCTGCTACCGAGTTCTGTTGCGTTGGATCGGCGAGACCTCGCAGGCGCGCGTGGCGGCTGCTTTCGCCGCAGCCTGGGTATCGGTCGAGATCGGCGCCATCGCAACCGCTGTCGAACTGGCCGTCTCCGGGACTTCACCCCTGGCACTCGGCCTGCCAGCCATGGCTGGAGTCCACGCCTTGATCGGGGTGGGCGAGGGTTTGATCACCGGCGGGGCGATCACCATGCTGCAGGTGAGCCGGCCGCAGATCCTGCAGGACGCCGAGCAAGCGCCGGGCCAGCGGGGGGCGATTTTCGTCCTGGTAGGGCTCTTTGCCGCGCTGCTGGTCGCGGCCTTTTCGCCGCTCGCCTCGACGCATCCCGACGGGCTTGAATTTATTGCTGAGCGAAATGGATTCCTCAGCCGGGCGCTCGAACCGGCCTTTTCCATCCTGCCTGACTACAGCGTACCCTTCTTGAACAACCCGGCCGCGACCACGATTGCAGCCGTCATGATCGGCACGCTGATCGTCTTCGTGTTGGCATGGCTGGTCGGTCGGGGTGTGTTGCGGCTCGATCGCCGAGGGTGAGCGCTTGCATTTTGACCTGATCGATGTGTACCAGCCTCGCCCAAGCCTGATCCACCGCCTGGATCCGCGTGTAAAACTCATCGGGGCCGTCCTGATCATCCTGACGGCTGTCATGCTGCCTGACGACGGCTGGCCTTCCTTCGTATTGCTGCTCTTGTTTCTGGTCACGCTCTCCTGGAGCTCCGGCTTGGGTTGGTCCTTCACGGTCCGGCGCGCCTTTGTCGCCATTCCCTTCGTCCTCGCCGCGCTCCCGCTCCCGTTTCTGACCCCAGGAAGGGTAATCTGGGTCGTGCCGGGGTTGGGCTGGACGATGACCGCTGCCGGGTTGACACGCTTCCTTGCCATCCTGCTTCGCACCTGGCTTGCGGTCCAGGCTGGCGTGCTCCTAAGCGCCACGACCTCCGCCCCCGATCTTCTGTGGGGGCTGAGAGCACTGGGAATGCCCAGGTTGCTGGTGGGGGTGGTCGGGTTCATGCTGCGCTACATCTTTGTCCTGGCTGATGAAGCGCTGCGTATGCTGCGGGCGAGGTCGGCCCGAAGCCCGAAGCTGGCAGATACACAGCGGCCAGGGTTGGTATGGCAGGGCCGTGTTGCCGGGATGATGGTCGGCAGCTTCTTCCTGCGGTCGCTTGAACGCAGCGAGCGCGTCTACGCGGCGATGGCCTCGCGGGGCTACGCAGGCGAGATCCGGCTCCTGGCGCCGCCGTTGATGAAGCGGTCCGATTGGATCGCGCTCAGCCTTTTGTCAGTGTCACTGCTGGCACCGATCACGCTGGCACTTGGGAGCTGAGCCAATGCACCATACGATCGATGTCGAGAACCTGACCTACAAGTACCCCGATGGCACGCCTGCGTTACAGGGAGTGGACCTGTTTATCGCACCAGGGGAAAAAGTTGCGCTTGTAGGTCCGAACGGTTCTGGCAAATCTACTTTACTCCTGCATCTGAACGGCATCCTGCGGGGTGAAGGGGTGGTGCGCGTATGCAGCATGCCGGTCGATGAGGAGAACCTCGGTAAGATTCGGGCTGCGGTTGGGATCGTATTCCAGGATCCGGATGATCAGCTCTTCTCGCATTCCGTCTTTGAGGATGTTGCTTACGGACCGCTCTATATGGGCCTGGATCCAATGTCCATCCGGGCCCGGGTGACCGAGTCGCTTCAGGCTGTCAGTTTGGAAGGGTTTGAGGGACGTGTTCCGCACCATCTGAGCAGTGGCGAGAAGAAACGTGTCGCCATCGCTTGTGTTTTGGCGATGGAGCCCGAGATTCTTGTCCTCGACGAGCCGACGGCAGGCTTGGACCCGCGTGCTCGCCGGGAGTTGATCGCGCTGCTCGACTCTCTCCCGCAGACGATGCTGATCGCCACGCATGATATGCGCATGGTGGGTGAAATCCTGCCCCGCATGATCGTGATAGATGGCGGGAGCATCGTTGCCGACGGGCTCACAGCGGATCTTATGCTGCAGCAGGAGATGCTTACCATCCATGGGCTCGAACCGGCGCAGACGGTAGGAGGTTGAGCGCTGGACCGCGATTGTCGTAGGCCAAACTGACACCGGAAGTATCAGAAATTAGGGTCAATCCGAGGAGCAGCCGCGACGGGGGATCCCCGTAACTGTGCATGAGCGAACCAGCCCCCCGCGAACGTGCATGTTCCATGTCCTCCTTCGTACGACCATGGGGATTCTTCGCCCTGCGTGCTCGGAACGACATCACTAACAGCCCGGGCACGAGTACATGCGGGTAGAATACGTCATGATGAATCAGCTCAATGCTTGGAGCCGGGATCGGGTGCGCTGGAGAAGACTGATCCTGATCGTCGCTGTCCTCGGAGCCGCTTGGACAGCCGGCTCTGCCGTGCCAGCCGGTAGCGCAGACGGGACACGCGCTCCCAGCCCGCGCGCCGGCTTCCAGGCTCCGCTTTTCAGCCTCGAACGCTTGGGTGGTGATGCACTTTCGCTCATGGACCTGCGCGGGAGTGTGGTCGTGATCAATCTCTGGGCTTCATGGTGCCCACCCTGTCGGGCAGAGATGCCGGCCCTGCAGAAAGTCGCGAAATCCTTCGCGGATGACGATCTGATGATTCTAGGTATTCACATGACGGCACAGGACAGCGAAGCAAACGCAGTTGCCTTTGTTCGTGAATACAACCTGAGCTTCCCAATCCTACTCGACCGGACCGGCGCTGTCGGTCGTTTGTACCAATCGCGCGCTTTGCCAACAACTTTCTTCGTGGACCGGGAGGGCGTCATCCGCGAGGTCGTCGTCGGCGGTCCGCTTCACGAGGTCGCGCTGCGCTCGACGATCGAATCGCTCCTTCAGGAGGGGGGTTCATGATCCCCATCCTGCAAATCGGCCCCCTGGCAGTACAGTTCCCTGGTCTATTGCTGCTGGGAGGGGTTTGGGCAGCAACGCTGCTGATCGAGCGGACGGCACGGCGGAATAAAATAAATCCAGATTTCATGACCAACCTGGTCTTCGTTAGCCTGGTGGTGGGGATCTTGGGAGCAAGGTTGGGTTATGCGCTTCGCTTTCTCGATCTATACCTAGCGCAACCGGGTGCGCTGCTGGCCCTCAACGCGAATACGCTCTCACCGCTGGAGGGCTTGATCGCCGGGTTGTTGGCTGCGCTGGTCATAGTCCAGCGCAAGCGGCAGCCGCTTCTCCCCATTCTTGACGCGCTTACTCCAGGCCTCGCAGTCTTCATGCTCGCCGTCGGGCTTGCACATATCGCCAGCGGCGATGCCTTCGGCTCTCCCAGCAATGTACCCTGGGCAGTTGAGATCTGGACTGCACGCCGGCATCCCTCACAAATCTACGAAACGATCGCTGCCGCGCTTATCCTATGGGCGATCCTGCGTCTGGAGAGCAAGCCAGGTTTCACGGGCTCTCCCTTCTTCAGCCTGATCGCACTTCACGCCGCAGCACGCCTCATCCTGGAGGCATTCCGCGGCGACAGCTTGCTCCTCTTCGAGACCCTGCGCGGTGCCCAGGTGGTAAGCCTGTGCGTCCTGCTCCTCGCGCTGGCCGCTCTCGGGCGGTGTGCGAGGACATCAAGCAACCACGCGTGATACCGACCGCAACCTGCGGGGGGCTCTTTGTAGGCCGATTGTAAGGGTGCTGTCCACAATCTTCAGGCATACTAGGAATACACCCGCATCGACACTCGCAAACTAGCTTTAAGGTGGGCGTGGTAATAAATCATGGGTGGGCGTCATCCCGTGTACAATAGGTCGATTGGGATCATACCTGCCTGCAAGGAACGGCGCCGAGTTGATCTCACCAGGTTGGATAGGATCGATCCAGCAAATCCTGACAGCACCAGAATTCCTATCTCTGGCGAGCATGCTCCCGGTGGTGGCCTGGCTGACCGACCGCTCGAAACGAGGACGTGAAGGGAACATCCCCGTGGCGAAATACCCACAAGGCAACGGCAACGATCGCACCGCCATGCTTGAGCGCGAGGTCCAGCGCCTGCGTTCGCTGCTGGTCATGACCGCCAACCTCAACGCCACTCTCAATTACGAGCGCGTGTTGGATATGACCCTTGATCTGGCAAACAGCGCGCTGGATAGTAGCAATGATTCGCGCAGCGTCAGTGCCCTGCTCCTGTTTGCGAACGATCACCTGTATGTTGCTTCGGCGCGCGGGCTGCCGCAACCTGATTTACGAGTGACCCTACCCGGGCAGTACGGTGTTCTGGGCGAGGTGCTTTCAACGCTTAAAACCAGGGAGTGCCAGAACCCGAGCACCGATCCTGAACTCAAGCGTTTGGTCGCACTGCACAATTGCCCGCTTGTACTCTGCCTTCCGCTGGTTGTCGGGCTGGAGATCTACGGCGTCCTGATCTTCGGCCACTCTGACAAGAGCTTTTTCTCACCCGATCGGGTTGAAGTGCTGGAGGCGGTCGCTCACCAGGCGATGATCGCGCTTCAGAACGCGCGGCTGTACCGGGATCTGGAGCAGGAGAAGGAGCGCATCGGCGAAATTCAAGAAGATGCCCGCCGTAAGCTCGCCCGCGACCTGCACGATGGACCGACCCAGTCGATCGGTGCCATCGCTATGCGCGTCAACTTCGCTCGCCGCCTGGTGCAGCGCGATCCCGAGAAAGCCGCTGAAGAACTGTTCAAAATCGAGGAACTCGCCCGCAGGACGACGAAGGAAATTCGCCAGATGCTCTTCACCCTGCGCCCACTCGTACTCGAGTCGGAGGGGTTGGTCGCTGCTTTGCGCCAGCTGGCTGAGAAGTTCCAGGAAAACCATGATCAAAATGTCATCGTCGAGTCAAAGGATGATGTTGTCAAAGACATGGAACTCGGGAAGCAAGGCGTCATCTTCTTCATCGTGGAGGAAGCCCTGAGCAACGCCCGTAAGCACGCCCAGGCCAAGCACATCTGGGTGCGATTGAAGCGGCGCGGGGCATTGCTCAACCTGGAGATCCAGGATGACGGGGTCGGCTTCGACGTGGAGAGCGTGCAGGCGAATTACGAGCAGCGCGGCAGTCTGGGGATGGTGAACCTATACGAGCGCGCCGAACTTGTCAACGGCATCCTCAAGATCGACTCGCAGCGCGGGCGCGGGACACGCATCCAGGTCTCGATTCCTATGACCATCGAAGCAGGCGAAAAACTCCACCGGCCTGGCTACGTCGCCTGATCCTATTCTCCCCTTAACCTTAAGGGAACGATATGCAAACGCTCCGCACCAGCGAGCGTCCGTGAACGATTCACCCCTATCTCTGGTATAGTTTATGGCTATCCTGTTTTGGCCCGGCTTGAGGTGTTAATGATCGCAGATGTCGCTCGCAGGCTTCGAATCAACGTTCAGAAGGTGATCGTCGGCAAGGATGAGCCGATCCATCTGGCATTGGTCGCGGTGCTGTGCGGCGGCCATATCCTGATCGAGGACGTGCCCGGGATTGGTAAGACGACACTGGCGCGTGCGTTGGCGGTTTCACTGGGCTGCAGCTTCAAGAGGATCCAGTTCACGCCTGATCTGCTTCCTTCGGATGTCACCGGGTTGAATTGGTTCAACCAGAAGAAGCAGGAGTTCGAGTTCCGGCCAGGCCCGATCATGAGCCAGGTTGTCCTGGCTGATGAGATCAATCGAGCGACACCGCGCACTCAATCGGCCCTACTTGAGGCGATGCAGGAACGGCAGGTGACAGTCGATGGCGTCACGCGGCCACAGCCGAAACCCTTCCTTGTGTTGGCAACGCAGAACCCGATCGAATTAGAAGGCACATTCCCACTCCCCGAAGCACAAATCGATCGCTTCATGCTCTGTTTGAAGATAGGTTACCCGAACGAGGGAGAGGAATCCGCCATCCTTGACCGTTTCCATGCCTCCGACCCGCTCGAGAACCTGGAGCCCGTTTCCACACCGGAGGAGATCCTTGAGCTGCAGGAACAGCGGAAGCAGATCCGGGTTGAAGCGAGCATTCGCGATTACATGGTTAAGATTGCCCGTGCCACTCGAGAGCATAATGAGATTGAACTCGGGGCCAGCCCGCGCGCGACGCTCGCCCTCTACCAGGCTACCCAGGCCTGGGCCGCCATCCAGGAGCGTGATTACGTTCTCCCGGATGATGTCAAGTTCCTGGCACCTCACATCCTTACACATCGCTTGATGATTTCGCCGCAGGCACAGCTGCGTGGCCGGCGCCCGGAGGAGTTGGTAGCCGACATCGTGAATTCGGTGCCGGTTCCCGTGGAAGACTGAGATGGCGCCGGATCGCTGGCTGCCGCTGTTGGGGACGATCTTCCTGATCGGAGCGATATTCCGGGTTCAGTTTCTAACGACCCTCTCGGCGACGTTGGCCGTGATCATCGCCATTACCTCCTGGTGGCGTGATCGTTCGCTAGAATCGGTTCGCTATAGCCGCAAACCTTATTACTGGCGTGCGTTCCCGGGCGAGAGAGTCCCACTCACGATTGAAGTTGAGAACGATAAAGCTCTGCCCCTTTCCTGGCTGCGGTTGGAAGACCCCTGGCCGTTTGCCGTTGGACCAGAAGAGCAGGATCAACTCGCCCCTTCTCACCTACCCGATCAGGGATTCCTGACGAACGTCTTCAACCTACGCTGGTTTGAGACCAAGCGGCGGTCATATTCGCTTCTTTTCCGCCGGCGTGGCGTCTATCCAGTCGGACCCGTCCGCATGCAGTCCGGGGATATCTTCGGGATGTATGAGCGTGGCATATCAATTGGCCGGGCAGAATATCTGACGGTTTTCCCCGAACTGCTCCCGATTGAAACCCTTGATCTTCCGGAACGCGATCCCTTCGGGGATCAGCGCTCACGACGCAGGATCTTCGAGGATCCGAACCAGCCGATGGGGGTGCGGGATTACCGGCCAGAGGATGGCTTCCGGCGGGTACATTGGCCGGCTACGGCTCGCACCGGTGAGCTGCAGGTCAAGGTGTATCAACCAACAGCTGCGCGCGTGGCCGTCGTTTGCATGAACGCCAGCACCTTCCAGCGCCATTGGGAAGGTGTGTACCCCGATCTGCTCGAGCGACTTATCAGCGTCTCGGCAACATTGGCGAACCACTTCATCGAGGAAGGCTACCAGGTGGGTCTAATCTCGAACAGCAGCCTGGCGCATTCCGACCGCCCCTTTAACATCCCCCCCGGTCGGTCCCCGAGGCAGCTGGGCCGCCTCCTGGGTGCATTGGCCGGGGTAACCCCGCTGGTGATGGTGCCCTTCGAATCCTTCCTGATCCGTGAGATGCCCAAAATCCCTTACGGTGCGAGCTTGCTGGTTGTAACCGCAATCACGCCCCCAGAACTTATAGATACCCTGCTGCGCCTGAAGCGGCGCGGGCGGGGTATTCGTCTGCTTTCACTCTCTCCATTGGCACCTCCCTCAATTCCCGGTATCCCGATCTCGCATCTCCCGTTTGAAGATGCCCACCCCGCATTCTTCGAGACCCAGGCTACTAGCAGGTAAGCTGCAGGCTTATGACCCACGCTATGCTTTCGCCGGAGAAGACTCATGTAGGGCTGAGTGATCGTTTCAATTCGTGGCAGCTCCTGACGGTTATTTCCTGGCTCGTAATGTACCTGGCCGGGATTGTCCCGGCCTGGTCGCTGATCAGTGACGTGCCCAAGAGTTGGTTGGCATGGCTCATTTTCGGGTTGATCGCACTTGCAACCTGTGGTGCCTCAGCCGTGCTCGCGCTGACTCATTTCAAACGGAGCGCGGCGCAGTTTATTTTAATGATGCTCCTTATCCTGTCCCTAGGTCTGGCTCTGCGCGGGTTGGTCTTTGTTACCCCTGGACAGAGCTTGTTGGCGATGCCGCCCCGCTTTCTGGGTTCGTTCGATGACGGCGCACCATTGATTGCCGCGCTGGCAACGGCGACAGCGGTGATCTACCTGTGGCACAAGGGTGACGTAGCCTGGCAGCACTGGATCGGCCCGCTTGTGGTACGCCGGACTTTTATCTCGGGAACAATCCTGTTTTTAGGGATCGGCCTGCTCGCTTCTGCGGTCAAAAACCGATTTCCAGTCCTTGAATTCTTCCTGTTCCTTTTCACCAGCCTGCTGGCCATGGGAGGTTCGCGCCTTTCAGCACAGGCTCACGTCCGAGGAGGGCGAGGGGTACCACTCACGCGGAGTTGGGTCCTTGGCCTGAACGGTTCGGCACTTGGCCTGCTGGGGTTAGCGGCAGCGACGGCTTTCATAGCAGGCGGTCCTGTTGCGAGCTTGCTTGCGGCGTTGTTCGGCCGGCTCTTCAGGGGGCTGTTGATCGTGTTCCTCCTGGTTCTAGAACCGCTTGTATATTTGATTATCGCCGCATGGAATGTCTTGCTGACATGCTTCGGGTTAGGACCGGACCTGTTGCTTGAAGCACCCCAGATCTCGTTTGACAACCAGATCCAGGAGCAGCTTGCGGCCCTGTCGGGTGAAGTGCAGCCACCAGTCTGGGCTGATGATCTGGGGCACATACTTACATGGGCAGGCGGGCTGCTTGTTGGTGTCCTCGTTCTTGTTGTGATCATAACATCTCTGCGGCGGAACACGAGGCTCCGGCAGTGGCGGTCGACGACCGAGCAGGAGATCCCGGGCGGTGAGTCATTGTTCGCAGCGTTGCGCAGCCTGCTCAAGAGCAGGAAGAATTCTGCACAACCCGCGCGCCTGCTCCAGCCGGTACGACGTTGGATCGCCGCTGCCCGCATTCGCTGGATCTACAGTCAACTGCTGCGTTCACTATCCCGCATCGATCTCGAGCGCACAGCATCCGAAACCCCGCTCGAGTACCTGCAAAGGGTATCCCACGCGATTCCAGCTGGAGCGGATGACCTGGCGAGCATAACCCATGCTTACCAGCGTGTGCGCTACGGCGAGCTCCCAGAGACACGTGCGGATATCGATCAAGTAGAAGCATCCTGGGACCGTGTTCAAGGAGTAATCCGAGAGCGTAAGAAGCTTGAGGGGAAATCAATCTCCCCCTAAGAGGGGAAGGCAAGGACTGGGTGAGATGATGGGACAGTCCGGGGCCGGGTCGAACACCGAGAACGCATTCACGGCTGATAGCATCCAGTTTCATCCCTGGCGTGAGTTGAGCGCGCTGGCTTTGATCAGTCTCGAGATAAGCTGGCTGATCCTCTGGTTCGAAGTCTTTCGACGCAGCGATCCACTTTTCACTACGGGCCGAGCATACCTGGCCTTTGCGCTGAACATGGCTGCCGCATACTTGCTGGCGAGAGCAATGTTCCTCACCAAGTTTCGATCTTCCATCCGGCGTGGGTTTCTCATCGGGGCTTACTTGCTGGCGACAGCAATCTTCATCCAGAGCCTATTGGGGCAGCAGGAGACCACTGACTTTTCCTCACTGTTCAATAGGGGGCAATTCGATGGAGAAATCTTGCTACCGGTTGAACTGATCCTGGCCTTCATTTCAGCCTATATGTGGTTGAGAGGGGTGTCCCTCGCTCACAGCTGGCTCGATCCACGAGTGGTGATCCGCAGCTTCAGCTTCGGTGCGGGGATGCTCATCCTGCTCGGCTTCATGACGGTGTTTGTCAAAACCCCTCAACCTTTCTTTGGTCTGGGAAGCTTTGCACTGTCCGGGCTCATCGCGCTTGGGGCAGCGAGGGCTGCTTCGCTCGGCCGTCTGCGCGGTGGCCGCCCGATCTCATTTAACGCGACCTGGGTCGTGGGGATCCTCATCTCAACCACGACCGTGGCCTTCCTCTCGATTGTTATTGGCAGTGTGGCCGCGGGTGGTTTTGCACGCTGGATTGCCGGAATTTTTATGCTGCTGATCCGGGTGATTCTGATCCTGGCGGCCTTGCTTGTCAGCCCGCTTATCCTGCTGCTCCTGTTCAGCTGGCCCTGGTTCCAAAGTCAAGCCGAAGCATCACCGCTCTTGCAGGAGATCGGGCGAGAGCTCGCCCGGCTGGTGCAAATGCTCATGCAGCTGCTGGTCGATCTGAGCCGCATAATGCAGGATTCCTTCGAATCATTTCCGGACATTCAAGTGCTGAAAGCATGGTTTATTAGGGGTGCGTTTGCCGGGCTACTGGTGCTGATGCTGGTGTGGTTTGGCAAGAGATGGCGGCTGCCTTGGCGGCGGGATAATGAACCCCAGGAGCAGGCCAGCCGTCTCGACCCGCGTAATGTGAGTGGCAGGCTGGTCCAGTCTTTAAGGGAGGGGATACGGGATCTGGGTGATCAGCTGCGCAAGGTGCGCTTCGGCCCGGGGTTCCTTGGTGCACTTCGCATTCGATTGCTCTATGCACGCCTGATGCAATTGTGTGATGATTCTGGTACGCCGCGGGGCGAAACTATCACACCCCTCGAATTCCTCCCAACACTAGAGAACCTGTTTCCTCAAGCGCACGATGATGTACGGATCATGACCGAGGCCTACAACCGGGTTCGTTATGGTGAAATCCCCGAAACGCGGGGGGAGGTCGAAACAGTGAATCTGGCCTGGAAACGGGTGAAGGCTGAAGGCGCACGGCTGCACCGGATCCAACGTCAGTTTCAACCATCAAGCAAGTAGGTTGAATACTACTACTGCTAAAAACCCTCGGCTTCTTCAGCCTCATGGAAGTATAAAACGGCGCGAACCGGGGGCGGTCTGTGTGACTCTGTATTTCCGATTTGCGGCATAAATGGAGAAACAAAAACAGGCGCCTTCTGACGCCTGTTTGAGATATTTTGGCGATCGTTCGCCATGCCTTAGCTTTGCATGAAATCTACCAATTCCCGGCGCATACCGGGATGACGCAGACGACGCAGAGCCTGCGCTTCAATTTGGCGCACACGTTCTCGGGTAATGCCCATCTTCAGACCGATCTCCTTTAGCGTGTGTACCTTGCCATTCTCAAGCCCGTAGCGTAATCGCAGGACAAGCGCCTCGCGGTGTGGAAGGGCTTCGAGCATCTCATGCACGCGCTCCTCGAGCATATCCTGCACGGTGATCTCTTCTGGAGCGGGAGACTCTTCGTCTTCAATGAAATCCCCGATCACTGCGTCCCCATCTTGTTCGGTAGGCTTTTCCAGCGATAGCGGCCGCTGGGCGACGCGCAGCATGTAGTCAACGTCATCGGGGGTGATGTCGAGATGCTCGGCCAGTTCTTCGCGCCCCGGATCGCGCCCGAGGTCCTGTGTCAGCTGGTGCCGGCTGCGCAGCATGCGGTTGATGCGGTCACCCATGTGGACCGGGATGCGGATCGTCCGTCCATGGTCCGCCACCAGGCGTGTTACAGCCTGGCGGATCCACCAGGTGGCATACGTGGAGAACTTGTGACCGCGGCGGTAGTCGAACTTCTTGACTGCGCGCATCAGACCGACGTGGCCTTCCTGGATAAGATCCAGTAACGGCACACCGCGGCCGACATACTTCTTGGCCACGCTGATCACGAGGCGCGAGTTGGCCATGATCAGGTGCTCACGCGCCGCCATACCGTCCTCGATCAAGCCTTCAATCTTCCGGCGACGGCTTTCGCTGCACCCGCCCTTGGCTAGTTCGGCACGCATCCTGCGGCCGCGCTCAATACGCTTCGAGAGCTCAACTTCTTCATCACGGGTGAGCAGTGGCACGCGGCCGACCTGGCTCAGATACAGGCCAACTGTGTCACCCGAGTCGATGGCGTGGATGGCACTCGCCTCTGCTGGTTCCGAATCTTCCTCTTCCTCATCATCAGCAGCAGTGCTCACGCCCAGTTCGAGCTTGCGTTCAGCAATTTGGTCATCATCGAGGAACTCAATTCCGGCCGCGATCAAACCATCGTAGAAGCGCTCGAGCGTTGAGATCGAAGCCTCAGGCTCTGGAAGGACGTTCATAAGATCATCTAGGCTGATAAAACCCTGATCCTCACCAAGTCTGATCAACTGCAGCAAGGCGGATTGCTCTTCGTGTGAGAGGCCTTCCATTTCCGGTTCTTTCTCGATCGAGCTAGAACCCTCAATTTCTGTCATCATGCGCGCACCAAGTCCTTCCTTGGAAAAATTTATTACATCCACCCTTGATGGTAGCTTGTCGTTTTGAAGTGTAGAGTTGAATGGGAACGCTGGTCCCGGTTACAGGCTGATCGTATCCACTTTGCTCAACCTTCCAGGGACGGTTTGAAAAGTCATCCACACCAGTTACAGTGTACAACGTTTTGCTTAATGAATTCTTAATCTTGGGGCAAATTTCCGACTTAAACCTATCCCCGGGGGAATCTGGGGCGCTTTTTACGCATACTGATTACCCAAAGCGGCGGGATGCCGTTCGTCCGGAGTATGTCAATCGTAGGCTATCCAAGGCGACTCGTATCTGCTCGATCAGGCAAATT
>Ga0315553_10000503_pt1 | contig 34748 bp, 21 predicted proteins | sample SalMarSW160140MG_FD_203099 | JGI IMG/M metagenome (GOLD analysis project Ga0315553, IMG submission 203099) | Salt marsh sediment microbial communities from the Plum Island Ecosystem LTER, Massachusetts, United States - Salt Marsh Sediment SW1601-40 ... | reverse complement strand
TTGAGAAATTTTCTGCTATTTCCCGAATAACCCGTATTTGAAATGACCTTCGAAAATCCAAGATCAACCCTTCGGTAAGAAGGCATTCTGAAGGTTTCGTCATACCTGTCTGAATAGGGCGATGAAGCAGGCAGACCGGATCCAAACAGGAGAGAAAGGTGTACTTTATAGGTTGGATTATTTGGGAAGTAATCCTGAAAAAAGAGACCGAAATTAACCAGCTGGTCGGTGGGGCGTGGATAGTATCCTGGTTCAACTCTCTCTCCCTCTTCGTTGAAATAAAAGTCACCGGCGATATTTTCCCTGGTTTGCATGAATGACAGACTGGCCCATGATTCAACTCCGGCGACAAATTCACCGTTGATCTTCATATCAATACCAGCTGCATAACCATCCGCCATGTTTGCCCCGGCATAGTCGATCCGGACATTATCTATTTCATATGGAATCAGGTCTTTCATTCGTTTGTAAAAGATGTCGGTTGTGAATTTAAACGGACGCTCCCATGCCGTGAAGTTCAGTTCTCCGCCGAGCAGCAGGTGAATCGATTTTTGGGCTTTGATATCCCGGTTAAGGTCACCCTGCGGATTACGGATCTCTTTATAGAAAGGTGGCTGGTAATAATAACCTGCTGAGAAATGAAGTGTAATATCCCGCTTCCATGCCGGCCAATAGGTAATGATTAACCGGGGACTTATCAGTAGCTGCCGGTTAAAATCCCAGTAATTGATCCTGATCCCACCCGTCACACTCATGTCAAGTGAATCAAAAGGCAGTTTGTATCGATCCTGGATGTATGCTGTGATCCTGTTGGATTGTAAATTGTTCTGGCTCCATTTGCTGTCAGCAAGCATCACCCGGCTATCAGAGTAAGGAATTGAAAATCCCGCCGAATCGACAAACGTCCATTCATTCAAGCGGTCATTGATCTTCTCGTGCCGGTAACCTGCTCCCCATTTTAGCTGATGGTTGTCGTTACTAATGCTTCCCTTATGGGTTCCTGAAATGACGGTTGCATCCAGAAAATTCCTGGCATGATCGATAAACCTTCCGATACCGATGTTCATGATACTATCCCCCAGGTTTTCCGAGCCAATCTCCTTATCCAGTGCATTGAGAGAATACCGGCCCTGGATATCCAGGGTCTCCTCTTCACTGGTATTGAAGGTGGATGCAATAAACGATAACCGAACGTTTTCAGACGGCCGGTATTTTGCTGTAAAAGCAGCTTGCCAGGTAATAAATTTATCCACTTCCTGTCCGTCATATAAAACGAAAAGCTGGATGGCATCGGTGATTGTCCCGAATGAAGTTCGCCGGTCCTGGGGAATGAATTCGTATTTGTTGTTGGCATAATTACCAAGGAAACTGATCTCCCATTTTTTTGACAAATCGTAGGTCAGGTAGGTCTGAAAATCGGTAAAAACAGGATTGTAATCACCCTCCGTATCGAATGAATTAAGGAGATAGCGTGTTGATTTATAGCGAATTCCTGTAGCGTGGGTAAAACGGTTGTTTTTTGAAATGCCTTCTATGTGGAGTGAGCCCCCCAGCAGGCTCGCAGAAACATTCCCCCCGAAAGCCTGCGGTTGTCGATAGGTAATATCCAGAACGGAGGACATTTTGTCTCCGTAGGTTGCATCAAAACCCCCGGCAGAAAATTGAAGTGCTGCCACCATATCCGAATTGATGAAACTGAGCCCTTCCTGCTGTCCCGACCGAACAAGAAACGGCCTGTAAATTTCAATCTCATTAACATACACAAGATTCTCATCGTAATTGCCTCCCCTGACTGAGTATTGTGAGCTTAATTCTGTATTGGACGAGACACCCGGCAATGTTTTCAATGCCGATTCAATATCTCCTGAAACGGAGGGAAGCATTTCAAGATCTTTAAGATCCAGCTGCATGAAATTTTCTATTCTTTCCCGCTCACCGGTTACCTGGACCTCCTGGAGCTCTTCAACGGAAACCGTCAGGGAAATGTTCAATACCCTGACTTCATCGGGATTCAGGGTAATGAATACTTCGTGGGACTCATAACCCAACATGGAAAACAGGATAGAGTAACTTCGGTTGGGAAGCAACTCAAGGGTATAAACTCCTTCCTCATCTGATGAGATCCCTGTTGTTGTGCCCAAAACAGATATGTTGACTGAAACGAGGGGATGCTGATCCGGGTCGGTTATTTTACCTGTTAGAGTAGCATTTTCCTGAGCAATCCCCTGGATAAAAATCAGTGAAAGGCTAAAAGAGAGGAGTATCTTCCATTTTTTTCCCATCAGGAAACCGCAAAAGTAACACTTGATAAACTCAAAATTTAATACAAAATTGTATGGTAAGATTAAATAAGAGAAGCAGAATTCTCAGTTTTAGTACACAATTAACATTTAACATTTAACAATTAACATTTCCCGAAGGTGGCTTAGCCATGCCCATGGCAGATGCCTGTGGCATAACAACTAACTTTCCATATTTGAGGCATCCGGGACATTTACCAATTTGAGGCATTTGCTAATGTAAGGCACTTAAGGCATTTATTAATTTGAGGCACTTCCTCATTTATCCTTGTCTTTTTTCTCGGGTCTCTGTATCTTGAGCTTCCCCCTCTTGAGGGCGTCAAAGAACCTGGCCCAGGCTAACGGATTCAGCAGGTTGTTAATTGGGTATTGCCCGTAAGTGTAGTTTTGCAAAAGTTGCTTCTGCATCACCTGTTTGTATGCTACTCCGGGTGAGGGTATTTCATTCCCTTCGATCTGGGCCTGGATGATCGCCAGGTTTCTTATGGCAAAATCATAATCATTCTCCGGTAATTCAAGACTCAAAAAAGCCTCTTTAAACTCCTCATAAGTAGGCCAGGGGAATACGATTACCTCCTCCAGTAAAATGGTATCCCGTTCCATGATGACATCATGGGTGTAATGATAATCGAGGATCAGTGCAGGAAGTTCAAAATAAGTCAATTTGTATCCAACCGATGAAAAGATAATGGTATCCTGTGGTTCGGTTATGATAGAAAAAATCCCGTTCCGGTCACTGATGGTTCCCCGCCTGGTTTGCATGGAAATAATGTGAACATAGGGCAGGGGTTCCGATTCTTCATTCATGACAAATCCGGAAAACTGGATGTATTGCCTTTCCTGACCAATAACATTGCCAGCCGTAAAAATCCAAAAGCATAGAAACAGAATACCAGTTTTTATCAGATTGTATCTAATCATAACTACGTTTGCCGAAATTCGGGATCAGAAGGAAAAAAACGTTGGACTCCTTTCACAGGAGTGCGCAATTTACCTTATTTTTGTCTCATCACATCAAATTTTATGCATTTTTAACATTCCCATATCTTTAAAAAACTTGCTATTTTTAAACAGTATAAAAGGGATAACGTTTACTTGAAATGAAAAAATTGATGCTTTTGGGGGATGAGGCCATAGCACAGGGGGGACTTGATGCAGGAATTTCCGGCATTTATGCTTACCCTGGAACGCCCTCCACAGAGATTATGGAATATGTCCAATCTTCGAAAGAGGCAGCGGAAAGGGATGTTCACCGGGAATGGTCAGCCAATGAAAAGACAGCTATGGAAGCCTCATTGGGGATGTCCTATGCGGGGAAGCGGGCCATGGTATGTATGAAACATGTCGGGCTCAATGTTGCTGCAGATCCGTTTATTAATTCTGCGATAACCGGCGTAAACGGAGGACTGCTTGTGGTTGTAGCCGATGATCCGTCGATGCACTCATCACAAAATGAACAGGATTCCCGTTTTTTTGGAAAGTTTGCATTGATCCCAATCCTGGAACCGGCGAATCAGCAGGAGGCGTATGATATGACTCACGTGGGCTACGAATTATCAGAGAAGTATAAGGTCCCGGTGTTGCTGCGCATCACTACCCGGTTATCCCATTCAAGAGCAGGAGTTACCCTGAAATCGCCAAGAGCGGAGAACAACCTGACCCTGCCCGGAGATCCAACACAATTCGTCCTTTTGCCAGCCATTGCCAGGGTTCGTTACAGAGGGCTGCTTTCCATGCAATCCAGTATCGGGGAGGAGGCTGAGAATTCATCCTTTAACATATTCCGGGAAGGAAAAGAGAAAGGTATGGGAATTATTGCCTGCGGAATTGCCTATAACTACCTGATGGAAAATTTCCCCGGACGCGATATTCCCTATCCGGTATTGAAGTTATCACACTACCCGGCACCTGGAAAGTTGATTCGGAAAATGATTGATTCCTGTTCGACCATCCTTGTTCTCGAGGAGGGATATCCGTTTATTGAGGAGATGCTAATTGGATTACAGGCGAAAGGTATTCCGGTGAAAGGAAGACTGGATGGGACCATCCCCAGAGATGGTGAGCTTACCCCAAACCTTGTTGCTGCCGCACTCGGAATAGAACAGGAGGCAGTGACGCCTGTTCCAGACCTGGTGATGAAACGACCCCCATCTCTCTGTAAGGGATGCAGCCATGCGGATGTTTATCACGCCCTTAATGAAGCCCTGGAAAAGTACGGAAAAGGTAAGGTCTTTTCAGACATTGGATGTTATACACTGGGGGCTTTGCCACCATTCAATGCAATCAACTCATGCGTGGATATGGGAGCTTCGGTTACCATGGCCGTGGGAGCAACAGATGCAGGATTAACACCAGGTGTTGCAGTGATCGGAGATTCAACCTTTACCCATTCCGGTATGACCGGGTTGCTGGATGCGGTGAATAAAAATTCGGCGGTTACCATCATTGTTTCCGACAATTCAACAACCGGTATGACAGGAGGACAGAAATCATCAGCTACAGGCCGGCTTGAAAGCATATGCAAAGGCATCGGGGTTGAACCGGATCATGTCAGGGTAATTTACCCCCTGAAAAAGGAACATGAAAAGAATGTAGACATTATAAAGGAAGAACTCGAATATCAGGGTGTCTCGGTTATCCTTGCCCAACGGGAGTGCATACAAACTGCTTCCCGTAAAAAACGGGAAGCAAGGAAAAAGTTATAAGTTATAAGTTAAAAGTTAAAGGTTGACAGTCATCCTCCTTTGCCACAAAAAGAGTGGCTACGGCGGACAAAGGAGTACAGAGTTTAACTGAGAACCAGGAACCAGGAACCAGGAACTGAGAACCAGGAACCATACAATTCATCATATGAAGAATGATATAATACTTGCCGGAGTGGGTGGCCAGGGTATCCTGACCATAGCAGCATCCATTGGACTGGCTGCCCTGTCCGAGAAGCTGATACTGAAACAGGCTGAAGTTCATGGCATGAGTCAGCGTGGAGGAGCGGTTCAGTCCCATCTGCGGCTTTCAGACAGGGCGATCGACAGCGACCTTATCCCTTTGGGGAAAGCTGATCTGATCCTTTCCGTCGAACCCATGGAGTCATTGAGGTATCTGCCCTACCTCTCTAAAAACGGGTCGCTTGTTACCAACTCAACTCCCTATATCAATATCCCCGATTATCCGGATATGGGGAAAATCATTCAGGAGATTGAAAAGTTGCCAAACCATCTTATCATCAATGCTGATCAACTGGCAAAAGACATCGGATCCGTCCGGTCATCCAACATGGTGATGCTGGGAGCCGCATCTCCGTTCATCGATCTCCAGCCAGAGAGCTTTGAAAAAGGAATTGACCAGATATTCAGGCGGAAAGGGGAGGAGGTGGTCAGGATCAATGTTGAAGCGTTTCATGCCGGCAGGGATTATGCTGCGAAGATCTTAAAAAAATAGGTGAATCGTAACCTGTGAAAGCCGGATAAATTGAATAAAAAAAAACCCATGTTCTCAGAAAAAGACAGATCCCAGTTTGCAGAAAAAGGCATTGAATTGACTGAAATAGAGGGACAATTAAACAGCTTCAGGAAAGGATTTCCCCCCCTCTCTATCTATAAACCCGCTCTTTTACAGGATGGGATAACGGCTGTAAGTGATTCAGATCTGAATTCCTTTGCTGACCGCTACAAGGAGGCATTATCCGGTGTAAGGGTAGTAAAGTTTGTGCCTGCTTCGGGTGCTGCCACCCGGATGTTTAAATCGCTTTACGAATGTTACCAGTACCTGAAATCAAACCCGGATAACATTGAGAAGTGTTTGGATAAGAAAGAGTTACAACCGGTCAAGCAATTCTTCGATCGGTTGAAATACTTTGCTTTTTACCAGGACCTTGAAGAACTATACAGGACACGGAATGAAGAGCTGGAAGATGAACCCTCCGGCAAAACGAAGATTGATGTTTTGGAAGATGTTCTTTTTGATAAAGGCCTGGCAATCGGCTCACTGCCGAAAGGCCTGATAAAGTTCCATAATTACCCGGATGGTGCCAGAACCTCCCTTGAGGAGCACATGGTTGAAGGTGCTGGTTATGCCAGAAACAGGGATGACTCGGTCTCTATCCACCTTACCGTATCCCCGGAACACATGGATGGATTCAGAGCCAGGGTGGAAGCAACACGTCATCGTTATGAAAAAGAGTTTGGAGTGTCCTTTAACATGGAGTACTCCGTTCAGAAGCCGGCTACCGATACCATTGCGGTGGATTTGAACAATCAACCCTTTCGTGACAACGAAGGTTCCATCCTTTTTCGGCCCGGGGGACACGGCGCCCTGCTGGAGAACCTGAATGAGATTGATGCCGATATTATTTTCATTAAGAACATTGACAATGTAGTGCCTGACTGGTTAAAAGATGCCACCATCCTCTATAAAAAAGTCCTCGCCGGTATCCTGATCGAATACCAGCAGAGAATTTTTTCCTACCTGGAACACCTCAATAAGCAGGAATTTGATGATGAGAACGTTATGGATGAGATTGGCAGCTTTCTTGAACGGGAATTGTGTGTCATGCCACCCATTGGTATGGAGCATTTAAGCAGTATTGAAAAGAAGGAATATTTTCACAATAAACTGAACCGCCCCCTGCGTGTGTGTGGAATGGTCAGGAATGAAGGAGAGCCCGGAGGAGGTCCGTTCTGGGCAAGAAATGCCGATGGGACCGTATCCCTGCAGATCGTTGAAAGCTCCCAGATCAACTTCAGCGCTCCGGATCAGAAAAAAAAGTTTGAGCAGGCAACCCATTTCAACCCGGTCGACCTGGTTTGTGGAGTCAGGGATCACCGGGGAGAAAAATTCAACCTGTTGCATTTCAGGGATCCCAAAACCGGATTCATTTCAAAAAAATCAAAGGATGGACGCGATCTGAAAGCGCTGGAACTGCCCGGTTTGTGGAATGGGGCCATGTCCGACTGGAATACCCTGTTTGTCGAAGTGCCGATAGAGACATTTAACCCGGTGAAAACCATCAATGACCTGCTGAGACCGCAACATCAGCAAGAGCTGTAAGAAAACCCGGAATCGATCATTCAATAATCAATTTTCCCCTCCTCATACAGCAAGGTCCAGCCCAGGATCCAGTTCTGGTCTTGAAAAGCACCCTTGAACGATACAGGGTCAAACCAGTTATCAGGATAGGCTGCAAGAGGCCCGAAATCAAGGGAATCAGTTGAGACCTTAAACCGGCTATCGATGCGACCAATACCATAATTAACGATCTCGCTCTGCGATAAGGTAAAGTAGGTCTCTAAGAATTCAGCGGGTTCAGTGACATCCAGACCCTGCTCGGCACGGATCTGGAAAATGGACAGTGAATCATTCTCCTGGACATTCCAGAAACAATTGTTTTCGATTGCCAGGTTTCCCCGTTCGATCTGTTTGAAAGCATCCTGTTCCACGGTCGTTTTTTCTATGAAAATCCCGAGGTCCTGGTCTGTAAAAATGGAATTGCAGATCATTCCCGCACCATTGGCAGATACATTTACCAGATCCCGCCCGGAGTTAAACCCCCTGCCAATTCCCGTGAAGTTATAAATGTGCGGAAGAGAATAGGGCAGGCCGTATCCGGGGGGTAACCCTCCGGTTACCTCAATGAGATGATCCCCGGTTTCTTCAGACTGAACAGCCAGCATGTATTGGATCTTGCCGGTATATCCCATATCCGCATCAAAGGCATCATCACCACAATAGGAGATGACGATATATCGCAGGTTAACACTTCCACCAAAACACTCAACACCATCGTCCAGGTTGGAGATAATTTCGATATGATCGATGGTCGTAGCTGAACCTACTCCCCCCAGCGTCAGTCCGTTGATTTCATTTCCCTCCCCGATATTTGTTCCGCCATGCCGTATGGATACATACCGGAGTAGCCCGGAGTTGTCGTCATCGAGTGTCCCGCCATAAATCCCGCGCGGTTCCGTTATGGGGATTCCCTCAATATGTGCCTCACCTCCGTCCACATTTAGTTTTGCCTGACCGAGCAGGATCACTCCACCCCACAATCCTTTGGCATGAACCGGTACTGATCCTTCCAGGTCATCCCCTTCCACGGTGAAAATAATCGGTTCGGTAGCTGTTCCTTCGGCAACGATCTTTCCACCACGTGCAACAACAAGAGCACTGGCAAACTCTCCCTGGCCGGTTCTTGCCCGGATAACCGTTCCGGCTTCTATGGTCAGGGTCTGACCCGGATTGACAAAAACAAAGCCTTCCAGAATATACTCCTTATCTTTTTTCCAGGTGGTGGTTCCTGTACCCTGCCCCGAGTCCTGAATAACGTTTGATTCGTCAAGAGGAATACTACCCCTTCTGCATGAAAAGAGGCTGAGGAAAGCTATTAGTAGCGTTATACCGTGAAACAGGTTGGACTTCATCGGATCTTCTAAATTTTTACTTCAAGGTTTAGAAAAATAAATCGGCTGGCAGCCAGGTTGGGTGGATACGGAACCCAGTCCCGGTAACTCAGAGCTACTTTGATGAAGGTTTCCGGCTGGTATTGCACACCCCCCAGCAAGGCACTTCCATCCGTGCTGTAATTCCAGCCATAATCTTCCCCTTCCAGCGTTTTTGAAGTCAGGTAATCATACCGTGCAAAAAGTTCCCATTTTTTTGCAATCCGGAACAGGGAGTAAAAAGAGCACCCCCAGCGATCCCGTTCTTTCTCATGATTTTCATTGGTCCGGTAATTGAATTCCGCCCCAATGTTGAAATAGTCTGTTTGAAATCCACCAAAGGATGCAATGGTGCTTTGCAGCACGTTGTCTTTGTTGATAAAATCGTAATAGATTCTGAAAGTCAGTGTCTTAATGGGTTTTAAAGTCAATCCGATTCCCGATTTGAACGAGTTGTCGAGCTGGAGTTTTGTGTACCCTTCCCCGTTCATGAATGAAATATCGGCTGATAACCATTCCTGGTGGTTATATTGCAGCCCGATTCCAATATCTGCAGACGGAGTAAACCGGTATTCATCCTGAAAACTGCGGTACATATACCTCCGGGACCAGAATTTTTCCTGGACTTTGAACTGGTATGTGTCGATCAGGCCGGCATGAAATGTAAACGCCCCGGAGGTAAGAACCATCGCTGCATTCTTGAAATAGGCATACCGCTTAATCTTGGAATACGCTGAAACGTCATCCGGGCTACCGATATCCAGCTTCATGATGATGGCATAATTTTCATTCAACTGGGTTTTGAATCCCAGGTAGGCCCGTTCCACGTCAAAACCAAGGTTGTCTCCGTTGATCTGGGTGTGAAAATTGCTGTACAGGGTAGCGATCGGGACCGTTTTTTCGATGATTCTTTTATCTTCTTCCTGACCCAAACCAACTGTTGTTAAAAAATTGATAAACAGAAAGATGAAACAAAATTTATGCACAATCATCTCAATTGCGATTGAAATTGGATATCCCTGCGATAATAAGGATTTATTTTTTATTTTATTACTGTTTCGGCCTTCTTTTTACCAAATTCCAGATTATTAACATAAACTTAATATAAGTATGATGATAAGTTAAGATGCAGTTAACATCTCCTCTTTATTTTTGTCATGAATAAAGAATAGAAATGAAAATGAAAAAACTACTTTCGATCGCCATTCTATTTGCAACAGTGACCTTATCCGTTGTGACTGCTTCAGAAAAGCCCGAAGGGAATACAACCGGGAACATGACCACTTCGATAACCGGGACGGTGATCGATGAAACATCCGGAGAAACCCTTGCAGGAGTTACAGTCTCTCTTGAAGGCATTGATCAGATTGTTTATACCGATTTCGATGGTAACTTCGCATTTAAAGGGATCACTCCCGGAGAATATACGATAAAAACCCGGTTGATCTCTTACAAAGAGTACACCCTGAGAGTAAATGCAGAACTTAAAAAGAAGAACACGGTTGATTTGAAACTCAAAAGTGTGTCAAATTAACCTTCTTTACTATACAATCAGGAACCTGTGATGTCTCATCACGGTTTTTTTTTGTCTGCTTGCGGGGGTTTAAGCTAAAAGTTATAGGTTATAATTTGATCCACTGTTAACGCCCGTTGACGGATATGGCTGATGCAATTAGTTGAACGTTGTATGTTGAATGTTCTGCCATAGATCCACCTGCCCTGCCTCTGGCAGGTATGACCATTGTATGCCTATTTTCCACCTGCAATTTTTCAGGATCTTGATCCAATTGCTTATTTGAATTCTTTCGAGGAAATCAGTTTTCCGGTTTCGTCATAGGTGTACCAGGTACCTGTTTTCTTCCCTTTTCTATAGGTCATGTCGTACCGGAGTGTTCCGTTATCGTCCCAGATATACCACTTACCGTCTTTGACACCGTTGGAAAAATTTGCTTCACCGATCTTTATTCCCTCTTTATTCCAGGTTTGCCAGGTACCATCCATAAGGTTGTATGAATAGGCCCTTATCTCATTAATCTGACCATTTTCAAAAAAAATCTTAATGATGCCATGTTTTAGCCCGGACATAATCTGCATTTCGGTTTTTACCTGTCCGTTATCGAAGTATTCCTTATAGATCCCTGTGTATGGATTATTCTCCTGGTCATAATAGACGCCGTTTTCTCCTTCAAGGAGCTGAGCCTGCAGGGCAACGGCAAAAAGAATAAACAGGGTAGATAAACTTATTTTTTTCATTTTTTAAAGATAGTCTAATAATCGAATGTTATTATTTGAATTAAGGACAATTAGTTTAATCGATCAGGTAACTGACACCAATGGAATAAAACCGCCCTCTACTGTAGTTCTCAAATATATAGGGCGTATCCCGGTAATTATAGGTTTGATTGTATTCTGCATCCAGCAAATTCTTTACCGAGAATCTCACGGTGAATCTTTTACCCAGGTTCTTCGATATGTTAAAATCCAGCTGTCCCCTGGGTTGTTCGTACACATCGGGTATTCCCACTGCATTCACCAGGTAAAGTTTTTGACCTGAAATGTTATAGCTGAGGTTAGCGCTCAGACCAAGCGAATCGTTTGAATAACTCAGGAATGTGTTTACAATATAGGGTGCCTGTCCGAACATCACGCGTTCATTTGAGAATCCTGGATCAAACTCCCTTTTTAATGATAACTCTTTTGGATCCACCGTTACGCGGGATTTAACATAGGTAAAGTTGCCTCCTGCAGTGAAGTTTTTCATCCAGGAAATGAATCCGAGGTTTTTTCTGATCTCTACCTCAAGGCCAAGGATCTGGGCTTCATCGGCATTCCGGAGGGTTAGTTCCGGGTTTGCAGCCTCTGTATTAAATGTGCGTTCAATCGGATTGATGAACCGCTTAAAGAAAGCGCTGAATGAGAGCAATTCACCCGGATTGATAAAATATTCGTAACGGAAATCGAAATTATCGATCAGGGTTCGTTGCAGGTCAGCATTTCCAATGAACACAAAGTCCCCAACAAAATTGAGCGAGGCATACGGGGCAAGCTCCCGAAAGCTTGGCCGGGCAAGTGTCCTGTTATAGGAAAAGCGGAGATTCATCTTTTCCCCGATTGAATAGATTGTATTTAGTGAAGGCAGAAAATCAAGGTCTTCCAGCATCCCCTCTTCTTCATCAGCCTTAAGACTTTCTGTCAAAATAGATGCACTTTCGATCCGTATTCCGGTAACAAATTTGAACTTTTCAGTCAACTCAAGTTCTGTCATGATGTATGCACCAAAAACCCGTTGGTATCCATCATAACTGTTCTTTTTATCAGAAGTCGCTGAGTTTGAGACAAACAGTTTTCCTTCGCTGGCATTTATATTGCTGTCATTTAGGTAGCTTGCAATATCACCATTATAGGAGTTACTGTTTTCGTTAAAATTGAATTTTTTCTCCCTGAATTCCCTGTTTTTCATAACAAATGAAACACCTGTTTTCAGCTTTGCATCTATTGACCCGAGATGATATGGCAATTCGGAATTGATCTTATTATCCCAGTTCACTTCATCCATAAACCGGTAATAGCGCGTAGGAACAGGGTACAGTGACTGGCTTATCTCATAAAGGCATGTATCACCCTGGATCGTATAATGGTTGGTAAAGAAACGCAAATCTGGTTCGTCCTGTTTTGACCAGGTATAAGAACTTAACCAGTTTATCTTCATTTTTCCAACATGCTCAAAATAATCTTCACCGTTCAGCTGGATGGAAGAAAATCCTCTTTCAAGGAACTGCAATGTTCTGGTCTGGTAGAGCATTCCTGCCTCATCAGAGCTTTTCTCTCCTTCCTGATACCGGGCTGAAGATTCGCCACTGTGGTTATGCAGGAAAAGAAGCCCTATTTTATGGCTGTTGTTGATTTTATAATTGGCGTTTGCCAGTCCGGCCCACATTACCTCATTTGATCCAGTCTGATCGGTATCAAGGGTTAGCTGACTGGTTAACTGTGTATCGTCACCATCGATTAACTTATACCGGCCGGTAACACCATTGTCAATGTAATTGTATTTGTTTGAATAGGAGAGACCCACGACGAAGCCCAATGGTCTTTTTCCAAGGTTTACCTGGTTCCCAACAGAGAAGGAATAGGATTGATTCATAAATGATGATTTTTTTTCCGGCTCCATCGTTTTATTAAACGATTTGGTGATCAGGTCAAGCTGATCATCGTTGTAAAACCGGGCAGTGATCTGCCCCTTTGCTTTTGAGGGAATGGACCGGGTTCCATCGTCGATTCCCAGCCAATCATATCTACCACCCTCATAGGTAAGATAATCGGGATTAAAATGGGAGGTTGGATTGTATTCAAACGAAGCTGAAAACTGCAATGTATATTTTTCGGGAAAATCTTTTGTTATGATATCAACATGTCCACCGGTAAAACTGGCAGGCAGGTCGGGGGAGAATGTTTTATGAATGACCATATTCTCAAGGATATTGCTTGGGAAAAGGTCCATCTGGACTGTATTTCGGTTTGGATCGAGACCCGGTATCTCCGCCCCGTTCAGGGTGGTCATGCTATACCTGTCACTTAATCCCCTGACATAGATATATTTACCTCCTTCAACCGATACTCCGGTAACCCGTTTCAACGCCCCGGCTGCATCACTGTCTCCCAACCTGGAGATCTGTTGTGCCGAAATTCCATCCAGAACAGCTGAAGATTTTCTCTGCAGAACCTGCAGGGCAGCCTCTGTTCTCCTGGATGCCCTGGCAACAACCTGGACTGCATCAAGTGCAACCTGTGCCTCCCCAAGCTGAATATTCAGAAGGGTTACATCATCTGCATTTATTGTAATGGCAGGATAGTTCTGGGTCTGGTAGGAGATATAGGAGATGGTGATATTATAGGTTCCTACTGCCAGTTCGAGAGAATAATTCCCGTCAAAATCTGTTGTAGTACCGTTTATAGTACCAGTCACAACTACCGTTGCTCCAATAAGCTCTTCCCCTGTCTTTTTATCAATTATTTTGCCCCGTAAAAAACCTTTCTGGGAATAGCCCTGCAGGCACAAAAAAAGAAAAACAATGCAAAGGATTAAGGATCTTGTTATTTTCATTGTCGTTATTTATAATGCAGGGAAGCCAATTGTTTCTGCAAACAATCAGCTTCCTGCCAGGAAATACATTACCTGTTAACTTAGCCGAATGCGTATATTACTTTGATTCGAAAAATAAGGTCCATCCAGCTGCCCAGTTTGTTCCACCGGGTTCAAAAGCTCCCTGGTATGTGACATTGGTAAACCAGTTGTCGACAGGTGAAACTCCACTGTTTGCTCCGGAAGCTGGAATCGGATTAACCGCACTAACCAAACCGGAAGCAGATGAGTTACCATCATTATTGAATTTTGCCACCCATGTTGGTGTGTTATCATCAACCTTTTTAAGCAGGGCTGCGGTAGGTAACTGAGTGCCGTCATTATCCACCACCTTGGCCCCGGAATTGTCAAGTGAATCTCCAACATAGGATAATTTGAAAATATTTTCAGCAGTTCCGTCGGCAACATCTGAAAAGATACAATTTTTTACTTCCAGGTTTTCAACTGTCATCTGCTTGAAACTGTTCTGTTCTCCAATAAGGATTTCGACATCAATTCCTTTTGCCTGGTTGGCGAATATCGAATTATAGTATTTTCCACCCGCATTATCACGAAACGTGATCACCCGCTTTCCTGCAGAAGCACCTCTGCCAATATAGGTTACGTTATAGATAACGGGTATGGCATAGGGCATTGCAGTTTCCGGATCGGTTCCACCATCATGTTCACCAAGGCGGTCACCGGCTCCTCCGGTTTCGTCCTGGATGGCAACCCAGAATTGTCCTTTACCACGGAATCCTTCATCATAATCATAGGAATCGTCTCCACAATAGGCAACGAGAATATGTTTTAGTTGGGGATTTCCTCCAAAAAACTCGACTCCATCGTCTTTGTTTGCAATTACCTCAATGTATTCAATGGTGGTTTCGCTTCCCACTCCGCCAAGTGTGAGACCGTTGATCTCATTTCCTTCCCCGATATCGGTTCCGCCATGCCGGATTGAGACATATTTCAATGTCCCTGAATTATCTGTATCATCCGAGCCGCCGTATAAACCCCTGATCTCGCTGGTTGGGATCCCTTCAATGGCTGTTTCCCCGGGATTTGAATTGAGTGAAGCATTCCCGAGAATGATTATACCACCCCATAATCCGCGCTGGTCTTTTCCAATGTTTCCATTTAGCTGATCTGCTTCAGCAGTAAATATGATAGGATCTGATGCCGTACCTACAGCCGAAATCATTCCTCCGCGGGCAACGATCAATGCGCTGGCATCTTCCTCAATGCCCGGTTTCCCTTTGATAACCGTACCTGGTTCGATGGTTAACGTTTGACCACTATTTACAAAAACGAATCCGTTCAAAACCCATACCTTATCACTGGTCCAGGTTATGGTTCCGGTACCCTTTCCGTAATCTTTAACCGTGACCACACCGTTTAGCTCGTCATAGGTTGTTGCATCGGGATCGGGTTTTGTTCCGTTATCTTCCTCACAAGCAAACATTCCAAACAGTAAGATTGCAATGATTACTGGCAGGTAGCTGAAAAGTTGTGTTCTTTTTTTCATTAGTTTCAAATTTTTGTGTCTTTTTGGTTTTGATTTACAGTGCAAAGAAACCCCGGCTGGTTTAATTGAACCTTATAAACAGATTAAGATTTGGTTAAATGATCGGATAGAGTCTACCATCGCTTTACAAATCCTTAACATTATCTTAAGGATTTCTTATCTGATCTTCGATTTGTTTATCTTTACATTTACTTTTCCTTAATCCGATGAAGACGTCAGACCATAAGATCCTGCTGGTGGATGATGAAAAGGATATCCTTGAATTCATCTCCTATAACCTGAAAAAGGAGGGTTATGAAGTGTTGACCGCACGAAACGGCAGGGATGGAATTGATATAGCCAGGAAGCATCTTCCACAGTTGATCCTCCTGGATGTCATGATGCCGGAAATGGATGGTATAGAAACCTGTGAAGAGATACGGAAGATCCCGGGACTGGAGAATACCGTCATCGCTTTTCTGACAGCAAGGGGAGAGGATTATTCCCAGATTGCAGGGTTTGAAGCCGGAGGAGATGATTATATCATCAAACCCATCAAACCCAAAGTCCTGATCAGCAGGATTAAGGCTTTGCTTAAACGGTTTGAGCATAGCGCTTCAGGTGTCACCGAACCTGCAGAGCTCATTATCAGCTCTGAAGGATTGGTGCTTGACCGGGAACGGTTCCTGGTTCTGAAAGAAGGTGAGGAGCTTAACCTGCCTAAAAAGGAGTTTGAACTCCTCTCTCTCCTGGTTTCAAGGCCCGAAAAAGTCTTTACCCGGGAAGAGATCTTTCATAAAGTCTGGGGAGACGACATAATAGTTGGTGACCGGACCATAGATGTTCACATCCGGAAGCTGAGGGAAAAGATCGGTGAGGATCACATCAAAACGATAAAGGGGGTTGGGTACAAATTCGTGGATTGAAAGGAGGGTGTTTCAATAACTTGAAACAGAGCGAAAAAAATTCTCCCAATTTTACTGTCCCGGTAAAAGGAATGTGGTTCTCAAAACGCAGGATGGTATGTTGCATGGACAAAATCACGCTGTGCTTTTATGATGTTCACCGTATGCAGCATCAGGTTTTTTGTCTCGCTTAAGGTATTAAAATATACAATACTGAGTTTTGTTCCGACCTCTCCCTTTTTCAACCGTTTAACCATTCTCTTTCTCATTTTATCGATCAGCTCAAGTATTTTATGCTGTTGATCAAGGATATCCGGTAACTGCTGTTCATACTTGTCATGCTTCACCATATTAAAGATGTAGCTGTAGAATGTTGATATCTCTTCATTCAGGTTATACAGATCGGTTTCTTGTGGATCGGTTAGTGGTGGGTGATTGTTGTCAACGTGCTTGAACAACGGATCGGTTAAATAGTTAAGACAATGTGCAGCTTCCCTCAGGTAATCGAGAACCTGAACATAATAGGGACCGGCATCCTCCGACTCTTCATCCAGCTTCTTTAACGTCAGGGTGACACCATCTTTTAAATCTTTGGTACGCTTGTTCAATTCCTTGATATCTTTCAGGCTCTTTTTAAGGGTTTTTCGTTTCTCTTTTATAAAACCATCGATAACCACATAATACATTTTAGAAGCGGAAATCAGAATACTCAGGACATCCTGTTTGCATTTGACCAGTACATCCTCTCCATTCAATATTACCTTTTCAATTTCTGCTTTCTCAATTTTCTCTTTGCTTCGTTTTCTGTGAATCCGGAAGGAGTGAATTACGGTGGCAATGACCAGGGCGACAATCACCAGTATTCCTGCAAATCCGAACCAGTGAATGATCAGGGCGATAAGGAATGAGATTGTGAATGCACTGAGGGCAGTGAAAAACCAGCCCCCAATCACCGTTATAACCCCGGAAATCCGGTACACTCCGCTTTCCCTGCCCCATGCCCTGTCAGCCAGGGATGTTCCCATGGCAACCATAAACGTTACATAGGTTGTTGAAAGGGGAAGTTTTAACGAGGTTCCGAAGGCAATCAGGATACTGGCAACAGTCAGGTTTACCGTTGCCCTGACCAGGTCGAAGGAGATGGACTTCTCCACTTTTCTCTGCTCGTAGATCGATCGGTCAAAGCGTTGATTGATCTTTTTAAAAAAGCTATCGGGCAGCACTTTCTTCAGAAAACTGCTTGTACCAATGGCTACCCTGACCAGGGACCTTGCCAGTCCGGAGGAGTTAAACCGTTCTGATCCTTCATCCTGCCGTGCCAGATCTATCTCCGTCTTGGTTACAGAACGTGCTTTTTTTGATAACCACAATGCCCCTACCATGATCAGCCCGGCAATCAAAAGAAAGGATGTGGGAGTTTTTACCTGTGCCTGTAAGGCTTCCATGGAATACTGCGCAGCATCCGTGACACCGGATGCCATAAATGCTTTATAGGATTCAAAACCGGCAAGCGGCACTCCGATGAAATTGACCAGGTCGTTTCCTGCAAAAGCCATCGCCAGCGCAAAGGTACCCACCAACACGATAAACTTAAGTACGTTGAAACGGAAGATCCATGAAATAACCTGGAGGATGACGGTCCAGCCAACAAAACTGAATAAGATGATCATCCCGGTGTGGCCCATGATCCATTCCAGTGTGTTGTCTGTGATGAAGGATGAGCCTTTTGCTCCCTTGATCAGAATGAAATAGGTAATGGCGGTTATGGCAATACCGCCCCAGAGGGCACCAAAATACTTCAGGGGCTTTTCGAAATCAAAGGAGAAGATGATTCGGGCAATGTATTGAATGATGGAGCCAAACGTAAACGCAATGATCACGGATAACAGAATCCCGGAAATGATGGCCAGTGCTTTTCCGGAGTTGATATAGGTGCCCAGCAAGGCTCCTTCCCCTCCTGCATGTGAAATCTTGATGATCGAAATGGCAATGGCTGCACCCAGCAACTCAAATACAATGGAAACCGTTGTTGAGGTTGGTAAACCGAAGGTATTAAAAAGGTCCAGGAGGATAATATCCGTCAGCATGACAGCCAGGAAGATGATGATGATCTCACTGAAGAAAAACTGGTCCGGATGAAAGATCCCTTTCCGGGCAACCTCCATCATTCCGCTGGAAAAGGTGGCGCCGACCAGGATTCCAAGCGCAGCGACAATCATGATTACCCGAAACGGTGCAGCCTTGGATCCGATGGCGGAATTCAGGAAGTTTACGGCATCATTACTCACACCAACAATCAGATCAGAAATGGCCAGAATAAACAACAGGCCGATAACGATGATGTAAAGATTTTCCATGGAATTAAATTACACCGGCAAAAGTATAATATATTGTATTTATGGTTACAATCTAATGTTAAATTTAGGTTAAATTTTGCAGAACCGAAGAAGAGAATGAGAAACTCTATTTCGATATTGTGAATGAGGTTAAAAAACAGGTATCCATCCCTGCTGCTTACTTCCGCATGCAGTTCATGAAGCATTTCGCCGGAGTGGGGATGAGTGACACGTGATGGGAATGATGAATGCCTGCCACGTTTACCCCATGAAATTCTTTTCATTTCATCGGGGTGAAATGCGACGCAGGAGCATATTTCACTGTGGATGAATGATGCCTGACGGCAGTCAGGAATGATGAGTGACGGGTGACGAGTAGCAAGAAATGAGAGGGGAGTTGTGAGTAGTGAGTGGAAAAAAGACTTTCTGGAAATCGGCAGATACAATGTCTAGGTCGCCGTCATTGTCAACATCGCCGAACTCAGAGGACACAGAAGAATTTAAGTTGTAGCGCAGGAACTCGCCCTCTGCACCAAACCTGGAATTATTATTCGAGAGTGTTACCCTGAAAATCATAAATGAATATTTTTCTCGGCTCAAGTGAATACCCGGAATGGATCATGAAAACGATCTCCTCCTGTCCGTCTCCATTAATATCTTTGCAGGATAAATTATTGATATGATAATCAGAAGGATAGGATGGCCTTTTCATGATTTTTGTTACGAAAATAACCTCTTCTTTACCGGAATTTGGACCGAAGGGCTCAAAACAGTTTAAGAAGACAGAGTCGTTTTTACGTGTAAAGCCAAAAACTTCAAGGAAACCATTATTATTTCCATCTTCAAAACAAAGCTCTGAAGAGAATTTGTGATACTGTCCGGAAAAATTCCACTGGTCATAAATCTCATTATTCGGATCAAAGACCTGGAAAGCAAGTTTATTGTAGGAGTTTTCAAAGGCAACAATTTTCTCTTTTATTCCATCAGAATTAAGATCATCAAAATACACTTCTGATGGATATTCATTAGTAGAACCGGTATGAATAATTTCCAGTTTGAATCTGTTAAACTCAACAGGAAGAAAACAGATCAAAGGAAGGGTAAGAATTAGGGCAATAATCCAGGTCTGGAAAAGTAATTTTTTAAACCTTATTATGTGTGATAATTTACCTGTCACTTTTTGAAGTAATGACTTCTGGTTTATCAATTTTCATCCAATCATGCGGTTGATTAAATTACTTTCGAATTACAATTGTATGACCCCGTGGAATAGCGACTAACGTCACTCCTGCTATGCATGATTTTACAGTGTGGCCCGCACAGGGTAAGCCATTATATGACCATCATATGACTAACGTATTACATCCGAACAACTTATAACTTATTAACATATAACTTATAACGTCACTCAATCACCACTGCCGGTATCTTCAACTCCAGCGCCATTTCATTCAGCCTGGACAGCTCCTCCTTTTTAATCCGGTAGAATTTTTGAAGCTGCTGGTCGATTTGGGTAATAATCTCCTCTTTTACTTTATATGCCTGATCTGTGGGAGCATAGTTCCCCATGGATACCGTTCCCGACAGAGCAGCCAGTTTGTTGTTCAGGCGTATCGGATAATTCAGCGGATCCTGGGAGCTCCTGTTTTTGGTCTGATAGAGGGCTTCTTCAACCGCTTTGATTTCCCGTTTTATGGTTTTCACCAGATCACTCAGCTCTTTCTGTTTTGCCGGATCTATTTTTTTATCCAGCGCATTCAGCTCACTCCGGAGTGACCGGATATCGATAATGCACTGGTGGGTTTCCGAGAGTTTATCCCTGGTTTCGATCAGGAATTCAAATTTTTTCCGGAGATCTTCATCTGTGGACTCCGACCATGGATCTTTTTTCAGGGTAAAATTCACTTCGGAAGAGTCCTTACCGGTCACCAGCCTGGCAATGTATTTCCCGGGAGGTGCAAGGGGACCGGATGTGCCTCCTCCCCACATGATCAGGCCATTAAACCGCTTTGATCCCGGGTATGTCATCTCCCAGGCAAATTGGTTTATGCCCTGTTTTACCTCCAGTTTGCCCAGAGGCAGATGCCCTTCCATCCTTCTGTCACCCAGGTCGCTCCGGTAGCTTTTGATCAGGTTCCCATTATTCTCCAGGATTTTTAGTGCGATCACGCTGCTTGAATCCGGTTTGTCTTTCAGGAAAAAATGGATCACCGGCCCATTGGGTGGGTTTTCGCCTGTACCGCGTCCACCCCGGCCTGCCTGTATAATGAACGCATCCCGTGATTGAAACAGATGGTTTTCATTGGTCAGCCCAGCTTCAGCAAGTTGGTGAAGAAGGGTCAGATCATCAAATATCCACAAACTTCTGCCCTGTGTGGCAACGATCAGATCCTGGTTTTTTATGCAGAGATCGGTTATCGGAACGGTCGGAAGGTTGAGGTTAAAGTTTTCCCAGCTCATTCCATCATTAAACGAGATGTACAATCCACTCTCTGTTCCGGCATACAATAAGCCTTTGTAATCGGGATCAGCCCGGACCACCCGGGTGAAGTGTGTGGGTTCAATCCCGCTTGTAATCCTGGTCCAGGTTTCACCGTAGTCGGTTGTTTTATAAAGGTAAGGTGCAAAATCATCCGATTTGTATGACGTTGCCGCGACATAGAGTCCCCCTTTTTCAAAAGGATGGGGTTCGATGCTGTTGATCATGGTCCATTCCGGCATGATGGATGGGGAAGGAGTGACATTCTTCCAGGACTGGCCACCATCGGTGGTGATGTAGATCAGCCCATCATCCGATCCGGTCCAGATCACTCCGGGTTCGTGCATCGATTCAGTTACAGTAAAGATTGTCCCGTAGTATTCCACGCTGGTATTATCCTTGGTTATCGGACCGCCGGAAGGACCCATTTTCGACGGATCATTCCGCGTCAGGTCGGGGCTGATTTCTTCCCAGCTCTGACCTTCATTGGTTGTCTTGAACAACACATTGGCAGCACAATAGAGTGTGTTTGGATCGTGTATGGAAAAAAGAATGGGGTAGTTCCACTGGAACCGGTACTTCAGTTCTTTTGCACCCCAGCCCATGGGATTGTCGGGCCATACATCGATCGCACGAACCTGACCGGTCCGGTGATTCTGTCGGACAAGGTACCCGCCATACGATCCTCCATAGACGATCTCCGGATCTTCCGGATCGGGTGCAATATATCCACTCTCCCCACCAGCCGTAGATTCCCAGTCATCCTCGGTTATACCCCCCCGGCTGGTAGACCGGTGCAGTATCCGGACGGTGGAATTGTCCTGTTGTGCAGCATAGATCCTGTAGGGAAAATGGTTATCTGTGACTAAACGGTAAAACTGGGCCGTGGGTTGATTCATCATCGTTGACCAGCTTGCTCCTGCATCATGGCTTACCTGCCCGCCTCCATCGTCGCCAACGATCATGGTGTTATGATCGAGCGGGGAGATCCACAGATCATGATGGTCTCCGTGCGGTGTTCTGATCCGTTCAAACGTTTTTCCTCCATCCTTCGAACGGTGAAAACCTACATTCAATACATACACCATATCCTCAAATTCACTGTCTGCATAAACCCGGGTGTAGTACCATGCCCGTTGACGCAGGCTCCGGTCATCGTTAACCCTGGTCCAGGTTTCGCCTGCATCCTCCGACCGGAACAGTCCACCCTCTGCCGCTTCAACCATCGCCCACAGCCTTTTATGATTCACCGGAGATACAGCAATACCAATGATGCCGATGGGACCTTCCGGTAAACCACTGTTTCCTGTTATGTTGGTCCAGTGATCTCCTCCGTCAAAACTTTTCCAGAGCCCGGATCCTTTACCACCGCTTTCAAGGCTGTATGGAGTACGCCGTATTCTCCAGGTGGAGGTATAGATGATCCTGGGATTTACCGGATCAAGAATCAGATCACAGGCTCCTGCATCGTTACTGGCAAAGAGTACTTTCTCCCACGTTTTCCCTCCATCTGCAGAACGGTATACTCCCCGTTCAGGATTGGGGCCAAACAGGTGGCCGAGAACCGCAGCATACACCAGATCAGGATTGGTGGGATGGATCCGGATTCTGGGAATGTACTGACCCTCCTTCAGACCCACATAATTCCATGTCTCTCCTGCATCCAGCGATTTCCAGATCCCATAACCATGAGAGACATTTCCCCGGACAGTAACCTCACCACCCCCTGCAAAAACGATATTTGGATCGGAGAGACTTACCTCAATGGCTCCGATGGTTCCTCCAAAGTATCCATCAGAGACGTTTGTCCAGCTCCCTCCTGAATCGGTTGTTTTCCATACACCCCCGCCGGTGGCTCCCATGTAAAACGTACCGGGTTGTGATGGTACTCCGGTTACTGCTGCTGAACGACCACCTCTGAAAGGACCAATGTGCCTGTAGGTGAGATTATCAAAAACCGAAGGATCAATGCGATCCCCGCCCGGTTTGCTTTTTGTTTTTCTTGAAGATTGTCCTGAAGCCTGTAATCCTGAAGCCAGGAAAAGAAACAGGACTATCATACCTAATCTTTGTAACGGGATTGATTTTTTCATGTTGTTTGAATTATCGATTTTACGTAATTATGCGATTTTACGAGAGACATTTCTTGGAAGTAGAGTGGGTAAAATCTATATTTGTCCGGGCGCCGGTACCCGCTGTTAACGTTTTCTAAATTATTAATTTTTATACAATAATCATGAGATCATCCAATTTATTCACTATTCCGCTGCTTCTCCTTTTTATTTCCTGTTCAACCGGTAAAGCGCCGGAAAGCATAAAAGGCATCACAGCCGGGCAGGGCATGGTTGTCACTGCTCATCCTGGGGCTTCACAAATCGGATTGGAAATTTTGCAAAAAGGTGGAACTGCTGTCGATGCTGCGGTTGCTGTTGAGTTTGCCCTGGCAGTCTGTTACCCGACAGCGGGTAATATTGGTGGGGGAGGGTACATGGTCGTGCGCTTCAATGATGGCATGACAGACGCCCTGGACTTCAGGGAAAAAACCCCCCTTAAAGGGCATCGGGATATGTATCTTGATGAGCAGGGCGAAGTGATTAAAGGATTGAGCCAGCGCAGTCATCTTGCCGTTGGTGTACCGGGAACGGTTGCCGGAATGGTTGCCATGCATCGAAAATACGGAACCCTTCCTTTCTGGGAAGTGATACAACCTGCAATCAACCTCGCTTCAAACGGTTTTCCGCTGACATCCAAACAAGCCGAAAGACTGAATCATATGAAGAAGCAGTTTCTGGAGATGAATCCTCAGTCCCCTGCTTTTGTGAATGATTCAGTATGGCATGCAGGGGACCTGTTAATCCAGGAAGAATTGGCAAAAACTCTTGAACAAGTAAGGGATCATGGCCGTGATGGCTTTTATAAAGGAGTTACTGCCGAACTCATTGTTCAGGAAATGGAACGTGGTGGAGGGTGGATAACGCATCAGGATCTGGAAGAATACCAGGCTATCTGGAGAAAACCCATCACCGGGACATACAAAGATTACCGGGTGATCTCAATTGGTCCCTCTTCCAGTGGCGGACTGGCACTGATACAACTTCTTGGGATGGTAGAATCCTATCCAATCCGGGCATGGGGCTGGAATTCGGTTAAATCGGTGCACCTGATGGTCGAAGCGGAAAAAAGGGTCTATGCTGACCGTGCAACCTACCTGGGGGATCCGGACTTTGTTTCGGTTCCTGTGATTGGGCTGCTGGAAAAGGAGTATCTGAGCCACCGAATGAGTGATTTTTCTGAAGAGAAGGCAACGCCTTCCACAGAGATAAAGGCCGGTGAACCGGTCTTTTATGAGAGTGAAGAAACAACACACTTTTCAATCGTTGATGCTTCAGGTAATGCCGTAGCCGCTACCACCACATTAAACTCCGGTTATGGCTCCGGTATCGTTGTTGAAAGTGCCGGTTTTATCCTGAACAACGAAATGGATGATTTCTCTGTTAAACCCGGATATCCCAATGTATACGGACTGATTGGAGGGGAGGCGAATTCAGTTCAGCCCGGCAAGCGAATGTTAAGTTGCATGACCCCAACCATCCTGGAAAAGAACGGGGAACTGTTTCTGGTGGTTGGTACACCTGGAGGATCCACCATCATCACATCGGTTTTTCAAACCATCCTGAATGTTGTAGAGTTCGGTATGGGGATGCAGGAAGCAGTCACAGCTGGCCGGTTTCATCACCAGTGGCTCCCAGACCTGATATCCATGGAGGAGGCAGCATTGGATAGTGTTACCATATCAGAACTTCAACAGATGGGACACAACTTCCGGAAAAGGGAGTCAATCGGTCGTGTAGACGCTATCCTGGTCCTTCCGAACGGAATGCTCGAAGGGGGAGCAGATCCCAGAGGTGATGATACAGCAGCAGGATATTGAGAATGCAATATCAGTTGCTGAATCGATGAAATCTTCCGTTAAAAAAAAAATTACCAACCAACTGATCCATGAGTCCAGTCCCTACCTGCTGCAGCATGCCCACAATCCGGTAAACTGGTATCCCTGGGGCGAAGAAGCACTTCAGAAAGCAGAGAAGGAAAATAAACTGATCGTAGTCAGTATCGGCTATTCTGCATGTCACTGGTGCCACGTGATGGAGCAGGAATCATTCGAAAATGAGATGATCGCAAGGGCAATGAATGACCATTTCATCTCCATTAAAGTGGATCGTGAAGAGAGACCGGATATTGACCGGATCTATATGACAGCAGTTCAGCTCATGACCGGAAGTGGCGGGTGGCCATTGAATTGCATTGCATTACCCGATGGCAGCCCGGTTTATGGTGGAACCTATTTCACCCCGGATAAATGGCTGGAAACATTGAATGCACTCTCGATACTCTATACCAAAGAACCCGGAAAGGTCTTGGAGTATGCACGGAACCTGAAACAGGGAATTGTTGCGGCTGAGCTCATCCAGGAAAGACAACAACACTCACCCCTGATGGAAGAGGACCTGGAATCGTTTGTCTCATCGTGGAAAACCCGCTTCGATAGAGAAAACGGAGGCAATATCGGATCTCCTAAATTTCCGTTACCGGTTACTTTGAAATCCCTGCTTTCCTATTACTACCATTCAAAAGATAAGGAGGTATACGACCAGGTCATCCTTACATTGGATAAGATGGCGGCAGGAGGAATATACGACCATGTCGGGGGAGGATTTGCCAGATACTCGACCGATCACCTCTGGAAAGTCCCTCATTTTGAAAAAATGCTCTATGATAACAGCCAGCTTGTTTCCGTTTACAGTCAGGCATTTCAGGTATCAAAGAAAGAAGAGTTTAAAACTGTAGTGATCAAAACCCTTGAGTTCATTGAGCGGGAACTTACCTCACGGGAGGGTGGATTCTATTCCTCACTGGATGCGGACAGTGAAGGTGTTGAAGGAAAATATTACGTATGGGATCATCGGGAGATCAAAACCCTGCTGGGGAACGATGCACCGTTGTTTTCAGATTTTTACAATATTCTTCCCGAAGGCAACTGGGAAGCGACCAATGTGTTGCACTGTACCCGCGATCCGGAAACATTTCCGGGAAACAGCCGTGTGAGTGAAGCGGAGTTTGTGAAGAAACTGGAAAGAAACCTTCGGATTCTCCTGAAAGCCCGCGACAAACGTATCAGGCCCGCACTGGATGACAAGATCCTTACTTCCTGGAATGCCTTGATGCAAAAAGGATTCCTGGATGCCTACCGGGTATTCGGTGAGTCACGTTTTCTTAAATTGGCAGAACGAAACGCCCTTTTTATTAAAAGAAACCAGTTCTCGGAAGATTTTCGCCTGGACAGAAATCATAAAGACGGAAAATCCTCCATTAATGGCTTCCTCGATGATTATGCCCACCTGATTGAAGCCTGGATAGCGCTGTATGAAGCCACGTTTGATGAGCACTGGCTAACCCTGGCATCCAACCTGATGGATTATACAATTGCCCATTTTTATGATGAACGATCCGGGATGTTTTTTTACAGCTCCGACCTTGATCCACCCCTGATAGCCCGCAAAATGGAACTTGATGATAACGTGATCCCTGCATCCAATTCCACCATTGCCCATGGATTGTTTTGCCTTGGAAAACTTTACGATAAGCAGAGATTCGTGGAAATGGCCGAGCAGATGATCATCAATATAAAATCAATGATCGGTAAAAATCCCGGTTTTTATTCCAATTGGATACGGTTATTGACCAGATTCATTTACAACACCTTTGAGGTGGCAATTACAGGCCCTGAATCCATACCGTTCCGCCAGCAACTGGATGAGCATTACCTGCCCAATATCATTCTTGCAGGAGGTAAAACGGAATCTCATATCCCGTTGCTTAGGAACAGGCTGCAAAAGGGAAAGACCATGATCTATGTTTGCAGGGAACAGGTGTGTAAAATGCCGGTTGATAATGTAAGGAACGCTATCAAAATGATGGAATGATCTGTTTTTATACCATATGCACTGAAGATTTAAACCAAAAATCAAAATTATCCCAACTAATTTTTCCAATTTTGTTAACTAAATAAATGAGTTCTAAAACGTACCTGGAAATGAAAACAAAAATGACAAGGATATTTATCAGTATCCTTCTGGTGATGCTGATTGGATGGGGCATTGGGTGCAGTACCGTTCCCATAACAGGACGGAGACAGGTGAATCTGCTGCCCGAATCAGAAATGGTCGCCATGAGCCTTATAAGCTATCAGGAATTCCTGAGTACCCATTCGCTTTCGACCAACGCGGTCCAGACGGATATGGTAAGAACCGTAGGGAGGGATATCTCTTCAGCAGTTGAGGAGTTCATGCGGAATAACAAAATGGCAGACCGGGTTGAAGGATTTGACTGGGAATTCAACCTCGTTCAGGATGATATCCCCAATGCATGGTGCATGCCCGGTGGAAAGGTGGTTGTATATACCGGCATCCTGCCACTAACTGTCTCAAAATCAGGACTTGCGGTTGTTGTTGGACACGAGATAGGACATGCGGTTGCAAGGCACGGTAATGAGCGAATGAGCCAGGCCCTGCTAATTCAACTGGGTGGCGTGGCGCTGGATGTTGCACTGAAGGATGAGCCGGAAAAGACAAAGAACCTCTATCTGGCGGCATATGGATTGGGAACAAATGTTGGAATTGCTTTACCCTATTCACGGGCTCATGAAAACGAAGCAGATAGACTGGGACTGATTTTTATGGCAATGGCAGGGTATGACCCGAATGAAACCGTTGAATTCTGGGGCCGGATGGCTGCAATGGGCGGAGAAAAACTACCCGAATTTCTCAGTACACACCCCAGCGATGAAACCCGGGTCAATAACCTGAAGGCATTGGTGCCGGAAGCGATGAAATACTATAATGCCCGGTAATCACGTTTATACAAAAAATTCTTTACCGTGTAATGAAACCCTTTAGGTAAAATCCAGTATAAGAACCCAACCGGTGCATTGTAAGGTCATCTTCAGGTAGTAAAAGAATAAATGTGGTGAACCGGCACGGCAATTTTATATGAATTTTTTTTTTCTTAAATTATTTTAATACATTTATGTCAATAAATTTGCCCCTGTCATAACGTTCTTTTGATTGATCCATCGGATTTTTTTTGTACCGATATTTTCGGTTTCATTAAAAACAAACAAACGTTTTCGTATAATGAAAAAGACGCTTATAGTAACCATTGTCATTCTGATTATCCTGCTAATCGTCCCTGTTATCAGTTTCTTTAAATGGAGCTTTCAACCAAAGAGACCGCTGGAGGTAATGATCCTTGACAAAACAGTACCAACTTTGGAACGGGATAAACACCGGTCTCTAAGCTGGATACTTACACACAATAAGTATGTAAAACTGAATAAGAGAAAGTATTCTTATACGAAAGACTATTTTGGTTTCTACCCATTAAAACCTTTGCGCAATAAAGAATGGGATATTGATCCGATCAGGATGGGAGAGATCCTGATCATGGCAGATTCGTTCGATGTTGCCTATTTTGCCGATACCTATGGGGTTTATTTTAACGACTGGTATGTTGGCATGAATACCAGTAACCGTTCAAGGTTGATATATGGTGGATTGAGCAACAGTGATTACCTGTTTATGAAAGAGATGCATGACCGGAATAAACTGGTCATTGCAGAATACAATATCCTGGCATACCCCACCGACCCGCTTTACAGACTCAGGACCGAGGAACTGCTGGATATTCACTGGACAGAATGGACGGGATGCTATTTTGAAACCCTGGATACGATCACAGACCCTTCCTTTCCGAAATGGATTGTCAGACAATACCGGACACAGTACCGTAAAGATTGGAATTTTACAAAATCAGGAATCATTTTATTCAAGAGCAACAATCAAATTGTGGTTCTTGAAAATGAAACTCACCTGGAATTTGAAACTCCATTTATTTATACAACCAGTCATGGAGAAGAGAATTTCGACCTGCCCTATAAAGTTCCCTATCCCTACTGGTTTGAAATCGTTGAAACAAAAAACAATGATGTAGTTGCAAATTTTAAGATACAAACCAATGAAGTGGGAGATTCCATTCTCCAGAACTATTTCCTTCCGGAAACATTCCCCGCTATTCTTCAAGGGCCCGGCCAATCACCCTATTTTTACTTTGCTGGCGATTTTGCAGATAATCCGGTGCCCATAAAAACAGCTTATTTTAAAGGAATAGAAAAATTGAAATGGCTGTTTATCAGAGAAAAGCCCGGATCAAGAACCAGGTTCTACTGGGATTATTACAGACCACTCATGAGCCAGATTCTGGATCAATATTATTCCGAAAAGAATCCGGAATAAAACGAAATGAATAAAAACGAAAACGGGCTGTCTCTTTACAGGGGACGGCCTTTTTTCTTTCGTATACAAATGAATCGACCCTGTTGGAAACATTACTTTGTACATGAATCCTGAAATCTCGTTAACACTTCTTCGCGATACACTCGCAATCTGCCGGTTTGAAGCAGGAACAGATTTACCCGCGTGGGCCCAAAAAGCAGGTGATTTCCATTCCATTACCCGTACATCGGACGAGGTATCCATCGTGCTTCCTCAGAAGAACATCGGGAACCAGGAAATCTCTTGTGAAAGAGATTGGAGAGCACTGAGGGTAGATGGTAAACTGGATTTCAGCCTTTGCGGTGTGTTGTCTTCCATATTGGATATCCTCAAAGACGCCTCTGTACCTGTTTTTGTTATATCAACCTATGATACGGATTATGTTCTGGTAAAAGAACAAGAAGTAACCAAAACAACCGCTGCGTTGAGGAAGAGTTTTGCTGTCAACAAAGAACAAAAACAGTAAGAAAAGGCTTATGCCCTTAACGATGTAAAATATAAAGAGAGAATTCATGAAGGATTTAACCGTTGCACTGGTACAAACGTCGCTCTACTGGGAAAGGATTGAACAGAACCTGGAACACTTTGGAAGATTGTTAAAACCATTGAAAGATAAATCGGATTTAATCCTCCTGCCGGAAATGTTTACTACAGGATTCTCGATGAATCCAGCTGAACTGGCAGAAGAGATGAACGGTGTTTCTGTTTCCTGGTTAAAAGCAAGGGCAGCAGAACTGGGCTGTGTTGTTGCAGGTAGCATCATGGTCAGAGAGAATAACCGTTATGTTAACCGGTTTATCTGGATGCAACCGTCCGGAAAGTTTAGTACCTACGATAAACGCCACCTGTTCCGTATGGGAAATGAACACCGGATCTATACGAAAGGAAAAGAGCAACTCATCCGGAAGATCGGGGATTGGAGAGTGAAACCGTTGATATGTTACGACATACGTTTCCCGGTTTGGAGCAGGAACAGAAACGACTATGATCTGCTGGTGTACGTGGCCAACTGGCCGGAACCCAGAAGAGAGGTCTGGAAAACCCTGCTGAAAGCCAGAGCTATTGAGAATCAGGCATATGTCATCGGTGTCAACCGGATTGGAAAGGATGGAAATGGAATTGACTATTCCGGCGATTCTGCCGCTATTAATCCGAAAGGAGAGATCATTAGTACCATTCAGCCCAATGAAGAGAAGGTAGAGATCGTTACCCTCTCCATGAAAGAATTAATTGAATTCCAGGAAAAATTCCCGGTTTTACCGGACAGGGATGAGTTTATTATTACCCAGTAAACCGGGTTGAATCCAACTTCTCCGGTACCTGGCTGCCTGCTTCCCGCATCCAAGCGCAGGACGGAGGACGATAAACGCTAACCGTTAACCGATACGGGCATCGTAACCGTAGGACGAAAGACGTTTTTAAATCAGTGCATCATACAGGATCTCCACCGGGTGATGCGCATGTTCTCCTGTTCCCTCCCTGATCTGCTGTCTGCAGCTTGTTCCCGAGGCAGACAATAGCGTTCCTTCCGGCTTTTTTCGTATTTCAGGGAAAAGAACCAATTCACCTACCTTCATGGAGAGATCATAATGTTCCTTTTCAAACCCGAAAGATCCTGCCATCCCGCAGCATCCTGAAGGCACTTCCGTAATCGAGTAGTTTTCGGGCAAGGATAACATCCTGAGAGTCGGACCGGTTGATGCGATCGCTTTCTGCTGACAGTGTCCGTGGTAAAGGATCCGTTTTGTGTCAGTAGTGAACTGTTCCTTTGTAATGTTACCCTTGTCCAGCTCAAGAGAAAGAAATTCTTCCAGCAGAAAGGAATGCTCGGCAATCCGGCAGGCTGCGGGTTTGAGGTCATTGCCAACCAGCTCCGGGTATTCGTCTCTGAAACTGAGTATTGCAGAAGGCTCAATGCCGATGAGCGGGGCGTTATCATGAACCAGATCCTTTAGCAATTCAACATTCTTCCGTGCATTATTTCTTGCAGTGCGGAGCAACCCTTTTGAGATGAATGTCCTGCCACTGACCTTGCTGTCAGGGCAATTTACGCTGTATCCCAGGCGGGTCAGGAGTTTGATCGCTTTTATCCCGATTGCCGTGTCATTGTAATTGGTAAATTCATCGATGAAGAAGTGGACGGTCCCTTTCGCAGCGTGATCCGGATTTAGCGATTTTAACTGTTTTTTTGCCCATCGCTTCAATGTTGTTTTATAAAGTGTCGGAATTTGCCGTTTTTGGGCGAATCCAAGAACTTTTTTCACCGGGGTTGAGAATAATCCGGTTTGAACCAAAAAGTTAAACAGGGAAGGGAAAACAGCCCCCAGGCGGTTGATTCGATGAATGTATGCAATGACTCTTGTCCGGAGTGGGATTCCATTCAAATCGTAGTATTTTTGGAGAAATTCCGCTTTCACCTTGGCAATATCGACATTGGATGGGCATTCCGATTTGCATCCTTTGCATGACAGGCAAAGATCAAGGATCTCGTAAAGTGTTTTCGAATCAAACGGATTGGGGGCATGAGTAAGCATCTCCCGCAGGAGATTAGCCCTTGCCCGGGTTGATTTGTTTTCATCCCGGGATGCCATGTAACTTGGGCACATGGTCCCTCCGATGCGTTCACTTTTTCGGCAATCTCCCGATCCGTTGCATCGTTCCACTGCCTGGAGCAATCCACCCGACTCAGAAAAATCAAAAATGGTCTCTATCGCTCTGGTTTTCTGTCCCGGTTCATACCTGAGAAACGTGTTCATTTTTGGTGTATCGGTAATTTTTCCGGGATTAAAAATGGAAAACGGATCCCATGTTTTTTTAATCTCCTTCAGGAGATTGTAGTTCCGCTCACCAACTATAATGGGAATGAATTCTCCCCTCAGCCGGCCGTCGCCATGTTCACCACTGAGTGAACCCCGGTATTTCTTAACCAGGTGTGCCATTTCCCACCCAATGGTATGAAACAACTCGATGTCTTCTGGATCTTTAAGGTTGAGGATGGGACGGATATGCAATTCACCGGATCCGATATGGGCATAATAAACGCACTCTTTCCCATGCTTCGACATGATATCCCTGAAATCCTTCATGTAAGAAGGAAGCTCGTTTACTCCAACAGCAGTATCCTCGCAAAGGGGGACCGGTTTTGCATCGCCTTTCATGTTGGATAAAACACCCAGCCCGGCTTTTCGGAGGTCCCAGATCCGGGAGATGTCATCACTAAAAACAATGGGGAAGTGGTTGCCATATCCCGCCTTTCTCATATCCTGTTCCAGTGCTGCTGAAATCTCCAGTATCTCTTCGCGGCTATCCCGTTGAAATTCAACAAAGAGAATGGCTGCAGGATCCCCTTTCAGGAAGAAACGGTTCTTTTTCTGCTGAATGTTATCCTTTGTCAGATCAAGGATGGTTTTATCAAGCATTTCTACAGCACCCGGATGGTGGTCCAGAGCAATTAGGTTGGCTTCGAATGCCTCTTCGAGCTTGTTGAGATGGATACATACCAATCCGGTTTCAACGGGTGGAAGTGGAACAAGATTGAGTTTTATTTCGGTTGTAAAAGCCAGTGTCCCTTCAGAACCTGCCAGGAGTTTGCACATATTGAACGGTTCACCGGTATCGGTAAAGGGTTCTGTTTCCAGCAATATGTCAATAGCATAACCTGTATTTCTTCTGTGGATGGATTTGTCGGGATACTCCTTCCGGATCTCTTCCTGGTTGATGGGATCACTCAATATCTCTCTGGTTTTCCGGTAAATCTGGTTTTCCAGGCCCTGCCCCTGACATTTTGTGTCAAACTCTTCTCCGGAGAGGGAAGTAAAAAGGGCCTCTGAGCCGTCACTGAGAATGGCCTTTATCTCCAGCGTATGGTCACGGGTACTTCCGTATATGAGAGAATGGGCTCCACATGAATTGTTGCCAACCATCCCTCCAAGCATACAGCGGTTTGATGTTGCAGTCTCCGGACCGAAAAACAACCCGAATGGTTTCAGGAAGTCATTCAACTCATCAGGCACCACTCCCGGTTCCACCCTTACCCAAGATTCTTCCTGATTCAACTCCAGGATCCTGTTCATGTATTTGGAAACATCCAGAATGATCCCATTACCTACCACCTGTCCGGCAAGTGAGGTCCCAGCAGTCCTGGGAATAATTGCTAAATTATGCTTTCGTGCAAAAGCGATGAGACGCCGGATGTCTTCTGCATGGGCAGGCCTGGCCACAGCAATGGGTTTTTCCCTGTATGCCGAAGCATCCGTTGCATAGATCAGCCGTGTGGTCTCATCATGGAAGAGATCCCCGGTCAGCTCAGTTGTAAGCAGATCAATCTCACGGAATATGGTATCATGATCGATCATCTCGTTTACCGGATGCAAAATTTGCAATAAATTGCCGAATTGCCAAAACCCTGAACATTGGAATTAACCATTCATGCTCTGGGAATGAGCCGGAAAGTCAATCATTGTAAGGAAACTTGTTGTTAAACACATTCATTCAATGACAATAATAAGTATAAACTAATGAAAAAACGAGCATTTTTAAGTACTTTTGGAAAAAATTAGCAAATCATTATAAATTATTGATTACCAATGGAATTACTTGATCAAATCAAAGAAAATGCCCGGAAGTTAAATAGACGCATTGTTTTGCCGGAGGCTTTTGATGAGAGGATGTTGAAAGCGGCCGATATCCTGGTTCGGGAGAAAATTGCCCGGATTTACCTGCTGGGTGACCCGGAAAAGATTCTTTCTGATGCATCCGCACTTGGATTGCGTTCCCTGTCCGGTGCAACGATTATTAATCCCCTGAATCATGCCAATAAAGAGAAGTATGCTGACCTCATGGTTGAGTTGAGAAAGCACAAGGGAATGAATAAGGATGCAGCCCTTCAGTTGATTGAAGATCCACTCTATCTTGGTACCTTGATGATTAAGAATGGAGATGCCGATGGAGAGGTGGCCGGTGCAGCAAACGCTACCGGAGATGTATTACGTCCCGCTTTTCAATATGTAAAAACCATGCCGGGCATTTCGGTTGTTTCAGGAGCCTTTATCATGATCCTTAAAGACAAGGAGTTTGGTGAAAACGGCATGCTGATATTTGCTGATTGCGCAGTACATCCTGATCCCAACGAAAATGAGCTGGCTGAAATCGCTGTCGCAACGGCAAAAACTACCCGGGCAATTGCCGGGTTTGAGCCAAGATTGGCCATGCTCAGTTTCAGCACCATGGGGAGCGCATCACACGATCTGGTTGACAAAGTAACCAATGCCACCCG
>Ga0315553_10000502_pt1 | contig 34763 bp, 31 predicted proteins | sample SalMarSW160140MG_FD_203099 | JGI IMG/M metagenome (GOLD analysis project Ga0315553, IMG submission 203099) | Salt marsh sediment microbial communities from the Plum Island Ecosystem LTER, Massachusetts, United States - Salt Marsh Sediment SW1601-40 ... | reverse complement strand
GAACTCGATCGCCTTCTGGGACAATCGCTGCACGCAGCACCACGCGATCTGGGACTACTGGCCCGAGACGCGTTCCGGCTACCGCGTCACCATCCGCGGCGAGCCACCACACTAGCCGCGCGACCGGCGGCCCTACGACACCGCCGTCGTGGCGCGTATACTTCCTGCTCGCCCGGTCCCCGACGGACCGGACCGCACGCTCTCCAGCATGGCGGGTGGACGTCACGTTCCCGCGCCGGGAGGATCCAATGGCGAAGTACATGATCCAGGCGAACTACCTCGACGATGGCGTCGAGGGGCTCATGAAGGAGGGCGGCTCGAGCCGCCGCGCCGTGGTCGAGAAGCTGGCCGGCTCCCTGGGCGGCAAGGTGGAGTGCATGTACTACGCGTTCGGCGATACCGACGTGTTCGTCATCCTCGACCTGCCCGACAACGTCAGCGCCGCGGCCGCCTCGCTCGTCACGAACGCGAGCGGAGCCGTCGCCACGCACACCACCGTCCTCTTGACGCCCGAGGAGATGGACGAGGCGGCAAAGCGGACGCCGGCCTACCGGCCGCCCGGCGCCTGAGGTCGAGGCGGGGAGAGGGGATGGCAGCCGCGAGGATCCTGATCCTGCTGTCGCTGCTCGCCGCGTGTGCCGGTGGGCGTTCCGCCGACGAGGGCGCTGCCCGAGGCGATGAAGCCGGTGCGGGGAACGCACCGCCGGTGGCCTCCCCTGCGGCACCGCTCCGGACGGTGGGGACGATCGAGCGGCTGGACCCGGCGATCGACTCCCTCATCCGCCCCGACGCGGTCATCGAGGTGCTCGCCGAGGGATTCCAGTGGGCGGAGGGCCCTCTGTGGATCGAGCGGGGCGGCTACGTCCTGTTCTCCGACGTCCCGGCGAACCGCATCTACCGCTGGAAGGAAGGCGAGGACCTGGACGTGTGGCTCGAGCCGTCCGGCTACACGGGCGACGCCCCGCGGGGCGGCGAGCCGGGCTCGAACGGTCTCTTGCTCGACGCCGCGGGCGGGCTCGTCCTGTGTCAGCACGGCGACCGCCGCATCGCGCGTATGGAGGCGCCGCTGACCGCGCCCGGGCCCGCGTTCACGACCCTCGCCGACGCATACGACGGGATGCGGTTCAGTAGCCCCAACGACGCGGCGATCGACCGCGACGGCGCGCTCTACTTCACCGATCCGCCCTACGGGCTCCCCGAGGGCCCCGGCGACCCGACGCAGGAGACGCCCTTCAACGGCGTGTACCGGCTCGGCCCGGGCGGCGAGGTGACGCTGTTGACGGACCAGCTGTCGCTCCCCAACGGCATCGCGCTGTCGCCCGACGGGAAGACGCTCTACGTGTCGAACTCCGATCCGGAGCGGGCCATCTGGATGGCGTACGACCTGCTCCCCTCCGGCGCAGTCGACAGCGGCCGGGTGTTCTTCGACGCGACCGACCTCGTGGGCGACGCGAACCCCGGCCTCCCCGATGGCCTGAAGGTGGATGCGGCCGGGAACCTGTTCGCCACGGGACCCGGCGGCGTGTTCGTGTTCTCGCCCGCCGGCCGTCATCTCGGGACGATCCGAACGACGGTGGCCACCGCCAACGCGGCCTTCGACCGGGATGGCGCCACCCTCTACCTGACGGCGAGCGCCACGCTCCTGCGCGTGCGGCTCCGCTAGCATGGTCGTCGTCGTGATGGGCGTCTCCGGGGCCGGGAAGACGGCGGTCGGAGAGCGGCTCGCCGGGCGTCTGGGCTGGCCGTTCGTGGACGCCGACGACCTGCACCCGCCCGGCAACGTCCGGAAGATGAAGGCCGGGGTGCCGCTCACGGATCGGGATCGCCTCCCGTGGCTGCGCGAAGTCCGCGACGTCATCGCCGACTACGCGGTTCCCGGCCGCCCGGCCGTCATCGCGTGCTCCGCGCTCAAGGGGGCGTACCGCCAGCTCCTTCTGACGGGACAGCGCGATACGAGGCTCGTCCACCTGCGCGCGAGCCGCGAGGTGCTCGAGCGCCGCCTGCGCGATCGGCGGGGACACTTCTTCGAGCCGGCCCTGCTCGACTCGCAGCTCGCCATCCTGGAGGAGCCGACGGACGCGCTGGTCGTCGATGCGGATCGGGAGCTCGAGGCGGTGGTCGACCAGGTGGCGGAGGGCCTGGGCTTTCGAGCGTCCTGAGGCGAGCGCCCTCGCGCTCGAGGCCCGCGACACCGGGCGGTGGCGTCGCCTATAGGAACAGCGACAGCACGAGGATTACTCCGAAGCCGGTGACACCGACCAGCGTTTCCATCACCGTCCACACCCGGAGCGTCTGCTTCTCGGTCATGCCCAGGTAGCGACTCACGAGCCAGAACCCCGAGTCGTTGACATGCGAGAGCACCGTGGCGCCCGAAGCGATGGCGATCACGATGGCCGCTACCCGGGGCGGGGAGGCGGGCACCGCCTCGAGGATCGGCGCCATCAGACCGGCGGCCGTCACCATCGACACCGTCGCCGACCCCTGCGCCACCCGTACGACCGCGGCGATCAGGAAGGCGAGCGCCACGAGCGGGAGCCGCGAGGTGGCCATCCAGTCGGCGACCGCTGTGCCGGCGCCGGTGGCCACCAGGACCTTCCCGAACACCCCGCCGGCGCCGGTGACCAGGATGATGAGCCCCACTGGCTCGAGCGACTTCGTGGCCATGCGGCGAATCTCGTCGCGCGAGAACCCGAGGCGGGTGCCGAGGGCGTAGAAGGACAGCAGCGTGGCCGCGATGAGGGCCGTGAACGGGTGCCCGATGAAGGCGAGGACGTCGCGTAGCGGGTGTCCCTCGGGCAGCGCGACCGACGACGCCGTACCGAGCAGGATGAGGAGGAGCGGCAGGGCGACGAGCCCCGCCGCGAGACCGACGCCGGGGACGCGGGCCGGGTTCGGGGGATTCGGGGACTCGCCCACCGGCTCCGCGAACTCCGGGACGTCGAGGTGGACGCGGCTCGAGACCCGGCGGCCGAACCAGACCCCGCCCACGATCGCGGCGGGGATGCCGGCGACCGCCCCGAGCGCGATGACCCAGCCCAGATCGGCCCCGAGGAGCCCCGCGACGGCGACAGGTCCCGGCGTCGGCGGGATGAACGCGTGCCCGACCGCCAGACCGGCGAGCAGCGGGATGGCATGGTAGAGGAGCGAGCGGCCGCTGCGCCGTGCGAGGCTGTAGAGCAGCGGGACGAATAGGATGAACGCCACATCGAAGAACACCGGCACCGCGACCACGAGACCCGTGAGCCCGAGCGCCCAGGGCGAATACCGTTCGCCGAAGCGTCCGAGCAGCGTGTTCGCGATCGCGTTCGCGCCCCCGGAGCGCCGCAGCATCTCGCCGAACATCGCCCCCACCCCGATGACGATGGCGATGTAGCCGAGCGTCCCCCCCATCTCCTCCTGGATCAGACCCGGGATGTCGACCGGTGGGATCCCACCGAGGACGGCTACGACCAGGCTCGTCACCAGGAGGGCGATGAACGCGTGCAGGCGGCCGACGACGACCAGGACGAGGAGCAGCGCGACGCCGAACGCCACCAGCCCGACGAGCGCCCCCGTCGACATCAGCTGTCGCCTTTCATCTGCCGAACGTCACGCCACCGGCTCGCGGGGCGCCGGTCCACCCGAGGCGTCGACATGGCGCGATCGGGGGCTCTTTCACGTCTCACCGGGTGGCGGGTCGCGATCGGCCGTGATCCGTCGACGGCCCGCTCTCGCGTCGATGGGGCAATCCCTCTCCGACGGTCCGTGCCAATGGCGGCAGCGTTGGACCGGCCGTGAGCCGTTCGAAGCCGGGCTTGTCGTCTTATACGGTGAAGATGGTCATCACCGGAGACCACACGCGGGGCACGAGATCGTGCCCGCAGGGGGCATGGAGGGCCCGAGGGCGAACGCATCCCATGAAAGAACGGAAGACCGGGTCCACGACGAGGGCCGCCATGCGGACCGTCCTGATGATCGGCGCCGCCCTGGCCGCCGGCTCGTGCGAGGTTGGAAACGGTCCGGACGACCTGTCCCGGGTCCTGATCCGGGAAACCTACCCCGTCCCCACCGTCTACGCGTTCTGGTGGGACGACATCCGCGGGTGCAGCGGGCGGAGCGGAAGCTTCGCACGGCTCCGCTTCTACACCGTCGTCACACCGGTCATCATTCGCGGCACCGAGTTCCCGTGCGGGGACAATCTGATGTGCAATGGCCTCTGGGAGGCGCCGCACGACATCACCATAGCGCCCGCCTACGTGGAGCACGAGCGTCTCGTCAAGCACGAGATGCTGCATGACCTGCTCGGCACGCCGGGCCACCCGCCGGTGTTCGCCGAGTGCGGCGTCGAATGGAACGGCAACGACACGCCGTTGTGGGGCACCCCGGAGCGGCCGTGATCCGTCCGGGAGCCGGTTCTCGCCTTCCAGCGTGAAGTCGCCCATCTTCGGAACCCGCGCGCGAGCGCCGAGGTCGTGCTCGGAGGAGGGGAGGAGAGACGCATGAGGGTGTTCATGGCGCCGCCCCCCCGGGTGTTCCGTCTGGCTCCGGGGGGCGCGGCGACGGGCAACGTCGACCGATTGGGGGCTCCTTCCGCACCGGAGCGTCGGTGTGTCGAGTACGGTCGTCGCGAGCGCACGGCGTGGGCGGGCGCGACGATCCTGTCCGTGCTGGTCCACACGCTCGTCGTTCTCCTGTGGCCCGCCATGTCGATCACCGTCGGAGGTGTTCGCGACCCCGACGAGCGCCGTCACGCACGACCTCCCCTGCAGGCGATCGATGTGCGTGTGCCCGACAGCCCTGCGGCCCCTGCGTCCGCTCGCCCCGTCCTCGCGGTCGAGGTGCCCGATGTCCGTCCGAAGGTCACGGCGACACCCAGCGGTCCGAACCTGACGCTCGCAGCCGCCGCGCCGGCCCGCTGGTCGGTCCCTCCCCGGCCCGCTCCCGTGGAGCCGGCGCCCGGCTCCGACGAGGGGAACGTGTACGTCCGACCCGTCGCCCTGTCGATCCTCACGAACTGGAGGCCTCGGGTGTCGGCGAGGGGTGTCGAGACCACGGTCCGCGTCCACACGGACGCCGCGGGCCGCGCCACCGGGCTCGTCGAGCTCGTCCCCCCGACGCCCAGTCCACGGCTGAACGAGGAGATCGCGTCCAGGGTGCGTCAGCTGACGTTCCATCCCGCGTTCCAGGACGGGACGCCCGTCGCGGCCTGGGCCGAGATCACGCTCGTCATCTGTCCGCACGGGGTGACGGCCACGAGCCCGGCCAGCCCCAGCGGCCTGGCCGACGCGTGCGCGGACAGCGTCCGGGTGGCGGCCGGGGAGCCGGTCGGGCCCGCGGCCCCGCCACCCTGACGTCCCGCCCTCCGCCGTCTAGGGCCAGGGGGTCGAACCCCACGCGTACAGACCGCACATCCCCCCGATGATCCGCCACGTGTCCCCTTCACGTCGCCAGGTGTGGACGAACTTCCACACCTCGTTCTCCCCGTCGGTCCCGCCCCTCGCGAAGTGATAGACGATGGGGGTCGTGTAGTAGGCCACCGCGACGTCGCCGAACGCCCGGACCGCCTGGCGGACGAGGTCGTAGGAGATCGTGTACGTCCCGTCGCGCACCCCCTCCATCCAGGCGTGGATCGTCGGCTTCGTGGCGGGGGCCTCGCTCGTGCACGGCCACCCGACGAACTCCTCGTCCCACAGGGCTCGATATCCCTCGACATCCCCGGCGGCCACCAGCTCCCAGTACGACTCCTCCATGCTCCACACTTCCCGCTCCGCTCCGGTGAGCTCCTGTGCCACACCCGCGGCCGGGCCGATGGTCGGCGCCGCGAAAGCGAGCACGGTCAGTCCACGCACGATTCGCATCGATCCTCCAATCGAAGGGGGTTGGCGACGGGCGGCGATCCGCGGGCTGCCACGCCATCATGGGGGCTTCGACCGCGCCCGGCCATGGTCGCGGAGTCCCGCGGCGAGGTGGCCGCTTGACGACTCGCCACGGCGCGCCTACGCATCTTCCCGAAGTTCGGCGCGCCCCCACCCGGGGTGTGCGCGTCTCCGTCCCGCCAGAAGGGAGCCTCCCATGCGCGCACCGTTCCGACACCTGCCGCTCGCCACGATCGCCATCCTGTTCGCGGGCTGCCAGCCGGCGGCCGACGACACGGCCGCCGGATCTGCGGGCGGCGACATGGCCTCGGGGCAAACCGTCGACACGATGGCCGAGGCGCAGACCATCATGGCGCTCGAGCGCGAGTGGGCCGCCAGGGCCGCGGCGGGCGACGTCGACTGGATCATGAACCTGCAGGCGTCGAACGCGCGACAGTTCCCGCCCAACGGCGAGCCGATCGTCGGTGCCGCGGCGCTGCGCGCGACGTGGGATGGGCTGACGCACACCGAGGGACTCTCCGCGACCTGGGAGCCGACCGAGGCCCACGTCGCGGCGTCCGGCGATGTGGCGTACGACTTCGGCACCGGCACGCTGAAGACGCCGGACGGCCAGGCGACCCCGATCAAGTACCTCGTCGTGTGGGTGAAGGAGAACGGCCGTTGGAAGGTCGCGGTCGACATGTTCAGCCCGAACCGCTGACGAGGACGAGTCCGCCACATCGGCATCGCGAGGCTTCCGGGGTGCTTCGTCGGATCCGGCACGGAGCGGCGCTCCCCGCCCTGCTCCTCCCCGCCCTGTGCGCTTGCCGCGAATCGGCCAGCCCACGCCCGACGCCGGTGTGGGCCGACGAGTTCGAGGGGCCCGCCGGGCGGCCCCCGGACCCGGCGAAGTGGACGTACGACGTGGGCACCGACTGGGGGAACGAGCAGCTCGAGTACGACACCGATCGGCCCGGGAACGCCGCCCTGGACGGCGATGGCCACCTGGCGATCACGGCGCGCGAGGAGCCGTTCCGGGGGAGCGCGTACACCTCCGCCCGGATCACCACCGAGGAACGCTTCGAGCCGACCTACGGCCGCATCGAGGCCCGCATCCGGCTCCCGACCGGACGGGGGCTGTGGCCCGCGTTCTGGCTGTTGGGGGCGAACGTGGACTCGGTGGGGTGGCCGGCATCGGGCGAGATCGACGTCATGGAGTATCGCGGGCAGCGACCGGACGTCGTCCTCGGGACGCTCCACGGTCCCGGGTACTCGGCCTCGCAGGGGTTGACGCGCGATTACGTGCTCGATGGCGACCGTTTCGACCGTGGCTTCCACGTGTTCGCGCTGGAGTGGGTGCGTGACTCGATCCGCTGGCTCGTGGACGACGTGCCCTACCACGCGGTCGAGAGGGGCGAGGTCCCCGGCGACTGGGTGTTCGATCACCCCTTCTACATCATCCTGAACGTGGCCGTGGGGGGAGGCTTCGTCGGCGCCCCGGATTCGGCGACGGTATTCCCGCAGTCGATGCTGATCGACTGGGTGCGCGTCCATCAGAGGGCCCGCTGAGCGTCCGCGGAGGGCCGACGCGGCCGGGGAGTCGCCCCTATCGCAGCCACTCGGGGGCACCCCCGATGTCGCCCGCCATCGCATGGCTTTCGGCGACGGATCGTGAGAACATCTCGGTGCGACGCCCCGCTTCTCGGAGCACCGGGGGGACCGCTGGCTCCGACCCGTCGGGGGCCGCCCGCATCACTTGATCCCGAAGAACCGTTCAACGCGCTCCCCGTAGCGCCGGCTGGACTCGAGCTCGACGCCACCCGCGAGACGGAACGCGTAACGCCCGTTCGGGAGCCGCCGCATCTCCTCCAGCCGTTCCACGTTGAGGGAATGCGAGCGGCTGATCCTCAGGAATCGCCTCGCGTCCAGCCGCTCCTCAAGAGACGTGAGCGTATCCCGCACCAGGTAGCTCCGATCCCCGACGTGCAGGCGGACGTAGTTTCCCCGCACCTCGAGCCAGTCGATGTCTCCCTCGCGGACGAACCGGATCCGTCCACGGTCGCGCACGATCACGCGCCCGTCCCTGTACGATCTCGAAGACCCGGCGTCGCGGCGCAGGCCGAACTCCTCCAGCAGGTCGCGCAACCGTTCTCGTGCCCCCGCCGGATCGGCGCCGACCTCGAGAGCGGTCCGGATCCGGTCGAGGGTCGACAGAAACCGTCGTCGATCGAACGGCTTGAGCAGGTAGTCGACCGCGTTCACCTCGAAGGCACGGACCGCGTAGTCGTCATAGGCGGTGACGAACACGATGCGGGGGGCGCCGTCCTCCTCGTGCAGCGATTCGAGCACCTGGAACCCGTCTCCGTCCGGCATCTGGATGTCGAGGAAGACGACGTCGGGGCGCGCGGAGCGGATCGCTTGGATCGCCTCCTCGCCACTCGCGCACTCGCCCACGACCTCCATGTCGGGCTGCGTGCCGAGCAGCGTCCGGATCCCACCGCGCGCGATGGGTTCGTCGTCCACGATGAGGATTCTGATCACGATCGCCTCGTGCGGGTCTGGAACGTGAGCGGCAGCGTGATCCTCACCAGGAACCCCGCCCCCGGGGCCGTCTCGAACTCCATCCGCGCCCCGGACCGATACAGCATGCGGAGGCGCTCGCGTGCGTTCGGCAGGCCCACGCCGGTGCCGAGCTCGGGATCCCACCCCTCGGGGGCACCGCATCCGTCGTCGCGCACCTCGATGGCGAGCCGCCCATCGAGGCTCACGGCGCGGATCCGGATCGTCCCCGGAGCGGATCTCGGCGCGATCCCGTGCCGGATGGCGTTCTCGACCAGTGGCTGCAGCAGGAGCCGGGGGACCCGGGCGTTCCGTACGCCGTCCTCCACATCGCACTCGACGGTCAGGCGGTCGCCGAACCGGAGCCGCTCGATGTCGAGGTAGCGTTCGATGAAGTCGAGCTCGCCCTGGAGCGTGTCCTCGTGCCGCCCGTCATGGCCGATCGCCGGCGCAGGAGCTCGCCGAGCCTCACGATGACGCGGTTCGCCGCATCGCCGTCGGTCAGGTTGAGCATCGAGATCGAGTGCAGCGTGTTGAACAGGAAGTGCGGGTGAAGCTGCATCTGGAGCGCCTTGAGCTTCGCGGTTGCCAGACGGGCCTCGAGGAGCGAAGCCTCGACCTCGCGCTCCCGGTATTCGCGGTAGTACGCGAACGCGTGGAAGATCCCCACGAACACCCAGTACTTCCAGAAGGCGGTGAGCAGAAGGAGGGGCGTGCCGAGGGTCATCTCGGCGTGCAGGGCCGCGATCTCCTCGCTCCGCCCCACGAGGATGTAGCCGAACACCAGGAGCTCGAGACCGAAGTACAGCGACACCTGGAGCGCGCACACCACGATGGCTCCCGCCGCGTGCACGGCCAGGTTCCTCCCCCAACCGGGCGCTTCCAGCCGGTAGCGGTGCCCGATCCACAGGAGGACCGGCGCGAGCGCGGCCCAGGCCGTCCAACACAGCGCCTCTCGCCCCAGCGCCAGGGACCACGGCACGTCCAGTCCCTGGACGATGTACAGGAGGGCGTTCTGGGCACCGAAGAAGAACGTAAGGCCGCCGCACACACCCAGCGTGATGGCGGCCCGTCGGCGGAACAGCCGGCCCCGGCCCGGGAACCGTCCGCCGACGTCGTGTCGCCAACCGTTCACGGGATCGCTTTCGGGTGTCATGGCGGTCGTCGGAGCGGTGCCGGGGGGCTGCCGGGCCCGGACCCGCAGAGGAATCCAACATGCGATGGATCACACTGAGGGGAGGAACCGCGGGTGACAACCGGCACGCGGTGGTATGTGACCGGTCGGGCAACGGGGATGATCGGGCGAACGACGTTGCCGCGGGGAGGGCCTCGGGCCCGGGACGGGTCCGACCCGTCCACCCCGCCATGCGTACCGGTCGTCTCCCGCCGCTCCACCAACGGCACCAGGAATCGTGTCGGCGCGATGGACCGATCAGCAGGTTGCGCCTCCGATCGTGCACGGCCGTGTGACTCGAGAAGGGCTCGCGTGAACTTGCGCCTCTCGCGACGTACCCCGCCCCACATGGGCCCGGTCGGAGGGATTCGGATGGCTCTCGCCGCCGTCCCTCGTCGCGGGTCGCGCGGATCCCACGGATCGGCCTGGCCGGCCTGTGCGCGATCGGGTCGCCCGTCGCCGGCCAGACGGCGGTCCCGGATTCGCTGTCCGCTCGGTTCCGCTACGACGAAGGGGCGGATCCGGCGGCGCGTGACTCGCTCGTGGCGGAGACCGACGGATGGCGCCAGTACGACTTCAGCTACGCGAGCCCGATGGGCGGACGGGTCACGGCCTACCTCGTGACGCCGGCCGGCGGTTCCGGCGTGCGCCACCCCGGCGTCCTGTTCGTGCACCCCGGCCAGGGCGACCGCTCCACGTTCCTGGAGGAGGCGCGGGGGATCGCCGCGTGCGGGATCGTCAGCCTGTTGATCGACGGGCCGTTCGCGCGTCCGGACGGGGCGAATCCGCAGCCCCCACCGTACGCTCCCGGGGACCTCGCGAAGGGTGAGATCCACCTGATCGTCGACTCGAGGCGCGGGCTCGACGCCCTGTCGGAGAGAACCGATGTCGATCCGTCGCGCGTCGGGTACGTGGGACACAGTCTCGGCGCGACATCCGGGGGGGTGCTGGTCGGGCTCGAGCGACGGCTGCTCGCGGCGGTGCTGATGGCGGGTTTCGCCTCCGAGGCGTCGTGGTGGCGGACGAGCGACCATCCGATCGCCGCCGACGCGAGGCGCAGGCTCGACGCGGAGCGGTTCGAGCGGCTCGTACGCGAGATGGAGCCGCTCGCCGCAGAGCGCTATCTCCCGTACGCGAATCCGACGGCGCTCCTGTTCCAGTTCGCCCGCCACGACCAGTTCATCCCGGAGGACGATGCGCGTCGGAGCGTGGACGTCGCGTCGGAGCCGAAGGAGGCGCGCTGGTACGACACGGATCACTTCTTCGACGATCGCGCGCGCCGCGAGCGCGTGGCCTGGTTGACCGCCGCACTCGGGGCCGAGTGCCCCGGGTGACGTCAGCTCGGCACGGACGGCAGCCCACCTCCATCCACACAAGGGACACACGCCATGAACTACCGGGAACGCATTCTTTCGTGTCTCCTGATCGCCGCCGCGTGCGTGGCGGCGCTCCCGGTCCGGGCCCAGGCGCCCCAGGACTCGGCGGGGATCCGAACCGCCGCGCTCGACTACATCGAGGGCTGGTACGATCGGGATCCGGAACGCATGCGGCAGGCCCTCCACCCCGAGCTCGCGAAGCGTATCGTGATCACGGATGCCCAGACCGGCAGGAGCCGACTCGAGCACATGCACGCCGCCACCCTCATCGAGAACACGACGGGAGGAGCCCCGGCCGCGAAGCGGCGCACCGAGGTGAGGATCCTCGACATGTTCAACAACGCCGCGGTCGTCCGGGTGGATGCGCTCACCTGGGTCGACTATCTGGAGCTCGCGAAGTGGAACGACCGATGGGTGATCGTGAACGTCCTGTGGGAGCTGCGTTGAGGCGCTCTGTGCGGTTCATTCGACCCGACACGTCCGGAGCGGGAGATGGCGCGCGTCAGCCGGGCTCGAGGACGGAGGCGTGTGCACGGTCGGCGGGTCCCGAGCGTCCTACAGGGTGGTGCAGCGGAGCGGCGTCGCAAGGAAGGGCCCAATGGATGTCCGAAAAGCAGCCGCGGTGGGCGGTCTCCTCACATTCGCCGCCCTGATCGTGACGCTCCGCCCGATCACGCCTCGCGGGGCGCCGGACCGCTTCGCCCTGGCCATGTGGGGACTCCTCGTGCCGCTCGCGGTGACCACCGCGGGGGTCCTCCGCGAGGCGTCGTGGGCCCGTTGGCTGGCACTCGCGGCGGCCGTGGCCGTCCTCCCCTGGGCCCTCGTCCTCACGGTCGCGCCGCTCGGCCTACCGCTCGGCCCGCAGGTCGTCGCGCTCGCGGCTTCGCTCGCCATCCTCCTCGGGCTCGCGGGGCCGTCCGTGTCCCGCCGCTTCGAGGGTCGCTCGGCGCGGGTCGATTGGCGGTCGGGGCGTATGGCGCTGGTGGGCTGGACGATCGTGGCCAACATCGCCTCGATGCTCACCCTGTACCTGTTCGTGGTGGCGTACGACTACCGCGTCGAGTGGCACCTGGTCGTTCCGGTGGCGCTCCTGGGGCTTCTGCTGCTCGGCGTCGTGGCGTTGGGCCGCGGCAAGACCGTCGGCATCCTCGTGGTCGCGCTGTCGAGCCTCGGCTTGCTCGCGTCCGGCGCGTATTTCGTGTCGACCGAGGCGCGCTACACGGGAGAGGGGATCCTGCTGGGTCTCGCGTTCCTTCCCGGTCTCTCCACGGGGTGCGCGGTGTTGTTCGCGTTCGGGCGCCCGATGTGGCGGTACCTGAGGGACTGAGGGGGGTCCGGCCCGCGTCAGAGTCCACCGGCCGGGCGCGTTCATGATTGCGGGTCGGCGGACCGCCGACTCGCACCCTCTCGAGACCGGAAGGTGAGTCGAGCGTGAGCGCATGAGATCGACCCGGTGTGTGGTTCCCGTGGTGTTCACTCTGTTCACCGCCTGCGGCTCGGCGCTCGGACCCGACGTCGAGGTGGACGGGCTACGGTTCACGGGCTCCGTGATGCCCATTCCGTCGCCGGAAGAGGTCGTGCTCGAGGTCTCGGTCTCGATCCGGAACGAGTCCCTGCGGCCGATCCGGCGCACCTTCGCGGGTGGGTGCTTCGTCGAGCGGGTTCGGCTGTTCCGCGAGCAGCGCGGAGAGCGGGCCCTCGTGTGGGATACCGCGGAGCGGCTGGATCTCCGGGCATGCACATCGGACCTGGTCGAAGTGAGCCTCGCGCCGGGCGAGGTCGCACGCCCCGAGCCATGGCGAGGCGTGGGGCGCCCGGGCGAGAGCGGCAGGGCGGTCCTGCCGGGGATCTACACGGCCGAGCTGTTTCTCCAGTTGGGAGACGATCTGCGACGCGTGACGGTCGAGGACATCAGGATCGATTGATCCGGCGCCGCGCCCCGTAGCACCCACCGGCAGCGTCCGGCGTCCGGCGCCGACCGCGCCGCTGGCTCGATCCTACCCTTCCCCGAGGAGCCGGACCGGGTCCACCAGACTCGCCCGCCGCGCGGGAAGGGCGCTCGCGGCCATGGCCACCCCGAGGAACAGGAAGGCGATCGCGACGAACGTCACGGGATCGGAGGGTCGGACTCCATACAGCCAGCGGCTCAGGAGCCGGGCGGCGATCAGCGCGAGGCCCAGCCCCGCGACGAGCCCCAGCGCCGTGAGCCGGAGGCTCCCTTTGATCACCCGACGACGGACATCCCGCGCGTCGGCCCCCACCACCATGCGGATCCCGATCTCCCGCGCCCGCCGGGAGGCCGCGCGCGACACCACCCCGAACAGACCCACGCTCGCCAGCACGATCCCGATCACCCCGGACGTGCCGAGCACGAACCCCGCCAGCCGCAGGGGGACGAGCGAGAACGCGGCCTCGTCGTCCAACGAGGAGACGACGGCGGGCAGGTCGGGATCGAGGGACCGCACCAGATCGCGCAGCGCCCTTCGGATCTCTTCGACCCTCGTGCCGCGCTCCCCTCGGGCGGCCGCGCGCCGCTCGGCCCCTCCGCCGGCGTCGACCCGCAGGTGGAGCATGAGGTCCGACCGGTACCACTGCGCGGCGGGGAGATACAGGAACGGCGTCGGGCCCTCGCCGAGGCTCCGGTACTTGATGTCGCGCGCGACCCCGACGACCTCGACCACCCGCTCCCGCCCGACCCGGTCCACGGTCCGCAGGAGCTTCCCGACCGCCTCTCCATCCCCCCACAACGACGCCGCCAGCGTCCCGTTCACGATCGCCACATCCGGCGACCCGTCGCCGTCGCGCCGGTCGAAGTCCCGGCCGCGGAGGAGGGGGATCCCGAGCAGAGCGAAGTAGCCCGGGCCGACGCAGTTGTAGTTGTAGAGCGGCCGCCGCCCATCGCCCACGGGCGGCGGGGCGTCCGCGGCCTCCACGATCAACTGGTCGGAGCGGCCGCCGAGCGGGGCGAACAGCCCCCACGCCACGGCCTCGACACCGGCGATCGCGCTCGCCCCGCGCTCGAGGCGTTCCCACGCGGCGCGCGTCCGCGCCTCGTCGTAGCCGAGCGCCCCGGCCTCGACGCTCGTGAGCAGGACCCCACGGGGGTCGAACCCCGTGTCCATGCTCCGGCTGTTGAGGAGGCTCCGCGCGAGCAGACCGGCACCCACGAGGAGGAGGGCGGAGACCGCCACCTGGGCGATCACGAGCCCCCGTCGAACCCAGCCGCGCCCGCCATCCCGGGACGAGACACCGCGTAGCGCCGGCACCAGATCCACCCGCGACGCCCGGAGGGCCGGCACGAGCCCGAAGGCGATCCCCGCCCCCGCCCCCACGGCGAGCGAGAAGGCGAGCACCCGGAAGTCGACCCCGAGTTCGAGCTCGATGCGGGGCCCGACCGGCGGACGGAAGGCGGACAGCAGCCGGTTCGCCCACAGCGTGAGGAGGAGGCCGCAGGCGCCGCCGGCGAGGGCCAGAAGGAGGCTCTCGGTGAGGAGCTGGCGCACCAGTCTCCCCCGTCCGGCTCCGAGCGCGGCGCGCACCGCGAGCTCCCGGCGCCGCCCGGCTCCGCGCGCCAGGACGAGGGTGGCGACGTTGGCGCAGGCGACGAGCAGCACCAGGACGGCCATGCCAAGGAGCAGGAAGACGAACGCGCGCGCGACGCTGGCGAGCATGGGGTGGACGCCCTCGGCGCCGGCCACCGCGACCCCGAGGCCTTCGTCGGTATCGGGATAGGCGAGCGCCAGTCGGGCCGCGACCGCCCCCAGCTCCCGCTCGGCCTCGTCGGGGCTCGCGCCCGCGGTCAGGCGACCGATCGACATGAGGAACCGATCCCCGCGGAGCGCCAGCGAGCCGCTCCCGGGGAGGGCCTGCTCCTGCATCATCACCGGGAGCCACAGCTCCACCTCGAAACCCGGGAAGGTCCCCCGGAAGCCGGCGGGCGCGACGCCGATCACGGTGAACGGGTGTCCGTTGATCCCGACCTGCCTCCCCACCACACCCGGATCGGACCCGAATCGAAGACGCCACAGCCGGTGGCTGATGACCGCCACCGGGTGCGTTCCCGGGGTGCGGTCCTCCTCCGGCAGGAAGCCCCGTCCGAGGGCGGGGCGGACGCCCAGCACCGTGAAGTAGTTCCCGGACACCAGCTCCATCTGCGTGTCCCGCGGGTCCCCATCCACGTCGAGGATCGCCGTGTTGAACTGGTGCGCGATCAGTCCGTCGAGCGATGCCGCTCCGTCCCGCAGATCCACGTAGTCCGGATACGAGAACACGAAGAAGCCGTGGCCGTGGTCGGTCGCCCCCACCCGGACCAGGCGTCCGGGATCGGGGACCGGCAACGGCGACAGAAGGACCGCATCGACGAGCGTGAACACCACGTCCGTGAGCCCGATCCCGAGCGCGAGCGACACGATCGCGACCAGTGACACCGACCGGTCCTTCGCCAGGCTGCGGATCCCGTACCGGAGGTCCTGTCCGATCCCCAACATGCCGTGCCTCCCTGTCGAACGGGGTCGATCAGGAGACGCGGAAGACACCGGGGAGGTTTAGCGCGAGGCGAGGCCGCACGGGCGGGCCGGATCTCGTCACGAACCACCGCGCCGAGACGACGACTGGCCAGCCGCCCTCCACATTTCGCCGAATTTCGGCCGCGGCGGTCCCCACACCTCCCTCTCTTCTCTCGTGCGCGCAACCCGACACGAGGGGAGTGGGACCATGTGGCACACCGCCCGGCGAGCCACCAGGCTGGCGGCGATCATCGCGCCCCTGGCGGCAGGCCTCGGAGCGGCTTCGCTCGCCGCCCAGGAAGCGGAGGGCCCGGCGCCCGACGTCGAAGCCCCACCGTACGAGATCCCGCGGATCACCGGCGAGATCGAGCTCGACGGCCGACCCGACGAGCCGGCGTGGCAGTCGATCGAGTCGCTCCCGCTCACCATGTACGCCCCCGTCTTCCGGGGCGAGCCGGAACAGCGCACCGAGATCCGCGTGGCGTACGACGACCGGTACCTGTACGCCGCCGGCCGGTTCTACGACGACGACCCCGACGGCATCCGGGTCAACTCGCTGTACCGCGACCGGTGGAACGGGGACGACGCGTTCGCGCTGTACATCGACGCGTTCAACGACAACCAGAACGCCAAATGGTTCGGCACGACGCCGGCCGGCATCCGGTTCGACATCCTGGTCTCCGACGACGGCCAGACGCTGAACGAGAGCTGGGACACGTTCTGGGACGCCCGCACGACGAGGACGGACGAGGGGTGGTTCGCCGAGATCCGCATTCCGTTCTCGAGCCTCGGCTTCCAGGTGGATGACGGCCGACGCGTGGAGATGGGCCTCACGGTGACCCGGCTCGTCTCGCGGACGGGGGAGCGGGTGACGTTCCCGGCCATCGATCCGGCGTTCGCCTTCCGGCAGCCGTCGGTGGCCCGCGACGTGGTGCTCCGCGGCGTGACCTCCTCGAAGCCGGCGTACCTCACACCGTACGTGCTCACCGGGCTCGACCGGCGTCAGATCGCGGACCCCGAGACGGGGGCGTTCGACGCCGAGAGCGACGTCTCGCGCGACATCGGGCTCGACCTCCGCTACGCGTTCACGAGCAACCTCAACCTGGACGTCACGGTCAACACGGACTTCGCGCAGGTCGAGGCCGACGACGAGCAGGTGAACCTCGACCGTTTCCCTCTCTTCTTCCCCGAGAAACGCCGGTTCTTCCAGGAGCGGAGCGGGATCTTCGAGTTCACAACCGGCTCGAGCAGTCGTCTGTTCCACTCGCGGGTCATCGGGCTCGACGAGAACCGCGAGCCGGTCCCCGTGCTGGGCGGCGTCCGGCTGGTGGGACGGGCGGGAGAGTGGGACATCGGGCTCCTCGACATGCAGACCGATGCCCTCGGGGACACCCCGTCGGAGAACTTCGGGGTGGCCCGGGTGCGGAGACGGATCTTCAACCCCTTCTCGTTCGTGGGGCTCATGGCCACATCGCGGATCCGCTCGGGACGACACAACGTGGCGGGCGGCGTGGACGGCGTGTTCCGGCTGTTCGGTGACGAGTACTTGACGGCGAAGTGGGCGGCGAGCGGCGACGATCGCGTACCGGTGGGGACGGGCCTGTTCGATCGCAGCCACCTGTACGCCTCGTGGCAGCGGCGCACGAACCGCGGCCTCTCGTACACGACATCGGTCTCGAGGTCCGGGGCCGAGTACCGCCCCGAGCTCGGCTTCCTCCCCCGGCGCGACTACTGGACGGCGAAAGCGTATGGGAACTGGTACATCTTCACCGACTCGAACTCGTTCTTCCGGCGCATCTACCCCGGCGCTCTCGCATTCCAGACGTTCCGGAACTCGGACGGCGTCCTCGAGTCCGCCCAGTGGGCGGTGTGGGTGCAGTGGGACACGAAGCGCGGCGGGGGCGGCTGGATCGAGCCCAAGCTGTTCCGCGAGAACGTCGACACGCCCTTCCTGATCGGGGCCGAGGCGGAGGTCCCGGCCGGCGGGTACACGTTCGCCGATCTCCAGCTCGTGTGGAGCATGCCGGCGGGGTCGCGTCTGCGGACCGACATCGACTTCCGGGCCGGCACGTACTTCGACGGCACGCGGCAGCAGGTGACGCTCACGCCGACGTGGAACGTTTCGCCGCACCTCGAGTTGGGCGCCGAGTACCTGTACAGCCGCATCCGGTTCGCGGACCGGGACCAGGGAACCGACATTCACGTGCCGGCGCTCCGCATCCGCACGGCGCTCGATGCGCGGGCGTCGGGGAACGCGCTGATCCAGTACAACTCGACCACGGACCGGCTCGAGTTCAACGTCCGACTGCGGTACAACTTCGCCGAGGGGACCGACCTCTGGCTCGTCTACAACGAGGGATTGGACACCGAGCGTGGCACGGACCCGGCCGACGTACGGTCGCCGCTGTCGTTGTCGCGCTCGCTGATCCTCAAGTACACGCACACGTTCGCGCCGTAGGGAGCCGGGCGGGGTCGGTCCTCCGGGCGCCTTCCGGACGCGCGTCGGGGACCGCCGCGCCGGCTCTCCGGTGCGCAGCGGGCGCGGCGGGTGCCACGTGAGCACGCGGCTTCGCGTGGTGCTCGGCGTGAGCGCCCTGTGGACGCTGGTCGGCGTGGTGTCGGGCACGCAAGCGGCCATCGGCGCGAGCATGCAGGGCGACGCGGTGCCGTTCGGTCCCGCGGTGCGCACCGCCCTCGTCAATCTCCTGCCGTGGATCCCGGCGACCCTGGCGGTGGTCGCGCTCACGCTGCGCTTCCCGGTGACCCGGGCGACGTGGACCCGGACCCTGTGGATCCACCTGGCCGCGATCCCGCTCGTCACGCTGGGCGTGAACGTGCTCGTGGTGCTCGGATTCTGGACGGTGTCGGGGAGCTTCCAGGGTCCCGGAACCCTGCTGCGGCAGGGCGCCTTCTGGGCCACGATCCGGCTCCACGTGGGCGTCATGATCTACGTCGCGATCGCGGGCGTCACGCAGGCGGCGCGGTATTTCGAGGCGACCCGGGCGCGCGAGCTCCACGTGGCACGCCTCGAGGGGCAGCTCGCCCGCGCGCGGCTCCAGGCGCTCAATGCGCAGATCCGCCCGCATTTTCTGTTCAACACCCTCCACACGATCGGTCAGTTGTGGCGCTCGGGCCGGAGCGAGGAGGCCGACGGGCTGCTGGACCGGCTCGGGTCGCTGTTCCAGAGGGTGCAGTCCACGGCGTCCGAGGCCGAGGTGCCGCTCGAGGAGGAGCTGGCGCTCGTCCGGGAGTACCTCGCGATCGAGCAGGTCCGGTTCCGGGATCGCCTGTCGACCGACGTGCGCGCGACGCGGGAGGCGCTCGCCTGCTCGGTGCCGCCGCTCCTCCTGCAGCCGCTGGTCGAGAACGCGGTGCGGCACGGCATCTCGGTGTCGTCGAAGGCCGGACGGGTGGAAGTCGACGCTCGTATGACCGACCGTCGGCTGCGGATCGACGTGCGCGACGATGGGCCCGGGCTCGTCGAGGGCGCCGCCTCCCGGGGGAGCGGTACGGGGCTCTCGAACACGCGCGAGCGTCTGGCCGAGCTGTATGGCGGCGGTGCGGTGCTGGAGACGGGATCGGAGCCGGAGGGCGGCTTCCGGGCCCGGGTCGAGCTTCCGGCGAGGCCGTGGTCGGTCGCGGAACGCACCCGGGGGTGAGCGCCGGGGACGTGGGCCGGGAGGAGCGCGGGCCGCGGGCGCCGGGGCCCGGGGAGGCCGCCCCGGCGCGCCCGATCCGCGCCGTGATCGCCGACGACGAGCCCAGCGCGCGCGCCGTGATCCGCGCGTTCGTCGAGCGGGAGCCCCGTGTCGAGATCGTGGGTGAGGCGACGCACGGAGACGAGGCGGTGGAGCGGGTGCGCGAGCTCCACCCGGACCTCCTGTTCCTCGACGTCCAGATGCCGGATCGCGATGGCTTCGGAGTGCTGGAGGCGCTGGGGGACGACGTTCCCCGCGGGGTGGTGTTCGTGACCGCACACGACGAGTACGCGCTCCGCGCCTTCGAGGTTCACGCGCTCGACTATCTCCTCAAGCCGTTCGGGTACGCCCGCTTCCAAGACGCGGTCGATCGCGCGCTCCGCACCCTGGCCGGCGAGGTGGCGCTCGAGATGCGCCGGACGCTCGACACGCTGATCGAGGGGCAGCGGGACCGATACGGGGAGGCGGGGACACTGGTGGAAGGTCCGGCCCGGATCGGGGTGCGGCGCGGAACGAGAACGATTCTCGTGAGCGTCGCCGACATCGACTGGATCGAGGCGGCCGACGACTTCTGCCGGCTGCACGCGGGGCCCGAGTCGCACCTCGTCGCATCGCGGATGCACGAGCTCGAATCGAGACTGCCCGATGCCTTCTTCCGGATCCACCGCTCGGCGATCGTGAACCTGGCGCGGATCGCCGAGCTGCGCCGCGAGCCGGACGGGGGCGGGCTCGCGGTGCTGCAGAGCGGCGTGCGGCTGCGCGTGGCCCGCTCGCGGTGGGAGGACCTGGAGCGCGCCCTGGGGTTGTGAGCGTCAGTGGCGGGGTCCACGCGCCGCCGGCCCCCTCACAGATGGTCACTCGACGGAGAGCTTCGCACCGCCGCTTCGCGTTGCCCGTCCCGGACCCCCGTCTCATGTTGATTCGTGGGGTCCCCGGTCCGCCGGGTCTTCCTGACTCCGCCCTGCGGCGGAGAAGACGACGAGGGATGACCGGACCCGATCAGGAGCACGTCCAGAAGCTGCTCGCTCGCATTCGCGGCGGGGATGGTGAGGCGCTCGACGAGCTCGTTCCGCTCGTGTTCGCCGAGTTGCACGAGCTCGCCCGCGTGCAACGCGGACGCTGGCGAAACGACGTATCCCTCGACACCACCGCGCTCGTCAACGAGGCCTACATCAAGCTCGCCGGGCAGCCGTCTCCCTCCTGGCAGGACAAGGCCCACTTCATGGCGGTCGCCGCGACGGCGATGCGGCAGATCCTCGTCGACCATTCCCGGCGCCACAGGGCGGCCAAGCGGGGGGGCGGCCGGCGCCCCGCGAGCATCCACGAGCTCGAGTCGGCGCTCGCGGCGCCCGATCGGACCATCGATATGGAGGTCGAGGCGATCCTGCTGCTCGAGAGCTGCCTGTCGAGGCTCGCGACCCGCAACGCCCGTCGAATGCGTGTAGTGGAGTGTCGGTTCTTCGGTGGAATGACGCACCGCGAGACCGCCGCCGCGCTGGACGTTTCCGAAGCGACCGTGAAGCGGGAGTGGACGTTGGCCAAGACGTGGCTCTACCGCGAGATGCGAGACTCGGACCGGGCCTGACGGATGTCCGACGAGGACTCGACGCCGACCTCCGGGGAGATCGAGGAGCTCTTCCATCGGGCGTGTACGCTACCCGCTTCGGAGCGCGAGGCGTTCCTGGATGATGCGTGCCGCGGCAGGACCGCCATGCGGGCCGAGGTCGCCTCGCTGCTCGAGTGTCGGGAATCCGCGCGATCGTTCTTCGACACGTTCGAGGCGGCGATCTTCTCGTCGATCAGCGGCGAGGGGACGACGGCGGAAGATGTGGTCGACCGCCGCGACCCGCTGCTGGGCACGATGATCCGCCAGTACGAGATCCAGGGCGTGCTCGGGCGGGGGGGAATGGGCGTCGTGTATCGCGCCAGGGATGTGCGCCTCGACCGGAGCGTCGCCCTGAAGTTCCTCGCCCCCGGCATGAGCGCCGATCCCGGGGCACGGGACCGCTTCCTCGTCGAAGCCCAGGCGGCCGCGAACCTCGACCACCCCAACATCTGCAACGTGCACGAGATCGGCGAGACCGCCGATGGCCGGCTGTTCATCGCGATGGCGCTGTACGAGGGGGAGTCCCTGCGCCAGCGGCTGGCGCGTGGGACCGCGCCGCTGGACGAAGCGCTCGACGTGGCGCGACAGACCTGTGCCGGCTTGAGCCAGGCGCACGCCCGGGGGATCGTCCACCGCGACATTACCCCGGGGAACCTGTTCCGAACCGAAGACGGGACGATCAAGATTCTCGATTTCGGGCTCGCGCGGGTGGGGGATCGAACCCAGAGCCGGAGGCGAAGGGCGGTCGGCACCCTGGAGTATATGTCGCCCGAGCAGATCAGGGCCGCGACCGTCGATCATCGTTCGGATCTCTGGTCCCTGGGGGTGGTGCTCTACCGGCTCCTGACCGGCGAGACACCCTTCCACGCCGGCGTGGAGGCGGCGGTGGTCGCGAGCATCCTCAACGACGCTCCTCGTCCGCTCCGGGCCCGGGAACCGGACGTTCCGGAGCGGGTGGATCGGGCCATCCTGCACACCCTCGAGAAAGACCCGGCCGATCGTCCCGCCACGGCCGCCGTGTTCTTCAGGGAGCTGACCGGCGAGCGACTGGAGTCCGGCGGAGCCACGGTCATCCTCAAGGCCGCCTCGTGGCCGTGGTGGAAGCGCGTGGCGCTGGGGACGGTGGCCGCGGCCGTGATCGCCAGCGGCTGGCTGGTGTCGAGGATCTCCGAGCGGGGTGACCGCGCGATGCCCGACCCCGGGCTCGCTGCTCCGTTGCTGGTTCTGCCGGGTCCCCGCGCCGGAACGGGCACGGACGAGCGTGCGGCGGAGAACTCCCGGCTCGCGAACGCCCTCGGGCACGAGCTGGCTCGCTGGTCCCCGGTGCGAACGGTGTCGTCCGTGGCCCTCGAGGACGCCCGCACGTCCCTGGGGATGACGGACGACCGGGCCACCGGCTCGCTCCACGAGCTGATCGAGCTCGCACGGGAAGCGGGCGCCGGGACGCTCATCCTGGTCCAGCGGCGTGATCGGGATCCGGCGCGGGGCGCCGAGGCGACGATCGTGGACGTGACGTCCCGCCGGGCCTCCGACCCCGTCTGGGCGGCCGGTCGCGATGATGGAGCGCTGGTGGCCCGGCTGGCGCACGACATCCTGGGGCTGCCGGGGACAGCCGATCGTCAGGAGGAGATGCACGAACAGTCGATCAGCGTGCCCGCCTGGCAGGCCTTCGACGCCGGGCGCCGGGCGCTGGCCGGCCTCCAACTGCGAGTCGCGGAGCGACGCCTCAGAGAGGCGCTCGCCGCGGATTCGACCTTTGCCGATGCCCATCACCATCTCGCCATGGCGCTCTACTGGAGGGGCGCGTACGAGGATGCGTTTCTCCCGGACCTCGGCGGTGAGATCGCGAGCCACACCGGGACCGCCGCTCGTCTGGCTTCCGAGCTCCCGGCCGGCACCGACCGCCTCGATCGGGTCCGTGACCACATCCGCGCGTTCGACCTGCTCCAGAGAGACGGGAACGCAGAGGAGAGTCGAAGGATCTACCGGAGACTCGTGACCTCCGACTCTTCCGACGCCTTCGCGTGGGTCGGGCTGGGGCTCGTCGAGTACCTCGACACGGGCACCCTGGTGGACCAGGCGGGCGAGCTTCGAACACGCACCGACTGGAACCGTGCCATTCGGGCGTTCGAGCAGGCGCGCAGCCGGGCCGGATTCCATCTCGGGTACGGTCACTGGTTCGACATCCACGAGCGCCTCATCCGGCAGGCCGCCACGCCGACGTGCCGGACATTCGAGCCGCCATCGAGCGCACCCCTCCCGGTGTGGGAGACGGATCGGGCGGCCGGGCTGGTCGGCTTCACGGCCCGTGTCGTCGCCGACTCCATCGCCTGGGTGAGGTGCCCTGGGGGGGTACCGGCGGGGGAGAGCCAACCTTCCGTCGCCGATTCCCTGCTCCGTCTGGTGGTGCCCCGCGAGCTCACGAGATGGGTCTCGCTGGCTCCCGGGCACCCGGAGCCGTACGAGCAGCGGGCGCGCTGGCGTCTGCTCCAGCGGGACCTCCTCGGAGCCGGCTCCGGGCGACGCGTGGCCATGGCCGACAGTCTGGCACGTGAAGCCCTGAGCGATGCCGAGACCGCGCTCGGCCTTCGGGAGGACACGGTCCCGGAGGATCTGTTCTACGTCGGGTCGGTCTACCTTGCCGCGGGCCTTCGGGATCGGTCGCTGCAGGCCGTCGAATCGGCACTCGCGCGGCGAGGCGCGTCGGCGCGGGCCTACAGCCCGCCGCCGATCTACGCCGCCAACGTGATGCTGGCGAACGGACGCCCGACGGCCGCCCTCGAGATCATCAAGCCGGACTGGAAGCGGACGTTCAACTTCGCCGTACGCGACACCGCATCGGGTCGGATCCTCGAATCGGGTCCCATCGGCGACCTGCTGGCCGATGCGTTCGTGGATGGCGTGACGGGGGTGGCGAGCGAACGGTCCGCCGCCGCGGTTCGACGACTCGACGACATGTGGACCGACGAGTACGGCCTCGCTGCCCAGCAGCTCCAGAGGATCGCCCTCGCCGAAGTCGGCCCGGCCCTCGTGCTCGACCGGGAGCTACTCCGGGATTGGTTCACCGGCTGGTCCCGGCTTCCCACGAACTACGTCCCGTTCGCGGACCGCCCGTATGCCCCCGACAGTCTGGCCGAGAACCTGGAGCGGCTGGGCTTCGGCGCCGCCGACCGGCAGGACGCCGTGCTCTCCTATCTCATGGGGGCCGCGGCTCAGGAGGCGGGTTTCCATGAACTGGCGATCCGCCTCTTCCAGACGGTTGAAGCCCTGGTCCTGCCGATCGACCGGCTCGACGCAGGCTGGAGCCTCGCGACGCTGGCCGCCGCCCGGCGCGGGTACAGCCAGCGGGCGCTCGGCAATGTGTCCGAGGCGCGTGCGGCCTACGGGTCCTTTCTGGCGACCTGGCCCGCGCACGAGCCCGCGCTCCAGCCGCTCATCGACAGCGTACGGGCGAAGCTGGACGGGCTGGACGGGAATCCTCGAGATCCGGGACGCATGGACCGATGATCCGGTCGGGTGCGGTTCTGCGTTTACAATGGTAGGTGCAGCAGCTTCACACGACTCGAACAACAGCCAGGAGGAAGTCATGCCGTGCATCGAATGTCGCGGAGGAGTCATCATCTGCAACTCGAACCCGGCATGCCCCGGGCAGCGGAACGTCGTCGCCAGCCTGGTGACGGAGCCGGAACAGCCCACGCTGATCGGAGAGTTCTCCCTCGTGTTCTACAAAGTGGATGAGGACGCCAGAAAGGTCACGGTCCTCGGCTTCGAGAGCGGCACCGGGAAGCCCATCGAGGCGTCCGGGACGTGGATGGAGGGGCAAAAGGGTTGGCCGGGCGTGCTGTTCACGGCGTGCGACGCGATCGAGGTGAAAGACCTCACTCCCGTGCGGAACGCCCTCGAGGCCGACGCCTGGAACGAGGTCGAGAAGATGCCCGCCGCGGTGGCGGCTGTCGAGTCGACTCCCATGAAGAAGGGGCAGCTCACGCCCGAGGCGTTGGCCACACTGAACTGACCTCCCTTCGGTTCGGTCGGTCTCGACGCCGGCAGCCAGCCCGCCTGGTCGCACCGAGCGACGCCTCGGCCGTCCCCTACCGCACGGTCGCAGGCGTCGCCCCACCCCACCCTCCGTGATCCCACCTTTGGCCGACGGGTCCCGTTGCCTATCATTCCACTCTGCATCGCGGATGCACGAGCTCGAATCGAGACTCTCCGATGCCTTCTTCCGGATCCACCGCTCGGCGATCGTGAACCTGGCGCGGATCGCCGAGCTGCGCCGCGAGCCGGACGGCGGCGGGCTCGCGGTGCTGCAGAGCGGCATGCGGCTGCGCGTGGCCCGCTCGCGGTGGGAGGACCTGGAGCGCGCCCTCGGGCTGTGATGGCGGCGGCCCTCGGCGCGTGCCACGGCCCGCCCGGTGTGCGAATCATCCGCGGCCACCCCGCGCGCGGCGTCCCCACCTTGCCGTCAAGATCCGATCGGCTCGATCGTTGTTCTGGCGACGCACCGTCGCCCGACGAAGGCCGGTCCTGATGAGATGCCTCGACGTGTCATATCGCGCCCGCTTCCAGATCGCGCTCGCCGGGCTCCTGTGCGCCTGCGCCGGGAGCGCCACCGATCCTGCCGCCGGCGGCGTGGCCGCCATACGCATCGCGAGCCTGCCGGTGGTGACGCTCGAGCCCGGCACGGAGCAGGGGCTCGAGCTCCAGGCGCTCGACACGTCCGGACGGGTGACGTCCCTCCCGGCCGTGAGCTGGTCGAGCGACACGCCCGGGCATGCGTCGGTGAGCGAGGACGGGGTCGTCCGGGGCGTGGCGCCGGGACATGCCTGGATCCACGTCAGGGGGCCGGGGGACGCCGAGGACAGCGTCGCGGTATGGGTGCAGAAGCCGGAGAGCGCGCCCTCCACCTTCCACATCACCCTTATCTACTCGGACGACGTGCCGGACTTCTGGCGCGAGCGCCTCGAGGAGGCGGCGACGCGGTGGGAGCAGGTGATCCGGGACACGCTCCCCGCGGTGAACATCGCCACTCTGCAGCACCACTGCTCGGTCGTCGCGACCGAGCAGCAGCTCCCCGAGCAGACCGGACTCGAGAACGGTACACGGATCTTCATCGCCATCTCCGATCAGTTCCCGCCCGGCACGTACGTCTCCGCGCTGGGGGGGCCGTGCCGGCAGCGTCCACTCCCTGCGCCGACGACCGCGCTCGGTCAGATCACCCTCAACCGGGATTATTTCGATCATCCCGAGGACCTCACCAGGCTCCGCTACGTGGCCCACCACGAGATGGGCCACACCCTGGGGATCGCCGGCATCGTCCAGGGCTTCCAGCCCCCCTACATCGACGTCGAGAGAGGACTCTATCGCGGTCATCTGGCCCTCGAGGGGTATCGGCGCCAGTTCGGAAACCCGGTCTTCGAGCTCGACATCAGCAACGGCGCGCATTGGCCGTTCGCGGGTCTGATGGGCGTGACCGGACCTCTTGACGGGATCACTCAGGCGTCCGCGGGCATGCTCATGGATTTCGGGTATCCCGCCGCGTGGTACGGAGCGGGGGCGTACTAGCTCACCCCGCGGGGACCGATGCCGGAGCCGCCCATCGCCGGTGACCCCCCACCGCCGGGGGTCGCCTGACGGTATTGCCTTTGGTCCACGGCTCACGTGGCATATCATTGAGACTCCCGAGGCCCGCAGTCCAGGACTTCATCGATCGGAGGGCGTCCGAATGAGCGCGACGGAGCCGCTGACGACCGGAACCCCGGCGCAAACGGCGAGGCCATGAGCCTGGAGCCGCTCGCCGGATCGGTGCGCGGCGCGGTGCTCGCGCCCGGTGACGTCGGCTACGACGACGCGCGCCGGGTCTGGAACGGGCGCTTCGATCGACGGCCGGCGGCGATCGTGCGGTGCACGGGCGCGGCGGATGTCGTCGCGGCGATCGGGTTCGCGCGCGACGCCGGTCTGCCGCTCGCCGTGAAGGGCGGGGGCCACAGCTACGCGGGCGAGGCCGCGCTGGAGGGCGGCCTGCTGATCGACCTGTCGCCGATGAAGGAGATCCGCATCGACGCGGACGCGAAGCGAGCCGTGGTCGAGCCCGGCGTGAGGTGGCGCGAGTTCGACGGCGCCGCCCAGGAGGTCGGTCTCGCCACCACGGGCGGAGCCTGCTCGACGGCCGGGGTGGCGGGGGTGGCGCTCGGCGGGGGCAGCGGCTACCTGGCGCGCCGACACGGCCTCACGATCGACAACCTGCTGGCGGCCGAGGTTGTCACGGCCGACGGCCGGCGCGTCCGTGCGAGCGAGGACGAGAACCCGGAGCTCTTCTGGGCGCTACGTGGCGGCGGGGGCAACTTCGGCGTCGTGACGTCGTTCGAGTTCCGCCTGCACGAGGTCGGGCCGCAGGTACTGGCCGGGCAGGTCATCCACCCCTTCGAGGCCGCCGGGGACGCGCTCCGCTTCTACCGGGAGTTCATGGCGGGCGCGCCCGACGGGGTCCAGTGCTATCCCTTCTTCCTCCGCATCCCACCGCTCGAGGGCTTTCTCGAGGAGCACCACGGGAAGGTCGTTCTCGACTTCGTGGCCTGCTGCGCGGGAGACCTCGCCGACGCGGAGGAAGCGCTCCGGCCGCTGCGCGGATTCGGCACGCCGCTGCTCGACGCGGTGCAGCCCGTGGCGTACACGACTCTCCAGGGGAGCTTCGACGACGGCCTCCCGAAGGGACAGCGCTATTACACTCGGGCTCACTATCTGGACGCGATCCCGGACGCGGCGATCGATGCGGTGCTGGCGCATGCCGCGGATCTTCGGGGCGCGTTCACGGTCGCGTACTTCGACGCGTCGGGCGGGGCGGTGGGGCGCGTGGAACCCGGGGCGACGGCGTTTCCGCACCGGAGCGCGGCGTTCGGGTTCCACCTCCTCACGGGCTGGACGGACCCGGCGGAGGACGACGATCTCATGACCTGGAGTCGGGCGTTCCACGACGCCATGACCCCCCATGCCACCGGCGGGGTGTACGTGAACCTGCTCGCCGAGGACGAGGATGACCGCATCCGGTCGGCCTATGGTCCCAACTACGCGCGGCTGGCGCGCGTCAAGCGCGAGTGGGATCCCGACAACCTGCTACGGATGAACCACAACATCGCGCCCGGGGATTGATCCGATCGGACGACTCGGGGACTTCTTCGTCGAGCTCAAGCGCCGGAAGGTGTACCGCGTAGCGGTGATCTACGTGATCGCGGCGGGGGGCGCGCTCCAGCTCGTCGACTCGATCGTTCCCTCCACCCGGCTCCCGGATTGGTCGGACGAGCTGTTCCTCGCGCTGGTCATCCTCGGGTTCCCGATCGCCGTCGTCCTGGCCTGGGCGTTCGAGGTGGGGCCGGAAGGGGTGCGCCGGACCCTCCCGGCGGCCGAGGCTCCGGAATCGGCCGGCGACGTGGCGGGACGAGGCGGGGCGGAGGCCGTGGACGGGGCGTCGGCGGGCGCCCCGGCGACGCCGCGCGAGCCGGGCAGCGAAGTCGCCGAGCCGCACCTCGACACCCGCCACATCGCCGTCCTGCCGTTCGACATCCTGAGCGGGACCGGCGAGGCGGAGCCCCTCGCGGCGGGGCTCCACGATGATCTGCTCACGGAGCTGTCGCGGGTCCCGGGGCTCACGGTCATCTCCCGCACCTCGGTCCGCGGGTACCGGGACACCGACAAGTCCGTGCGCGAGATCGCCCGCGAGCTCGGCGTCGGTACGCTGGTCGAGTGCGGCGTCCAGAGCGCCGGCGGGCGCGTGCGCCTGAACGTTCAGCTCATCGACGCGCGTCACGATGCCCACCGCTGGGCGGAGACGTTCGATCGGGCGCTGAGCGCCGAGAACATCTTCGACATCCAGAGCGAGCTGGCGCGCAGGATCGCGGGCTCGCTCCGGGCCGAGCTCACCGCGGAGGAGGAGGAGCGGCTCGTCGGTCGGGCCACGACGGACGACCTCGACGCGTACCGCCTGTGCGCCCTGGGCCGCGAGCGGCTGGATCGGCGTACGGAAGCGGAGATGCGCCGGGCCGTCGAGACCTTCCGTCAGGCCATCGAGCGGGACCCGGGGTACGCGCTCGCATGGGTGGGGCTGAGCGACGCCCTGGGGCTTCTCGTGAGCTACGGTCACGACGAGCCCGCGCATGGGCTCCCGCGCGCGGAGGAGGCGGTGCGGCGGGCCCTCGAGCTGGCCCCGGATTCCGCTGAAGCCCACGCATCTCTGGGGTTGCTCCACTACCTGCGGCGCCGGGGTCCGGAGACGCTGCGCACGATCGAGCGCGCGATCGAGCTTCGCCCCGGATACGCGGAGGCCCACAACTGGCTGGCGTATGTCCGCCTCCTTGTGGGTCGTCCAGAGGAGGCCCCCGAGCCCGCGGAGCGCTCGGTGGAGCTGGATCCGCTGTCGGCGGAGGCCGCCAGCAACCTGTCGCTCTCGCTGCTGGCCGTCGGACGGCCCGAGCGTGCGCTCGTCGAGGCACGGCGGACCCGCGAGCTCGAGCCGGCGTGGTCGCACGGCGCCTTCTGCGAGGGGCTGGCCTGTCACGCCCTCGGACGATTCGCGGAGGCGATCGCGCTCCTGCGGGACCTGTCGGTCCCGTGGGCCGACCCGGGCCCACGTGTCACGCTCGCGCTGGCCCACGCGGCCTCGGGAGACGTCACCGAGGCGCGGGAGATCCTGGCTTCGTTCGACCCCACGCGGGAGGCGTTCGGCGCGGGCGTCGTCCACGCGGCGTTGGGCGAGCGGGACGCCGCGTTCGAGGCGTTCGAGCGCGTGGACGAGTGGGGCGACTGGCCGAGCCTCGCCATCCACGGCCTGTACCCCGAGGTGTGGAGTCGGCTCGAGGACGACCCGCGCCATCCCGAGCTGCTCCGCGTCGTGGACCGCGCCTGGGGGATGGCTCCCGACCCCGTGGCGTGAGGAGTCTTCACGACTGCCCTGGACCTCCCACTGGGTGACGGGATCCCGCCCCGTTTGCACCCGCCTTCGAAGGCTCTATCCTGTCGACATGGAACGGACCGGCCGCCGCCCTTGAGCGAGCGGCCGAGGCGATTCTCGGCAAGCGGCCGGACGAGCGGGTGACCGACGCCCTCGAGCCGGCCGGTGGCCACCTCGTGACAATCATCGCCTCGGTCGATCCGGACGTTTGACCCCGCTCGAGCGCGCGCACCGCATCCAGGAGGGAGCGCCGCGAACGAACGCGCAGACGACCTTCTACAACCGACGTTGGTGAGCCCGATCGTCGTCCCCATCATCGTCGCCTTGCTGCTGGTGAGCTTCTTCCGCCGCCACCGCTGAACGGCTCCCCGGTCAGCGGTCGATGGGCAGGGCGCTGGGCACGCGCTCCGGAATCACCCATGCGAGGTCGTGCGCCCGGGGGTCGGTCAGCGCACCCATGAACGCCGTGACCTCGCGCACGAACTCGGCATCGAACGCGGCGGCCAGGATGAAGGGCGATCGGGTGTCGATGACCGCATCCACGTTGTCCACGAGGGTCCCTCGAAGGAGGGGCTCGGGGATGTCCGTATCCGAGTAGGCGCGCAGCTTCTCGTCGTTGCGACTGTAGTGGTCGATGAAGGCGTCGAGGGCGGCGAATTGCCCGGCGTGCCCGTACGGTCCGCTCAGCTCGACGTTGCGCAGCGGCGACGTTCGGAATCGATAGCGGTCGGTCGGATGGCCGGTGACGTTCATGCGCCCGAAGTCGTCGCGGCCCGACGCGCCGTTCCCCGCCCCCGGCCCGAACTGGGCGAGCGCGACGTTGTGGAACTGGTCATCCGAGAACAGCGGGCCGATGTGGCACGTGGAGCAGGGCGCGCTCATGAAATCGAGCGCTCCGCGGAGCTCCTCTTCGGTGAGGGCGGCGCGATCGCCCTTCAGGAAGCGGTCCCAGGGCGCATCGTCGAAGGTGAACGCGTCGATGAGGAAGCCTCCGATCGCGTTCGCGGCGTGCGCGAAGCTCATCTCCTCGAACGACCTGCCCGGATACGCCGCCTCGAAGAGCCGCCGGTACTCGGGGATTCCGCCGAGCCGTCTCATCAGACTCGCCCACACGCTCCGGAAGTCGCCGTCCGGGATGTCGGCGAGCTCGTTCGTCCCCTGGGCGCCCCGCATCTCGAGCCGGTCGACGACCGGGAACAGGGCCAGCGCCGACGCCGGACCGAACGCGAGCACGCGCTCCATGTCTCGCGTCAGGTCGTCGGACGCCGGCGTCCGGAGCCTCCCTCTCTCCATCTCGACCCGGCCGTCGAGGAACAGGTGGTCGAGGAGAAACAGGTTGAACAGCGGCGGAGCGTTACGGGCGATGAACGTCCCTTCCGGGTGTGCCCGATCGGGTCCGAGTCCGGTGGCGCCCTGACCGATGGCCAGGCTCCGCGCGTCCCCGAGCCCCAGCGACGGCAGGTGACAGGTCATGCACGAGATGTCGCGGTTCCCGCTCAGGATCTTGTCGAAGGCCAGCATGCGACCCAGCTCGGAGAGCTCGGGGCGGATCCGCGGCGGCTGCCGCATGGGTCCGATCCCGCGCCGGGCGGCGAGCCCTCGTGCCTCGGCCGCCATCCCTCCACCGTGACGCGCGGCCGACGGCGACGCTTCGTCGGGCGCGGCGACGGGGCCCTCCGTGCAACCTGCGAGCAGCGCGAGCGAGGCGGCGAGGGACGCCACCCTCGTCAGGTGGCGTCCGCTCGCTCGCTCGCATCCGGTTGCCACGGGTCAGGGGCTCAGGAGCTCGGTGCACAGCCCGACGCCCGGGCTGTAGTTCTCGAAGGTGCCATCCGAGTTGTGACCCCACAGATAGATGTGGCGCACCCACCCCCCGAACGTGTCGGACCACCCGAACGGCTCACCGAAGAACTCGGGCGGGTTCGGATCGGTCCACAGGTTACCGGGCACGAAGTAGTCGAATGCGACGAGGCGCGCGGCACCGAGCCGCTCGCTCTTCGGCAGCTCCCCGTCCCGCTCGTGCGGCGCGTAGACGAGGAACTCCGGCTGGTCGATGTCGATCACGCCGTCGCCCACGATGTCCATGTCGCCGCGGGTGACGTGATATCCCATCCCCCGGGCCTCCGACGGCGCGAGCCCCTCGATCGTCTCGTCGATGCACCCGATGTTGGCCGTGTAGCCGGCCTCGGCGGCCTTGTCGAGGTCGTGGAACGCCGCTGACCAGGCGCGCAGCTCCGCGATCTTCTTCTGGACCTCGGGCGCCGCGTTCGCGGCAAGCAGTGGATCGGCGTGGGCCGCGACGTCGGTGACGCCGGCCGGATCGTCGGCGCAGGCCCCGAGGGCGAGCACGAAGGCGACGGCGGCGCTCGCCAGTATCGCGAGCGTCCGCGGGGATGGGGGGCGTTCGAGCATGATGTTACCTCCGTTCGTCAGGCGGCCTCGGGTGAAACACGTCCTGCCACTCACGGGGCCTGGCCGGGGTCGGCAGGGGCGCCGGGACAGGGTCGGCTCCACCTCTTACGCGTAAAAAGGGGGACAAATGCCTCACGCGGAGGTGGGCTGGACGGTCTCGAAGGGATTGGGGGTAGGAACCTCGTCGGGAGCCGGGGAACCGCATTATCCGCCGTCCGGCGCCCCCGTATCGTCGCGGCCCAGCGTGCGATGCATGCGCGCCTCCTCCGGTCGACCCCATGCGGAATAGAGATCTGCCAGCTCGCGGTGGAGCCGTCGCACGTCGGGGTGGCGGGACGATCGCTGTTGACCAAAGATCTCCAGGCCCCGCAGGTAGTGCGACTCCGCCTGTCGCCGATCGCCCACGCGGGCCTCGAGCCGCCCGAGCATGCCATGGACCAGGCCGACCGCGCTGTGCCTCTCCCCGCGGATCGCGATCCAGATACGGAGCGCCCGGTCCAGGAGCGATCGCGCCTCCTCGTACTGCGCCCGATCGATCAGGATCTCCGCCAGACTCAGCATGTGGCCGGCGGTGGTCCAGTGCTCCGACCCGAGGAGTCGATCCAACATTCGCAGGGACTCCCGCTGAAGCCGCTCGGCCTCGTCGAGCCGACCCTGCTGCTGGAGCTCGTGCGCGAGCGCCGCGAGGCCGACGGCCGCGTCCCTGCTCTCCCGACCGAACGCGGCCCGGCGAACCTCGAGCGTCTCCCGGTAGAGGCGCTCGGCGGCCGCGTGGTCACCGCGCTCGGACAACAGGGCGGCCAGGTTCCCCTGTGGCTGGATGAGGCTGGAGTGCCGCTCACCGAGGGCGCTACGCAAGCCGGCGATGGCCTCCCGGTAGAGCGCCTCCGCCTGCCCGGGATCGTCGAGCTGCCTGAACATGAGGTCCGCCAGGAAGACCTGACTCCGCGCCACGGAGGGGTGCTGCGGACCCAGGGCGTCGCGATAGACTCGGATGGCCTCCCGGTAGAACGTCTCCGCCGAAGCGGCCAATCCGCGGCTGCGCCGAACCCGTCCGAGGTCCATCAGGCTTGAGGCTACGAGGGGATGAGCCGAGCCCAGGGCAGCCCGACGGATCTCCAACGCGCGGCGGTAGAGCTCCTCCCGCTCGAGGAAGCCGTCCCGGGGGAGCCGGGTCGCGAGCATGGTCAGCGTCTCGGCGACGTCCAGGTGGTCGGGCCCCAGCCGCTCGATCTGGATGGCGAGCGCCTCGCGATGCCGCTCCTCGGCCTCACGGTAGCGGCCCTGTGCCTTGCGAAGCAGGGCCAGGCTGTTGAGGCTCGACGCCAATCCGACGCCCTGGTCGCCCACGCTGTGGCGCGCAGCGAGCGCCCTGTCGGACAGCGACTCGGCGACCGCCAGCTGTCCCGTGCTCGCGTTGATCCTGACCAGCATGTCGAGCAGGTCCGCCTGGACGATCGGTTGGTCCGCCAGCGAGTCCACCTGGCTTCTTCCCAGCGCGATCAACGTCCTGACCGTGGCGGAGTCGGCCCTACTCCGGCCTCAAGCCACACACGGGGCCCAGCTCCCGCGGATCCCCCCCTTCGAACAGGTTCCGGAGGGCATCCGTGACGCCCCGGGCTCGAGCGCTCGCCGCGCTCGCCTGGGATCTTGCCGCCGCCGCGAACTCGCGCTCGCGATGCGCCATCCGTGCCTGCCGGACGGTCGAGATCGCCCCCACCATCAACACCAGCGACGCGACCGACGTCGCCATCGCCCCGATCGGGTGGCGGTGCAGGAATTTCCGGACCCGGTAAACGCGGCCCGCTGCTCGTGCCTCCACCGGGAGACCCTGCACGTAGCGCTCCATGTCCCGGGCGAACGAGGCCACCGACGCGTACCGCTCGGCCGGGTCGGTTCGCAGACTCATGAGCACGATGGCGGCCAGATCTCTGCTGAGACGGGTGTCGTTCGCCCCGGCCCGGGTGCCTCGTCTCGCCGCGGCTCGAATCGCCGCCTGGGCCGCGCCCCGAGGACGGCTCGACGAACGGCGGCCCGTGAGCATCTCGTACAGCACCGCCCCCAGGGCCCACACATCGGTGCGAGCGTCGATCTCCTCACCCTTCGCCTGTTCAGGAGACATGTAGGCGGGCGTGCCGGCTCGGTCACGCTCGCCGTCCGGCGTAGGGTCGCCGATCTTGACGATGCCGAAGTCGAGGATCTTGAGCGTCCCGTCATCCGTCACCATCAGATTGGCCGGCTTGATGTCGCGGTGAACGAGACCCGCCGCATGGGCCGCCTCGAGCCCGCACGCCGCCTGCCGCACGAGCGCGAGCGCCCTTTCGGGTGGCAGCGGCCCCTCGGCGAGCAGCTCGCGGACGGTGTGGCCGGAGTAGAGGGGCATGGCGATGTACGGCTCGCCTTCCGGCGTCTCACCCACCTCCCAGATCGCGCAGACGTTCGGGTGATCGAGCGCCGCCGCCGCCCTCGCCTCGCGCAGAAACCGGGCCTTGTACGACGGGTCCACTCCCAGGTGAGGCGGCAGGAACTTGAGCGCCGCCTGTCGGGACAGCCGCGGATCGTGCGCCTCGTACAGCATTCCCATCCCACCCGCACCCACGAACGAGACGATACGGTAACCCGACACCGTGCGTCCGATGAGTCCCAGCGGATCGG
>Ga0315553_10000501_pt1 | contig 34864 bp, 26 predicted proteins | sample SalMarSW160140MG_FD_203099 | JGI IMG/M metagenome (GOLD analysis project Ga0315553, IMG submission 203099) | Salt marsh sediment microbial communities from the Plum Island Ecosystem LTER, Massachusetts, United States - Salt Marsh Sediment SW1601-40 ... | reverse complement strand
CGGTCCACAGGAGGTGGCGCGTGCCCGCCGCCGTCCTGCGCAGCGACCAGGCGAGCAACAGGGCCGCGCCGAGCACGAGCGTCGCGCGTGCGGCCAGGGTGACGAGACCCGCCGACCGGGACCAGGTGAGCGCGTCCATCAGCGGCCCGCCCGGGCGGCCTGATCGATCATCGCCTTCATCCGGGCGCGCTCCTCCGGGGTCAGCTTCCCCTCGTCCAGCTCGAGCAGAGCGGCCACCGCGTGCTCGACCGAGCCGCCGAAGAAGGTCCCGAGCATGTGGCGCATCGCCGAGCGGCGGGCCCGTTGCGGCGCGGCGGCGGAGTACACGTACCGCGGGCCGTCCTGCTCGTACCTCAGGTGCTCCTTTTCGACCAGGATGCGGAGGATCGAGCGCACGGCGGCGTTCGTCGGCGGGTCGGCCATGCGCCCGCGCACGGCGGTCGCGGTGGCCTGGCCGAGCGCGAGCACGATGTCCATGACCTCGCGCTCGCGCCGCGTGAGCGGCGGCGGTGCCGGGGGAAGCGGGGTGTCTGGCATGTCTGTCGTCCGTTCGCAGTGGCCCTCGCCGTCGGTCGCCCCGGGTCCCGGACGGCGGGGCGTCACCCCCCTTCGCACGGTCCGGCGGCTCGACACGGATCGAGCATAGCACGGTTGTGTTGAAAAAGCAACATAGCGTTGAAATATCGACACCGGGTCGCCGGCTGGGGTTGCCCGCTGTGGCCGCCGGCCGATTCGCGGGAACCTCCGGCGCACGGTAGGATACACGCCACCACACACAACACGACGCCGGGGACCCGCCGCCACGATCGGCGCCCGGACCCGCCCTCCCGCGATCGTCGCCGTTGGGTCGTCCCCCGTCTTTCCAGGCACCCGAGAGGATCCCGAATGAGAAGCGACCCCCGCTCCCGGGCGCGGAGCGTGCTGCGCGCGGCCGCCACGATCTCGTGTCTGGTCCTCCCGTCCTGTCGATCGACAGGGGATGCCGCCGCGGAGCCCGACGCCCCCGACCCCGCCGCGATGCAGAACGAGATGGCGCTGTTCGGCGAGCTCCAGTCGATCGACCAGGCATTGGCCCCCATTCGCGAGCAGGCGATGTCGGATCCGAAGCTCAAGGCCAGGGAGCAGGCCCTCGTGGCCCAGGTGCAGGCGGCGATCGAGGCCGCCGAGCCCGGGCTGGTGGGCGCGGAGGCGCGCTTCGACTCGTTGCGCACCGAGTACGAGGCGGCAGGGCAGGCGGGCGACTCTACGCGGGTGCAGGCGATCGGCGTGCAGCTCCAGAGCCTGCAGAGCTCGCTCAAGCAGGTGCAGGGACAGGTGCTCGAGCAGGAGGAGATCGCGGAGGCGGTGGAGGGGTTCCGCCAGGATCTGTTCGCGCACATGCGGACGCTCGATCCACGGGCCGATTCGCTGCTGGACCTGGCGGAGGACATCACCCAGCGGCTCGAGGCCGCGGCCGCCGCGCGCGAGACGGGCGGCTGAGGGTCGCCCCCGCCGCGGGTCGCGCCCCGACTGGTCGCGCGCGTACGCGCGCCTCATCTTGGCGGCCATGAACGAACACGCCCGGGCATCGATGGCGCGCGAAGGGCTCGCGCGTCTCGCGGATCCGCGGACCGCCCTCGCCTCGGTGGCCGGTGTGACGCTCGGGGCGGCGCTGGCGGCCGACCACGGCCCCCTCTCGTGGCCCTGGCTACTGGTGACCGCGCTCGGCGTCTTCCTGTTCGAGGTGGCCAAGAACGCGTCCGGCGAGGTGTACGACTTCGATTCCGGCGCGGATCCGGGCGTGGCCGACGCCGACCACGGCCCCTTCTCGGGCGGCCGCCGCGTCCTCGTGGATGGGCTCCTCACCCGACATCAGGTGGTCCGCGTGGCGCGCATCTTCTACGCGCTGGGGACGATCGTCGGGCTCGCCATCGTGTGGCTACGCGAGCCGGGGGTCCTGTGGCTGGGTCTGGCGGGGGTGATCCTCGCGTACGGCTACCACGCGCCACCGCTCCAGCTCTCCTACCGCGGGCTGGGCGAGCTCGCGGTGGCCGTGACCTACGGCCCGCTGATCGTCGGTGGCACGTACCTGGTGCAGCGGGGCGACATCCCGGCGGAGGTGGGCTGGGCGGCGGTCCCGCTCGGCCTCCTGGTGGCGGCGTTCCTGTGGATCAACGAGTTCCCCGACACGGCCGCCGACGCCGCGGCCGGCCGGCGGACGCTCGTCGTTCGGCTCGGGAAGCCGGCCGCCCGCGGGGTGTTCTGGGCTCTGGTACTGATCGCCTATGGGCTGACGATCGTCCTTCCCCTCGTGGGGCTCGAGCGGGGCGTGTGGTTCGGCCTGGCGGGTCTTCCGCACGGGCTGCTCGCCGCGGGGCGCCTGGCGGCCTCGGGCGACGACACCGCGGAGCTGGTGCTCGCGCAAGCGTGGACGCTCCTCTCGTACCTGCTGTTCGCGCTCGGCGCCTCGCTGGGGATCCTGCTCACCTGAGGCCGGCCGGCCTCGATGCCGGAAACGGAGGAGCCGACATGTCGATGGGTCGCCCCGCCTGCTCCCCGGCACGAAGCCTGGCGCGCGCGTGTGTGTGGGGGGGTGTGGGGATTCTCCTGCCGCGCGTCGCCCCGCTCGGCGCGCAGTCCACGTACACGCTCGACGACTGGTTGTCGATCTCGCGCGTGGCGTCGTTCGTGTGGTCGGTGGACGGGACGGCGCTCTACTACACGAGCGACGCGGCTCCGAGCGGGACGCTCGAGATCTTCCGCGTGGGGGCGGACGGCTCCGGGCCGACCCGTCTGGGCGGCTCGCCCGCGGGAGCCCGTCCGGAGCCGGTGGAGTCGCTCCTCCTGTCCCCCGACGGCGCGACCCTGTACTTCGTGTCCGCCCGCTACCAGCAGGGCTACCACGACATCTGGCGCCTCCCCGTCCGGGGGGGAGAGCCCGAGGCCCTGACGTTCAACGATGCGGTCATCGAGACGGCTCCCTCGCTCTCCCCCGACGGACGCACGCTGGCCTACTTCGCGCGCACCGGCGCGGGGGCGAAGGCCTTCCTGCTCGACCTGGCCCCGGCGGACGCCACGAGCTGGCCACGCTACCTGGACCCGGGGCCCGGGGAGGAGCAGTCGCCGGCGTTCGCGCCCGCCGGCCGCCGGATCGCATTCCGGCGGGGCGGCGACATGTGGATCGGCGATCCGGAGGGCGGGGAGCCGCGCCGCGTCGTGGAGGCCGCTTTCGCGGGGGGCAATGGCTCGTTCGCGTGGTCCCCCGACGGCAGCCGGATCGCGTTCACCAACGGGCGAAGCGGGTACGCCCAGGTCGGCGTGGTCGACGTGGCGACGGGCGCGGTCACGCCGATCACGTACGAGCCGCGGGAGCACGGGGACCTGTCATGGTCGCCGAACGGCCGCCTGCTCGCCTTCGTACGGGCGACGGCGGTCGGGATGAGCAACGAGGTGGCGATCGCGCCCGCCGACGGAACGGGCGAGATCACATCGCTCAACACGTTGCAGCGCAATGGGATATGTGGATCGCCGCTCTTCTCTCCGGATGGCCGCTGGGTCGCCTGGCTGGAATCGAGCGACACCCGCACGCAGGAGCTGTGGAAGGTCCGGGTGGATGACGGGGGCGCGCCGGCCGGCGACCCGGTCCGCATCACCGACTCGATGGGCCGGATCGACCCGGCCGACCTGAGCGACGCGGAAGAGGTGTCGTATCCCGGGCCCGACCACCTCCCCATCCCCACGCTCCTCTACCGCCCGCGGGACTTCGACCCGTCCCGTTCATACCCTGTGATCGTGCGCCTGCACGGGCACCCCGGCCAGTGGAACCACTCGTTCGAGATGATGCGGCAGTACCTCGTGCAGCGGGGGTTCGTGGTGGTGGCCCCCAACCCGCGCGGCAGCCGGGGGTTCGGGCAGGGCTTCCACGACCTCCACATCGCCGACTACGGCGGGGTGGAGTTCCACGACGTGATGAATGTGCTCGACTACCTGGAGGGGCTCGGCTACGTCGACATGACCCGCAAGGCGACCTGGGGCGGGAGCGGGGGAGGGTACATGAGCCTCGTGATCGCCACCGAGGCCCCCGACGCGTTCCAGGCGCAGGTGATCCGGGCCCCGGTGTCGGATTGGAAGCTCCTCGCCATCGATCGCTACGGGGCGTCGGGGCGGCACTGGACGGCGGGCCGCACGCCGCGCCGCGAGCGCTCCGAGTTCGGCGGCTCGTACGACGAGATCCCCGGCGAGTACGACCGGCGCTCCCCGATCCACTACGCGGAGCGGGTCCAGGTCCCGCAGCTCCTCTTCCAGGGGCTGCGGGACGCCTCGGTGCCGCCCCGGCAGTCGCAGCTGTGGGTGGAGCGCCTGCGGGAGCTGAGGAAGGGGGATCTGATCACCTACGTGGAGTACCCCGACGAGGATCACGGCCTGAGGCGGTACAAGGCCACCGTGCGCGATCTCCTGACGCGCATGGAGGCCTTCCTCGACCTCAACCTCCACCTGACCGGGCCCGACGGGGGGTGATCCCGTCCTGCGGCTGCCGGCTGCGAAACGCGCCCGCCCCGATCTTCGTACGTATCCCGCAGCCCTCGGGAAACGGGCGATCGAACGGAGGAACCATGCGAAATCCCGGCACCGCCGCCGTGCTGAGCTTCTTCATACCGGGCGTCGGACAGATCTACAACGGCACGATCCTCAGGGGCGTGTTCTGGCTCATCGTGACCCCCGGAATGTGGATCGGCACGGGCGGTCTGTTCGGGTGGGTGTGTCATGTGATCGCGGCGGTGACCGCGCACAGGTACGCGGTCGCGGACCCGCACCGCTGAGCGGCGGCGCCGCCCGGCCCGTTCGGGGCGCCCCGCCCCGACCGCTCGCCCGACGCGCCGGTCGGGCCTACCATGCCGGGTCTCGCGCGCCGACACCCGCTCCCCCGGCCCGACATGGAACTCCCCGACCTGATCGCGGCGCTCTCCGACCGGCGGGCGTACGACCACCCGGTCGATGACTTCCGGGTGATCCAGACCCACATCTCCGTGGTGTTCCTCGCCGGCGAGTTCGTGTACAAGGTGAAGAAGCCCGTCGACCTGGGGTTTCTCGACTTCGGCTCGCTGGACAAGCGGGAGCACTTCTGTCACGAGGAGGTGCGGCTCAACCGGCGGCTCGCAGCCGACGTGTATCTGGGGGTGGTCCCGATCGTTCGGACGGCGACCGGCGTGCGCTTCGACCTCGCGCACGCGAGCCCCGACGGCCCGCCCGCGGACGGGGCGGACACCGCGGGCGGAGAAACCGTCGACGCGCCGGCCGGAGGGGCGGCGGTCCCGGCGGCTCCCGCGCCGGTGGAGTGGGCCGTCCGCATGCGTCGGCTGCCCGAGGAGCTGACGCTCGAGAGCTGGGTCGCGGAGGGCGCGATCCGCCCGTATCACATCGCCGTCCTCGGCAGGCGGCTGGCCAGGTTCCACGCGCGGGCCGCGCGCGGCGATGAGATCGCGCGCTGGGGTCGCTTCGAGGTGGTGGCGGGGAACGCGCGCGAGAACCTGGATCAGTCACGCGCCCGCTTCGAGGGGGGGCCACTCGCCCCCGAGCTTCTCGGGCGGCTGTCGAGCGCGCTCGAGCGGGAGCTCGACCGGCTCCAGGGCCGGATCGAGCGCCGCGCCGCGGCCGGAGTGCCGGTCGACACGCACGGCGACCTGCACCTCGATCACGTGTACGTGTTCCCCGATCGGGACCCTCCGGACGACCTCGTCATCATCGACTGCATCGAGTTCAACGAGCGCTTCCGATACGCGGACCCGGTGGCGGACGTGGCGTTCCTCGAGATGGACCTCCGTTACCACGGTCGCGAGGACCTCGCCCGGGTGCTCGCGGACGCCTACTTCGAGGCCGCCGACGACCCGGAGGGCCGGACGCTCCTGCCGTTCTACGGCGCCTACCGGGCCGCCGTGCGCGCCAAGGTCTCGGGGATGCGGGCGGCCGAGAAGGAGGTGCCGGACACGGAGCGCGCCGCGGACGTGGAGAGCGAGCGGGCGCACTGGCTCCTGGCCCTCGGCCTCCTCGAGCCGCCCGTCAGACGTCCCGGTCTGGTGCTGATCGGCGGGCTGCCGGGCACCGGCAAGTCCACGCTCGCCGGCTCGCTCGCCGAGCGGGCGGGGTTCGAGGTGCTCTCCTCCGACGTGACGCGCAAGGAGCTCGCCGGTCTGTCCGCGGACGCGTCGGCGGCCGATGCGTTCGGGGCCGGCGTCTACGCGCCGGAGTGGAACGACCGCACGTACCGCGAGCTCCTCGAGCGCGCCCGGGACCGACTGCTGCGCGGCGAGCGGGTGATCGTCGACGCGAGCTTCCGCGAGGACGGGCGCCGGAAGGCGTTTCTCGACCTGGCGACCCGCTACCGCGTCCCCGCCCGCTTCCTTGTGCTCGAGGCGCCGGTCGAGCGCGTGCGACGCCGGATCGAGCGCCGTCTGGCGGGCCCGTCCGACGCGGACGTCGACATCTACGAGGCCGCCCGGGCGCGCTGGGAGCCCCCGTCCGCCGCCACGGCCCCCGCGATGCGCCACGTCGACACGGGCCAGTCGCACGCCTGGTCGATCGAGCAGAGCGTCGTCCACCTCGAGGAGGCCGGCCTCCTGTAGGAGGCTGCCGGGGGGCGCGGCGGGGCGGCCCCGATCCGCCGCCTCCGGGGTGGACCCGAGGTCAGCCGTCGCTCCCCCCCGCGACGAGGACGATCTTCCCGAGGTTGTCGCGCGCGTGCAGGCGGACGTGCGCCGCGACCGCTCCGTCGCGATCGAGCGGGAAGGTGCGGTCGAGCACGGGGCGCAGCTCGCCGTTCACCACACGCTCGTAGATGCGCTCGAGCCCCGGGGCGAGCACGGGGTGCGCCTTGTCTCCGAGATGGAGGAGGTGAACCCCGAAGATCCCCTGGTTGGGCTCCGTGAGCTGCGCGGGGTGGAAGCGAGGCGTTCGAAACCAGGCGAGGGCGGCCCTGAGCCAGTTCCGGCGCCGTCCGGGGAGGGCCTGGCTCATCCCGTAGAACACGAGCCGGCCGAGGGGGGCGAGCAGCCGCCGGCAGGCGACGGTGGCCGACCCGCCCACGGGATCGAGGGCCACGTCGAGCCCGCGGGGGCCGAAATGGCGCCGCACCTCGGGCTCCCAGTCGCCGCGCGAGTCGAAGCACGCTTCGGCCCCCAGCTCGTCGGTCACGAAGGTGCGCTTCGCGGGCGTCCCGGCCGTCCCCACGACGCGCAGCCCCGCGCCGACCGCGAGCTGGATGGCCGCCGTCCCGACGCCGCCGGCCGCGCCGAGCACCAACGTCCGCTCGCCCTCCCGGGCGCGGGCGGCCTCGAACAGGCACACCCAGGCCGTGAGGAACGCCACCGGGACGGCCGCCGCCTCGGCCGGCGACAGCGACGGGGGGCGCCGGAAGAGCTGTGGCGTCGGGACGATCACGTCGCGCGCGTAGCCGCCGATCTCGAGCAGGGCGACCGCGGGGTCCCCCGGCGCCCAACCGGTGACATCGGGGCCCACTTCGACGACCGTCCCCGCCACCTCGAAGCCGGGGCTGAACGGGCGCGGCGGCACCGTCCCGTACAGGCCCACGCGCATCATGAGGTCCGCGAAGTTCACGCCGCTCGCCTCGACGCGCAGGTGGACCTCGCCGGGCCCGGGCACGCCGAGCGGAATGTCCCGCTGCACCAGCACCTCGGGAGGCCCGAGGCGCTCGATGCGGATCGCGCGGGTCGTGCGGCCGTCCGTCGTCACGACGCGCGCACGTGCGGCACGAGCATGGGGTGGCGCGCGAGGCGAGCGTGAGCGCGAAGCTCGTGGGCGGAGGGCGCGGCGAGAACGGTCATCCCGGAGGCTAGCCGGAAGCCCCCGGGTTCGAAACCGTGCCCCGGGGAGGCGTCCGGCGCTCACGGACGTTTCTTGCCGCCCGCCGGCCGCGGGCACACCTTCCACCACCGAGACCATCCCCCAAGGCGCGCATGTCTCGCTTACACGCCATCCTGACCGAGCTCAAGCGGCGCAAGGTGTATCGCGTGTCCGCCTGGTACGCGGCGGCGGTGTTCGGTCTCGTGCAGGTGGCGGACGCCGTCATCCCGGCCCTGAATCTCCCCGAATGGACGCTCACGGCGCTCGTGGTCGCGGGGGTGGCGGGATTCCCGGTCGCGATCCTGCTCTCGTGGCTGTTCGATCTCACCCCGGAGGGCATCCGGCGCTCCGGCCCCTTCGATCCGGCGAGCGGCTCGGGCACGCCGGAGAGCGTCGCGGCCCCGATCGCGCTGCTCTCGTTCAGCCTCCTCCTGGTCGTGGCCACCGGCTGGTGGCTGGTGCGGAGCCGCGCCGACGGCCGGCCGGTCGAGACGACCGAGGCCGATCGGACGCTCGCGATCCTGCCGTTCGAGGCCCGCGACGGCCCCGGGAAGGAGGCGTACTTCACCGAGGGCCTGCACGACGAGGTGGTGGCGCGCGTGGGCAAGCTGGGCGACATCCGGGTGATCTCGCGCGCCTCGGTGATGGAGTTCGCCGACCGGGGGAGCTCTCCGGAGGAGATCGCCCGCGGGCTCAACGTGCGTTTCCTGCTGCGTGGCGGCGTATCGCGTCCCGCCGGGGACGTCGTCATGGACGTGGAGCTGTTCGACACCGCGACCGGGCACCGCGTGTGGAGCGACACGTACCGGCGGCCGGCGGAGGAGCTGAGCGCCATCGAGGCCGATGTGGCCCTCGGGACCGCCCGCGTGCTGAGCGCGAGGGTCTCTCCCCGGGAATCGGAGTCCATCGAACGGGCGCCGACCGACAGCCCGGAGGCGATGGACTACCTGCTCCGCGGCCACGCCTACATGCGGTCCGCGTACGATGAGGAGGTCACCGACCGTCGCTGGCAGCTCGCCCTGGCGATGTACGACTCGGCGACCATCGTGGACCCGGAGTTCGCGCTCGCCTACACGCACCTCGCGTGGACGCACCTGCGGTACTTCTGGTTCGGGTTCGACCGCGGCGAGGAGCGGCTGGCGCTCGCCAAGCAGGCGCTCGACCGGGCGATGACGCTCGACCCGTCCCTGCCCGAGACGCGCCACGTGCTGGGCAACTACTACTACTGGGGTCTCCGGGACTACACGCAGGCGCTGTTCAACTACGAGGACGCGCGAGAGGAGCTGCCCAACGACGCGGAGCTGGTCGCCTCGATCGGGTTCGTCAAGCGCCGCCAGGGAAGATTCGCGGAGGCCGTCGAGGACCAGATCGACGGATTCGAGCTCGACCCCCGAAACCCGATCTACGCCCGCAACATCGCGCAGACCTACCGGGCCATGCGCCGGTTCGAGGACGCCCTCCAGTATCTCGAGACCGCCATCGCGCTGACCACGAACTCCTCGGGCGTCCAGTCGAAGGCGGAGATCCAGATCGCCGGGGCCGGGGACCTCGAGGCGGCCCGCGCGACGCTGAACGCGGCCGAAGGGCTCGTCACCCCCGGACGAATGGCCGGCGCGTGGTTCTGGCTCCACCTGTACGCGCGCGAGTACGACCAGGCGCTGGCGGCGCTGGCGCGCTCGCCCGAGGACCGCATCATGGAGCCGTTCGAGGACTCGCCGCAGTACCAGGTGTACCCGCGCGCCCTCCTCAGGGGCACGGTGCTCGAGCTCGAGGGCGACGTGGACGGGGCGCGCGCCCTGTATGCCACCGCGCTCCGACAGCTCGAGGACGAGGGCGGCGCCGCGAGCGAGGACTCGCGGGTGCTGAAGGCGGTGGGGCTCACGCTCGCGGCCCTGGGTCGCGAGGACGAGGCCATCGCGGTGGGGGAGAAGCTGGTAGAGATCCTCCCGATCTCGGAAGACGCGCTGTGGGGACCGGGCCAGCTCGAGTACCAGGCCCGCATCTACGCGCGGCTCGGCCGCACGAGGGAGGCGGTGGACCTTCTCGGCCGCCTGCTCGACATGGAGTACTACCCCTCGATCACGCCCGCCCTGCTGCGACTGGATCCGGCCTGGGATCGAGTGCGCGGCGATCCGGCGTTCGAGCGCCTGGCCGAGGGGGCGCGGACCGGGGGCTGAGCGTCGAGCCGCCATCCGTCGAGCCGTCGATCGGGGGCCGGGAGGCGTCCGGCGGCCGTCGGCTCCAGAACGGTCGCGCCGGCCAGCGGCGCTCCGCCCCGTAGCGGCGGTCCCGCTCGGCCAGGTAGCGCGCGAACGACCGCCGCACGGACCGGACGTACGTCGGCATCGCCGTCCGGTCCCCCTCGAGTGCAGCGGCCACCGCCCGTGCGGCGCGCCACCCCGTGTCGAGCGCGTACGTAATCCCGTTCCCGCACAACGGATCGTGCGCGGCCGCCGCGTCCCCCGCCGAACACCAGCCCGACCCGACGAGCGGCTCGAGGAGCTCGCTGCGCGCGCTCCACGTCCGCGGCGCGCCATCGAGCCGCGAGCCGGCGAGACGCGCGGCCGTGTGCGGGGCCCCGTCCGGTCGCCCGTGCCGGAGGGGCCACGGGCCGCGCGCCATATCGGCATCCGTGAGCCAAGCGGCCGCCAGCCGGCCATCCGGCGTGCCCGTGGTGAACCACCACCCGTCGGGCGCGCTCTCGACCAGCGGGTCCACGCTGCCGCCCGACGCGCCCGGGACGAGGAGGGCGGAGACCGCCACCAGGCGATCGAACGGCCGCGCCCGGCCGCCCACGGCGCGCGCCCACACGCGGGCCCGCCCGGACGCATCGACGACGTGGCCCGCCCGCACCTCGACCGTCCGCCCCCGGCAGTCCCGCAGCGGGATGCGCCACCCGAGCCGGCCGAGCGGACGGATCCCGGCGCGTTCGGGGCGCACGTCCGACAGGAGCCGGGCCCCGCCCTCGATGGCGCGCGCCCGGAGGGCGCGCTCGAGGGCGGCCCGATCGACGCGCCACCCGCGGCCATAGGGCAGACGGATGAGGTCGAGCACCTCGACGTGCGGGCCTCCCCAGGCGGAGCGGAAGCTCCAGCACGGCGCGTGCTCGCGCTCCAGCTCCGCCACCCCGAGCCGCTCGAGCGCCCGTTGGGCGAGCGGGGGAAGCGTCTCGCCGGGCGGCGCCCGCGTCGGGCCGCCCCGCTCGACGAGCACGACCGAGCGCCCACGGGTCGCCAGACCGATGGCCGCGGCGCAGCCGGCGGGCCCGGCGCCCACCACCAGCACGTCGGCCCGGACGGCTCCGTGGCTCACCTCAGGTGACGCGGGTTCGCGTGCGGGAGCTTCCCGGCGCCCTCGAGGAGGGCGGGTGCCGGCGTGCGGGCATCGAGCGCCGGGTCGCGGTCGGTCTCGACCCACACGAGGGGCGGGAGGTCGCGGTCGGGGTCGCCCGGGCGCGGGGCGATCACCCCGTACAGATACCACTCGGTCACGAATCGGTTGATGACCACCGTATAGGGGTCGGACTCGCCGAGCGTCTTCTGGACCATGGGTCGGAGCCACTTGCGGCGCGTCAGGAACGCAGTGTCTCCCCCGTCGGCGCCCAGCGCCTCCCGGTACATCTCCCACGGGAGGACATCGTTGGGGACGCGAACGGGCCAGAACGTCGGCAGGTACTCGTCGACGTCGGGCTCGTAGGCGGACAGGCAGCTCGAGGTGTCCGTCTGCCATGGGACGGCCATCCAGCGCGTCAGCGACCCGGGCCCGCTCGCGTACAGGGGTCCGCGCGGGTGGAGGGCCGTGCTCGACGTGAGCGTGTCTCCCCAGTCGGGCTCGGGACCCTCGCGACGACGGAGCCGGAATGGTCGCTCGTACATGAGCGCGTGGCGCATCGGCCACGTGATCTCGCACCCCGGGTGGAAGGGCCCGCCGAGGCAGTTCTCGAGCGCCGCGCGGTCGAGCGCCGCCGGGCGCTGGCCGAGCGGGATCGAGGCCGGATCGGGATCCGGTATCGCGTCGTAGGGGCCGGAGAGCTCCTCTTCGGTCATGTCGGGCTCGAAGTCACCCGCGGCCCAGCGACGCAGGCGCTCGTGCTGCCGGGCGGTCACGGCGAGCCACTGGCGCGGGTCCTTGGCCGGCACGTCCATCCCATCGCCGTACAGGGGAGGCAGCGCGTCGTACTCCATGCTCCGGTAGACAGGGTGGCGGAAGCGCCGGAACACCTGGAAGCGCAGGTCGCCGTGCCGGGGCGAAGGGTCCGCCAGCCGGCGCAGCATGGCCGGCCGCATGAAGTCCGATGCGGCCCCCCAGCCGAACTCGCGCGCCATCCCGAAGTTCACCCACTGGTGCTCGACGTGGCTGGCCAGGATGGGGAAGATGTCGTGCCTGAAGGAGACCGTCCCGGGGGCCACGCCCGGGGCCAGCCTCGCGCCCGCCTCCTCGACGATGGCGTGCATGGTGACGATCGAGCGCAGCCCGGGGGTGAAGTCGGGGGGCGCGCACACGAGCCACGCGCCCTCGGCCCGCCACTTCCGGCCACCGTACGTCACCACCGCCTCCACGGGGCCGTCGGACACGTCGTCGTGCCACCCGTCGTTGTTGCCGAACGTGTAGGCCGGCGCGTGCGGCGCGGCGCTCCCCGAGCGCCCGAATCCTCCCAGCACGAGCAGCCGCCCGGCGTCGTCCGTGCGCAGCTCGCCCAGCGGCACGGGCACGCCGCAGAACGTCCCGCTGTCGAACGCGTACTCGGGCTCGCCTCCCCCCGCGTTCGTGCCGGCGCCGGCGATGCTGCGCGGCCCCGGGTCGATCACCAGCCCATCGCGGTCATCGCCCTTCACGCCGGCGTTCCGGCGCGGACAGGCCAGCGGCGCGGGGGTGGGGCCCGCCACGGTGGGCTCCTTGACGCCCTTCGCCTCGGGGATGTCGAGCGCGAGCTGGAACCGATACCACGCCGCCTTCGCGTTGGCGAGGTGGACGGTCCACTCGACCCGCGCCACCTCCTCGGTCACCTCGAGGACCGGCCGTCCATCCCGGTCCAGGCCGAACACGCGGAAGCGGGCGGCCTGACGGAGGATGCGGCCCTCGGAGTCCTTGAACGACATGTCGGTGGAGGGACGCCAGTGCGGCACCTCGGGACCGATGAAGAAACCGTCGGGGCTGTTCCCGACACGCGCGACGCCGATGGCCGGGTGGATGACGAAGCGTACGATGTCGTCTGGCATGGCCTCACCCCAGGACGGGATTGGGTCGGATATCGTTCAGATCGACGGGGCTCGGCGGCGCCCGACGGCCGATGGCCACCGCGTACACCACCGTCTCGGTGAGCCGGCGGGCACCCAGCAGCCGCTCGACGGCCGCGTCATCGAGGGCGCAGGTGGGGACGGAGGCGAGGCCGCGCTCGGTGGCCGCCAGCAGCATGTTCTGGGCGATGTGTCCGGCCTCGAGGAGCACGACGCGGTACGCGGTGGGGAACGCGTACTTGCGCATGGTGCGCCTCAGGTGGGCGACCAGCAGGACGAGGGCGGCCGCGCCGTCCATCCAGGTCTGCCCTCCGAGGAGGTCGTGGAACGCCGGGATCGGGTCCCAGCTCACCCGGCCGAGCGAGTTCTCGGCGCCCGAGTAGTGGTACACGCCCCGCGGGAGATCCTCGACGTGCCGGGCGATCACGTACCCCTCGTACGGATTCCGACCCCCGCCGGAGGGGGTCATCTTGATCGGGAGGTCGTGCGGTTCGAACGGGACGCGCGCGAACCCCGTGATGCCGAGGCCCGCGAACAGGCAATCCCGCAGCTCGCGGAGCGCGATCGGCGCGCCCTCGTCGAAGCCGCGATAGCTGCGCCGTCTCCTCATGAGCTCGAGCAGTCGATCGCTCCCGTTCGGGGACGGCAGGTCGATGGCCGGCTGGAGCGCCGCGTTGGAGAGGTGGAGCTCGACGGGGGCCGACTCCGCCATGCGCCTCGAGAGGAACTCCGGGACCACCTCCGGCGGCATGTAGGGCTGGTCCTTGCTCCCGAAGTGGTACAGCCCGGTGACGAGCCCCCACTCCCAGTCGCGCTCGTACTCGGCGTCGCGCGCGGCGGCCGGAGAGCCGGCCGCGATGAGGATCCCGGCGGCCAGCAGGGCCTCGAGCTCGGCATCGAGGAAGGCGTCGAGCCCGCCGCTCGGCGGCCCGGGCTCGAGCAGCCGGCCGACCCCCTCCTTGAGCGCCCCGGCGTGACACCAGTCGCCGGCGTTCGCGAGCAGGGCCACGGCGGTCGGGGAGAGCGCCGCCGTGCTCCGTGCCAGGAAGTCGTACGCGACGAGCCCGGGGCCTTCGAACGCGAGCACGACCGTCCGGGAGCGCCGGACGGTGAGCCCGGGGTCGATCATCCCCCGGTGTGTCCCGGCGCGTCGGCGTGGAAGGTGTGGCCCTCGGTCTGCGGCGCGGAGGCGTGCCATTGCGCGGCGTTGCCGCTGAACGTGTGGCCCATCGCGGCCGGCTGGAACGTATGGCCCATCGCGGTCGGCTGGAAGGTGTGGCCCATCGCGGCCGGCTGGAACGTGTGGCCCATCGCGGTCGGCTGGAAGGTGTGGCCCATCGCGGCCGGCTGGAACGTGTGGCCCATCGCGGTCGGCTGGAACGTGTGCCCCATCGCGGCCGGCTGGAACGTGTGGCCCATGGCGGTCGGCTGGAACGTGTGCCCCATCGCGGTCGGCTGGAACGTGTGCCCCATGGCGGCGGGCGAGAACGTGTGCCCCATGGCCGCGCCCTGGAAGGTATGACCCGGGGGCTGTGGGGCGTCGACGTGGTAGTAGTGATGGTGGATGTGGATCTGCGGTTCCTGCTTGTCGGAATCGGACATGATGGGCGCCTCGGAGGATCGGGTGGGACGGGCGAGAATCTCCTTGAAGGACGCGTGAAAAGTCGCGTGGCTCAAGGCGATTCGTCAACTCCCGTTCGAGGTCCGCGTCTAAGTCGTTGCCCCCGCGGCGCTTGGTGGGCCGCTCTCCGGGCGCCGCTGCGCTCCCGGCGGTCCGATGGGCGCCGTTCCGGCGTGCGCGTGGGGGGCGGTCCGTCGACCGGGTGGGGCGCTCGGGTCGTTCGCGAGAGCCCCTCGCTCAGGGGGGCGCAGCGCGGATCGTGAAGTGGAACGACGCGCCGCCCTCCGGTCGGCTCTCTGCCCATGCGCGTCCCTCGTGGGCCTCGACGAGCCGCCGGACGATGGCGAGACCGAGGCCCATCCCGCCGCTGCGGCGGTCCCGCGACGGGTCCACCCGGTAGAAGCGCTCCCACACCAGATCGAGGTGCTCGGGGGGGATGCCGGGCCCTTCGTCCTCGACCACTACCTGGATCCAGCTTCCGCCCACCTCCTTCACCTCCACGACGACCTTCCCCCCCCGCGGCGAGTGCGTGATCGCGTTCTGGAGCAGGTTGCGGAGCACCTGACCCAGTCGCCGCCGATCGACCCGCGCCAGCGGACCGTCGGGCGATTGGCCTTCCCGCCAGGGCCTCCGCCGGATCTCGATCGCGACGTCGGTCGTCGGGCGGAAGGCCTCGGCGGCGCGCCGCGCTTCGGCCGTCACGTCCACCTCCTCGAGGTCCAGACGGAGCTCGCCCGCCTCGGCCTGGCTCAACTCCCCCAGATCCTCCACCAGACGGTCCAGCAGCCCGGCCTCCTGGCGCAGCGAGGCGAGCGTCTCCGCATCGGGCTCGCGCAGGCCGTCCTCGATCGCCTCGAGGAGCCCGACGATGTTCGTGAGCGGCGTCCGCAGCTCGTGCGACACGTCGGTCATCAGCCGGCGCTTGAGCGCCTCGGAGCGCTCGAGGGTGGCCGTCATCTCGTTGAACGAGCGCGCCAGGTCGCCGAGCTCGTCCCGTGAGCGCACGGGCACACGGACGCTCAGGTCCCCCTCCCGGATCCTGCGCGCGGCGAGCGCCAGACGCGAGACGCCGCCGATCACCGGTCGCGCCAGGAGAAGTGTCGCGAGGACCGCGAAGGCGCTCGCGAGCAGCACGGCGGTGAGGATGGCCCGGTCGGCCGCATTGACGAGCCCGGACACCGAGTCCTCGTCCTCGGTCACGAGGTGCTCGACGAGCGCCGCTCCGGAGTCCGCGTCCAGCGCCGCCGCTCCCCGGGGCGCGGCGGCCGAGCGGCCCGCCGCCTCCGAGAAGCGGAGGCCGGCCTCCCCCTCGAGGGGGAAGGCGTACAGGACGCCCGGCGAGGCGGCCCCCTCGACCGGGATGTCGAGCGGCTCGGCACGGATCACGACCCGCTGCCGCGTCCGGCCGCTCCGGTCCTGCCGCGCGTAGCGGACCTCGTCCCCCGGGAGGAAGCGGAGTTCCGCGGGCGCGATGTCGTCCGAGGAAGCGGCCACGAACTCGAGCCCGCCATCGGGCGTGCGGGACGCGACCACGAGCTGGAGCGGGAGACCGGCGGCCGCGCTCAGCTCGCCGGAAAGCTGGACGAGCAGCGGGGCCACCTCGCTCCAGCCGTGGTGGCTGGCGTAGTACTCACCGAGGCGCTCGCCGGCCCGCAGCGCACCGAAGTCGCCGTGCGGCGCGCCCCGCTCGACGAGCACCGCGCGGAACTCCTGGCGCGTCCAGCGCCCGAGGTAGAGCCCCATGCCGACCAGCGCGATGACCGCGATGAGCCATACGACGACGAAGAAGCGGACGCGGAGCGAACGGATCACGGGGATACCCCCGGGTCGTCCGGGGCCACCCGGTACCCCACGCCGTGCACGGTCTCGAGTCGCCGGGCATCCGGGTGTCCGGCCCCGGCGGCGCGTTCGAGCTTCCGCCGCACGTTGCGGACGTGCACATCGACCGTGCGGTCGAGGGGCGGGCCGCCCGGGGTCGGCAGGTGTTCGAGGAGCTGACGGCGCGACAGCACCTGGCCCGGTCGCCGGAGGAGCGCCTCGAGGAGCGCGAACTCGCTGGCCGTGAGATCCACGACCCGTTCGGAGACCGTGACGCGCCGCTCGGCCGGCTCGAGGGTGAGCCCTCCGGCCCGGTAGACGGGCGCCGCGCCCGGGGGAACGCGCCGCAGGAGCGCGTGCACGCGGGCGACGAGCTCGCGGGGACTGAAGGGCTTCGTCACGTAGTCGTCCGCCCCCAGGTCGAGCCCCTGCACGCGTTCGTCCTCGAGGGCACGCGCGGTCAGGAGGATGATCGGCGTCTCCGACCGGGCCCGCACGGCACGACAGATCTCGAGCCCGTCTACGCCGGGGAGCATGAGGTCGAGGATGAGGAGATCGAACCGTTCCTCCGCCAGGCGCCGGAGGGCGACCGTCCCCGAGTGCACCGCAGAAACCCGGTGCCCCGCGTGACGCAGGTAGAGCACGACGAGATCGGCCGTCTTGCGGTCGTCCTCGACCACCAGGACGCGGGCGGGGGCGGACTCACGGTCGGGCATGAGCTACGCTACGCGCCCGGGCGCGTCGCCGGAACCGAGCCGGCCGCTCCCGGCGGCGGTCCCGTCCGCACGGTCCCGGTCCCGACCTCGGGCCGCGGGAGCTCGAACGGAAGGAGCGTCCCGGTCATGACCTCGGCCACCCGCGCCGCGAGGGCGAGGGCGTCATCGCCCGAGCACGCGTTCACGATCGTCACGTCGCGCCCGTCGTCGAGCTCGATCACGCCGGTCTGGAAGCCGTAGTCATCGGCCCCCGCGTAGCGGGCGTACGACACGTCGACAGGGTAGGCCTTCGCGAGGGCGGTGGGGCCGAGCACGTCGCCGGCCCTGAGCGCCCGGATCCAGGTCGCGAGGTCCGAGGCGCTGGACACCATCCCGCCGGCCCCCATCAGGGCCCAGGTCACCGGCGGCCACCTATCGGGCGCGTTGTCGCCGAAGCGCGCCGGCCCGCGTCCCCGGGCCACCCGGCGGTCCTCCCAGCGGTCGTCGCCATGAAAGCCCGTCGACGTCATCCCGGTCGGCTCGATGAGCTCGTGACGCACGAACTCCGTGTACGAGGCGCCCGTCACGCTCTCGATGATCGCGGCCAGCAGCGTGTAGCCCGAGTTCGAGTAAGCCCGGCCGGTCCCCGGCTCGAACAGGAGCTCTTGCGACAGGATGCGGGCGAGCGCCTCGTCGCGGGTCATCGGCTGGTGGTCGCCCGTGTCGTCGTGGTACTCCTGGAACCCGGCGCGCATCGCCAGGAGGTCGGCGATCGTGACCCCCGCCTTGTCGGGCGGGACGTCCTCCAGGTGCCGCGCGATCGCATCGGGGGTCGACAGGAGCCCCCGCTGCTCGAGCAGCAGGATGGCGACGCGGGTGAACTGCTTGGTCACCGAGCCGATCGCGAACACCGTCCCCGTGTCCACCGGGACCCGGGCCTCCGGATCGGCGAGGCCGACCCCCGCGTAGAACAGCCGCTCCCCCTGGCGCACGGCCAGCACCTGCCCGGCGAACCCGTGCTCCGCGGCGCGTGTCAGCAGTCCGGCGATCGCCCGGCGCGCCTCCTCGCCCGACGGCGCCTGGCCTTCGAGCGGAGCGACGCCGGCCCACAGGGCGAGCGCGACCGCCGGCAGCGCGAGGCCGACGGCGCGGCGGAGGATCGAAGGAGTCGCCTCGATGCCCGGGACGGCCCGGCCGCCGGCCTTGGCGATGGCGCGCATGTTCATGGGGATCTTCCGCTGGCGGTGTGGGTCGGCGTGAGCCCCCGAAGATGGCGGGACGATGTGAAGGCCGTGTGAAGACCCCCTCCCGGCAGGCCCCCGATCCGGGCGTCAGCCCTCTTTCTCCTCGTCCTCCTCGATCCCCAGATCGCGCATGCGTCGCCACAGCGTCGTGCGGCTCATCCCGAGGAGCTCCGCGGCGCGGGAGCGCACGCCCTCCGCCGACTCGAGCGCCGCGAGGATGGCGGTGCGCTCGTCCGCGGAGCTCGAGGGGGCCCGGTAGCGGTCGCCGCCCTCGGACTCGGGCTCGCCGCGGATCGCGGGCGGCAGGTGCTCCACGCCGATCTCGCGCTCTCCGGCCCGGATCGCCGCGCTCTGGACCGCCGAGAACAGCTCGCGCACGTTTCCCGGCCACTCGTAGGCGCGCAGGCGGCGCATTGCCGCCGGGCTCATCGAGCGCGGCACGCGACCCCGCGAGCGGTCCGCCAGCCGGTCGAGGGCATGTCGAACGAGCAGCGGGATGTCGCCCGTGCGCTCGCGCAGGGGCGCGACGTGGATATGGAACACGTCGAGCCGGTAGTAGAGGTCCTCGCGGAAGCGTCCCTCTCGGGCCTCCGTGGCCAGGTCGCGGTGTGTGGCGGCCACCACGCGGACGTTGACGGGTCGGGCCCGGGTCGATCCCACCGGGGCCGCCTCGCGCTCCTGGAGAACGCGCAGCAGGCGCTGCTGGAGCCTTAGGCTCATGTCGCCCACCTCGTCGAGGAACAGCGTGCCGCCGTCGGCCGCGCTGAACAGCCCCTCCTTGTCGCGCGTCGCCCCGGTGAAGGCGCCGCGCACGTGCCCGAACAGCTCGGACTCGAGCAGGCCCTCGGCGAGCGCCGCGCAATTGACGGGGACGAACGGTCCGCCGGCGCGCTCGGACAGCTCGTGGATGGCCCGCGCCACCAGCTCCTTGCCGGTCCCCGTCTCTCCCGTGACGAGCACGGTGGCCTCGGTGGAGGCGACCTGCCGGATCTGCCCCACGACCTCGGAGAGCGCGCGCGAGGTGCCGACCATCCCGTGGCTGGTGGCGGACTCCAGTCGACCGGGACCGGGGCGACGCTCGAGCACGTCCGCCACGCGGCGGCTGAGCTCGGCGGGGTCGACGGGCTTGGTGAGGAAGTCGTCCGCCCCCACGTGGAGCGACTCGACCGCCGTCTTCACGTCGCCGTAGCCGCTGATCATCAGGATGGGGATGTCGGAGCCGCGCGTTCGGAGGACCTCGACGACCTGGAGACCCGACACACCCGGCATCCGCATGTCGAGGAGGACGAGGTCGACCGTCTCGCGCCCGAGGAACTCGGAGGCGCCCGCCGCGTCGGCCGCCGTGTGCACGCGGTACCCCTCGTCGCGCAGGAGCTCGGCCGTCGAGCGCCGGAACACTTCGTCGTCGTCTACCACGAGCAGCACGGGAGGGGCGCTCACGCGGCCTCCGTGCCGGGGGCGGGAGCCAGATCGAGCCGGAAGGTGGCGCCGGGTCCCGGAGCGCGGTTCTCGGCCGCCATCCCGCCCCCGTGCCGGCGGAGCGCTCCCTGAGCGATGAACAGGCCCAGACCCACGCCGTGCACCTCGTCCTTGGTGGTGAAGAACGGGTCGAACACATGCGGCAGCGCGTCCTCGGGAACGCCGTGCCCGCGGTCGGACACCTCGATCGCGATGCGGCCGTTCGGCGAGGAGATCGCCACCTCGATGGGCCCGCCGCCGGGGCTCGCCTCGCGCGCATTGGCGAGCAGGTTGAGGAGCACCTGCTTGAGCGTGTCGGGCGGGACGGCGACGCGCGCCTCCAGGGGACCTTGGATGGAGATCGGCCACCGGCCCTCGTGATCGCCGAGACCGGCCAGCGCGGCGACGTCCTCCACGACCTCGCGCGCGTCGCACTCCGGGGCATCGGCGTCGACCGGCCGGTTCAGGTCCAGCATGCGCTCGGCCAGCTCGTGCATGCGCAGCAGCTCGGCGATGGCCAGATCCGTGAACTCCTGCGCCTTGTCGTCCTCGACACGCCGGCGGACCACCTCGAGACAGTTGCGCACGTTCGCCACGGGGTTGCGGATCTCGTGTGCCAGCTCGGTGACCAGACGCCCGGCCGCGACCAGGCGGTCGCGCTGCACGACCTCGGCCTGGAGCGCCTGGAGCCGCGCCTGTCGGTCCTCGAGCGCGCGGTTGGCGTCGCGCAGCTCCTCGATGCGCGCCGCCAGCGCGCGCCGCATGTGGGCGAACGCGCGGCTCACGGTGTCCATTTCGCGCACGCGGGAGGCCGACAGCGGCGTCCCGAAGTCGCCCGCCGCGAGCCCCGCGGAGGCATCGGCGAGGGCCGTGACGGGACGGGAGAGGGCGCGGGCGAGAAGCGAGCCGACGAGGAGGGTGACGAGCAGGGCGAGCCCCCCGGCGATCAGCGCGGCGCGGCGCAGCCGCGGGAGCGCGGCCAGCTCGCGCGCAGCGGAGCGCACGAAGTACACCGTTCCCGCTTCGCCGAGCGGCGCGGCGGCGCTCCACAGGCGGGTGCCATCGGCCGCCGCGATCTCCACGGTCACGGACTTGCCCGACTCATCGGTCGCGGGGCGGCCTCCGGCGGCGGCCACGGTCGCCGCCACGCCGGGATCGAGCGTCGATGCGACGATCGACCCATCGCTCCCGGCGAGCACCACATCGGCGCGGGTCAGACCGGAGAGGATCTCGGCCGTGCGCGTGTCGAAGGCGAGCGCGACCCCCGCCAGGCCGAGCTCGACACCGTTCTCGATCACGGGGGTGATGGCCACGGCGTGGAGCGCGCCGTCGGAGAACTGGAGCCCGAACGGGGTGTTTCCGGACCGGGCGTCGAGCACGAGGGCGCGATCGGGCCGGGGCCCCGTCCAGGCACTGTCCCGGCCCTCGAGGACGATGGGCTCCTCCCCCCACCCAGAGGCCGCATCCTCCGCTCCCCGCACCCCGGCCGCCCGGTCCCCGGTCTCCAGCGCGCGTCTGAGGTCGGGGCTCTCGGCGAGCACGTCGGCGTGCATGCGAAGCGCCTCGCTCTGCGTGTTCAGCCGATCGGCGAGGACGGGGGGCGCCATGGCGAGCTCGGTGCGGGCGTCCCGCTCGAGCTCCTCCGCCAGCCGACGATCCAGCGTCAGCCCGCCCGCGGCGAGCGCGGTGAGGAGCGTTCCCCCGATCGTGACGAGCAGGGCCCATCGAAAGGTGAGCTTCATGGGGAGAACATAAGGCCGGGGCGCGAGGTCGGAGCCCCGGCCGTGCCGGATCGTCGGTGCCGTTCAGCGTGTGCGCGTGATCGCGATGCGGCCGACAGGATTCGAGAAGCCGTGCAGACCCGGCAGCAGATCGGCGATGCCGGCGATCCCTGGGTGCATGTGGATGACGCCGTTCTCGGCGAGGGCGGGGTCGCTCGTCCCGGTTCCGGGCACCGAGCTGGAGACGCCCGTCAGGACCGGGCAGGGGGGCACGAGATCGGCGAAGTCCTCGGTGTTGATCTCCGAGCCCGCGTCGTAGGCATCCGTGTCGAGCACCACCGCCTCGCCGACGCTCGAGGGCAGACGGAAGGAATCCAGGCCGGTGAACCCGTCGTTCGTGCAGATGAGCATCGATACGAACGACAGGAAGCGCGCCCCGGGCTGGGCGTCGATCGTCACGGTCACGCGCTGCCCAGGCCCGAGCGGGGGCGGCGTGCCGGCTGCCGCGACCACCACCGCGGACACGTGATCGTCGTTCTCGAGCGCCTGCTGGAGGGGGGCGAGGTTCCCGTTCTCGGCCACCTGGCGCACTCCGAATGAGGCCGGACGTCCGACATCGAACACGTCTTCGCCCCCCTGGTGCGTGGCGATCAGTGGAGGAGTGAGCCACTGGCCGCCGGTCAGGTTCTCGATCGTGACCTCGTACGTCCGGGCGACCGAGCGGCCGCCGTTCCGGTCGCCCACACCGGCCCGAACGCCGGCGGCGTCGGACAGTGGGCCGTCGGAGCCGCAACCGGTGGCCATCGAGAGCGCAAAGGGAAGGCCGAGCAGAGCTGCCGTGTGCCGGATGTTCAAGGAGACCCCCGGGTCGGTGGATGGCGGGCGCGCTCGCCGCGCCGCAATGAGCCGGAGGTCTCCTCGGGCAGGGACGATGCCCGCGCGACACGACCTTCGATGTACATACGTAACCGGCGGCTCTCGAAGATCTTACGATGCTCGCGAGCGAAGGGGGCCGCGCCGCGTGTGTTTCGGCGGGCGCTCCCGAAACGGCATGAAACACGCGCTTGAAACACTCGTGTGAACCGTGTGCCGGGGCGGGTGGTGGGCTCCGTGCGACGGCTCCGGACGCGCTGCCCACGAAGGGGTGCCGCGCGCACATCCGTTCTCCGAACGGACCACGCGGGTCCGCCCCGCCGCACCCCGATCCGTCCAGACTTTTTGGGCGTCCCCTACCGGCCTATGATGACCCTTCGGTTTCCTGCCGCTCATCGGAGGCACGTCATGATCGAGCTCACCGTCAACGGCGAGACCCGCGCGCTGGACGTCCAGCCGGAGATGCCCCTCCTGTGGGCGCTCCGCGACGTCGCGGGCCTCAGGGGCACGAAATTCGGCTGCGGGGTGGCGCAGTGCGGCGCGTGCACCGTCCACCTGGATGGCCAGCCCGTCCGCTCCTGCGTCACGCCGGTGTCAGCGGCCGCCGGGTCGGCAGTCATGACCATCGAGGGTCTGTCGCCGGATGGCACGCACCCGCTCCAGATCGCGTGGCAGGAAGAGAACGTGCCGCAGTGCGGCTATTGCCAGACGGGCCAGATCATGAGCGCCGCGGCGCTCCTCGCCAGCGACCCGGATCCGGACGATGCGGCCATCGACGCCGCCATGAACGGCAACCTGTGCCGCTGCGGCACCTACCTGCGCATTCGTCGGGCGATCAAGCGGGCCGCCGAGATCCAGAGGAGGTCGTGATGGGTGCCGATCGCATCCTGCGCGAGATCGAGGGGCTCGACCCGAGCATGCTGGGCTCGCTGGGGGTCGCGCTCGGGGCGCGGGAGCTCCCGGGCGCGTCGGACCCGCGTGACGTATCGCGCCGCGAGTTCATGCGGCTGTCGGCCGCCGTCGGCGGCGGGCTCGTGCTCGCCGTGTCGCTCCCCGGGTGCCGCGATTCGGGCACCCGGACGGGGTCGGCGGGCGGGCTCGAGATCACCGACAACGTGCATGGAACGCCGGCGCCGGCGGGCGACGCGTGGTCCCCGGGGGCCTGGCTCCGGCTCCACCCGGACAACACGGCCACGCTCACGGTCGCCAACTCGGAGATGGGGCAGGGGGTGCGCACCACCCTCGCCCTCCTGATCGCCGAGGAGGCCGATCTGGACTGGGACCGGGTGCGGGTGACGCAGGCGCCCGCCGACGAGGCCACGTACGGCCGGCAGGGGACCGGCGGGAGCGGCAGCGTGCGGACCGCCTGGATGCCGCTGCGGCAGGCTGGCGCGGCGGCCCGGGCCGTGCTGGTGGCGGCGGCCGCGGCGGAGCTGGGGGTGTCCGCCGAGGAGCTCGCCACCGAGGACAGCCACGTCGTCCACGAGGCCGGCGGACGCCGCATCCCGTACGCCGACCTCCTCGATCGAGCCGCCGGGATGGAGCTGCCGTCCGAGGTGTCCCTCAAGCCGCCCGCCGAATGGAGGCTCCTCGGCAAGGAGCGCATGGGGATCGACGTGCTCGACGTCGTGCGCGGCCGCGCCGAGTACGGGATCGACGTCGAGTTCCCCGGCATGCGGTACGCGGCCATCGCCCGCACGCCGGTGCACGGCGGCCGGGTGCGGCGCTTCGACCCCGCGGCCGCCCTGGCCGTTCCGGGGGTGCGCCAGGTGGTGGAGGTGCCGGCCGTGGGCGGGGACACGAATGTCCACTCGGGGGTCGCGGTGATCGCCGACGACACGTGGGCCGCGATCCGCGGGCGCGACGCCCTCGAGATCGACTGGGATCCCGGCGAGGGCGCCGACGACTCGACCGAGGGATACCTCGAGCGCATGCGCGCCGGTGCCGACGGGCCGGGCGCCGTGCTCGTCAACCGGGCGGGAGACCCCGATGCGCTCATCGACGCCGCGGGGGCGGCCGTCGTGCGGGCCGACTTCGCGGTGCCGTTCATCAGCCACGCCACCATGGAGCCGATGAACGCCACGGCGCACTTCGCCGATGGCCGCATGCGGGTGAAGGCCCCGACGCAGTTTCCCAACTGGGCCCGGCAGGCTACCGCCGCGGCGCTCGGGTTGCCGCTCGAGCAGGTGTCGGTCGAGGTGTCGCTCATCGGCGGCGGGTACGGGCGCCGCATCAACCCCGACTACGCGGTCGAGGCGGCGCTCGTGGCGCGCCAGGTCGAGGGGCCGGTGAAGGTCCAGTGGACGCGCGAGGACGACCTGCGCCACGATTTCTACCGCCCCACCGCGTGTCACCGGCTGGACGCCGTCCTCGGCGAGGACGGCTACCCCGTCGCCTGGCGGCAGCGCTTCTGCACGCCCGCCATCAGCGGGACCATCTCGGAGCGGGTGGATGAGGATGCCTTCGGAGTGGGCGAGTCGGACGGCGGCGCGAACATGATGTACCGCGTTCCGAACCGCTCGTGCGAATACACGTATCTGCCGTCGCACATCACCCGCGGCTGGTGGCGGGCGGTGCACACCACGCACAACACGTTCGCCGTCGAGGTGTTTCTCGACGAGCTCGCGGAGGTGGCCGGCATCGACCCGGTGGCGTACCGGGTGGCGCTGATCGACGAGTACACGCTGGACCGCCCGGGCACGTCGTCCCGCTTCCCGCGCAGCGCCGAGCGTCTGCGCGGCGTGGTGAGGCGTGCGGCGGAAGCGGCCGACTGGGGTCATCCGGTGCCCGACGGACACGGCATGGGCATCGCCTGCGCGATCGACCACTTGAGCTACTCGGCCGAGGTGATCGAGGCTTCGGTCGAGGATGGGCGCGTCGTCGTCCACAACGCATGGTGCGCGGTCGACTGCGGTCCGGTGCTCAACCCCAACCATGCCCGGGCGCAGGTCGAGGGCGCGCTCATCCAGGGCCTGTCGGCCGCGCTCGGCGAGCGGCTCACGGTGGAAGGCGGGGCGATCGTCGAGGGGAACTTCGACCGCTACCCGGTGCTTCGCATGCGCGACGCGCCCCGCAACGTCGAGGTGCACTTCGTGGAGACCGACACGCACCCGACGGGGCTCGGGGAGCCCGGGCTGCCGCCCGCCGCGCCCGCGTTGGCCAACGCGCTGTACGCGGCCACGAGACGGCGGTTCCGGACGCTTCCGATCGAGCTGTGAGCCCCCGGGCACGCGGCGCGACGCCCCCGCGAGAGCCGTCCCGGAGCCTGTCTCGTCGAGGGGCGCGAGGCGCATTCGTCCTGCTCGCGTGGCCGGTCCTCGGGTGCATGGCCCACGCCGTACCAGCGGGTGCGCAGACCCGCGACGCTCCCACGCGTCATATCTATCGCGAGGTGGCCGGTCGGGGCCTCTCGGCATACGTGTTCGCTCCCGCACCGGGGGTCCCCCGGCCGCGGAGCGCGATCCTCCTGTTCCACGGCGGTGGCTGGAGCGCGGGGGAGCCCGAGTGGACCTTCGGCGCGGCCCGGCGCTTCGCGGACCGCGGGCTGGTGGCGATCGCCGTCGAGTACCGGTTGTCGGTGGATGGCGTGACTCCGATCGACGCCCTGGCGGACGTGTGCGCGGCGTTTCGCTGGGGACGCCGGCACGCGGACGAACTCGATGTGCGGGTGGATCGGGTCGCGGGGTACGGCGTGTCGGCCGGAGGGCACCTGGTCGCCGCGGCCGCCACCGTGGGTTGTCCGGAGGAGGGAGCGGGCGCGCCGCGAGCGACCCCGGACGCCCTCCTCCTGTGGTCGCCCGCGCTGGACCTGACGACGGACGGCTGGTTCCGCCGCCTGCTCGCCGGGCGGGGGGATCCGGTCGACTACTCTCCGGCGCAGCATGTGGGGGCGCGAACGCCGCCTAGCTCGATCGTGCACGGCGACGAGGACACGCTCACGCCGCTCGCCGGCGCGAAGCGGTTCTGCGACGCACTGCTTCGGCTGGACGTCCTCTGCGAGCTCAACACGTACGAGGGTGTGGGGCATCTCCTCACCCGGAATCTGGCGAATCAGGAGAGCGACTTCGATCCGGCTCCCGAAGCCGAGGCCGACGGGATCGAGCGACAGATCGGATTCCTCGTGGCTCTGGGCTTCATCGAGGGGTAACGGCCGACGGGACCCCGCGCTCCCGCCGGGTCCGCGGGCGCTGGACGAGCTCACCCCCGGCGGTCGACCGGGGTCGGCCCGTGGCCTAGTTTCCCCGGTGCGAGCAAGAGCGGGCGGGCGGTCCTCGCGACCCCCGCCATCCGACTACGAAGCGGGTGGTGCTCCCATGAGCGGCTTTCTCGGTTTGCGTTTTCACGCACAAGGCGCGCTTCGCGGCGCGATCCATGGACGTCGGCTCCACATTGGCGGGCCTTCGCCGCGGACCGGCGTGCTCTCCCTCGTGATCGCGCTCTCGGCGGCGAGCGGTGCGGCCGGCGCGCTCGCCGCCCAGGAGGGCCCCGCGGCGACCGCCGAGGCGCCGGCCCCCCTCCCGACGCTGACCCACGAGGACTACGGCAGGTGGGAGCGGCTGGGGTTCACCGAGCTGTCCCCGAACGGGGAGTGGCTCGCCATCCCGATCAGCCGCGTGAACGAGGAGGACGAGCTCCGCGTCCGGCCGGTGGCGAACCCGGACTCGGCGATCGTCGTGCCGTACGGGAGCTCGGCCGAGTTCTCGCGCGACGGCCGCTGGCTGGCCTACTCGATCGGGATGAGCGAGGAGGCGCGCGACAAGCTCCAGAAGGAGAAGAAGCCGGCGCGCAGCAAACTGGGGCTCGTCGATCTGCGCACCGGGACGCCCACCGAGATCGGGGACGTGGCGTCGTTCTCGTTCTCTCCCGACGGTCGCTTTCTCGCCATGCGGCGCTACGCGCCCGACGGAGACCGCAAGGCGACGGGCGCCGATCTCATCGTGCGCGACCTCGAGACCGGTAAGGACCTGGCGTTCGGCAACGTGGCCGAGTCGGCCTGGCAGGACATGGAAGACGCCGCTCCGCGACTCGCCCTGGTGATCGACGCCGAGGGCATGGGCGGCAACGGCGTCCAGCTGTACGAGCCGCGCTCGGGTCGGATCCGCACGCTCGACTCGCGATCCGCGCGCTACAGCGGGCTGGCGTGGCGGGAGGACACCCCCGATCTGGCCGTGTACCGCACGGTGCCCCGCGACGAGGAGGGTGAAGAGGCGTGGTCGGACACGGCGCGCGTCGTGCTCGCCTTCCGCGGACTCGACAGCGGGGATGGGAACCCGGCCTTGTTCGATCCGCGTGCCGCGGCCGGGGTCCCGGCCGACTCCCGGGTGGTGCCGTGGGAGGACCTCCAGTGGAGCGAGGACGGCGACATGCTGTTCTTCGGGATCCAGACCCGGACCCCGAAGGAGGCCTGCGAGAAGGGGGAGGCGGAGGACGAGGCGGCGGAGGCCCCGGGGGACGATGGAGCCGGGGAGGGCTCGGGGTCGACGGCCCAGGAGGCCGATGGGAAGGAGGGCGAGGACGAGGCGTGTCCGAACAAGGACGATGACGAGACCACATCGGTCGAGATCTGGAACGCGCGCGACGTCGACATCGTGCCGACACAGAAGGTGCGGGCCGAGCGCGACCGGCGCGACAACTGGATGTCGGCGTGGCACGTGGCGGACGGACGCTTCGTCGAGATCGAGAGCGAGCTTACCGAGACCGCCCGGCTCACCGAGGGCGTGCCGCTCGCGGTGGGGTTCGACGAGACGCCCTACGATCGCGATCGGATGTTCGGCCCCGACGAGCGGGACGTGTACGTCATCGACCTCGACACGGGGGAGCACCGGAAGGCCCTCGAAGGGGTGCAGTACTTCATGGGGATGAGCCCCGGCGGCCGCTACCTCCTGTGGCTCGAGGACGATCACTACTGGACCTACGACATCGCCTCCGGAAAGCGCGCCTGCATCACCGAGGGGCTGGGCACCCCGTTCGTCGACCTCGAGGACGACCACCCGGTCGACCAGAAGCCGCCCTACGGGACGGCGGGCTGGGTCGAGGGGGACGCGGCCGTCCTCCTGTACGACGAGCACGACGTGTGGCGCGTGGCGCCCGACGGCTCGGGCGGCGAGCGCGTCACGTGGGGCGCCGAGGACAACGTTCAGCACCGGCGCGTGCGGCTCGACCCGGAGGAGGACGCGATCGACCCGGACGCGCCCCAGTACTTCTCGCTGTACGACGACTGGACCGAGCAGCTCGGGTTCGCGCGTGCCCCGCGTCTGGGCGCCGAGCCGACGCGGCTCGTGTGGGGCGAGGCGCGCTTCGGGGCGCTCGCCAAGGCCGAGGAGGCGGAGGTGTACTCGTACCGCAGCGAGACGTTCGAGGACTCGCCCGACGAGTTCGTGGCCACGAACCCGATGCTGCGAAACGCCCGCCAGGTCACGCGCACGAACCCGTTCCAGTCCGACTACGCGTGGGGGCGGGCGGAGCTCATCGAGTACGACAACGCGTGGGGCGAGCACCTGCAGGGCTCGCTCTACTACCCGGCGAACTACGAGCCGGGCCGCAAGTACCCGATGATCGTCTACATCTACGAGATCCGCTCCTACCAGGTGCGGGCCTACCAGGTCCCCTCCGAGCGGCAGTACTACAACTTCCAGCGCTGGGTGCAGGACGGGTACTTCGTGTTCCAGCCCGACATCGTGTACCGCGACCGCGACCCCGGCGTGAGCGCGGTCGCGAGTCTCGAGCCGGCGGTGGCCGCCGTGGTGGCGACCGGGATGGTCGACCCCGATCGCGTGGGCCTCGTCGGGCACTCGTGGGGTGGGTACCAGACGACGTTCACGGTCACGCAGACCGACATCTTCGCCGCGGCGGTGGCCGGCGCCCCGCTGACCAACCTGTTCAGCATGTACCTGTCGGTGTACTGGAACTCCGGAGGCACAGACGCACGCATCTTCGAGATCAGCCAGGGGCGCATGCAGGTCCCGTTCTGGCAGGACGAGGACGCCTACCGCCGCAACAGCCCGGTCTTCCACATCGAGGACCTCCACACGCCGCTCCTCATGGCGCAGGGGACCGACGACGGGGCGGTGGACTTCAACCAGGGCGTCGAGTTCTACAACGCTGCGCGCCGGGCGGGGAAGGACTTCGTTTTCCTCGTCTACAACGGCGAGAACCACGGCTTCTCGAAGAAGCCCAACCAGCTCGACTACAGCCGCCGGATCGACGAGTGGTTCGGGCACTACCTGAAGGGCGAGCCCGCAGCGGATTGGATCACGGAAGGGGTGCCCTACCTCGAGCAGCCGGGAGGCGAGAAGAAGACGGCGAACGGGGGAGGCTGACCCCCGCGCGACCGGCGGGAGCGGCAGGGGGCGTGGCGGGCGGGTGCCGGGGGCCGCCCGTTTGCTAGCGCAGGGCGCTCCACGCCCGCCGCAGGATCCGCCAGCTCCCGTCCACCCCGCGGCGAGCCACGGAGAGATGCACCGCCTCGCTCGTCAGATGGTCGACCGCCCCGCCGGCGCTCCGGTGGGTGAACTCGAGCGAGCCCCGGCCGCGCAGGTAGGCCAGATCGCCGCTGCCCCCGATCTCATCGATCGTGATCTCGTAGGCGTCGATGGTGGTTTCGGAGCCGTCACCGGGCCACCAGTAGCGGCGGATGGCGGAATCCCCGACCAGCGGTTCCACGCCCGCGGGCATCATGACCGCCCCGGGGGCCAGCGTGGCCATGATCGCGGCGCTGTCGTTCGCGAGCCAGCCGCTGCGGTAGGCCTCCTCCAGCGCCCTCACGGCCGCTTCGTCCTCCGCCGTGAAGCCGGAGCCCGCCGGTGCGCAGGCCACGAGCGTGGTCAGGGCCACGCCCAGCAGGCCTCGCATCTCGAACCTCCCCCGCCGCGCCGGCCGTGGCGCCCGCCCGCGCACGAGGACGCGTTCGGAGATCGGCCGGCGTCGGCGGTCCATCCCGCGACGGGTCATCATCCTCAGCCGCCGAACTCGAACGCGATCTCGACGCGCGAGCCGCCCGTCACGGTCACGGTCCGCTCGGCCGTGCCGAGCGTCGCGTGCCACGCTTCGATCACGTACTCGCCGGGCGGAAGCTCGGGGAGCGCGAACCTCCCGTCCTCATGCGAGACGGCGAAGAAGCCGTGCGCGAGGACGTGGATGGTCGAGTGCATCCAGCCGTGGATGTCGCAGCGCACCGGGATCCCGATCTCCCCCCGCTCGAACGAGCGATGGCTCTCGATGCCCTTGAGCGGCTGACCGACATTGAAGGCGCGATTGACCTGGGCCGCCACGCGCACGTTGTGGAGCGTCTGATCGCTGTTCCGGATCACGAGTGTCTGGCCGACCCGCACCGCCACCACGACCGGCGCGTACATGCACCCGCTCTGGTCGAGGATCGCCTCCGCGTCGCCGGTCGACGGACCCCCGGAAGGCGCGTTCCGGACGTAGACGAGCACGTTGGCCACGCCCCCGTCCGGGCCCACGCGCACGGGGCGGTCCACGACGGGTTCCCCGTGCTGCTCCCGGCAGTAGGCGTCAGCCGACATGTCGATCGGCGACCCTGCGGGCGGGGTGCCGGCGAAGGTCACCCGCCCCTCGGCCCCGAGCGTCACGCGGCCGTGCACGAACGCGCCCGGCTGCGCGTCCCCTGGGGACCGGGCGACCGCCAGCCCGGCGCCGGCCGCCGCCAGCGCGAGCGCCACGGCGAGGGGCGTCGAGGCGCCGGCCCGCTGCGTCCTCCGCTCACCATCCATCGAACAGGCCTCCGTCGAACCAGTCCCACAAGAGGTACACGACGAGCTCGGTGGGTCGCGCAGCGGTCCGGGTGAGGGGCACACGGACGCCGATGTCGAGCATCACGTGCTGCCGCGTGCTGAGCGACACCTGCATCTGCGGCACGAGATCCCACTCGAGCTCGGAGCCCTCCTCGAGCTCGGTCGCACCGAGGAGCTCGATCATCGGGGACCAGGCCCGTCCGAACTCGCCGCTGGTGAACGTCCTGCCGACCGCGCCGCGCCAGAACGCCTCGTGCGCCGCGGCGTCGGTATCGGTCGACAGCTCGACGCCTCCCTGCAGGTGGAGGAACCCGTCGCCGGGCAGGATCTGACCGAACGCCGCGAACGGCTCCACCCGCAGCGCATCGGCGCCGAAGCCGCGCTCGACGTCGCCCGTCGGGAGCATGAGCTCGGTGGCCACGCTGAAGATCGATCGGTCTCCGTACGCCAGGGCGTGCTTGAGGCCCACCTCGACGTCTCCGAGGGCGGCGCCCCAGTCCGTCTCGGGGGTGCCATCCGCGTCGAGCCGGCCGGTGGGGCTCTCGGCGAACCCGAACGGGAGCTTGACCTCGATCTGGCTCCGACGGCCGAAGCGCTTCTCGTACACGATCTCGTTGACCACCGCCCCCGGCGACTCGGTGCTCACGCCGGTCGTCCACACGGCCTCGTCCTCCGGATACGCCTTCTCGGTCACGAGCGGCCGGGGCAGATTGAGCTCGCCGGCCGGCCACGTCGGGTCGTGGCAAAACGAGCGCAGGTGGCGGACGATGGCGGCCAGCTGCTCGCCGTCGAACGCCTCGCCGAAGGCGGGCATGGTCTCGCTGAAGCCGCGCGCCGGGCCCCCCGAGTGGGCCACCGCGATCCAGTCCTGGTCCGGCTCGCGCGATGCGAAGCGGCAATCGGAGAAGTCGGGCAGCGGATCGTCGAACGCGACCTTGTCCTGGGTGGCCCCCGTCCCGTCGGCACCGTGACAGCTCTGGCACCCGGCCTCGTACAGGGCGGCCCCGTCCTGACCCCGGGCGGGCGCCGGTGTGGACGCCCCGGCGGCCAGCCCGACGGCGAGGCCGAGGGCGACCCGGGGAACGGCGGCCGACCTCGACGCGAGTCGTCGTCGAATCCTCTCCAGGCGTGGTCTCATGTGCCCCCTCGGTCGGCCGGGCGGGATCGCGCGCAGATACTAGTAATCGTTATCGGAGCCGGCCAGTCTCTCCCCCGCCTCGTCTCCGACAACCATGCCTTTCCCCATAGCGTCTAAGGGGACAGAGAGGTATCGTTGGCGACACCCGATGATCGCTCCGGCGCGTTCGGGGAACGGGGGAGCCGCCCGAGGAGAGGCCACGCATGTGCGAACAGTCACGATGACCGTCGATCCCGTGGTGGCGCTCGGGCCCGACTGACCGAACCCTCAGCGGAAGGCCGAATCGTGTCGAAGGAATCGCTGGAGCTGGTGAAGGGCACGCTCGACGTGCTGGTCCTCAAGACGCTCTCGTGGGGGGAGATGCACGGCTACGGCGTGTCCCGGTGGATCCGCCGGCGCACCGGCGGGACCCTCGAGGTGGAGGATGCCGCCCTGTACCAGGCGCTCCACCGCATGGAGCGCCGCGGGTGGCTAGAGTCGGAGTGGGGGCGCTCGGAGAACAACCGCCGTGCCAAGTTCTACCGGCTCACCGAGCGGGGCGAGCGCCAGCTCCGACAGCAGACGCGCGAGGTGCGACGCTACGTGGACGCGCTCCTCCTCGTGCTCGATGCGCGTGGCGCGGGGGCCGCGTCATGAGCGGCCGGGGCCGGCGACGCGCGTTCCGGGTGCCCCGGCCCTCCGGGCGGCAGGCGCGCGAGGACATCGACGCCGAGATCGGCTTCCACCTCGACATGCGGACCGAGGAGCTCATCGCCGGAGGCGTCGATCCCGACGAGGCGCGCACGCGGGCCGAGCGCGAGTTCGGCGATTCGGGGGAGGCCCGCCGGGCGCTCGTGCCGAAGGCCCGGTGGCTGGAGCGGCGCACGCGTCTCAGGAGGGCGCTCGACGAGCTGTGGGGCGACGTGCGGTACGGCCTGCGGGGGCTGCGGGCGACCCCCGGATTCGCCTGTGTGGCGATCATCACCCTGGGGCTCGCGATCGGCGCCAATGCGTCGATCTTCTCGGTGGCCAATGCGGTGCTCTTCCGGCCGCTGGCGTTTCCGGACCCCGGTCGCGTGGTGGCCGTGTGGGAGACGCAGGCCGGGGCCAGCTCGCGGAACATCGTGAGCTCCGCGACGCTCATCGACTGGAAGAACGGCCAGACGTCGTTCGAGACGTTCGGGGGCTACAGCTGGCTCCAGGGGATGGCGCTCGCCGGCGATGGAGAGCCCGAGGAGATCCGGGCGGTGAGCATGTCGCGGGACGCGTTCCGGGCGCTGGGCGTGTCCCCGCGGATCGGGCGCTTGTTCACCCCCGAGGAAGCCGCCCCGGACGGTCCGCGGGCCGTCGTTCTCAGCGGGGAGTTCTGGCGCCGCCACTTCGGTGCGGACGAGTCCGTCCTCGGACGCACGCTCACGCTGAACGACCGCGACTACGCCGTCGTGGGTGTGATGGGCCCCGGGTTCGACTTCCCGAACGAGGGGATCGATGTGTGGCCGATCCTGCGGTTCCCCTCCACCAGCGACGGCGCGCTCCGGACGACCCACCAGTGGCGCATCGTGGCTCGACTGGCGCCCGGGGTGCCGATCGTGGCGGCCGACGCCGAGCTGGACGCGATCTCGGCCCGGCTGGAGGCGAGCTTCCCGGAGGAGATGGAGGGCTGGCGAGCGAACGTGGAGCCGTTCCGCGACTCGCTCACCAGCGACGTGAAGCCGCTCATGTGGGTCCTGCTCGGGGTGGTTGGGATCGTGCTCCTCGTGGCGTGCGCGAACCTGGCCAACCTGCTCCTCGCACGGCAGACGGCCCGGGCACGCGAGCTCGCCATCCGGCGCGCGCTGGGCGCGGGACGCGGGCGACTGATGCGCCAGCTTCTGGTCGAGAGCGGGCTCCTCGGCGCGGCCGGGGCCGGGCTCGGTCTCCTCGTGGGGCTCGCCGCCATGCGGGGGTTCGTGGCCCTGGCCCCGGCGGAGATCCCGCTCCTCGACGGGGTGCGGGTGGACGGCGGGGTGCTCGGCTTCGCGCTCGGAGTGACGCTCGCGGCGACGCTGCTGTTCGGTCTCCTCCCCGCGCTCAGGGCGTCGACAGCGGACCCGGCGCGCGCGCTGGCCGAGGGAAGCGTCCGGAGCGCCGGGGGACGCGCGCAGCACCGCCTCCGATCGGGCATCCTGGTGGCCCAGATGGCGCTCGCCGTCGTACTGCTGGTGGGGGCCGGTCTGCTCACCCGGAGCCTGCTTGGGCTCCAGCGGGTCGACTACGGATTCGACCCGGACGGGCTGCTCGCGGTGTCGACACAGCTCACGTCCCTCCGCTACGGCGACACCGAGCGGCAGAACGCCTTCTACGCCCCTCTCCTCGAGCGCGTGTCGAAGCTCCCGGGGGTGGTGTCGGCGGCGGCGACGACCGAGCCGCCGGTGGTCGGGTTCCAGATGACGTGGAGCTATGCGGTCGAAGGTCGACGCACGACGCGGAACGACGGCCTGTTCGAGCCCGC
>Ga0315553_10000500_pt1 | contig 34895 bp, 34 predicted proteins | sample SalMarSW160140MG_FD_203099 | JGI IMG/M metagenome (GOLD analysis project Ga0315553, IMG submission 203099) | Salt marsh sediment microbial communities from the Plum Island Ecosystem LTER, Massachusetts, United States - Salt Marsh Sediment SW1601-40 ... | reverse complement strand
CTCAATCGAACTCGACGCAGCCGCTCACTCCGGTCAATCTGTGTGGCGCGGTCACATGTCGAATGCGTCTCATTGGCGATCGTGCCATTGGTGATTATCGTGGCCTCTCAGTTACCAAAGCGGGCCGTCGGCTGCCATCGCAGATTTTCCGGCCGATCCCGATACCGACATAATGAGCGCGCAATAGCCTCGCGGAGTGGGGCACGTCGCCAAGGTCCGCCAACAGGGGAAGCGAACACTTAGATGTGCGGAATCGCGGGATTTATCGGCAGCGGCGGACGCAGGGGGGATGAGGAGCTGATCGGGCGCCGGATGGCAGATGCGATATCTCGGCGCGGCCCTGACGACCACGGCGTTTGGATCGACGCGGAAGCCGAGGTCGCGCTCGCGCACCGGCGGCTCTCCATCATCGACCTGACGCCGGCCGGCCATCAGCCCATGCTTTGCGAATCGGGCCGTTGGGCCATCAGCTTCAATGGCGAGATCTACAATCACAAAGATCTGCGCAGCGAGTTGGAGCGCTCTGGCGCGGCGCCGCGATGGCGCGGGCACTGCGACACCGAGGTTCTCCTCGCGGCCATTTCCGCCTGGGGTCTTCGCCGCGCGCTCGAACGGTCGGTCGGCATGTTCGCGTTCGCCCTTTGGGACAGAGCCGAGCGGACACTCATATTGGCGAGGGACCGTCTTGGAGAAAAGCCGCTCTACTACGGAACGGCTGGCCGGACGTTCCTGTTCGGCTCGGAGCTGTCCGCGCTCAAGGCCCATCCCGACTGGTCGGGAGACATCGACCGCGACGCACTCTGCCTGCTGTTGCGGCTCAATTACATTCCCGCCCCGCACGCCATCTACAAGGGCATTCGCAAGCTGCCGCCTGGAAGTTATCTCGTTGTGAAGGCCGGCGAAACGTGCGGACGCATCGAGACCTACTGGGATGCCCGCGAGGTTGCGGCCCAGGGCATACGCAATCCCTTCAGCGGCGGCCCCGACGAAGCGGCCGAGCGCACCGACGCGCTTATTCGTCAGTCGCTCCAGGGTCAAATGATGGCCGACGTCCCGCTCGGGGCCTTCCTGTCGGGCGGCATCGATTCCTCCACCGTCGTCGCCTTGATGCAGACGTTGAGCGGGAACGCCGTGCGCACCTTCTCAATCGGCTTCGACGAGCAAGGCTACGACGAGGCACCCTACGCCAAAGCCGTCGCGCGTCACCTGGGAACCGACCACACCGAGCTCTACCTCACAATGTACGAGGCGATGGCAGTTGTGCCGCAGCTGCCGTCACTTTACAGCGAGCCGTTCGCCGACGTCTCGCAAATCCCCACGTTCCTCGTCTCCAAGCTCGCCCGCCGGCACGTGACCGTGGCGCTTTCGGGAGACGGCGGCGATGAGCTGTTCTCCGGCTACACGCGCTATCGCATGGCAGACCGGGTCTGGCAGGTCCTGTCCAAGATTCCACCCGGGCTGCGCCGGGCCGCCGCACGCCTGGCGCTGAGCCTCCCGCCGGCGCAATGGGACCGGCTGCTTGGCGGGCCCATGCGATTGCTTCCGGCGCGGACGCGGCCGCACCTTGTCGGCGACAAGCTTCACAAGGCAGCCAACGTGGTCGGCCTGGACAATGCCGACGAGATTTATCGGACCCTTGCCTCGCTTTGGCCGCGACCCGATGCCGTGGTCCTCGGCGCGAGCGAGCCGGCAACACCGCTCACGGCACCGGGCTCGACCGAACAAATCCCCGATCCCGTGCGGCGCATGATGTACCTCGATCTCGTCGGCTACCTTCCCGACGATATTCTGGCGAAGGTGGACCGCGCCTCCATGGCGGTGGGGCTTGAGGCTCGTGTGCCGCTGCTCGATCACCGTCTCGTCGAGTTCACCTGGCGCCTGCCGCTCAGCGTGCTGCGGCGTAACGGGCAATCAAAATGGCCGCTGCGCCGCGTCCTCGACCGCCACGTGCCGCGCCCGCTGACGACCCGTCCCAAGATGGGCTTTGGCGTGCCCATCGACAGCTGGCTCAGAGGAGGGCTGCGCGATTGGGCCGAGAGCCTGCTCGACGAGCGTCGCCTCGCCCAGGAAGGTCTGTTCGACCCCGAGCCCATCCGCGCCACGTGGCAAGCCCATCTCGGCGGACACCGCAACCAGCAATATCAGCTCTGGAGCGTCCTCATGTTTCAGGCCTGGCACGAGGCGGAGCGCACCGCCGAAGCGCCGCGCGCGATACCGGCCGCATCCGTGAGGGCCTGAGGTGGGACGCCAGCCAAAGCTCCTCTACCTCGTCTCAGAGGACTGGTATTTCGTTTCGCATCGCCTCCCGCTCGCGGTGGCGGCCAAGGCTGCCGGATTCGACGTCTGCGTCGCCACGCGGGTCGAGCGCCACGGCGAGACGATTAGCAAAGCCGGCATCCGGCTGATCCCGATCACCTTTGCGCGCTCTGGCCTGCACCCGTTGCGCGAACTGCGATCGATGTCGAGCCTCGTCGCGCTCTACCGGCACGAGGCGCCCGACCTGGTGCACAACGTCGCCTTGAAGCCCGTGATCTACGGCACGCTTGCTGCGCGCAGGGCCCGCGTCAAGGGCATCGTCAACGCGATGATGGGCTTGGGATGGGTGTTCAGCTCTGACAGCCCGAAAGCAAAAGCGCTGCGCCCGCTGGTACGACTGGCGCTCAAAAGCGCGCTATCCAGTGCAAACACTCGCACCATTGTGCAGAACGCCGATGACGTGGCGCTCCTCACCAGCGAAGGGCTGACAAGGCCCGAAAGCATCCGCCTGATCCGCGGCTCGGGCGTCGACCCCAGCAAGTACTCGACAACGGCTCCGCCGGCCGGGGCTCCCTTGGTCGTGTTTCCCGCGCGGCTGCTGGTCGACAAGGGCGTCGTCGAGTTTCTTCAGGCCGCGGCGATCCTCAAGAAAGAGGGTATCCGCGCCAGGTTTGCCCTGGTCGGCGGGGCCGATGAGGCCAACCCCGCGTCACTTGGCCCAGACAGAGTCAAAGCGTTGGTGTGCGCCGCTCAAGCCGAGCCTTTGGGATGGCGGGAGGACATGGCGCGCGTGTTTGCGGAGGCCGCCATTGTATGCCTGCCCTCCTATCGAGAGGGCCTGCCGAAGGCTCTGCTGGAGGCGGCGGCGAGCGCGCGCGCCATCGTCGCTACCGACGTTCCCGGCTGCCGCGAGATCGTGCGCCCGGGCAAGAACGGCTGGCTGGTGCCGCCGCGCGATGCGCGCGCCCTTGCCGCGACCTTGCGCGAGGCGATTGCCCAACCGGAGCTGTGCGCGCGCTATGGCGCCGAAGGCCGGCGCATGGTGGAACGGGAGTTCACGCTCGATGCCGTCATAAGAGACACGCTCGCGGTCTACAAAGAGCTCGTTGCGGTCCACCCATAAGCCACGCCCGGACCGGTGAAGCGCAGCGGCCGGCAGCCGACAAGCTAAGGATGCGGAAGCGACGCCTGAACCATGCGGGCAAGACCGGCCCTGGTGTCGGGATCGGGACGCCAGCCCGCGGCCATCAACTTGGCGGGATCAACCACCAGCGAACCACCGAGGCGCTCCCAAATGTCGACCCGTCCGACCAGACTCAGGCCGGCTTGGAACAATTTCGCAGGCACGGGGAACAGCCCAGGGGCGCGCCCGGCCCCCAAGCGCAAGGCCGCCACGATCTCGGCGAACGTCAGCGGCTGGGGATCGGCGACCAGATAGATCTCGCGCGCGGTCGCCTCCGCACCGAGCACAAAGCATATGGCGCCGATGAGGTTGTCCACGCCGAGAAGCGACCGGCGGTTAGAGAAGGAGGCAAACGGCAGCGGCCACGGCGAGTCCGCCAGACGCATGAGGCTCGCGAGATTGCCCTTGGCGCCGGGGCCATAGACCGCAACGGGTCGCAGGATGGTCCAGGACAAGGCGCTGGCGCGCAGGGCGGCTTCCGCCCCGAACTTGGCTCTGCCGTAGGGCCCCTTCGGGCGAGGCGCGTCACCTTCGGTAAGGATGGTACTTGCGGCTGGACCGCTTTGCGCCCGCACGGAGGACAGAAAAATGAAGCGCCGAATGCCCGCACCCACACACGCCTCGGCGAGGTCAGCGGTCGCCAGGTGAATGACGCGATCATGGATGGACGCGTCGAGCTTCGATCTAGCATGGGCGATGCTGGCCGCATGCACAACGGAGTCAATGCCTGTAAGAATCGGCGACCAGTCGACCGGCTGGCCGAAATCGGGAACCGCGACGAGCTCGACATCCGCCGGAAACGCCACCGCTGCCGGATGCCGGGTTGCGGCGCGCACCTGCTTTCCCGCACGCGTCAGCGCCGCGACGAGGGCCGTCCCCACGAAGCCCGAGGCGCCGGTGACGAGAACGCGGCCGCTCACGACCGTCCTCGCGCAAAACGCATCATCAGCCAGGCGACAAGTGCGGCGCCGAGCAGAGCTGCCGCGATACCTGCGGCCAACGTGTCGATCAGCACGCTCATCGCCGCCAGCGCAACGAGGCCGAGGTTGACCGCGAAAACCCAGCCGACGATTTCGGTGGTGCTCCAGCCATTGTCGGTGGCGCGTTGGTAGAAATGGGTGCGGTGGGCCTCCCAAAACCGCTCGCCGGCAAGAATGCGGCGCAACAGGGTGAAGGTTGCGTCCGCGCCGAAGTAGAGCGGGAGCAGAGCCGCCGCTACCACATGTCCCGAGCCGGCGACGAGAAGCAGCAGCCAACCGATGAGAAGCGCCGTCGGCAGGCTGCCCATGTCGCCCAGAAAGAGCCGCGCCACCGGACGGTTGAACGGAGCGAAGCCGAGCATGGCGCCGTTGAGTGCCAGGGCGACGACGAGCCCTTCCGGGGGAAGCGCGCCAAGCCAACCAACCACCGCGACCCCCGCGGTAATGGGCACCACCTCGGCGACCATCATCCAGTCGATACCGTCCATGAAGTTGACGAGATTGATAAACCACAGGCCGCCCACGAAGACGGCCCCGCGTTCAAGCCACCAGGGCAGGGCCGGCACAATTCGCATCTCGGCAGGCCATGCGGCGATCACCATCAGGACGGCAACGGCCTGGGCAATGAGCCTTAGCGGGGCGCCGAGATGGCGGATGTCGTCGAGGCCGCCGACAAGCGCCAGCAGCAATGCAGCGCCCAACAGAAGACACATCCTGCTGCCCGCCACCTCTCCCACCTGTGAGGATGCAAAGGTCGCCAGCGCCGTCACGCTCAGCGTGGCTGCAACAACTGCCAGGCCGCCCCACTGGGGCGTAAGCGAGCGATGGGAGGAACGCGCCGTCGGGACGGCCACAGCAAACCGCTTAAAGACGGGTGTGAGCAGCATGATGAGGAGAGCCGACGTAATGAGTGCGGCAATCCAAATCAGCGGGCCCAAAAGCCCGACGGTGCGCCAGGCATCTGCACTTTCGGCCATGGGGAGCGCCATTCAAGTCATCGAATTCAGGGTTTGCGGAAGGCGGAACGAGCGACCCAGTGCAGACCGCGAGCCATGCCATGATATTGCGACCGGGGCGCAAAATGCACGCTTCGATTTGCCGGGACCGAGCGAGCTTGGAGCCGTCCTGGCCGTCTTGGCCGCCATGGCCAAGGTTCATGTGCCCTCTTGCCATAGAGAGGCGTAAACCACCTCAAACGATCCCGCAGTTTTCACGCGCCCGGCGTCCTATAAGCCCGTTGACCGGGTTCAAGTCCAATTGTACCCCTTCAACCGGGCAGAAGAAGGAGTTCCTCGCTCGGGTCCATCGGACCAGAAGCGGGAAACGGCGATCAAACTCGTGAGCTCGTTGACCATCGGCATCGTCGGATTGGGCTATGTCGGGTTGCCGCTCGCCGTCGAGTTCGGGAAAAAATTCCGCACCCTGGGCTACGACCCATCGGAAAAAAAAGTTGCCGCCTACGGCCAGCACCTCGATCCGACAGGCGAGATCAGCCGCGAAGACTTCAAGTCCGCCGCGCACTTGTCCTGCTCGACCGACGCAGCGGTCCTGGGCGAGGCCGATTTCATCATCGTTGCCGTCCCCACGCCGGTGGATGCCGCGCACAATCCCGATCTGACGGCGCTCGTAAGCAGCACTGAATTGGTCGGCAAACACATGAAGCCGGGGGCGGTCGTCGTCTACGAGTCGACCGTATTTCCCGGCGCGACCGAGGAGGTCTGCGTCCCGATCCTCGAGCGCGCTTCGGGGCTCACGTGGAAGCAGGATTTCTGCGTCGGCTACTCCCCGGAGCGCATCAACCCCGGCGACAAGGAGCGCACGCTGCCCCGCATCACCAAAGTGGTCGCAGGCGACACGCCCGAAACACTGAAAAAGGTCGCAGAGCTCTACGGCGCCATCATAACGGCGGGCGTCTACCCGGCGAGCAGCATCAAGGTCGCGGAAGCCGCAAAGGTGATCGAGAACACCCAGCGCGACCTCAACATCGCGCTGATGAACGAGCTTTCCATCATCTTCAAGAAAATCGGGATCGACACGCTCGATGTGCTGAAGACCGCCGGCACCAAATGGAATTTTCTTCCCTTCCGGCCCGGCCTTGTCGGCGGCCACTGCATCGGCGTCGATCCCTACTACCTGACGCACAAGGCCGAGATGTTGGGCTATCACCCGCAGGTGATCCTTGCCGGGCGCCGCATCAACGACGGCATGGGGCAATTCGTCGGCGAGCAAACGATCAAGCAAATGATTGCCCACGATCTGCCCGTCAAAGGCGCCGACGTCATCATTCTGGGCGTGACCTTCAAGGAAAACTGCGGGGACGTGCGCAACAGCAAGGTGATCGATGTCGTGCGCGAGCTGCAGAGCTACGGCTGCAAGGTCCACATTCACGACCCGCTGGCGGACTCAGACGAATGCCGGCACGAATACGGGTTCGGCTTGACGGAATGGGAGGCATTGCCGCAGGCGAGCGCGATCGTCGCCGCTGTGGCGCACAAGCGCTATGCCGAGATGGGGTTGGACAGCATCGTCAAAAAGCTGGTGCCCGGCGGGGTCTTCGTCGACGTCAAGAGCAGCTACGATCCCGAGGCCGTGCGCGCGACGGGCGCGCAACTGTGGCGTCTTTGAAAGCAACAGCTGTGCGTGCGACGAAGTGTCGATTTTTGTCCAATTCTGGCCTTGCGCGGCGCGGTCCACAATCGATTGTCTTCGGATAATCAATTGTGATTGCTCGTCTTTGTTCTAATTTTTGCCGCACCACTTCTTGATACTTTCACGCCAAGGCCCCATATTGAGCGCAGACATTTCATGGATCTCGCCCGCTTTGCGTGCGATTGAGCCAGCAGCCTGCGGACAGGTGTCAGTGTCTTTGCTGCGAACGCTTGGAGTGGTGGCATCATCCGCCGCTTGCTGTTAGCTACCGCCTACCACGACGGTTCGAAATGTCGAATGATTGGCCCATAACCCGAACGAGCAACGAAGTGAGCAGCTTGAAGGAAAATGTCGACGCTTTTGCGGACTGCCGCGGCACGTCCGAAGAGCGGAGCATGGATTCTCGCGAGGAGCCTCAGAACGAGGAGAGCGGGCGCGAGAGCGAGGAAAAGATCCGGAACTGCCTGGTTTGCAAGTCGCCGTTTCCGAGCGCGTGGGCGGGAGAGCGCATCTGCCGCCGCTGCAAGTCCACGTCCACCTGGCGCAGCGGTGCTTTGGGATAACCGGCAGTGGATGCCGCGATCATAAGGGTCGCTAGAAAACCTATGACAAATCTCGGGCGTTTCATCCCGGAAGCCGGCGTTCGCGCTCTGCGCGGGTGCGGCGCCATTGGCCCTACGACAATCAGCAACGAATGAAATTAACCCAATAAGGGGGACACATGCGAAACGGTACCAAAAGTCCAAAGGGCGCGCGATGGAATGCCCAAGGCAGCCGCCAGTCCGCGGCCAGCGCCCGGGCGTCACAAACTCCGAGCCGGCACAAAACCGATACGCTTGCCGGCGCCAAGCGGAGCTATGAACGTTATATTGCGCTCGCGCGCGATGCCGCTTCGGCAGGCGACACCATCGAGAGCGAAAACTATTACCAGCACGCAGAGCATTATCTGAGAGCGATGCGGGAGCGCGCGGACGGGGCCGACACCCAAGATGAAAGAGCTGGCGCTCGCCAAATACCGACTGCTTGAGCCGGGCCCGGGGGACGATGCTCGACTTCGACCCTCCGCTCGTCGCCGCGTCGTCTCAAGCGCCAACCGTATCTCGATGCCAGCCCTAGGTTAAGCATGACCTGGGAGCGGCTCGCTTGGGCTCCGATAACCAACACAAGCGCTGAGATCTGGTCCCCTGGCCTGACGAGACAAGTGGGGGCTCGCCGAGCGTTGCGAACCGCGCTAGAGATCTAGCCACGTCGCCGCAAGAGAGGTCGTGTCAATGCTCGTCGAGCCGCTTGCAATCCCCGATGTCAAGCGCCTCGTGCCCCAGATCTTTCGCGACCAGCGCGGACTTTTCTCCGAGACATACAGTCGCCGCGCGCTCGAAGCGTCGGGGATCGACGCGACATTCGTGCAGGACAACCACTCCATCTCGCACGCAAAGGGCATCGTGCGCGGGCTGCACTTTCAGAGGCATCCTCACGCGCAGAGCAAGCTCATTCGGGTCATCCGCGGCGCGATTTTTGACGTTGCGGTCGATATCCGCCACGGCTCACCGACCTACGGCCAGCACGTTTCTGCGGTCCTTTCGGCGGAGAATTGGGCGCAGCTCTGGATCCCCGTGGGCTTTGCTCACGGATTTTGCACGCTCGAGCCCGAGACCGAAGTGCTCTACAAAACGACCGAGTATTACTCTCCTGAATGCGATTGCGGCCTGCTCTGGAACGACCCTGCCCTGAGGATCGATTGGCCCATCGGCGCGACAGAAGCAATCCTGTCAGATCGGGACCGCCAGCATCCCAAACTCGCAGAATTGGGGCCGGTGTTCGTGCTTGCCGAGCCCTAAGGGGCTTGCGGCTCAGACGGACGCGGCCTAGCAGGCCGCCACGGACCGTGATCGCCGCATTGCGGGGCGCTAGGCCAATTCTTGCAGCACGCTCGTTAAATAGAGCCCGTAATCATTATTCGCATAGCGCTCGGCGATCAGCCGCTCCAGCTCCTCAGACGTTATAAAGCCTTGACGCAGAGCGATCTCCTCGGGCACGGCGATCTTGAGGCCCTGGCGCTTCTCGATTGCGGCGACATAGCTTGCGGCATCGAGCAGACTATCCGGCGTCCCGGTATCGAACCACGCGAAGCCGCGACCCACCCTCTCAACGTTGAGCATTCCGCGCTGCAGATAGACCGTATTGACGCTGGTGATCTCGAGCTCGCCGCGCGCCGACGGCTCGATGTCCTTGGTGATGGAGATCACGTCGTTGTCGTAGGCATAAAGGCCGATCACCGCCCAGTTCGATTTCGGCGCGGATGGCTTTTCCTCGATTGCGAACACGCGCCCGTCATCGTCGAACTCGATCACGCCATAGCGTTTGGGATCGGAAACCTGGTAGGCGAATACCGTCGCCCCGGCGCGTTCCGTGAACGCCGCGCGCGCCTGCTCTGAGATGCCGTGTCCATAGAGGATATTGTCGCCCAGGACCAATGCGCAGTGATCGTGCCCGATAAACCGCTCCCCGATTATGAAAGCCTGGGCCAAGCCGTCGGGGCGCTGCTGCTCGGCGTAGCTGAACGACACACCCCATTGGCTGCCGTCACCGAGCAGCCTGTTGAATCGCCCAAGGTCGTGCGGCGTGGAGATTACGAGGATGTCGCGGATGCCGCCGAGCATCAGCACCGACAGCGGATAGTAAATGAGCGGCTTGTCGTAGATCGGAAGCATCTGCTTTGAGACGGCGAGCGTGGTCGGATAGAGCCGCGTGCCGTTGCCGCCCGCAAGGATAATGCCCTTCATGCAACTTTTTCCTCGGATGCCGACGGCCGGCTCTTCGCGCAGCATTGGGCCAGACTGTGCTGCCAAGTGGGCAAACAGATGCCGAATGTCGCTCCGATCTTGCTGGTGTCGAGCACCGAATAGGCCGGGCGGGGGGCTGCGGCGGCGTAGTCGGCCGTCGCGATCGCCTTGAGACGAGGGGTTGCCTGCCCTGCCGCGGCAGCCAGGCGAAAGATCTCGGTGGCGAAACCGAGCCAGGTTGTCTGCCCGCGGCTCGTCAGATGGTACGTTCCCCAAAGTCCCTCATCGTTGCTCGCCAAGACCCTTTGCAGGATCGTGAGGATTGCCGCGGCGAGGTCGTGCGTCCAAGTCGGCGTGCCGTGCTGATCGCCAACAACGGACAACTCATCCCGTTTGCCAGCGAGCCGGACCATGGTGGTGAGAAAAGTCTGCCCGTCCATGCTGTAGAGCCAGGATGTCCTGAGGATCAAATGGCGAGGACACAGGCTGCGGACCGCCGCCTCGCCGGCGGCCTTCGAGGCCCCATAGACGCTAAGGGGTGCAATTGGGTCGGTCTCACGATAAGGCGTTCGCTGCCTGCCATCGAACACATAGTCGGTCGAGATTTGCAGGAGTGGCAGCTCGTGGCTGTGGCACAGCCGCGCCAGATATCCTGGCGCTTGGGCATTGACGGCAAAGGCCGCAGTCGGATCCGACTCCGCTTTATCAACGGCGGTATAGGCCGCGGCATTGATCACGGCAACGGGAGAAAGCTCGCGGATCGGGCGCTGCAGGGTCTGCGGGTCGGCCATGTCGGCCTCGGGCCGTCCACGACAGACAATGGGGTGATCATCGAGGCTCTTGTGACGCGCCAATGCCCGCGCCAATTGGCCCTCGGCACCGATGACGAGAATTGGGTTCCCTACCATCGCGCTTTTTTGACTCGATTAGGAGGCCGTCAGAGCACAGCCTGGCTGACCAACTGGCCCCGGGTGAGGCCAAGTCGCTCACCGTCATAACGCTTTTCGCGCAGAGTTCGCCACCACAATTCATTTTCCAAGTACCAATCGATGGTTTTCTTAATGCCGGACTCGAAACTCTCCTCGGCGGCCCAGCCGATCTCTTGCTCGAGCTTGTCCGGGTTGACGGCATAGCGGAAGTCGTGCCCGGGACGATCGGTGACGAAGCGGATGGAGTCGCGGTGCGGGGCTCCGTCCGCACGTGGCTGCCGCTCGTCGAGATAATCGCAGATGGCGTGTACGACCGCGAGATTGCTGCGCTCGCTCCTCGCGCCGACGTTGTAGCTTTCGCCGGACCGACCTCGTTGCACAATGGCGAGCAGAGCGCGGGCGTGATCATCAACGTAGAGCCAGTCCCTGACGTTGCGGCCATCGCCATAGACGGGCAGGACGCGCCCCAGCAGGATATTGGTGATGATCAGCGGAATAAGCTTTTCGGGGAACTGATAAGACCCGTAGTTGTTGGAGCAGTTGGACAACAGAACGGGAAGCCCGTAGGTGCGATGCCATGCGATGGCAAGGTGGTCGGAAGCCGCCTTGCTGGCCGAATAGGGCGAACTTGGATCGTAAGGCGACGTCTCGGCGAACGCCCCCTCGGGCCCGAGGTTGCCGTAGACCTCGTCCGTCGAAACGTGCAGGAACCGGAACCGCTCCTTGCGCTTGCCCTGCAAGCGCTCCCAGTAGACACGCGCCGCCTCGAGCAATTCGTAGGTGCCGATAATGTTCGTCGTGATGAAGGCAGCCGGCCCCGTGATGGAACGATCAACGTGGGTCTCGGCGGCGAGATGTATGATCGCGTCGGGCTGCTCGCGTGCGAATACGCTCTCAAGCGCTTCGCGATCGCAGATGTCCATTCTATGGAACGAGTAGCGCGGGCTTTCCGCAATGGGATTGAGCGAAGCGAGATTGGCCGCGTAGGTCAGCTTGTCAATGTTGACGACCGCGCAGCCAAACGACGAGATCAGTTGGCGGCACACCGCCGAACCAATGAAGCCTGCTCCCCCCGTTACAATAAGCTTCATGCCCGCCACGCATCACAAGAGACCGGGCCAACCAGCGAGAAATGCTCAAAACTCGCACAGCCCATCCCACTTCTGCGGAACTTCCAAAGCCAAGTCCAGATGGGCGCGGGCGTTTCACGGCCCCTGTGTTTTTTGGGTCACTTTGACGGACCGAACCGCGGAAAAAATCGGCGCTGCTGCTCGCCCTCTTGCCAACGTTAGGCTCGGGCGGACGGGCGCGTTGCACGCAACCCGGCCGTAGCGTCGCGAACGGTCCTGAACTAAAACGGCAGCCGACCCTCGCGGCGCTCCGCCAGGGCCAGTCAACGCTTCCATTGGGGGACCTTTGTTCTCAAGCACGCCACAGACATTCCCCTTACGCTCGCGTGCTTGGGGAATTGGACTCGGTACAATCATCATGATCGCCGTTCCGGTCATGATCGTCAGCGCCAAAACGGTCCAGGCGATCCTTCCGATCCTGCTCCTCGCCGCGATCGCGGGGGCGATTGCGCGCAGGCGCCAAGCGCTCCTAAGGCCGCGGACCAATCTGGTAGCGCTCAGCCTTTTCGGCTTCCTCTTGTATGCAGGCCTCAGCGCGCTGTGGGCGCCCGACCCGCAAGCCGCGATCTTGATTGTCCTGATGGCGGCACTCGTAGCAGCCGGCTCGCTGGTGCTGGCTGAGCTTCTGAGCACGGAGCGCTTCGAAGACGCGCTGCATATGGGCGAGGGGCTCTGGATCGGCCTCTTGGTGGGGCTGCTTTACACGGTCGTCGAGATCGCCAGCGGTCAGGCGATAAAAATGTGGGTCTACAATGGGCTGGCGCTCGGGCCCGACATGCTGGAGCCGGCGCGCTACTTCACCTGGGAGAACGGCCGTATCGTCGCCATTCACCCCGACGACCTCACGCGCAACGTCGTCCCCATCCCGTTGCTCATCTGGCCGGCGCTGATGGCCGCCACGCTCCTTCGGGAGCGCACCTGGCGGCGTCTCGTTTGTGCAGCCCTCGTCCTCCTGGGAACGGCAGCGATACTTCTCGGCACCAGCGAGACGGCCAAACTCGCGTGGCTCCTCGGGTTTCTTACGTTCGCTGTCGCCCGCTACTCCGAACGCATTGCGCAGTACGCGGTGTCTCTCGTCTGGATCGTTGCTTGTCTCGGGGCCGTCCCGTTGGTGCGCCTGGTGCACGCGCTCGACCTGCAAAACGCGGATTGGCTGCAACTGTCGGCTCAGCTTCGCATCACGCTGTGGAACGAGATCGCGCGGCTCGTATCCAATGCGCCGGTTTTCGGCGTCGGCGCCGACATGACCTACTATATCCGGCCGCACATGCAGGAGGCTCCGGCCGCCGCTCCGGGATGGATCGGGTTTCCCATCACCCATCCCCATAATGTCTATCTGCAGACGTGGTACGAGCTGGGCTTCGTGGGCGCGGCGCTGCTTATGGCCTTCGGCTTGCTGGTGCTGCGCCAGATAGGCCAACTTGGGCCCTGCGGGCGCCCCTATGCCCTGGCTTTGTTTGCCGCCGCGGCCGTCCAAATCGCGTTCAGTTACAATCTGTGGCAGATCTGGTTCATGTGCCTGTTTAGTTTCGCGGCAGCCATGTACTGCCTGGGGGAAAATCTCAGCGAGCACCATGGCGCTCCGCCCCATTAGTCCACCCGCCCTACACCTTGCATGGTTAATGGTGCTGTCGCCGGAGTGACACGGCGTTGTGGATATCTTCTCATTGCCTTTCAAAGCCCTGCCGCGGTTCCCCATCGAAAAGATAGACTTAAGGGGACGATAAGCGCATAAATTGACGACCGAGTAGGAGACCGTTCTGGGGGGATTGGGCTCGGTACGGGGGAGTTGTGATGAGTAGCGTTCGGCGGCGCTCGATTGCCAAAATGGCCGATAGCGTGGCTGCTCGCCCGTCGCCCGAGGCGGAGGCCCCCTGCATCACAATTTTGTTGTGTACGTATAACGGACAATCGTTCCTCTCCGGCCAGTTGGCCTCCCTCGAGCGGCAAAGCTACCCGAACTGGCGGCTGATCGTTTCCGACGATCATTCCACGGATGCCACCCTGGCGATCGTCCACCGCTTTGCGCAGCGCGTCCCGCAAGCGGTCGAGGTCAGAGAAGGGCCGCGGCAGGGGCCGTGCGTCAACTTTCTTGGCCTTGCCGCCGATCCGAGCATCGAAGGGGATTACTTCGCTTTTTGCGACCAGGACGACGTATGGCATCGCGACAAGTTGAGCCGCGCGCTCAATTGGCTGCGGACCGTGCCGCAAGATGTGCCCGCAGCATACGGCGCCCGCACCCGTCTCATCTCCGCCGACGGTAAACCATTGGGCTACTCACGACGGTTTTCCAAGCCGCCCAGTTTCGCCAATGCGCTTGTGCAGAGCATTGCCGGGGCGAATACGATGCTGTTTAACCGGCCAACGAAGCGATTGTTCGAGCAGTCCGGTCCGCTCCACGTGGTCTCGCATGATTGGTGGGCTTATCAGCTGGTCTCCGGAAGCGGCGGTGTCTTCCGCTATGATCCTGAGCCGCAGCTCGACTACCGCCAACACGCCGACAATCGTATCGGATGCAACAGGGGGCTGCGCGCGCAAAGTAAGCGGCTGTGCATGCTGCTCGCCGGCGGATTTGCGGCTTGGAATGAAATCAATCTCGCGGCACTGCAGCAGTTCCGGCACCTCCTGACCGATGATGCGCGCATTCTGCTCGACAGCTATGAACTCATGCGCAGTGGGAGCCTTGGTGCGCGTCTCAAAGCATTCGCGACCTCGCCGCTGCGCCGTCAGAACCTGCTGGGAAACTGCGCTTTGCTGACGGCCGTGCTTTTGAGGAAGATCTAGGCCCCGGGGGTCGTCGCATTTGACCGCCGGCCGCGGATCGCTGGCTCTGTGCAGCGGATCGCTGGCTCTGTTAAGCCTGCGGATTGAGCTATTTTCCTCACAAATCGGCCACGCAGAACGGCAGACATGACGGATGCGGCTGCGATCTCTAGAATGGAGTGGAGCGTTCTTGAGGCTGCCTTGTATCGGCGGGGGACCGGCAGAAAACGCGATCGGACTGCAGCGGGAGGGCCCAGACGACGGCACAGGGGTCTCACACCGCCCGAACGGGGTTGTTGTTAGCGTACGATGAACTCGCCGCCTTTCTTGACGAAAAAGGTTCAGGACCAACCCGGTCGCGTTGCTGCGAGCCGCACCTGCCTATTGGTGCTTGGCATGCACCGTTCCGGCACGAGTGCCATAACCCGACTGTTGAGCCTTGCGGGCGCCAAGCTTCCGGCCACGTTGCTGGGCGCGGGCAAGGGCAACGAGGCCGGACATTGGGAATCGAGCGTCTTCCTAAAATACAACGATCGGCTCCTGGAAGAGCTCGGCGGCACGTGGGACGATTGGCGCGCGCTCGACGTCGCGCGACTGGCGCCTGAACGTCGCCGCCAGATCAAGGGTGAGATTTGCGATCTTCTCGCGGCCGAGTTCGCCGATGCCCCGCTGTTCGTCGTCAAGGACCCCCGCATTTGCCGTTTTGCGCCCCTGTTCCTCGAAGCGCTCGATGATGCGGACATCGCCCCGCGCGTTGTCCATATCTTCCGCAACCCGCTCGAAGTCGCCGAGTCGCTCGAGCGCCGCGATGGACTGCTGCCGAGCGCTGCGGCCTTGCAGTGGCTGAGGCACGTCTTGGACGGCGAGGCAGAAACGCGCACGCGCCGATGCGCGATCATCAGTTACGACACGCTGCTCGGCGATTGGCGCGCCGCACTGCAGCGCATAACTGAGGCTCTGCATATCACCTGGCCCCATTCGAGCGATGATATCGCCGGACAGGTTGCGCAGTTTCTCAGCAGCGAACACCGCCATCACGCCCACACGATCGAGGATGTGCTCCTCGACCCTGCAATTCGCGCTTGGGTGGGCGAGGCCTACGCCGCGCTGCAAGCCCTTGAGCATGAGCCCCACTCAAAGGCCGCGCGGGCAACGCTGGACGCCATACGCGGCGAGTTCGATCGCGCGGCTCCGATCTTTCACCGGCTGCAGACTGAGTCCCATGACGTCTGGAACCAGCAATTGGCGCAGCTTCGTGCGGCTCTCGCGGAGAAGAACGCCGAGGTTGAGCGCCATGCTGTGATAATCGCGGAGAAAAACGCCCAGGGTGAGCGCCATGCTGCGGCAATTGCGGAGAAAAGCGCCGAGGTTGAGCGCCTCGCCGCGGCAATCGCGGAGAAAAACGCCGAGATCGAGCAACAGGCCGCGGCACTGGCCGAAAAGATTGCCGAGGTCGAGCAGCGCTCAGCGGCGTTGGCCGAGCGGGGCCAGGAGATGTCGCGCCTCGAGGTGGCGCTCAGGCAACGTGATGCGCATATCGCTCAATTGGGTGTGGCACTCGACGAAGGGACCGCTGCCGCCGCGGCCGCATCAGCCGAGCGCATCCAGGAGATCTTTTCGCTCGAGACCGCGCTCAAGGAGGCCCATGAACCAGTCGCGAAACTCAAATCCCTCATCGAGCAGCGTGACAGGCAATTGAAGCGCATGGAGAGCGAGAAGTGCGCTCTCATTCAGCAGGCCCAGCTCGGCCATCAAGACCTCATCGATCACTTCCGCAACTCGACTTCATGGAAGATCACGCGTCCGCTTCGCGCGCTCAAGAAACTCCTGCCCTATTCGGCCCTTCCTTCCAGACTGCCAAGACCATTCATCAGGGCAAAACAAGGCTCAGACAGTGCCGCCTCGATAATTGCGGAAAGCGAGCTGTTCGACCAGCTCTACTATCTATCGCTGGTGCACAATGGTCGGATAAGAGACCCGGTCCGCCACTATCTGGAAGAGGGCCATAAGAATGGATTGAACCCCAATCCACTGTTTGACTCCGATTATTATGCCACCGTGTATGCCGCCCAACTCGACGACAACGTCAATCCATTCGTCCACTTCATTCAATTCGGCTCCCGTGAGGGATACGACCCGTCCAGGCTATTTCAGACAGCCTACTATCGCGACTCGAACCCGGACGTAGGCAACAATGATGTCATGCCGTTGCTACACTACCTCAAGAAAGGGCGCGTCGAAGGGCGCATGCCCATAGATGTCGATCAATCCGCGCTCGACCCCCTCGCTCTCCAGTTACACCGGCTGGACCTCACAAGTCCGTCCAGCGATGAATTCAATGCCAAGCTCTACGCTGCGCTGTACCCGAGCCTCGCCGACGCCTACCGCGACGACGGTCTCCTACGCAGCCACTTTGAAGCCAACGGACGCGCTGAAGGAAGGATTGCCTCGTGGGCCGCTTTGCTCAAGGCATCGCGTATGCCGCCAGAGGCCGTGCCGATAAATTTCAACGAAACTGAGTACTACGAGTTGAACGCCGACCTCAGCAGTGCGCTTCCCCACACATTCTTTCATGCCATCCAGCACTACCTGAGTTTCGGCATCCGCGAACGGAGACGATATTCGTATTCACAATGCTACATTGAGCCGCCGTGGCGCCAGCCGGCGCGTCGCGCTCCCATTGAAGCCGCGCAGCCCTTCGTCGACACCCACAAAATCGCTTGCCTCGTCCACGTCTACTATCCCGAGATATGGCCAGAGCTTCATCGTTACATACGCAATCTGGATTGCGCGCGATGTGACGTGTTCGTAAATGTCACGGACAGCATGTGGTCGGAAGAACTACATGCACGGATTCACGAGGATGTTCCTGGCGTCAGCATCGTCGTATCCGAGAACAAGGGGCGCGATATTGGCGGTTACCTCAATTGCCTAACGGGCATACGCATCGATGACTACGCCGCGTTTTTTCTTGTTCACACCAAGAAATCAAAACACTTTGCCGAAAGGTACAGCGAGAACTGGAGGAACAGTCTTCTGGAGCCGCTGCTGGGAAGCGCCGAAACAATTCTCGACAACCTCGCACTTCTGAATACCGACCCCAAGGTCGGAATTATTGGTGCCGCGGCGTGGCGGCACAAGAGCGTCGACAAAAATTCCGCGCACTACAACTACCTTTTGCAACGATTCGACATCGATCCTGCACATGCCGATTGCGACTACGTGTCCGGAACGATGATGATCGTGAGAGCGAGCATATTGAAAAGGATGTACGAGGTTCTGAGCCAGGAGGAGTTCGAAAACGCCGACGGGAAAAGCGACAGCTGGCTCCGGGACGGGCAATTGGAACACGCTGCCGAGCGCCTGTTCGCCAATCTATGCAAATCCGCCGGCTGCCGGATACATTGGTGCTAGGCAGGACGATGAAGATCGTTGTCGTAAGTCATGATGCGGACTTCACGGGCGCGCCCCGCATTGCATTCGACATCGCTTGCGAACTGGCCAAGGAGCACGATCTGAGGCTTGTTTCCAAGCGGGAAGGCCCGCTCATCGGCCTTCCCAAGTATTCCAATATTGTGGACAGGTACACCGTTACGAGGACGAGCCACGTATACGGAAGCATCCCGTTTAACGAGCGCGTTCGTCGCGCCGTCGTAATGCTCGGCGATTTGAAACCCGATCTTCTCTATGCAAATTCCTGCGGATCCTCGGAATGGTGCGTGGCAGCGCATCTGCTGGGGATCCCAGCCGTTCTCCACACGCATGAAATGGCGCAGGGCCTCATGAGTCTGTCGGCCGCCGATGTTTTGAAGTTTGACATTCCCAGGTACATCGACCTGCTGATCTCTGCATCACAAGAAGCCACCGATGACTTCTTGGAGCTGACGTGCGGTAGTGTGCCCCGACATTTTCTTTTCGGGATAATGATCGACATTTCTTACATAAAAAGCATGGCGGAGGAGAGCGTTGTTCCGCCGAAGAATCTGTCGGGTCGGCAATTATCGAAAGACAAACCGATCGTTGCCATGTGCGGCTTCGCCACCGAGCGCAAAGGGTTTGATATCTTCTATGAAACCGCCAAAGGGATCCCGGAAGCTGACTTCCTCTGGATTGGCCCAGTCTCCGGGGACGCGACAGCAAGTCAGGTAATGCACGCATACAACGCAGAGCGCACGGACAACTTTTTCGTCACGGGCGAGACGCCCAATCCCTATGCCTACATCGGCATGTGCGACATCTTCGCGTTGACTTCCATTGAGGACCCCAACCCCCTCGTTGTTCCGGAGGCGCTGGCTCTGGGTAAGCGTGTCGTGAGCTTCCAGAACACGGGCGGAAGCTGGCGATGGACGCGGACGTTGGGCTATTCGCTCTCCGGCGCGATAAGCTCGGACCGGCTGACATCGTTTCTGCGCCGTATGATCAGAGCGCCGCGCACCGCCGGCTGGATGAAGGCGCAATCCTCCGAATTGGAAGACGCCGTGGACCTCAATTTGCGCCTGCCGGCGTTGCGCCAGCAGTTGAGCGATCTGGTCGGAGCGCCGGTCTAGGCCCCAAGAGTCTGTGGAAAAGGGCGTAAATTCATTTATAGCGCCTCACGCTGCCAAGTACGGACTCTGCTAGTCTGGCGGCGTTTTTCAATCTGTTCGCGTCGGGAATTTTACAGGCTGGCGCCTATCGGCACCGACACAGCGACAGGGTGACTCAATGCATGGGACCTCAATACCTACTGCCCAGTCGGGCCTGCCTATCTACTTCATCAACCTCGATCGCTCCCCGGATCGACTGGCTTTCATGGAGCGGCAGTTCTCTTGGTTCGGCATTCAAGCCAAACGCATCTGCGGTATCGACGGCAAACAGGATGCCATTCCCACCCACCTTGCGACTCAATTTCCGATTGAGTCGAAAATGACGGTGGGCGAGATCGGATGCTATGCGAGCCATCTCGTTGCCTTATCGAGGTTCATTTCGGAGGGGCACGACGTTGCTGTCATTCTTGAGGATGACGTGACGCTGCGAAATGATTTCATCGAGGTGGCGCGCCAGGCGCTCGCGGCGGCGCCCGCGGGCTGGGAGATTCTGCATCTATCCACGGCCTTCAAGCACCCGGTGCAGATCGCACGGAAGTTCGGCACGGGGTCGATTGTGCGCTACTCGCGACTTCCGGTCGGCACTGCGGCCTATGCGGTTAATCGCGCCGGTGCGGCCAAGCTATTGGCCGCAAGACCCCGGGTGCGCCCCTACGACATGGAATTCCGCTATGCTTGGCTGATCGGGCTTGACATCTGTGGCGTGTACCCGCCGCCGGCAACACAAGAATCGACATTTCCGACCACGGTGGAGGCCCGTCGCGACGAGTACACCAAAGGCCATTGGTCACCGGGCCTCTCGTCTCAGATCTACGGCACCTTCTATCGAGCGCGAGCGCTTGGGTGGCGGGGCACGCTTCGTTGCTGGAGCTCAAAAATCGGCGCCTCGTTGCGCAAGCGTGCAGGGCGGATCGGGACAAAGGTTCCGTCGGCTCGTAGCGCCGCCTAGCACCGCGCGCCGCCGGCCTCCCCAATGAGGTGATGTCTGGCGGAGGGGGTGGGATTCGAACCCACGAGACGGTTTCCCGCCCACACGCTTTCCAAGCGTGCGCCTTCAGCCACTCGGCCACCCCTCCTTGACGCGTAAGTGCGCGAAGGCCGCGCACTATAGCCGCGAGACGACCTCGCGCAACACGGGAGGCCGCGCAGCACCGGTCACTGGCGGCCTGCGCTCGCGACCAGCCACCCCTCTGCCCGGACAGCGCGCCGGCCCCCGCAAAATGGGGGCGCAAATACCCCGGGTTGCCGATGCATATGCGAGAGAGTTATTTAACAATGATTGTGCTATTTTGAAACACATGGGCATCCTTTGCGGATGCCGTGCGGTGGCTTGGCCCGCCCTATCTCAGGCCCTATGCGGCGGGGATGGCCATGCGGGATCGACGGCGCAGGTGCCGCTTGATTCGATTGAATTTCTCCGAGCTTGGGAGGTGTCACGTGAGCATATTCAGGGGGATGGCGGCGGTCTTGGCGGCGAGTGCCACGGCGGTCCTGTTGATCGGCGTGCCGGCCGTTGCGGGCAGTCCGTTCTCGGCGCTGGTCGGCACATGGAGTGGAAAGGGGACCGCTCGCCTGGAAGGCGGCAGGAGCGAGCGCTTGTCCTGCAAAGGCTATTACAGCGGGTCGGGCAACTCGGAGCTGCGCCTCAACATCCTGTGCGCCAACCCCTCCACCAAGGTCGAGCTGCGCTCCGTGCTCAAGTACAACAACGGCCGTGTCACCGGAACCTGGGAAGAGCGCAACTTCAACCAGACCGGCACGATCACCGGCAGCGCCTCCGATTCCAAGCTGCGCCTGTCGATCGGAGGTCCCGCGCTAAAGGGGTCGCTGTCGGTGTCGATCGGCGGGTCGAGCCAGTCGGTGTCGCTGTCCACGCAGGGGTCCACGCTCAAGGGCGTGAGTATCACCTTTGCGCGGACCGGCTAAAGGGGGCAGGCACCGGTACCCAACCGCCACAGCGGGGATCCTCACCATAGGGGGCGCCAGTGCGCCGCACGCAGAACATAGTATCGTGGCAATAAGAATTGGCACCGGATCCGGCTGTCGTGGGCCGGTGCAGCTTGCTCGGAGATTCGCATGAGCCGTCATCCCATTGTCGCAACCGTCATTGTTGCCCTGGCCGGGCTCGGACTCGCCGGCACTCAGAGCGCAGCCGGCACCCGCTATGGCCACGGGCCGATCCTCGGGACCATCACGGCGCACAGCCACTACGGCAACGGCTCGGTGACGGCGCCGTACCGCAAAACGCCGGTCGGCTATCAGGTGCGGCTGCCGCACGGCACATGGGTCTATTGCCGCACGAGCTGCAGTGAGACCTTGCGCGTCGAGACCGTCGATATCTGGTCCGCTGTCGTCGACAACGGCTCGATGATCGGCGCCGGCACGATGCAGGCCGAGTGCGGCGTCCTCGGCTGTCTCACCTGGTCTTGGGACCTGGGCTTCTAGCGCGGCTGGCGCACTTCAGGCGAAAAACGAGCCCGCGTCGTCGGCGATGAACGGATTGGTGCGCCGTTCGTGACCGATCGTGCTGGTCGGCCCATGCCCGCAGATGAACGCAAACTCGTCGCCGAGCGGCAACAGCTTGGTGCGGATTGCGTCGAGCAGCGCCTTGTGATCGCCGTAAGGCAAATCGGTGCGCCCGATCGAGCCCTGGAACAGCACGTCACCGACGAGCGCAAACCGCTGCGGGCGGTTGACCAGCACGACTGAGCCCGGCGAATGGCCGGGGCAGTGCAGCACCTTAAAGTCATGGCCCGCCACCGTCACCGTGTCGCCTTCGCAAAGCCAGCGATCCGGCGTCACGGAGCGCGCACTCAGCATGCCGTAAGCCTGGCCTTGCTCGGCAAGGGCATCGAGCAAGGGCCGCTCGGCCTCGTGCGGGCCTTCGATCGGGACGTTCAGCCGCTCTTTGAGCTCGGCCGCCCCGCCGGCGTGGTCGATGTGGCCGTGGGTGAGCAGGATCTTCTCCGGCTTCATCCCGACCTCGGCGATGGCGCGCTCGATGAGATCGAGATCGCCGCCGGGATCGACGACGGCGCCCGTCATGGTCTCGGGATCCCAGATCAGGGTGCAGTTCTGCTGGAAGGGTGTGATGGGGAGAATCGCGGCCTTGAGGCCTTTGGCGGCGGCCTCATCGGCTTTGGAGGTGTCTGACATCACAAACCCGCTTTCCGTTGTCCCGTCCGCCCCGCCCTCCTTAGCGGAGTTGGCGGCCCGGGACCAGACCGGCATAATTGCGCGTGTTGAGTCTTCGCACGGGGGGCGGCACATGATCGCGCGGTTGTCGAAGATCCTGCTGGTGGTGCTCATCGGGCTCATGATGCTGCTGGTCGGCGTCGACAACATCATCGACTATTCCACCAACTTCACATTCGTTCAGCACGTCATGGCGATGGACACCGTGCTGCCGGACACGACGCTCACCTGGCGGGCCGTCACCAACCCGGCGCTCCAGCACGCCGCTTACGCGGTCATCATCGGCTTCGAGTTGCTGAGCGCAGCCCTCTGCCTATTCGGAGCGTATCGGCTGTGGGCGGCGCGCGAAGCAAGTGCTTCCCGCTTCAATGCCGCAAAGGACGTCGCCATAGCGGGTCTCGTTTGCGGATTTGCGCTGATGCTGTTTGTGTTCCTGACGCTCGGGGGCGAGTGGTTCCAGATGTGGCAGTCGCAGACCTGGAACGCGCAAGCCTCCGCGTTCCGCTTCCTCGCCTGCAATGGGCTCGTCCTGCTTTTTCTCAGCCAAAAGGACGGGGAAATCGCCTAAGCGCTTCACTGCAGCCCCGTTAACGCAGAGGTGCACGCAGGCCCGAGAAGCCATGTTTTCGCCTTGGGGCTAGAGGACGGATGAAGCCATGCGTCTGTTGATCGCCGGCTGGCAGGGACAGGTCGCGCGGGGGCTGGTGGAAGCCGCCCCCGCCTGCCCTGACGTCACGGCCTGCGCGGTGGGCCGGGCCGCGCTCGACATCTGCTCGGCGCGCTCGATTGAGCGGGCGCTCGCCCAGATCGAGCCGTCAATCGTGATCAACTCCGCGGCCTATACCGCCGTCGACAAGGCGGAGACCGACGCCGACCGCGCCTTCGCCCTCAACCGGGACGGCGCGAGGCTGCTCGCTGACGCCGCGGCCCGGCGCGGCATCCCCATCATTCACATCTCGACCGACTACGTCTACGACGGGCGCAAGGTCAGTTCCTACGTCGAGGACGATGCGCCGGGCCCGGCAACCGTGTTCGGCCGCTCCAAGCTCGAGGGCGAGGCCGCCGTGCGCCACGCCAACCCCAAGCACGTGATCCTGCGCACCGCCTGGGTGTTCAGCCCGACCGGGCGCAACTTCGTCAAGACCATGCTGGCGCAGGCGGCCGAACACGAGCGCGTGCGCGTCGTCGACGACCAGCGCGGCAGCCCGACCTATGCCCCGCATCTCGTTGCCGCGATCCTTGAGCTCGCGCGGCAGCTTTCGGGCAAGAAGGCCGACGAGGGCCCGTGGGGCGTCTATCACGCGGCCGGCACCGGCACGACGACCTGGCGCGGGCTGGCCGAGGAGGTGTTCCGCCGCTCCGCCGCACTCGGCGGTCCGGCGGCCGAGGTCGAGCCGATTTTAAGCGCCGACTACCCGACGCCGGCGCAGCGGCCGGCCAACTCGCAGCTTAACTGCGCCAAGCTCGAGCGCACGTTTGGCTTGCGCCTGCCCGAATGGCAGGCGGGCGTGGCGGAATGCGTCGAGCGGCTGGTGCGGGGGTAGGCCTGGGGCTCTGAGTGCCGCCTACGGTTGCCGTGAGATGCGAAGCAAGAATGGCAGCTCTGAGTCGTTCCCCATCAACAAGGCTCCCATCGCCGTCGGCGTGGGGGCGCGCTGGCGCACAACCGTGCGTCCGTCCTCAGTGAGCAATGTTCACCTCAGGCGCAGCATTTTTTGCTGGGTATGTGCTCCGGCACAACTGGTCTCGCCGCGGCGCATGCGATAGGGGGACTGGCGGGTTGCCGGCGCAACGCCCTGCCCCGCCTCAAGCAGGAGGACACTTCCATGATGCGCGTGCGCTTTCTCGGACTATCGCTTGGTGTAGCACTCGCTTGCGCACTGGCCGTCTCGAGCGCCGAGGCGGGCTGCCGCCGGGCGGGCGGCGTCGCGACCATGATCACCAAGGACCTCGCCGTATTCATGGCCAAGGCGGCCTTGAAGAACTCCATCGCGGACCACGGTGAGCGGCCCAAGGGTCCGGTGCACCTCGCCTGCAAGGACGATACGATCACGACGACCTGCACGGCGCGCAGGCAGGCCTGCAGGTAGCCGAGCTCGTCGCCCAACACGTCACTTCGTGGCTGCGCTATTTCCGCGCAAGACCAGCATCGCGCCGCTAGCCCGAATTTCCGTTCGGGCTTCGGCGTCCTGCGTTAACCCGCGCCCTTTTGCCCAATCTCTCATCGCGGATGCGGTCGCGCACTCTTCGGCAGCTTTGCGGCTGGGTTGACGCAGAGACGGCAAATTAAGGTTAGGCGCCACTTAACGATCCGCAGGCGTGCTTTTTTAAGGCTTGCCGCCCTCAATGCGACAATGCCTACCAGTGCAATCATGAAGCACACGGCCACAACGGCCCGGCGAACGGTGCTGATAGCCCTCGCCGGGGCGGCCATCATGGTCACCGCGGTCGTCTTTGAGCGAACCAGCTTCGAGCGCGCCCAACGAACCGCAATGCTGAATTTGCTGGCCGCCAACAGAGCCGCCTCCGAAATTCTCCTGACCGATGAGCGGCTCACGATGTCGGCCAACATGGCGGCGGCGACGGGAGAGAAGCGTTGGCTCGCCCGTTACAACGCAAACATCCCCGTCTTGGAAAGCGCCATTCGGCGCGCAACGGAGCTGGCCTCGACGCCGGCCGCGCAAGAATTCGACGAGAAAACACGCACCGCCAGCAAACGTCTGCTCGCCTTGGGGAATTCGGCATTCAAAGAGCTGCACGAGGGTGACGCCAAGAGTGCGCGGTACTTGCTCGACAGCGGCCTTTACAAGCATCACAAGGAGATTTTGGCCGAGGGGACGGCGCGCTTCTTCGAGAGCTCGCTCGGGGCTATTCGTAGTCAGCTCCTTCGCCTGCAGCAAAGAACTGAAATCGCGCTACCGCTCATCATCGTCATTTGCGGCCTGGGCGCTTACGTCCTTTGGTACCGGCTCAACGTCAGTCTGTCGCGCTCGCAATCGGCGTTCGTGCGCGCCGAAGGCACCATCCGCAGCCTGGCCATGAGCGACGCCCTTACCGGCCTCGCCAACCGGCGCGCGCTCTTCGTGGAGCTGAAGGACGCGCTTGCGCAGGCAAAGCGCAACAATACCAAGCTCGCTGTGCTTATGATCGATCTTGACCGTTTCAAGCCGATCAACGACCAGCACGGGCATCTGGTCGGCGACCTCGTTCTGAAGCAGGTCGCCTATCGGTTGGCCGCGGCCCTGCCGAAGGCACAGGTGCAGGCGCGCTACGGTGGCGACGAGTTTCTCGCGGTGCTGAAATACGAGGGCGACGACAACACCGTTCAACGCCTGGGATGCCAGGTCATCGATACGCTTCTCCAGCCCATGTGCCTCGATGGGCTGCAGATGCAGATCGGAGCCAGCGTCGGCAGCGCGGTCTATCCGCGAGATGCCTCAACCGACGAAGAGCTTATCCGCAAGGCCGACTTGGCGCTGCGCCATGCAAAGAAGCATGCGCCCGGCGCGGCGGTGGCCTACGACGCCACGTTGGACTCCGATACCGGCACGCGGGCGCAACTTGAGACGGAGCTGCGCAAGGCGATAGCATCGGGAGCGCTCATCCCCTACTTCCAGCCGGTGGTTGAGCTTCGCAGCGGCAAGGTGCGAGGATTCGAGATCCTCTGCCGCTGGCTACATCCAGAGCGCGGCCTCTTGCAGCCGGACGAGTTCATCCCGCTGGCCGAATCGTCGGGGCTGATCCAAGAGCTGACGATGGCGCTGCTGCGCACCGCGTGCTTGAACGCGCGCGCTTTGCCCGACGACGTGACGCTCGCAGTGAACATTGCACCTCAGCAGATCCAGGATCCATCGTTGGCGCACAAGATTCTCGCGGTCTTGAGCGCGACGGGATTTGCGCCGCACCGCTTGGAGGTCGAGCTGACCGAGAACGCGCTGGTCACCGACCTGCCGGCCGCCCAGCACGTCATCTCCTCGCTCAAGAACCTCGGAATCAAGGTGGCGCTGGACGACTTCGGCACCGGATACTCGAGCCTGTACTATCTGTCCGAGCTGCCCATCGACATGATCAAGATCGACCGATCGTTCATCAGGTCGATGCGCGAGCGCAAGGAGAGCGCCAAGATCGTCACGGCGATTCTCGGTCTCGGCAAGAGCCTGAACCTGGCGACCATCGCGGAAGGCGTCGAGACCGAGCGCGACGCCAACGTCTTGAAGGGCAAGGGATGCTCCCTTGCGCAGGGCAACTATTTCGGCCGACCGATGCCCATCGACGACGCCGCAGCCTTCGTGCGCGGCCGCCAGCCCTCGTCCTCAAAGCGCCAGATGGTGGCATAAGTCATTCCCGCGGCCCCCGGCTCAGTCCCGCGATTGCCGCTCCGGCGATCGGTGGTAGAAGACGGTGTTTGCCGGCGGGACGGGCGCTATGCAAGACACCTCGAAAATCAGGCGTGCGACCATCGAAGACGTGCCCATGCTGGCCGAGCTCGTGAACTATGCCGGCGAGGGCCTGCCTTTCTATGTGTGGGGCCAGATGGCGGCGCCGGGTGAGGACGCCTGGAGCGTCGGCCTGCGTCGCGCCGCCCGCGAGGACGGCGCCTTCTCCTACCGCAACGCCATCATCATCGAGCACGAGGGGCATTGTGCGGGCTGCCTTATCGGCTATGAGATTTCGCACCAGCCGGGGCCGATTCCGGAGGACATGCCGGCGATGTTCGTTCCCCTGCAGGAGCTGGAGAACCTCGCGCCCGACACATGGTACATAAACGTGCTGGCGGTACGGCCGGTCCTTCGCCGCATGGGGCTCGGAACAAAGCTGCTGCACGTCGCGGATGAGACGGCGCGCGCGCTCGGAAAGGGCGGCTTGAGCGTCATCGTCTCCGAGGCCAACACGGGCGCACGCCGCCTCTATCATACCTGCGGCTATATCGAGCGTGCCGAGCGGCGGATGGTCAAGGAGACTTGGCGGAACGAGGGGGTGCGCTGGCTCTTGCTGACCAAGCCCCTGTAGAGCAGCGCATATAACGACGGGCAACGCATGCAACTGACACCCATGCGCTTCACGAGCATCGAGGGGACCGAGGTGACCGTCAAAGTCAACTCGCCCAAGGAAGCGAAGACGGCCATCAAGGAACTGCGCCACCGCAAGAAGGAGGTGGGCCTGCACCGGCGCGCTCTGCTGCGCCTGCAGAAAGCCGCCCTCAAAGAGCGCACGCGCATCGAGCGCGCCGCCGCCCAGCGCACCCGCCGGCAAGGCCTGCTCGGCTCTCTTGCCAGGGTGAGGAGCCTCTTTCGCTCAAGCAAGCCGCTCCATGATCTCGATGCCATCGAAGCGGAGCTGCACCTCGTCGACGAGACGCTGCACAACCTTGACGTCTGCATTTTGCAGATCGAGGGCAAGTTGTTGCTGCAGGGGTAGAGCAGATTTCCCGCTAAGGATCGACGAGGCGCGCGCGCAAACGCGGAGCGGCAAATTCGACAAACGCCTTGAGCTTTGCGGGCACGAGCCGGCCGCCGGGGCGCACCAGGCTCACGGGCATGTCGGCGGGCTCGTAATCGCTGAGAACGATCTTGAGCTTTTTGGCCCGCACCTGCGCCGCCACCTGGTAGCTGAGCACGGCCGTGAGCCCCGTCCCCGCCACCGCCGCGTCGACGGCGGCTTCGGCCGTCGTTACGACAAGCCGCGAGCGCACGGGGAACGGCGCAAGCTTCCGGCCCGCTCGAAATGTCCACCGCTGGGCTGAATAAAGCCCCGAGAAGGTGATGCAGTCGCGCGTCGCAAGCTCCTTGGGATGCCGCGGCACGCCGAATTCCGACAGGTAGGCCGGGCTCGCGCACACCACTTTGCGCACGCCACCCAGACGTGTGGCGACGAGTGAGGAGTGCGCCAGCGCGCCGATGCGCACCGCGGCATCGATCTGCTCCTCGATGAGGTCGATGTTGCGGTCGCCAAGCAGCAAACGGACGTCGACCTCAGGAAAGGCCCGCAGGAACTCAGACACCAGCGGGACGACGTGCAGGCGTCCGAACACGATCGGCGCCGTGATCGTCAGCTCGCCCTTGGGCCGGGCGAACTCGCCGCGCGCCACCCGCTCCGCCTCGCCGAACTCCTCGATGAGCCGCCGGCTCACCGCGAAGAACGCGCTGCCGGCGTCGGTCAGAGAGACCCGGCGGGTCGTGCGCACGAGCAGACGGGCGCCCAGATGCTGCTCGAGCTCGGCAACGCGCCTGCTGACGGTCGCGGTCGGCATCCCGAGCCGGCGCGCGGCGGCGGCGAAGCTCTTGGCCTCCGCCACCGCAACGAAAACCGTCATGGCCTTCATGCGATCCATCGATAATTCCAAAAATTGGAACAATGAATGCCGATTATACCTAATGGTGCGGCCAATGGGAACACGCCATGTTGGGTGCAGGCCAACCTTTGGGCCTCCCCGGAATGGAAAGGATACAAGCCATGAGCAGATTTATTGTCGCGTTAGCTGCCCCCTTGCTGATCTCCGCGCTCGGCCTTGGTACGGCGTCGCCGGCATCCGCCCTCGATGAGGTGAACGTCTCGACCGGCGCCACGATTGCCGGGCCGGGGCTCGCCGTGCACGGCCATGATGTCGTCGCCTACTTCACGACGGGCAAGCCGACGCTCGGCTCGGACAAGTTCGCCGTTGCCTACGACGGCGGGACCTACCGCTTCGCGAGTCAGTCCAACCTCGACGCCTTCAAAGCAGACAGCGCCAAGTACGCGCCGGCCTACGGTGGCTTTTGCGCCTACGGCGTGGCGGTCGACAAGAAGTTCGACGGCGATCCCCGCTACTGGAAGATCGTCGACGGCAAGCTCTACTTGAACCTCAACGCCGACATCGCTGCCACGTGGAACAAGGACATCCCCGGCAATATCGCAAAGGCCGAGGGCAACTGGCCGAAGATCCACGCCGTCGCTGCCGCCAAGCTGTAAGCGCGACAGCCCCGCCGGGTCCGGCAATCGCCTTACCGGACCCGGCCTCCAACCCTGCAGGTGCCATCATGCCTTCGTCCTCCGACATTGCCTTCACGCCGGCCGTCAAACTCTGGCAGGAGCGGCGCGGCTCGCGCGCCGCCTACGCGCGCATGGAGGCCAAAGGCGGTTTTGCAACGACGGTAACGCCGGAGCTTGCAGCCTTCATCGCCGAGGTGCGGTCGTTCTATCTCGCCACCGCCAGCAAGGACGGGCAGCCTTACGTGCAGCACCGCGGCGGTCCTCGAGGCTTTCTCCACGTCATCGCCGAGACGACACTGGCGTTCGCCGACTTCACCGGCAACCGGCAATACATCACGGCGGGCAATCTCGCGGAGAATGCGCGCGCGTTCATCTTTCTGATGGACTACGCCAACCGGCGGCGCGTGAAGATTTGGGCACCGCGCGCGTCGTCGCCGACGATCCTGAGTTGACGGCACGCCTGTTCCCGGACACCTACCGGGCGCGGCCCGAGCAGGCCATCGTCTTCGATGTCGAGGCCTGGGACATCAATTGCCCGCAGCACATCCCGCAGATGCTCTTTGCTGAGGATGTCGAGGCGATCGTCACCACGCTCAAAGCGCGCATTGCGCAGCTGGAAGCGGAGAACGCGACGCTGCGCTCAGCTCAAGGACCGACGAACACCCCAACCCCTGGAGACACTCCATGACCGACCACCGCAGCTACCCGAAGACCCCCGGGTTCCGTCTCGGCATCTACGTGTTCAAGGACGCCGAGATCGTCGACTACGCAGCCCCCCACGGTGTCTTCTCCGTCGCCCGCCGCTTCGATCCCGAGCTCGAAGCCTTCCTGATCGCCGACGCAATGCGCCCCGTGCAGACGCAGGCGGGTTTCACGGTGCTGCCCAACTACAGCTTTTCCGATCGCCCGGCCATGAATGCGTTTCTCATTCCCGGCGGCTTCGGCACGCGCCAGGAGACGCACAACGGCCGCCTGCACGAGTTCATCGGGGCGCTGCCGGAGGCGACGCTGCTGACCAGCGTGTGCACGGGCTCCTGGATCTACGGCGCCATGGGGCTGCTCGACGGGAAGTGCGCGACCAACCGCAAGGAGCCCGACCGGCTGGAGGCGTCGAGCTTCGGCAAGGCGCCGATCGACCGCCTGGCGGAGATCGCACCGGCAGCCCGCATCAGCCGCGCGCGCGTGGTCGATGCCGGGCGCATCGTGACCGCCGGCGGCATCGCGTCGGGCATGGAGATGGGATTTCACCTGTTGCGGCGCGCCGGCTACGACGAGGCGTTCATTTCGGACGTTGCGCGCGTCATGGAGTACGCGGCGGCCTACGAGGGCTATCGCGGCGACATCGAATACGCCGACTGAGCACCCCCCAAAAGCAATCGGGAGCCCGAGGGCCCCCGAGACGCAGCTACGCAACAACCGGTAGGCCGCTTTTAGGCGGCAACCGTGTTGTCGTCGCTCGGATCGCGCAGGACGTAGCCGCGTCCCCACACCGTCTCGATGTAGTGCTGGCCGCCGGTCGCAGCCTGCAGCTTCTTCCTCAGCTTGCAGATGAAGACGTCGATGATCTTGAGCTCTGGCTCGTCCATGCCGCCGTAGAGATGATTGAGGAACATTTCCTTGGTCAGCGTGGTGCCCTTCCTGAGCGAGAGCAGCTCCAGCATCTGGTATTCCTTGCCGGTCAGATGCACGCGCTGGCCGTGGACATCGACGGTCTTGGTGTCGAGATTGACCCGCAAATCGCCGGTCTCGATGACCGATTGCGCATGCCCCTTGGAGCGGCGCACGATGGCGTGGATGCGGGCGACGAGCTCGTCCTTATGGAAGGGCTTGGTCATGTAGTCGTCGGCGCCGAAGCCCAGGCCCCTGACCTTGTCCTCGATGCCGGCGAGCCCGGAGAGGATGAGGATGGGGGTGCCGACCTTGGCCACCCTCAGGGTCTTCAAGACCTCGTAGCCCGACATGTCCGGTAAGTTGAGGTCGAGTAGAATGATATCGTAATCATAAAGCTTACCGAGGTCGACGCCCTCCTCGCCAAGGTCGGTCGTGTAGACGTTGAACCCTTCGGACTGCAGCATCAACTCGATGCTTTGCGCTGTTGCGCTGTCGTCCTCGATCAAAAGAACTCTCATGATCGTTCCTCTTGCCTTCCGTCGCGCCGCTGCCCGATCACGAAGGGATTGCCCGCATCCCTTCGAGCTAAGTCATCGTTAGGAAATTACCGCCCGAAAGTTAACAAACCCTAATTAAGTCTTTCGCTTCGACCCAACAGTCTAACGAACTGACCAGCGCCACCGGCCGGACTCCCGCCAAGACGCCTACGCGCCGCGGCCCGCCGATGAGCCTGCGGCCGCCCAAATGCAGAGCCCTCACGGCCTCGGCGACCGCGTCACACCGAACGAGATTTGAGTTTATGCCCGAGAACCCGCGGACTCTGGCGGTGCCCACCGCCCTGGCTGCGGAGCCGAACGTTCCGCGCCAGGAGAGGCCCCGCTCGAGCCCAAAGCGCCAACGAATCAAGAGGTAACAGAATTCGCCAACAGGCCCTAGTAGCCTGGCGCCATTTTTTGGACCGTATTAGGATTAATCTCGCCAGAATGACCTTTGCGTTGCTTTACCGCAACTTAATGGCCGCATGTCAGATTTGGTGCGAACGGTGGAGCAGGTTGCGCCAGGCCGCTCAACACCCCTGCCAAAGGCGGGGCTGAGCAGGCGGTCGGACACGAGGGACAGCATCCTCATGCGGCGTTGGCACAGTTCTTGTTTGTTGCGCCACACAGAATGCGAATGAGTCCGGGGTATTGAACCATGAAGGCACGGGAATCGGCGCTCAGGCTGAAACGCTTCGAGGCGGACGAGAAGGCCCGCAAGGTCGCCGACCTGGAGCATATGATCAACGAGTTCGAGAGCATGGCCGCCGACCTGGATCGCCAGATCACGGCCGAAGAGGCCCGCACCGGCGTCAAGGATCCCGCCCACTTCGCCTACTCGACCTTCGCCAAATCGGCTAGCCAGCGCCGCGATAACCTGCGCGCTTCCGCCGACGGCCTCAGGGCCAAGCTCGAAGCGGCCCAGCGCGAGCGTGACGAGGCACTGGAGCACGTGGCCCGCGCCGACGCGCCGGCGACCCGGGCCGAGTTGCGCAGCCGCCGCCGCACCGATCGCCCGACAAGCGCCATATTGCGCTAGGCGCCGCCCTCAGCGCGCGAGCGGTCCCCCGCGACCATCCAGCCTTGCTCAAGATCGCCTTGTTTTGGTTTCAAGCCCGTGCCAACCAGTCCGGCGCGGCCGGCAGGTCCTTGGCTCCAACCTGGATCACGCGCCGGCGCCTTCCGGGCCAAGCCCAAGCTTGAACGAAGGAAATGGTGCGATCGGGCCTCATCAGCGCCAGCCTGGGAGCCGCGGCAAGCCTGCTTGCCGGGGGGTGCTCGAGCGACTCCCTGCCCACCTTGCCCTCTCTGCCCGACATCGCCGCCGCGTTCGGCGAGCCCCCGGTCGTTGGACCACCAACTGAGGTCTATTCCCGCGTGGCCCGGGGCGCCATGGCCTGCTGGTTCGGTACGGCGGGTCCTCTCAAGGCGGACTTTGTCTATCATGCCGAAGCAGAGCCACCGGCCCAGGGCGGCAAGGCCGAGATCGTCATCCACGAGCGCGAGCGACAGTCGGACGACCCGCGGGGCGTGCGCGCCTATCGCATCTCGATCACACCCAGCGGGGCGAAGTCCGCCATCGCGACCGAGAACCTCACGCTGCCTGCGCCCTTGGCCAAGTCGATGACCAGGGACGTGCGCCGCTGGGCGGCGGGGGCGATCGGCTGCACGGACGCTGAGGGGGGATGGGCGCCGGAGGGGCCTACGCCGCCTCAGGACCCCAAAACATGGCAAACGCGGGCCAAGCAGCGCCGCGGAACGTGATTGCAGCCGAATGAGTGTCGCTAATGAGTGCCGCAAAAGCGCGCGCGAACGCCGTCGGCCAACTCGCGCAAACGCGGGGGCCCTCGCTCTAGTCGCGATACTCTTGAATGCGGGTGGCGCGCAGGCCCGGAAGCCCGTGCTTGTCGATCGAGCGCTGCCAGGACAAAAACTCGTCGACGGTCAGCTTGTAGCGATCACAGGCTTCCTCGATGCTGAGCAAGCCCCCGCGCACGGCGGCGACAACCTCCGCCTTGCGGCGGATCACCCAACGCTTGGTGTCCCGGGGGGGAAGATCGGCAACCGTCAGCGGGCTCCCATCGGGCCCGATGACGTAGCGCACCCGCGCCCTCATCTGTTGTTCGGTCATGATACTCGTTACACACTCACTGACCAGCCATCATCGATAACCCAACACGATTAAGACCGGCCTAAGTTATTGAGTAAACATAACATAAACCGGCCGAGGGCACCCGCCAATCACGCCATTAACGTTTACGCAAGAAAGCCCGATGAACACCGTCCGCCAGGGCGCCGCCGGGCCGGGGCCGCAGCCCAAGGCCCGACTTGCGTATTGGCCCGCAGCCGCCCTAAGTTCGCCCATTATGCGGGCCTTGCGACCAGCCGGCGGGTTGGGCGGCATCTCGCCCACCGCATAGTATCGAGGCCGTTTTCTTGAGACTTAACGAGGCTCGTCCGGTGGTTACCAACTCGCTTCCCGATGCCCCGCAACCGTCCTGCGACGCGGCGGCGCGGACCCGTGTCGTCGTGGCGATGTCGGGCGGCGTCGATTCCTCGGTCGTTGCCGCCCTCATGAAAAGGGCTGGACACGACGTCATCGGCATCACCCTGCAGCTCTACGACCACGGCGCGGCGACGGGCAAGAAGGGCAGCTGCTGTGCGGGCCAGGACATCCACGACGCCCGCCGGGTCGCCGAGGCGCTCGCCATCCCCCATTACGTGCTCGACTACGAGAGCCGCTTCGCCAAGGCCGTGATGGACAGCTTTGCCGAAAGCTACGTGGCCGGCGAGACGCCGATCCCGTGTGTCACCTGCAACCAGCAGATCAAGTTTCGCGACCTCCTGGAGACGGCCAGGGACGTGGACGCCGAGGTGCTGGCGACAGGCCACTACATCCAGCGCCGCGAGGGCGCCGTTGGCCCGGAGCTCGCGCGCGCGGCCGACACGGAGCGCGACCAGAGCTACTTCCTGTTCGGCACGACGCCTCAGCAGCTGCGCCACCTTTGGTTTCCCCTGGGCGCCATGCGCAAGACGGAGGTGCGCGCGCTCGCACACGAGCTCGCCCTTCCCGTCGCGGAAAAGCCTGACAGCCAGGACATTTGCTTCGTGCCCACGGGGCGCTACACCAGCGTCATCGAGCGCCTGAAGCCCGGCGCGCTCAAGCCCGGCGACATCGTGCACGTGGACGGGCGCCGCCTCGGACGCCACGACGGCATCATCAATTATACAGTCGGCCAGCGGCGCGGATTGAAGATCCCCGGCCCCGAGCCGCTGTTCGTCATCCGTCTCGATCCGCAGCGCAATGAGGTCGTCGTGGGACCGC
>Ga0315553_10000499_pt1 | contig 35015 bp, 30 predicted proteins | sample SalMarSW160140MG_FD_203099 | JGI IMG/M metagenome (GOLD analysis project Ga0315553, IMG submission 203099) | Salt marsh sediment microbial communities from the Plum Island Ecosystem LTER, Massachusetts, United States - Salt Marsh Sediment SW1601-40 ... | reverse complement strand
CGCCAGGGCGGCGTCCCAGCTCGCCCGAGCAGCCACGGCGTCGTAGCGATCCGGGCGATCCGGGTCGAGGTATCCCTCCTCGACCGCCAGCCCGCGCACCTCGCCCGTCACCCCTTCGTCGCGCAGTCGGCACGCGAGGTCCTCGGCGCCCTCCGACTCCGGTGCCGTGTCCTTTCCCGCGAACAGCGCCAGGACGACTCCCTGCACGCCGGCGATTCCGATCTCCGAGGTCGCGGCGGCAGGCCACCGGCCGTCGAGGCTCACCGCGACCGCCACACGCACCGCCCGCGCCGCCGCGTCGAGGGCGAGCAGGCCGCCGCGGCCGAATCCGAGCACCCCGACGCGCGCGCCGTCGGTCGCGTGCTCGCACAGAAGCGCGTGCAGCGCCGCGTCGACGCGCTCGCGCTCGACCGCGCTGGGACCCGCCTCGCCCGGCTCCGGGAGCTCGGGCGCGAAGGCGACGAAGCCGTTCCGCGCCAGACGCGCGCAGGACTCGCGCACGAGTGCGCCAGCCTGCCCCCGGGCCAGGACCAGCACGCCGGGTCCGCGACCCGAGGAGGGACGCATCCAGGCACCGCCCGCCACACTCGGGGTGTCGGCCCCGCGCTCGGCCTCCTCCGCGCCGGGCGCGGGCACGCGGGTCGGTCGATCCGGGCGCTGACTCACGATTGCCCTCCGGCCCGGAGCGAGTCGCACCGGGCGCGCACACGGTACATCGACTTGTACACTGGCGCGCATGAGCGACCCCGGACCGGTGAAGCTCCCGCCCGCGGTCGCCGCCGTGCTCGGGGCACTCGAAGCGAGCGGCCACCAGGCGCACCTGGTCGGAGCTGGCGTCCTGGCGCTGCTCGAGGCGCGTCCGGTGAGCGACTTCGAGGTGACCACCTCGGCCGAGGGTCGAGCGCTGCTGGAGCAGTTCGCGCACGCCGTTCCGCTCGACGCGCGCCGCAGCCGGATCCTGCTCCCCACGTCCGCCGGCCCGATCGATCTCGTGCCCGGCCCGCCCGACCTGCGCAGCGCGCTGGAGCGACGCGACTTCACGATCCTCGCGCTCGCCGCCGACGCGCGCGGACGTGTGCTCGATCCGACCGGGGGCGCCGCCGACGCCGCGGCGCGCCGGCTGCGCTGCGTCGCGGCCGCCGACGCCTGCCTCGAGGCCGACCCGCTGCGCGCGCTGCGCGCCGCGCGGCTGGTCGCCACCCGCGATCTCGAGCCCGCCCCGGGGCTCGTCGAGGCGATGCGCGCGGCCGCGCCGAGGCTGGCCACCGTGCCGGCCCTGCGCCTGCGCGGCGAGCTGCATCCGCTGCTGCGGGGTGCGGCGGTGCAGCGCGGCCTCGAGCTGCTGCGCGCGAGCGGACTCGAGACGGTGCTGGCGCCGGGTGTGCTCGCCGACGCGCCGCGGGTGGTGGCCGCCCTGCCCGACGATCTGGAGCTACGGCTCGCGGCGTGGCTGCGCGGCACGCGCGCGGTCCGGATCCTGCGCAACCTGCGTGAGCCGCGAGACCGGGTCGTCGCGGTGGAGCGCCTGCTCCACCTGCATCCGATCGACGCGGTCGCACGTCCCGAGCCCGACCCGCGCCTGCGCCGCCTCGCCCGGCGCGCAGCCGGTGTGCTGCCGGGGCTGGTCGCGCTGCGCGCGGCGGAGATCGAGGCGCGCGGAGAGGGAACCGAGGCGCGCCACCGCTTCGAGGCGCTGCGCGGCGCATTCGAGCGCGTCCTCGCCCCGGAGGCCGCCGCGACACCGACGCCGCTCGCGATCGACGGCGCAACCGTGATGGAGATCCTCGGCTGCCGGCCGGGACCGGTGGTGGGCGAGGCCCTGCGCGCGCTGGCGAAGGCGATCGCCGCCGACCCGGCGCTCAACACCCCCGCGGCGCTGCGCGAGCGCCTGCTCGCCTGGCGCGCGGATCGCACGGGCGGATGAAGGAGAGGACATGAGCGAGACGAGCATCGGCGTGATCGGGGCGGGCGTCATGGGCAGCGGCATCGCCCAGACCGTGGCGACGGCGGGGATCCGCGCCGTGTGCACGGACGTCGACGCCGGGGCCCTCGAGCGGGCACGCGAGAACACGACCTCGGGCCGCTACGGCCTCGAGCGCGCGGTATCGCGCGGGAAGCTGTCGCGCGAGGACGCGGACGCCGCACTCGCGCGCCTCGTCTTCACCCCCTCCCTCGACGAGGCGCTCGCCACCGACGTGGTGATCGAGTGCGTGCCGGAACGCCTCGACCTGAAGCTCCAGGTGTTCCGCGCCCTCGGCGAGCGCGCGGCCCCGGAGACCATCCTCGCCTCCAACACCTCCGGCTTCCCCATCACAGCGCTGGCGGCCGTCGCAAAGCACCCCGAGCGCGTGATCGGCTGGCACTGGGCGTCGCCCCCGCCGATCATGCGGCTGGCCGAGATCGTCGTGGCCCCGAAGACCGCCGCCGCCACCACCGAGCGCGTGCGGGAGCTCGCCGCCCGCTGCGGCAAGAACCCCGTGGTGGTGAAGGACTTCCCCACGCACTGGGGCTTCGTCGCCAATCGCATCTACTTCGCCATGGTCCAGGAGGCCCAGCGCGTGGTCGCCCAGGGCATCGCCTCCCAGGAGGACGTGAACCAGCTGATGGTCGACTGCTTCAACTGGCCGGTCGGCCCCTTCGCGATGGTGCGCGGGGCTACGGAGGGGTGGAAGTGACCGGCTCCGCGGCGACGACGCAGTCCTTGCCGGCCTCCTTGGCGCCGTAGAGGGCGCGGTCGGCGTCGTTGAAGAGCGCGCGCTCGTCGCCCGCATAGCGCGCGACGCCGGCCGACAGCGTGACGCCCAGCGAGCGAGCGCCGTCGAGCGAGAGCACCGAGTAGGCGGTCGCCGAGACCGCGAGCCGGATCTTCTCGGCCAGCGCCACCGCGCCATCGATCCCCGTGCCGGGCGCGAGCAGCGCGAACTCCTCGCCTCCGTAGCGGGCGAGCAGGTCTGCCTCGCGGAGCTGGGCGCGCATCACGGCGGCGAGGCGCGCCAGGATCGCGTCGCCCACCGAGTGGCCGTAGCCGTCGTTGAGTGCCTTGAAGTCGTCGACGTCGAAGAGCACCAGCGAGAGCTCCTCGCGGCTGCGCAGAGCGCGTTTGAGCTCGCGCTGGAGGCTCTCGCGGAAGGAGCGGTGGTTGGGCAGGCCGGTCAGCTCGTCGGTGACCGAGAGCCGCGCGAGCCGGCGGTTCGCGCCCTCGAGCAGCTCGATCTGCGCGCGCAGACGCTGGTTCTCGACCACGAGCTCGTGCACGAGCCGGTCCACCGGATCGTCGCCTCGGACCGCCTCGCGACGCACCGGCGCCGACGTCTCGCGCGCCGCGCAGGCGGCGAGCGGAAGGGTCGGCGCTCCGGAGGGGCGGGGCATGGGCTTTCTCGATCGGACAGGGCCCCTTCCTCCCCTGCGAGTGAGTGCCACGGGAGGTGACGAGGAGTCATTCGAGCCGGCAGCGCCTGCGCAGCCGCACAGCGCAACTCGCGCGCGTCTCTCGCTAAGATTTTTTCGGCTCGCGCGACCCTCAGGAGCCCCCGTCCTCGGCCGGGGGCAGGCCCAGCGCCCTCCGCAGTCGCGCGTGCACCACCTCCGCCTCGGCGTGCTCCGCGCGCACCCGATCCCGGTCGGTCGGCTTCCCGGAGTCGGCGTTCGCCTCGCGCAGCGCCTCGTCGGTGCGCTCCCCCGCCTCGAGCCAGGCCTTCGCCTCGACCAGACGACCGGCCTCGACATAGGCGAGCCCTCTCCCGTACATCTCGATCACCTCGAGCTGGCGACGCCCGTGAGCACGCCGGATCCCCTCCAGCAGGTCGAGCTCGAGCGCCGCGTCCTCGGAGCGCGCGGCGTGGAACCGCTCGTGCGGAACGCAGTGGGCCTCGAACCGGGTAAAGGCGTAGGCGATCAGATGCGGACCGCGGATCAGGAAGTAGTCGACGCGCACACCCTGCTCCGCCGATCGCGCCGACGGGGCGCGGCACAGGCGCTGGGCGATCACCGCGAACTCGCCGTCGCGCTGACCGCGGCCCCGGAGCGCCCGCACCGGAACCTTGCGCCACGGTCGCGACGCGACGTCGTAGACGTCGAGCCCCTCGAGCGTCACGTTGACGCTGGGATTGCCGTCGGGACCGTAGAGGGCCGCCACCAGCTCCTCGGCGCTCCCCGCCTCGGGCAGCGACGGCGTCCAGCCCGGATGCGCCTCCCGATAGGCGTCGTAGGGGCTCGAGGCGCAGGCCAGAGCGGCGGCCAGACACAGCGCGGCCGGCAGACCCAGCGCGGCAGCGAACCTCCCCGCGCAATCGCGGCCTCGGGCGCGGATTCGGCACGGCATCGGAGACCAGCGATTCTAGGGATTTCCGCCGGCGCGGCGAGGGTCCATACTTCCCGCGCCGCAAGAACCGGGGGGCGAGGAGCGATGGCGCGCGCACGCAGACGGGGCGGTCGGGACCGCAGGAAGACCCGGGCCGAGCAGGCGGACGTCTACGACCTCTACGAGGAGGCGGTCCAGGATCCGGAGGGCGACGTCGCGATCGTGCGGCGCATCTTCCGGTCCCACTACGACCGCGACCCCGAGCTCCTGCGCGAGGACTTCTGCGGCACGGCGGCGCTGTGCTGCGCGTGGGTGAAGGCCGGCGACGAGAAGCGCGCCTGGGGCATCGACCTCGACCCGGAGCCGCTCGCCTCGGCGCGCAAGCGCAATCTCTCCGCCCTGCCCCGAGAGCAGGCCGCGCGCGTGACCCTGCTCCGGGGCGACGTGCGCGAGGTGAAGCACGAGGCCGTCGACGTGACGGTGGGCTTCAACTTCTCCTACTTCGTGTTCCAGCAGCGCGTCGAGCTCCTGGCCTATTTCCGGCGCGCTCTCGAGTCGCTGCGTCCCGACGGCCTGTTCCTGATCGATCTCTACGGCGGAGCCGAATCCCAGCGCACGCTCACCGAGACCCGCGAGCACGACGACTTCGACTACATCTGGGATCAGGACGTCTTCGATCCGATCAACAACCGGGCGGTGAACTACATCCACTTCGAGTTTCCGGATGGCAGCCGCATCGAGCGCGCCTTCACCTACGACTGGCGCCTGTGGAGCATCCCCGAGCTGCGCGACGCGCTGCACGACGCGGGCTTCACCCGCACCGAGACCTACTGGGAGCGCACCGACCGCAAGAGCAACGAGGGGACGGGGATCTACTACCGGGCGAAGCGCGCCCCGGACGACCCCGCCTGGGTCACCTACATCGCCGCCCTGCCCTGATGAAGCTGTACGACAGCCTCTCGGGTCGGGTCGAGGAGTTTCGCCCGCAAGATCCGCTGCGCGTGCGCATGTACCACTGCGGGCCGACCGTCTACAAGCGCCAGCACATCGGAAACTTCCGCGCCTTCCTGCTCGCCGATCTGCTGCGGCGTACCTTCGAGCTGCTCGGCTGGCAGGTCGAGCAGATCATGAACATCACCGACGTCGGCCACCTCACCGAGGACGACGTCGCCGACGCCTCGGGCGAGGACAAGCTCCAGAAGGAGGCCGCGCGGCGCAAGCTCGACCCGTGGCAGATCGCGCGCGAGGAGGAGCAGAACTTCAAGCAGGACCTGGCCGCGCTGCGGATCCTGCCCGCTCACCACTACCCCCGGGCCACCGAGCACGTCCCCGAGATGATCGCGATGATCGAGCGTCTGCTCGCCAGCGGACACGCCTACGCCGTCGGCGGGAACGTCTACTTCGACGTGCACTCCTTTCCCCGCTACGGCGCGCTCTCGGGCAATACGATCGACCAGCTCGAGGTCGGTGCCTCGGGGCGCGTCGAGGAGCGCGGCGACAAACGCCACCCCGCCGATTTCGCGCTCTGGAAGCACGACCCGAAGCACCTGATGCAGTGGGATTCGCCCTTCGGGCGCGGCTTCCCGGGCTGGCACATCGAGTGCTCGGCGATGTCGCGCAAGTACCTCGGCGACACCCTGGACATCCACACCGGGGGACCCGACAACAAGTTCCCCCATCACGAGTGCGAGATCGCCCAGAGCGAGTGCGTGACGGGCCAGACCTTCGTCCGCTGCTGGGTGCATTGCGGCTGGCTGGAGATCGGCGGCGAGAAGATGAGCAAGCGGGCCGGCGCGCTCTACACGATCCCGCAGCTGCTGGAGATGGGCTACAGCGGCGCCGACCTGCGCCTCTACCTGCTGCGCCAGCACTACCGCTCCCCCCTCCCCTTCGACCTGGCGCTGATCGACGAGGCGGCGAAGACGCGCGCGAAGCTCGACCACTTCGTCCACTACGAGATGGCCGAGCGGCCCGAAGCCCCGGAGAAGCCCGAGATCGCCGCGGCCGTCGCCCGGGCCGACCGCGACTTCCGCGCCGCGCTCGAGGACGACCTGAACACCTCGGTGGCGCTCGCCGTCGTCCACGAGTTCATGACCGCCGTAAACCGCGCCGCACCGGGCCCCGCCGACGCCGAGCGCGCGGTGGCCCAGATGCGCGCCTTCGACCGGGTGTTCGACGTGCTCTCCGAGGCGCCTCCCCGCGGCGAGGACGACTCGGAGATCGACGCCCTGGTGGCCGAGCGCGACGCCGCGCGAGCGGCGAAGGACTGGGCCCGCGCCGATGCGCTGCGCGACGAGCTCGCCGAGCGCGGCGTGGAGCTGCTCGACTCGCCCCAGGGAACCCGCTGGCGCCGACGCTAGGAGGCCGACTCGTAGAGTCGGCCGACGCGCAGCGAGGCGAAGCCGAGCGAAGGCGGGCTCCTGCCGAGCTAGGAGGCCGACTCGAAAGTGGGGCGACGCGCCCGCCAGCTCGCTGCGCGCGACCGCGCGCGCCATCGCTCGCGCGTGGGCAGCGACGCCGCGAGCGTCTCGCGGAGCACACGGGCCTCCTCGTCGCCGGCGTCGGCCGCCAGCGTGGCCCAGGCGTAGGCGGTCGTGAGGTCGAAGCGGGTCCCGAGGCCCGTCGCGTGGCTGAGCGCGAGGCGTCGCTGGGCCGCTGCGCTTCCCGCCACCGCAGCACGTCGCAGCCACGCTACCGCGCGCGCCGCGTCGCAGGGGGCACCATCGCCGCGCACGTACATGACGGCGAGATCGACCTGGGAGCCGCAGTGGCCGGCGTGGGCCGCGCGGCTGGTCCACCAGAAGCTGCGCAGCGGGTCGCGCTCGACGCCGCGACCGACCCGGTACAGGACCCCCAGCCGAGAGGCGGCCTCCGCGATCCCCGCCGCCGCCGCGCGCTCGAGCCAGCCGACGGCACGCGCCGGATCGGGAGCGCCGGCCTCCTCGTCGAGCAGCAGCAGAGCGAGGTGGAGCTGTGCGGCGCGCTCGCCGCGCACCGCCGCGCGCTCGTACCAGCGGATCGCCTCGGCGACGTCCGGATCCACGCCGCAGCCCTGCTCGTAGAGCCAGCCCAGGGAGAACTCGGCGGGGCCGAAGCCCTGGCGTGCCGCGCGGTGCAGCCAGTAGTGGGCGCGCTCCAGATCCCGGACTCCGGCGTCGCCGGTCTCGTAGAGCGTTCCCAGGCTCCACTGGGCGAGCGGATCGCCGTGACGGCCCGCCCGCGTGAACCAGCGAAGCGCCTCGGCCAGGTCGCCGGCGGCGTGGGCCTCGCAGGCGCGTTGCAGCTCCTCCTCGGCCCGTCGCTCCCGGCGGCTCGCCATCCGACACCTCCCGCGATGGGAGGCCTATCGGCAAGAGGTGGGCCCAACCGTAGGCCGGGCCGGCGGGATCACGCGGGCTTCAGGCCCTCTCCCTCCGCGCGGGTCGATCGGGCCTCGGAGCCCACGCCGATCGGACGCGGGTCGGGCCGTCCCGAGCGCCGGAAGCCGCTGCGCACCCAGTCGGCGGCGTCGTCGAACAGGACGAAGAACACCGGCACCACCAGCAGGGTCAGCACGGTCGAGGACAACATCCCAGCGGCCGTGGCGATCGCCATCGGCGCGCGCGTCTCGGACCCCGGACCGATGCCGACCGCCGCCGGCAGCACGCCGAAGATCATCGAGAGCGCGGTCATCAGCACGGGGCGCATCCGCACCGGCGCCGCCATCCGCATCGCCTCCACCTTGTCCATGCCCTGGGCGCGGAGCTGGAGCGCGTAGTCGACGAGCAGGATCGAGTTCTTGGTGACGAGGCCGAACAGCAGGATGATCCCGATCAGGCTGAACAGGTTCAGCGTGTGCCCGAACAGCCACAGACCGCCGAGCGCTCCGGTCATCGCCAACGGCAGCGCCAGCATCACGGTGAGCGGGTGCACCCAGCTCTCGAACTGCGCCGCCAGCACCATGAAGATCACCAGCACGCCGAGCCCGATCGCGATCCCGGCCTGGTGGAAGCTCTCCATCATCTGCTCGGCGTTGCCGCCGAGCGACAGCTCGAGCTCGGGCGGCAGGATCTCCGCTCCGATCGCGAGCGCCGCCCGCGACGCCTCGTCCATCGAGATGCCGTCGAGGTTGGCGCTCACGGTCACACTGCGCTGGCGGTCGTGGCGGGTGATCGCCGAAGGCGCGGCGCCGAGCTCCGTGTGGACCACGTTGCGCAGCTCCACGATGCCACCGTCCCGCGAGCGCACGTAGAGCCGCTCGATCGACCCGGGCGTCTGGCGGTCGGCGGGATCGAGGCGCATCCGGATGTCGTAGCGGCGGCCGGCGTCCTTGAACACGCCCACGTCCATGCCGCCGATCATGATCTGCACGGCCTCGGCGAGGCTGCGGCCGTCGACGCCGATCGCCGCGGCCTTCTCCCGATCCGGGACCACGCGCAGCTCCGGAAGACCGAGCTTGAGGCTCCGATCCAGGTCGACGAATCCCCCGTGCTGCGCGAGCCGGTCGATCAGCAGGTCGGACCACTGGGCCAGCTCCTCGAGCGGGAGGTTGCCGCGCAGCTCCACCTCCATCGCGCCGGCCTGGGCCCCCGCGCGCATCATCTCCGCCGGGTTGAAGATACGGATCGTCCGGCCGGGGATCGGGCCCAGCGCCTCCCGGGCGTCGCGCAGCAGCTCCTGGACGGTGCGCTTGCGCTCCGCGCGCGGGCGGAGCGAGCCGAACATCATCCCGTGGTTGGCGCTGCCGATGTCGTCGGGGCCGTCGTCGCCCACCGCCGAGAACATGCCGGCCACCTCGGGCTGCTCCAGGAACCACGCCTCGTCGTGGGCCAGGTACTCGAGGGTCGCCTCCAGCGACGTGCCCGGCGCAGTCTCGATGCGGGCGAAGAACAGCGACTCGTCGGCACTCGGGAACAGCTCGCTGTCGAGGCTGTAGCCGAAGCCGATTGCCACCGCGAAGGCGGCGACGGCGATCCCGACGGTCTTGGCGCGGTGCGCGAGGGTCCAATCGAGCGCTCGCCGGTAGTGCTCCTCGGTGAACTCGAACGCCTGCTCGAGGCGGTGGTAGACGCTGCCGTGAGCGCGCGGCGCCGGCGGCTTCATGCGAGCCGCCAGCATCGGCGTGAGGGTCAGGGCGACGAACAGGGAGATCAGCACCGACCCGGCGACGGTGACGCCGAAGGCGCCCAGGAAGCTCCCGACCACGCCCTCGACGAACACCACCGGCAGGAACACGGCGGCCACGGAGACCGTCGCCGCGGTGGCCGCGAACGCGATCTCCCGCGTCCCGCGGCGAGCGGCCGTCACGGCGTCCTCGCCGCTCTCCCGGTGCCGCTCGATGTTCTCGAGCACCACGATCGCGTCGTCGATCACCACGCCGACGGCGAGCGTCATGCCGAGCAGGGTCATCGTGTTCAGCGTGTAGTCGAGCAGCCAGACCAGCCCGAAGGATGCGATCAACGAGATCGGGATCGCGGTGGCCACGATCAGCGTGGGTCGGGTCCGGCGCAGGAACACGAACACGGTGAACACCGCCAGCAGCGCGCCGAACACCAGCGTGAACTCGGTCTCGTTCACCGACTGGCGGATCTCGGCCGAGAAGTCGATGAAGGTGACGTCCTCGTCCACCGAGAGACCCTCGGGCAGGATCCTCTCGACCTCGTGGAGCCGACGGTACACCTCGTCGACGACCTGGACCGCGTTGCCCCCCGACTGTTTGCGGATCCCGACTCCGACGGTCGGCTGGCCGTTGTAGCGATGGGCGGTGCGCGAGTCCTCGGCGCCGTCCTCGACCCGGGCCACGTCGGAGAGCAGCACGGGTGCATCGTCGGCGTAGGCGACGACCATCCGCTCGAGCTCAGCCAGGGTCCGGAACTCGGCGTCGGTCTTGACGCCGTACTCCATGCGCTGGCTCTCCACGTAGCCGCCGGGCACCTCCACGTGCTCGCGCCGCAGCGCCTCCAGCACGTCGCCCGCCGACAGCCCGCGAGCGCGCAGCGCCTCGCCCTCGAGCCAGATGCGGATGGCCCGGTCCTTGCGCCCGAAGGTGGCCACGCCCACCACGCCGGGAATCGTCTCGAACACCGGCGCCACCTGGCGCCGGATGAACTCGCTCGCCTGCACCGCCGGGAGCTCGGAGTGGAACGGGATCCACAGGATCGGCTGGTCGTTGAAGTCGAAGTCGCTGACCGTCGGCGGATCGATCTCGGGGGGAAGATCGCGGCGCACCGTGGCGATCTTGTCGCGCACCTTCTGGGCGGCGACGTCCAGATCGGTTCCCAGCTCGAACTCGACGGCGATCTGGCTCGCGCCGGGAAGCGTCGTCGAGCGGATCGAGCGGACCCCGGCAATCGTGTTGAGCTGCTCCTCGAGGACGTCCGTGACGTCCTCCTCCATGCCCTCGGGATCCGCCCCTTCGAGGGTGGTGATCACCGTCAGCACCGGGAGCTCCATGTCCGGGAACTGGTCGACGCCGAGGCGTTCGAAGCCCAGCACGCCGAACACGATCAGCGCGAGCGTCATCATCCAGGTGAGGACCGGACGCTCGATCGAGACGTCGGAGAGCGTCACGGAAGCGAGCGGGCGGGCTTCGAGTTGCCCGCGACCGGCGAGGGAACGGGAATCTCGGAGTCGCCGCCCAGCTGGAGCACGTCGACGGGCGTACCGTCGGCGCGCCGCACGTCGACCACCGAGCCGTCGACCAGGCGCGATCCGCCGCGCACGATCACGTGGTCGCCCACCTCGATGCCCGACACCACCTCGGCCAGCCCCTCGCGGATCACGCCGAGCCGCACGTTGCGGCGTTCGGCCCGATTGCCTTCGCGCACGACGAAGGCCACCGAGCCGTCCGAGCGCTGGAGCACGGCTTGCTCGGGGATCATCGGCACCTCGTCGCGGACCGCGACGCCGAGTTCGACCCGGGCGAACAGCCCCGGCCGCAGCATCTGGGAGGCGTTCTCGACCCGGGCCTTGACGCGCAGCGTGCGCGTGGTGGGATCGATGCGGGGCGAGACGACGTGCACGCTCGCCCGGAACACCTGGTCCGGGAAGGGCGCCACGCGCACCGCCACCTCGTCGCCGATCGCCACCCGGCCCGAGTCGCGCTCGGGCAGGTGGAACTCCACCTCGATCGGGTCCAGGGCGACGAGATCGAACAGCGGCTCGGCCTCGGACACGTGATCTCCGACGCTGACGAAGCGCCGGGCCACCAGCCCGTCGAAAGGCGCCGTGACGCTGGCGTCGCGCAAGGCCAGCTCGGCGAGACCCAGCTGCGCCTCGGCGGCCGCGAGCTTCGCCTGGGCCGTGCCGAGACGGGTACGGGCGGCGTCGAGCTGGGCCTGGGACGCGGCCTGGCTCTCGTGCAGACTGCGGATCCGATCGAGCTCGCGGTTCTGCTGGGCGATCTCCGAGCGCGCGCCGGCCACGTTCGCCCTCTCGTTCGCCAGCTCGAGCTCGCGCCGCTCGCGGTCGATCTCGAGCACCACGTCGCCGGTATGGACCGGCGCGCCCTCGTCGACCCGCAGCGCCGTGATGCGTCCGCTCACCTCGGCGGCGACGTTCGCCTCGTCGACCGCCAGGAGCTCGCCCGTCGCCTGGATCTGCTCGACGACCCGGTGCCCCGCCACCCGCTCGGCGGTGACCGGCGTGCCGGCCCGCTCGGACTCGACGTGATCGCTGCAGCCCAGCGCGAGGCCGAGCACGAGAGCCGGGGCGAGGGCCAGGCGGCGCGCCGTCATCGCGGCTCTCCCGATCGGCCCAGCAGGCCGACGAGCATCGCCTCGAAGGCCGTGTCCTCGAGCCCCTCGCACCAGTCGACGTCGCGGCGGGAGGCGGGCAGCGAGATCAGCCCGTGCAACAGGGCCCACATCGACTGCCGGATCCGCTCGACGTCGTCGAGGGCGGCGGCCAGCGTGTCCAGCGGCTCTTCCAAGCGCAGACGGGCGGCCTCGGCGGAGCGGATCTTCGACTCCTTCTCCGGGTGCAGCGACTCCATCAACCGGTAGTGCGTCGGCTGCTCCCGACCGAAGCGCACGATCTCCCGGAAGTTCAGCCGCATGCGCTCGCGCGGGTCGTCGGACCAGGGCAGCCGCTCGAGCCGCTCGACGAGCCGGTCGAAGGCGCGCTCGAGGATCGCGTCGACGAGCCCGGCCTTGTCACCGAACTCGTGGTAGATGGCGGGCGACGTGTAGCCGCTGCGCAGGGCGAGGCGGCGGATGGTCAATCCTTCCCAGCCGCCTTCGCTGAGCAGAGCGGTGGCGGCCTCGAGGATCTCGGCCCGCGGATCGCGAGCCGTGGCGGCACCCGAGGCGGGCGTCGAGGGAGTGGTTCGGGACATTGTCGATTCACCGTCGGCGGGTCCGGGGACTCCGGAGCGGGGTGATCCCCACACGACGTTGTTCGGCAGGGCGGTCTAACAACGTTAGACGATGGGTAACGTTGTTATAGCGCTCCCTGGCTCCCGTTCAAAATCGGAGTGCCTGGGCTGCGGCCCCCTCGAGCTCGCGCATCGCGGGCCCCAGCAGCGCCTCCCGCCGCAGGCTGCGGCGGACCAGGAAGCGGATCAGGGCGGGCCGCTCCGCCGGGCCGGCGGCGATGGCGCGGCGCTCGAGCGCGGCGTCCGCCTCGCGCCAGTCGCCCGGGACACGGCCGAGCAGGGCGCCGGCCTCCTCCAGGTCCTGCTGCTCGAGACGCGCGCCGCGTCGGTCGATCTCGCGCGCGTACTCGGCCACGCGCCGGGCCGTGTCCAGCGCGTAGCGATCGGCGCCGCCCGGCGCGCGCAGCAGGTCCAGCAGCGCATCCCACACCGGTGCGTGCCGATGGTCGCGTGCGGGCGGGAGCCCGGGCGGCTCGATCTCGACGCCTTCGAGCTCGGCGATCAGCTGGAGCGGAATCCGCCCGTACACCAGGTTCCAGCTCTCGTACTGGGCGAGGTTGAGTCCCGGCGGCGGCGCCGCACACAGGAAGCAGACCGACATCGGCGTGAAGATGCAGAAGCGCACCGCCTGGTAGAGGACGTCGCGCTCGTCGAAGGCCTCGCCGGTGCGCTCGCGATAGCGCGCGATGCCGCGCGACAGGTCGCCGAGCGGCTCGCTCAGATCGCGGGAGAGGAGCGCCCCCAGATCGCACAGCGGGTCGCCGAGGGCGGCGAGCTCGACGTCCAGGATCGCCGTGACGCGGCCGCGGTCGAACAGGAACTGGCCCGAGTCGCCGACCAGGCACGAGACGCGGTCGCGGTGGCTGGGCACGTGGTCGCGCAGCCAGCCGAGCACCAGCTCGATGGTCGGCTCGGGCTGGTTCTTGCCGCGGCGGTAGATCGCCTCCCAGCGCGGCAGGTCGCCGAGGCTGCGCTCGGCCGGCGTGCCCGGGCGCGGGAAGCCCAGCTTCTCGAACAGCGCCGGATCGAGGCGATGGACGTCGGCGAGCAGGTCGAGGTAGTGGTCGAGCACCGCCCTGCGCTCCGACTCGTCGTCGGCGGTCGCGAGGTTCGCGCGACCCGGCGAGGTCTCCATCACGATGCCGGGGACCGTCTCGCAGAAGCCGTACACGTGGGAGACCGGGATCCCGTTCGCCTCGAGCGTGCGCAGCACCTCCATCTCGCGCCGCAGGGTCGCGACGCCGTCGGGCTGTACCCCGCGATCGCCGCGGAAGTAGACGGGCACGACTTCGTCGCCCCGTTCGAGCTCGCAGAACCAGGCGGGTCGCCAGCGCTCCTGGCGCTCGGCCGAGCGCAGACGCGCCCCCACCATCGCCTCGATCTCGCGGAAGGTGGGTCCCCAGGCGGGGTCGGCGAACAGTAGGTCGCGTGCGGTGCCGTCCATCGGGCGCCTAGTAGGTTCCGCCGAGCTTGCGGTGGTCCCAGCTGACGATCTTCTCGGGCTTCACCACCACGGCGGTGCGCTTCGCCGACATCACCTTCGCCGCCGCGTCGAGATGCTCCTCGGGGATCTCCGGCTGGTTGCGGCGCATCACCGCGAGCGCGTAGGGATGCACCACCTTCGGATCCGAGTGCAGCTCCGCCCGGCCGTTGATCGAGACCCCGCGCAGCTGGTTATAGGCCGTTCCGTCCTCGACCAGCACGGCGATGCGCGGATCGCGATGCAGGTTCACGATCTTCTGCGACTTGGTGAAGGTCTCGAAGACGATCTCGCCGTCCACGACGGCGAACCAGAGCGTCGTCAGATGCGGCGCACCGTCGGCGCCGATCGTCGCCACCTGGAGACTCTTCTGCTCCTCGATGAACTTCCAGACGTCCTCGTCGTTCATCCGGATCTGGTCGCGGCGCTTGGGCATCGGGGGGCTCCTCGTGGGCGCACGGCGGGGACTAGGAGTCCGGCTCGCCGGCACGCCAGAATACGAACTTCTCGACGGGCCGCCCGCCGATCAGGTGCTCCTGGATGATCTGCTCCAGGACCTCGGGTCGGCAGGAGTGGTACCAGACGCCCTCCGGATAGACGACGGCGACCGGACCGTGCATGCACAGACGGAGGCAGTTCGCCTTGGTGCGGTACACCCCGCCCGGCCCCACCAGGCCGAGCTCGCCGAGGCGGCGCTTCAGGTAGTCCCAGGCGGCCAGGCTCTCCTCGCGCTTTGAGCACTTGGGCTCGCTCTGGTCGGCGCACAGGAAGATGTGGCGGGTCACCTTGTCGATTCCGAGCTCGCGGGCCTTCGCCGCGAGCATGCGCGCGCGCACATCGCTCATCGATCCTCCAGGGTCGGGAGCGCGCAGTATACTGAGCCGCCGCCCACCCCTGCCCGGAGGAGTCCGCGTGAAGCGCAGCGTCGATCCCGCAGACCCGCTGCGCACGTCCTTCGCGCCCTACTCCGCCTTCGACATCCCGGCCGATCTGCGCGAGCTGCACGGGCGCTACGACGTCGAGGCGACGGCGCGTCGCGTCCGCAACTTCCGCTATGCGGAGGAGTGGACGATGATGATCCTCGGCGGCTGGGTCGCGACGATTCCCGAAGTCCCGGTGAAGACGGGTCTCGGCAAGATCATCTGGGAGACGGCGAAGGCGGCGGACGAGCTCGGCAAGCGCCTCCCGGAGCTGCGGTGCGGGCGCCAGGGGGTCACGCGCTCCGAGCCCGGAAACGAGGGCTTCGCCGCCTTCGTGCGAGAGATCGCGGCGCCCGAGCGCCCCGAGCAGACGACCGAGAAGCTGGTAGGCGTCTTCGAGGTGCTCAAACCTCACCTGCTCGAGCTCTACGAGGAGCACATGCGCGAGACCGATCCGATCTCCGACGCGCCGACGGTCGAGATCCTCGAGGAGATCGCCCGCCGGACCCGGCGTCACGTCGCCTGGGGCCGCGAGGTGCTGGACGCCCTGTGCGACACCGAGGAGCAACGCAACCGGCGACGCGACCGCGCCGAGATGCTGCGCCGGCGCCTCGTCACGTGCGGAGGGGCGACGGGAGACCTGCCCGCCCGGGAGGCGTGATTCGCCCGCCGCGCCGCGCGGCGACACCGCGCTGCGTCGCCGGGCGCGCCTGCCGGGCGGCGCGCGCCGCGCTCGCGATCGGTGCAGCGCTGGCCGCGAGCGCCTGCGCTCCGCGCGTCGAGCACGCGATCCGCAGCGAGGGGCGCCTCGGCCCGGTGCGCATCGACGCGACGGGCGACTCCCAGGCGGGCCTGGTCTTCCTGTTCTCCGGGACCGGCGGGTGGAACGGCGCCCTCGACACCGCGGCGGAGCGCATCGCCCGGCGCGGGGCGCTGGTCGTCGGCGTCGATCTCGACGCCTACCTGGCCGGCCTGCGCGCGAGCGACGACGGCTGCCACTACGTGGTGGCCGAGATCGAGGACCTGAGCCATCGCCTCGAACGCGAGCACGCCTTCGCCCGCTACCGCGCGCCGATCCTCGCGGGCGTCGGCGCGGGAGCGGTGCTGGCCTACGCGGCGCTGGCCCAGTCGCCCGCAGCCACCGTCGACGGGGCGATCGGTCTCGATCCCGCGTCGTCTCTGGCTACCCGGGTCCCGCTGTGCCCGGGCGCTGCTTCGGAGGCCGATCCGACCGGCGGCTACCGCTACGGTGCCGCTCCGAAGCTCCCCGGCTTCTGGTGGACGTCGCCCCGCGGATCGCTCCCCGATCCGACCGCGGGCGCGCCCGAGGTACCGGAGACCGGAAGCGACGAGGACCGGCTCGCGTCCGGGGTGATCGCCGCGCTGGACCGCGAGGCGCCTGGCGACGCGGACCTGGCCGACCTGCCGATCGTGGTTCTGCCCGCCGCGGCGAAGCCGACACAGATGGCGGTCATCTACTCGGGCGACGGCGGGTGGCGCGACCTCGACAAGGACATCGCCGAGATCCTCGCCCGCGAGGGCACCCCCGTCGTCGGTGTCGACAGTCTCCGGTACTTCTGGCGCGAGAAGTCCCCCGAGCGCGTGGCGCAGGACCTCGAACGGATCCTGCGCCACTACCGCACTCGTTGGGGCGTCTCCCGGGCCCTCCTCGTCGGCTACTCCTTCGGAGCCGGCGTGCTGCCTTTCGCCGTCCATCGCCTGCCGCCCGACCTCCGCGCGGACGTGGTCCAGGTCTCGCTCCTGGGCCTGCTCCCCCGCGCACTCTTCCAGATCTCGGTGAGCGGGTGGCTGGGCGTCCAGGACCAGGGTCGACCGGTCCTGCCGGAGCTCGAGGCCCTCGACCTCGCCCGGGTGCAGTGCTTCTACGGCGAGGAGGAGCACGACACGCTCTGCACCGCTCCGGAGCTCGCCGCGCTGGAGCGGATCCGCACCCGCGGTGGACACCACTTCGACGGCGACTACGAGCGTCTGGCGCGCGACATCCTCGACGGCGCGAAGCGGCGCGTCGCGAAGATCCTGCCGTCCGGGGACGGGCGCGGAACGTGAGCCCGGCGATGCGCTCTACGCGTGGCTCGAGGCCGCGCTCTCCGGGTCCAGCGTCCAACGTCCCTCGGCCTCGTGCGCCTCGAGCCGCCACACCCGCGCGTGCAGCTCCGCGAGCGCGGCCGCGTCGCCGAGCAGGATCCGGCGCTCCCGCCGGCTCAGCCCGCTCGGACCTCGCAGCCGCGCGTGCTCGACGAGCCGGCACCGCTCCTCCTCGACCTTCGGCGGGAGCTTGCGCGCGCCGCGGCGCAGGGCGACGTGGATCGCGTTGCGCAGCGGGTCCACCACTGCGCCCTCGAATCCGGTCCAGCGGCGCCGCCGCGACGGGACCCGGGCCAGCTCGGCCTCCAGCGCCCGGATCTCGGGCGGGGGATCCCGCTCCTCGGGCGTGGCGCACAGACCCATCGAACGGGCGCGTTCGCCGAGCGACGGCCGGCTGTACCAGACCGACAGCGGCACCGAGAGCACCAGCGCGCCGGCCACCGGAGCGAGCCACCAGAACGCGGAGGGGTGCAGCCAGTAGACGCAGAAGGCCCACAGAGAGGCGACGGTCGTGTCGAGTCCGTGATGCCGCCAGGCGCGTCGCCAGGTCGTCTCACCCAGGTCGTCGGCACCGCCCCTCCAGCTGACGGCGCGCCCGAGCAGATTGCGAAGCACGAAGCGGCAGTAAAAGGCCATGCGGATCGGCGCGAAGAGCGCCGAGGTGATGGCCTCCAGCAGCACGCTGCGCAGCAGCGACCACGCGCCACCGAAGCCCTTCGAATCGCCGCGCAGCAGCGCCAGCCCGAACGCCAGCAGCTTCGGCAACAGCAACACGGTGAACACCGCCGCGAGCAGCCCGGCGGCGCGCTCCGGCCTCCAGATGGGCCAGGTCGGGAACAGGGACGGACCCGCGGCGAAGTAGTCGGGACCGCGGATCGCCCAAATCACCGCCTCGGTCGTGCTCGCGGCGAGGAACACGAGCCAGAGCACGGCCGACACGTAGGAGAAGACACCGTTCAGGAACAGAGCCCGGTGCGCCGAGGACACCCCTTCGGTGAACAGCAGACGCAGATGCTGGAGGTTTCCCTGGCACCAGCGCTGATCGCGCTTCATCTCCTCGAGCAGGGAGCCGGGCGCCTCCTCGTAGCTCCCGGCCAGATCGAAGGCGAGCCAGATCGACCAGCCGGCGCGGCCGAGCAGCGCGGCCTCGACGAAGTCGTGGCTCAGGATGTCGCCGCCGAAGGGGGGCCGTCCCGAGAGCCGCGGGAGCGCGCAGTGCTCCATGAATGGCTCGACCCGCACGATCGCGTTGTGACCCCAGTAGGGGCTGTCACCGAGCTGCCAGTAGTGCATGCCGGCGGCGAACATCGGCCCGTAGAGGCGGCTCGCGAACTGCTGCACGCGCGCCAGCAGCGAACGGGATCGCACGATGCGAGGCGCCGTCTGGATGATGCCCACGTGCGGATGGGCCTCCATTCGTCGCACGAGCCGCACCAGGGTGTCGCCGCTCATCACGCTGTCGGCGTCGAGGACGACCATGTAGCGGTAGCGCCGGCCGAAGCGCCGGCAGAAATCGGCGACGTTGCCGCTCTTGCGCTTCTGGCGGATCCGCCGGCGGCGGTAGAAGATCCCGCCGCCTTCGCGGGCCTCTTCGCGCCAGCGCGCCCAGGCGATCTCCTCGTCGGCGCACACGTCCGGATCGACGCTGTCCGAGAGGACGAAGAAGTCGAAGTCGCGGACGGCGCCGGCGCGCGCGAGGGATGCCCGCGTGGCCCGAAGGCCGGCAAACACCCGGTCCACGGGCTCGTCGCACACCGGCATCACGACGGCGGTGCGACAGCCGGCGTCGCCGTCGCAAATCGGGGGCATCGGCGGCGACTCCCACTCCGACTCCGAGGGCGCGACGGCGAGGTGCCGAGACCCGCGCAGCAGCACCCCGAAACCGAAGCAGGCCGTCCAGAAGCCCACGGAGATCCAGCCGAACAGGGCGCCGAAAGCGACGGCGAGCGCGATCTCGGCGGGCAGCCAGACGCGCGCCGGAAGCGCGGCGAGGAAGGCTGCTCCGGCCAGGACGCTCGGCACCACGACCAGGGCGGCGAGCAGAACGCGTCGCCACCGACCGCGCCGACGCCATGCCAGAGCCGACCGCTCGCGCATCTCGCGCTCCGGATCCGGCGCACCGCGCCGCGCGTGACCTCCGTGCCGGCGACCCCACTCGCCCACCCGCCGCCCCAGGAAACGCTCGGAGACCATCCGGGCGCGCCGCAGCGGCGGTGTGGGGGGAGCCCAGGCGGGCGCCGCCAACGGCCCCTCGTCGGCTACCCCACCGGCGCTCCAGGCCGCCAGACGCCAGGCCAGGAAGGCCGACTCGGGCCCCGCCCCGGCCGGCACCGAGGGCAGCGGATGGGATTCGAGGAGGGTGCGCGGAACCTCGTCCATCGCGTCGGCCACGGCGCTCTCGGACGAGCTGCGTCCCAGCGCGCGCTCCAGCACCTGCCGACTCCAGCGCCGTGCCGCAGCGGCGCCCAGTCCCAGGGCGACGAGATAGGCGGTGACGCGCGCCTGCGCTCCCCTCCAATCGAGGAGAGCGCGGTCGACCTCGCCTCCGGCGCGCTCCGGCCCGGCGTCCAATCGCGACACACCCATGCGCTGACTCACCAGCTCGACTCCTCAGGGAAGCATAAGGTACGACCAGGTCTCGGTGACGACGTCGTCCCCGTGGCGCAGATACGCGCGCAGCTCGACGGGATCGCCGTCGCGCACCAGCTCGAACACCAGTCGCCACCCGCCGGTGACGGGGTTGCGGATCACCTGCTCGGCCACCAGCTCGGCCGGATGGGCCGACCCGGCGTCACCGCCCGGGATCACGGTGACGACGCCCTGCAGCACCGCGTCGGCGGGCAGCCGCCGCAGGGCGTCTCCCTCGAAGTCCACCACGAAGCGGTCGTCGTCATCGTGCCCCGACCGGTCGCGGCGGGTGGCGACGGTGTGCCCGCCGGGAGGGCGCGTGTCGTCTTTGCCGTACCAGAAGAGCGAATAGGCGAGCGACAGGACCGTGCCCGTCCGGATGCGATCCTCCTGCACCCAGTAGGCGACGATGTTGTCGTTCGTATCGTCGCGCGTCGGGATCTCGACGAGCTCGACGCGGCCCGCACCCCAGTCCCCCTTGGGCCGAACCCAGGTGCTGGGACGCAGATCGGGGCGCGCCTCGAAGTCCTGGTAGTGGTCGAAGTTGCGGTCGCGCTGGATCAACCCGAACCCGCGCGGATTCGTCAGCTCGAAGGAGGTCACGGAGAGATTCTTGGGGTTCTCGAGCGGCCGCCACAGCCACTCGCCGCTGGCCGACGCCACGAGCAGACCGTCCGAGTCGTGCACCTCGGGCCGGAAGTCCACCTGTGCGTACCCCGCGCCGCTCTCGCCGCGCAGGAACATGCTGGTGAGCGGCGCGAAGCCCAGCTTGTGCACCTTGTTGCGCGGAATCAGCCGCAGCTCCACGTCGACCCGCGTCTCGCGTCCCGGCGCCACGACGAAGCGATAGGCGCCCGTGGCGTTCGGGCTGTCGAGCAGCGCATAGATCGTCAGCTCCTTCGCTCCCGGGCGCGGCTGCACCAGCCAGAACTCGCGGAACCAGGGGAACTCCTCGCCCGACGGCAGAGCCGTGTCGATCGCGACGCCGCGCGCAGACAGGCCGTAGACCTCGTCTCGCCCGACGGCCCGGAAGTAGCTGGCCCCCAGGAACACGATCACCTCGTCCTGGTAGCTGGCGCGCTTCAACGGGTAGTGGACGCGCAATCCCGCGTAGCCGAGGTCCTGGGGGATGCGGCCCACGAACGGATTGTCTCCGTAGTCGAACTGGTCCGGGGAGAAGGCCACGTCGGACACCTTGCCCGAACGGTCGACCACGTGGACGCGGACGGCCCGGTCGTAGTAGAAGCCGGGATGGAAGAACTGGACCGTGAAGGGGAGCCCGCGGTCCTTCCACAGGGCGTCCTGCGCGCGGAAGCGGATCTTGCGGTACTGGTCGTAGTCGATGTCCAGCAGCCACTGGGGTACCCCGCCGCGGGGATCCCGGTAGTCCTCGGCGGCGGACTGTCTGGCGATCTTCTCGACATCGTCCAGACCGAAGGCGCGGACGGGCTCGGCGGTCGCCACGAGCAGGGCGCCCGCGAAGGCGATCCCGAGCGCGACGCGATGGGGGGTAGCTCGCATGGGGAGAGAGTCCGGTCCACGGTCCGAGCGGGCAAGTGGCACGGTGCGAGGCCGCCGAGACCGGCTCCAGGGGGGCGCTCCTCGGACCCCGGCGGCGCCCCCGGTCCACCCGGCCGGGACGGACGCCCTCTTCCGTGTCGCAGCGACCACGGCGCGCAGCACCGACGAGCGGGGGTCAGAGCCCCCGCTCCAAACGTCGCTGCGTCGCCGAGGCCTGCGCCCCGCACGTCGCTGTCGCCGTCGCTGGAGGTGCGCCGCGCGCGCGAAAGCGGCAACGTCCCGGTGAGTGCGGAGCCGGTGCCGCGCAGGGGCGCGGATCCTGCAGCGCTCTGCCCTGATCCAATCAAGGAGTGATGAGATGCGTAGTTTTCTGACGATTTCCGCCAGCGCGATTGCGCTGGTGCTGGCTGCGGGATGCGCGACGAGCGGAGACATGGATGCGCTCGAGAAGCGCGTGAGCAGTCTCGAGGGGCGCACGAGCCAGCTCGAAAGCCGCACCGACAGCATCGAGGCGCGCGCCGCCTCCGCCGAAGAGGCCGCGCGCCGCGCCGTGGGCGAGGCGCAGGCGGCTGCCCAGCGCGCAGACGACGCGGCTCGTCGTGCCGACGCGATGTTCACGAAGTCGGTGTCGAAGTAGGAGGCGGAAGCGTTCCCACAGGCACCGGAACCCCGCGCGCCTCGTCGAGGGTGCGCCGCACGAGTTCGAGATCGATTGCGCCGTCGATGCCCATCGCGCGCGCTTTCTCGAGCGCCGCGGCGAGGCGGTCGGGCTGCAGCCCGTAGAGGTCGGGGTGCGCTTCGAGGACGATCCGCTCCCCGTCGCGCCCCCACTTCACGGGCTGGTAGATGATCTGGATGCGCGTTCCTTCGGGCACGCGATCGTAGAGGCGGCGGATCTCGTCCTCGTAGAGACGCAGACAGCCGTGGGTCGCCTCGCGGCCGATCGACCAGCGCACGTTCGTCCCGTGGATTCCGTAGGACGTGCTCCCGATCGTCATCCACCGCGTGCCGAGCGGGTTGTCGGGACCCGGCGGCACCTGGGCCGGGAACCCCGGGCGCTCGGATCGGATCGACTCGGGCACGTACCAGGTGGGGTCCTTGCGCTTGGCGCCGACCCGGAACTCGCCCAGGATCGAGCGGTCGGCCTGATCGCCGACGGCCAGGGCGAACACCTCGGGCCCGTCCGGGACATTGAAGTCGAACAGGCGCATCTCGGGCACGTTGATCACCAGGCCCTTTGGATCGGCGTCGGGCAGGACGAAACGGGTCGGGAGCAGCACGACGGTCCCGGGGATCGGGATCCACGGATCGACGTCCGGATTCAGGCGTGCCACCGCCTGGAAGCCGAGGCGATGGCGATAGGCGATGTCGAGCAGGGTGTCCTCGTTTTCGACCAGCACTTTGTCGATCTGGCCGATCACCGGCTGGAGCTGGGGCGCGCGCGCGACCGTCGCCGCCACCAGCCACAGGCCGAGCGCCATCACGACGGGCGGGCGAAGCCGGACTCGGGTCGGGGTCATGGGCGGGAATCCTAGGAAACCCGGCGAGAATCGCTGGACCCGGCCTGCGTGCGCGCTGCTCGGGGTCGCGATCCTGTTCGCGGGATGTGTGTCCGAGCCGGTGGCGCCGCCGGCCCCGCCGCCCGCGCCCGCGCCCGCGCCGCTCCCGGAGCCCCCCCCGTGCCTGCGCATCCTGCGCATCGAGGTGAGCAAGAGCGAGCGGCGCCTGAGCGCCCACTGCGAGGGCGGCGTCGTCGTCGAGATGACCGTCGCCCTCGGTCGCGAGAACGGCGGACCCAAGCGCCAGGAGGGGGACATGCGGACGCCCGAGGGCTGGTACCGCGTCAGCGGTCCGGCCCGGCCCAGCCGTTTCCACCTGTTCCTGCCGATCGACTACCCCTCGCTCGACGACGCCCTGGCCGCCCGCGAAGACAAGCGGCTCTCCAAAGCCGAGTTCCGCCGGATCCTGGCCGCCCTCGCCGAGGGCGAGGCTCCGCCCCCGAACACGGCGCTCGGCGGCCATCTCGGCTTCCACGGCGAGGGCGACCGCTGGCGCGGCGACTCGGACGGCCTCGACTGGACCCTCGGCTGCGTCGCCGTGTCCGACGCGAACATGGAGTTCCTCGCCGCCCATACCGAGGTCGGCACCCCGGTCGTGATCCGGCCCTGAGGAGCCGCGCGGGCGAGCTACTCCTCGACGAACGCGTTCGCCGCCTGCCCCGTCAACACGTTCTTCAGCACCTTGCCCGCGGCGTTGCGCGGCAGCGGCTCCCGGCGCAGCTCCCAGTGGGCGGGAACCTTGAAGGCGGCGAGCTTCTCGGCGACGAAGGCGCACAGCTCGGCCGGGCACGGCTCGGCGCCATCCCGTGTCACCACGATCGCCTTCACCTCCTGGCCGAGCTCCTCGTGATCGACGCCCACGACGGCGGCCTCGGCCACGTCCGGGTGCTCCTCCAGGCGATGTTCGATCTCGACGGGATAGATGTTCTCGCCGCCGCGCAGGATCAGGTCGCGCGCGCGGGAGTTGATGTACAGGCGTCCCTCCGCGTCGAAGTGTCCGATGTCGCCGGTGCGCAGCCAGCCCCCTTCCAGGAGCGCCTCGCGCGTCGCCTCGGGCTTTCGCCAGTAGCCGCTCATCAGGTACGGGCTGCGGATGTGGATCTCGCCCTCCTGCCCGGCGGGACGCGCCACGCCCTCCGGATCCCGGACCTCGATCTCGTGGGTCGCCACCGGGCGTCCCACCGACCGGGGATGGGCGAGCAGCTCGTCGCCCGTGATCATCGCGGGCGCCGTCACCGACTCGGAGAGGCCATAGCCGAGACCGATGTTGTGCGCACCGCTCGGAAACGCCTCGCGCAGCCTCCGCTGGATCTCCGGGCTCGTCGGTCCGCCGCCGGATCCGACGTTGCTGATGCTCGAGACGTCGTAGCGCGAGAGCGCGGGATGCGACACGACGCGGTGAGGCATGTTGCCGAGCGCGCTCCAGGCGGTGATGCGCTCGCGCTCGATCAGGCGCAGCACGTCCTCGGGATCGAAGCGACCGGGGCGGTACACGGCCTTGCCGCCGACCGAGAGCATGGTGACGCAGCCCGCGTAGAGGCCCGAGAGGTGGAAGAGCGGAACCGTCACCAGCATCGCGGGAGCCGCCGGCGCACCCTTCGCCGCACGCCCCGATTCGGCGGCGTAGATCAGGTTCCGCAGACCGTTGAACATCCCCACCGAGACGAAGCCGCAGATGCCGCGGTGGCTGTTGACCGCGCCCTTCGGCCGCCCGGTGGTGCCGCTGGTGTAGAGGATCACCGCGGGATCGTCCTCGGCGATCGCGGCCTCGGGCAGCGCCCTTCCCGCCGCGCCCGCCTCCAGCTCCGCGAAATGCGACTCGATCTCGACCACCGGCACGCCCGGGTCCCGCCCGCCGAGCCGCTCCAGTCGCTTGCGGTCGCCGATCAGCAGCTTCGGGTCGGCGTCGGCGATGCCGTACAGGATCTCGTCGGTCTGCCACCAGCCGTTCAGCGCCGCGACCACCCCGCCGACGCTCACCGTCGCCCAGAAGGCGAGCACCCACTCGGGGCAGTTGGCGGCGAGGATCGCGACGCGGTCTCCGGGCCCCACGCCGTAGCGCTCGCGCAGCGCCGCGCCGAGCGCCGAGGCGCGGGCGAAGTGCTCGGCGAAGGAGAGGCGCCGATCCCCGTAGACGACGCAGTCCCGATCTCCGTGGCCCGCCGACGCCTCGAGCAAGGCGCGCAGCGAGCGCGCCCGGTTCTTGAACACGGGCAGGCGCTGGCCACGCACCTGCTCGTGGACGATCTCGAAGGGCCCTCCGGGCCCGGTGATGCGCGCCTCGATCTCCCGCAGGTCCGGCATGGCGGGCTCATTCTACGCGCTCGGAAGAGCCCGCAGCCGCTCGATCAAGGCGTCCTCGAAGGCGAAGTCGAAGTCGACCGTGCGATCGAGACCCTCGCGGCGCATCCACTCCCAGGTCTGCGCGACCGCCGCGGGGAAGGTGTACTCGGGCTCCCAGCCGACGTCGCGGCGCAGCTGCTCGGTCGAGAAGATCACGCTGCGGTTCCAGTGGTGCAGGTTCGGGGCCAGGCGCTGCAGGATGCGCTGGATCCGGAACAGCGCCGCAGCGCGGTCGTCGGCGGCGACGGTGCGGATGTCCGCGTTCACCTTCAGCGGTCCGGCGCCGAGCGACATCCGGCCCGCGTACAGGTCGTCCATCCACGCGGCGGGGATGAACAGCTTCTCGGGCGAGACGCCCACGACCTGGGCGAAGGTGTCGACGTATCCCTCGTCGCTGTAGTAGCCGCCTCCGGTCAGGTTGTAGCGCCGGCCGAAGGTGACGGGCCGGCCGGCCATCATCCGAAGCGCGCGGGCCTCGTCGTCGACGTGTCCGATCTGGCCGAGAGTGGTGCCGTCGCCGGGGATCAGCACCGGTCGCCCGCGTGCCAGGCGCACGAACATGCGCTGCTCGCGGTCGGGGATGATGTTGTTCGGCCCGAACACCATCGAGAAAGCGGCGATCGTCGCCGGAAAGCCGCGCTCGCGATGTTCCTGCACCAGGTGCTCCTCGCACAGGATCTTGTTGCGGCCGTACTCGTTCTGGCGATCGCTCTTGTCGAGCGGGTGGTCCTCGGTGATCGGCAGCAGGTCGCTGGGCGCGTAGATGACGGTGGAGCTGGCGAAGATGTAATGGCCCGTGCGTCCGCGCAGGATCTCGCTCATCAGGCGCACGTCCTCGGGCCGGTAGGCGCTGATGTCGAAGACGCAGTCCCAGTCTCCGCTGCCGAGGGCGGAGCGAAGGGCCGCCGGATCGGTGCGGTCTGCGATCCGGCGCTCCACCCCCTGCGGCAGCTCCGCCGGGGTCTTGCCGCGATTGCAGACGGTCACCCGGTGTCCGGTGCGCACGAGCTCGCGCACGAGCGCCAGGCCGTTGAACTGGCTGCCGCCCATCACCAGGACCCTCATGCGCCGGCCCTCTCGGCGGACGCAGCCGCAGGAGCCGCTCCGGACACGCGGGCCCACTGCTCGGCGAGAGCGCCGAAGAAGTCGCCCAGCTGCTCAGGCCGTCGCACGAAGGCGAGCAGCGGGAGCTGCACGTCGGTGGCGCCCGCACGAACGAGATCTGGCGCGCCGGCGAGGGTGCCGGCCAGATCGGGCCGGCCGCTGGCGCCGGTGCGCACCGCGAGCGAGCCGCGCACCTTGAGCGCGCCCGGATCGCGGCCGGCGGCGGAGAACGCCTCTCGCAGTCGAGCCGAACCCTCGGCCAGATCCGCGCGTGTGGCGGTCATGATCGGGATCCAGCCGTCGCCCCACGAGACGATCCGCCGCAGATTGCGGCCGTGCAGCGTGCCCGAGAACCAGACCGGAACCCCTCCCGCCTGCACCGGACACGGCTCGCACCAGATCTTCTCGAAGGACACCGTCGGTGACGCAAAGGAGGCGGGCGCGTCGCGCCACAGTACCCGACACGCGGCGAGCGTGTCGTCCAGGCGCTGGGCGCGTTCCGAGAAGTCGAGACCGGCCGCGGCGAACTCCTCCCGCTGCCAGCCGACGCCGACGCCCAGCTCGAGGCGTCCCCGGGATAGAACGTCGAGGGTGGCGGCCGTCTTCGCCAGCACGATCGCGGGACGCAGCGGCGCGATCAGGATGCCGGTGGCGAGACGAACCCGGGTGGTGGCGCCGGCGATCGCCGCCAGCACGGTCAGCGGCTCGAGCCAGGGAACGTCGACCGGGAACGGGAACGGACCCCACTCGTAGGCCTGGGTGTTCTCGCTCATCACGACGTGATCGGGGACGATCACGGTGTCGACCCCCGCCGCCTCCGCGCTCCGGGCGAGATCCGTGATCTCGTGCAGGCGCCCGTCCGGGAAGAAGGGACCGAAGCTCGGGATGCTGAGGGTGAGCCGCATCAAGGGGAGTCCACGACGGTCGATGGGGGCCGCGGCGCGCCCCACTCTTGCACAGGGATAAGACTGCGTCCAATCTACGCCTCGCTCTGGGAATGCCTCGAGCGCGGCCGAGGTGTGCGCCAGCGAGAACCCGAAGGAGCCCACTCGCGCATGCAGCGCACGTCTCACGGGCGATCGGCCCTGCTCGCCCTGGCGCTGTGGATCGCGCCCGCGGTGCTCGCCGAGGAGGCCACCACTCCGGCGCCCGAACGTCGGCCGCGGCTGGGCTTGGTGTTGAGTATCGCCGATCTGTCCCTCGATGCGCACCTCGCCGCCCCAACCGTCGATCGGATACCAGACGTGGTTCACGCCGATGTTGAAGTTCGCCTCGTCGCCGATGTCCGCCTCCAGGTTCAGGCCCACCCGGAAGTACTCGTGCCGCGCGCGCGTGCGTCGAGGTGGTAGACGAGCACCATGCCTTCGGGCGGACCCTTCATCGGCGTCGACACGCCGCTGGGACCGCTCTACCTCGCCTACGCCTACGGCGAGGGCGGCGAGAACCAGGTCTACCTCTACCTGGGCCGCACCTTCTGAGAAGGGCGCCCTAGCGCGCGTGCAGGTCGCGCGGGAGGCCGAGACCGCGCTCGCCGATCACGTTGCGCTGGATGTTCGAGGCGCCGCCGGCGATCGCCACCGCGATCGCGCCCATCATGCGCGCCGTCCACGAGCCAGGAGTGCCCGCCGCCAGCGGCTGCTGCTCGGCCTCGCTGGGCTCGAGCAGCGCCTCGGCGCCGATCCAGTCGTAGGCCGCCTCGGAGATGCGCCGGCGCAGGTTCGTGCCGGAGAGTTTCATCAAGAGCGTCGGGAGCGCCGTGTCCTCCAGGTCGCCGCGCGCGGTGGAGGTCAGCATCCGGCGCCCCGTGTACTCGTGGGCGAGCAGGTAGCCCTCGATCTCGGCGAGCCGCTGGCGGACGACGGGGTGCTCCAGCGCGGGCACGCCCTCGCGCCGCTGCCCGCGCAGCATCGCGACCAGCTCGTCGAACAAGCGCCGCATCGCGTTCGGGTTGCCGATCATGTTGCGCTCGTGCTTGAGCGTGGAGCGCGACACCTGCCAGCCCTGCCCCCGCGCGCCGACGATCCAGTCGGCCGGCGTGCGCACGCCGTCGAGGAACACCTCGTTGAAGAGCGCGCCGCCGGTCATCTCGCGCAGCGGGCGTATGGTCACACCCGGCGCCTTCATGTCGAGCAGCAGGTACGAGATGCCCGCGTGCTTCGGGGCCGCGGGCTCGGTGCGGAACAGCCCGAACATGTAGTCGGCCTTGTCCGCGCCCGAGGTCCAGATCTTGTGTCCGTGGATCACCCACTCGCCGCCGTCGAGCTCGGCGCGCGACGAAAGCGACGCGAGGTCGCTGCCGGCGCCGGGCTCGCTGTAGCCCTGACACCAGACATCCTCGCCGGTGAGAGCGCGGGGAACGAAGCGCCGCTTCTGCGCCTCGCTGCCGAGCTCCAGCAGCGTCGGTGCCAGCATGCCCGCCCCCTGGGTGAGCAGCGCGCCGGGCGCCCCCGAGGCCGCGTACTCCTCGGAGACGATCTGGTCGATGATCACGTCCGGCTCGCGTCCCGCGCCGCCGTACTCGGCGGGGATGTGGCGGTAGACATAGCCGCGCTCGATGCCCCGCTGGCGGAAGAGCGCCTCCTGCTCGCGCAGCGGCAGCAGACCCTCGGGCCCGACGAGAGGCCAGCCGCGCAGAAACTCACGCAGCTCGCTGCGGAACGCCTCGTACTTCTCGCCGTAGCGAAGATCCATGCCCCCCCCTACGCCCAGCCGGCGAGCGCGGCGCTGCGCTCGCGGTGGAGCTCGGGCGTGCCGAGGAAGGCACGGTCGAAGAGCGTGCGCTTGAACCAGATCTGGACGTCCGATTCCCAGGTGTAGCCGATGCCCCCGTGGAGCTCGACGGTGTCGCGCGCGACCGAGAGCGCCCGGTCGGTGATGTGGGCCTTGGCGACCGCCGCCGCGTGGGGCGCGCGCTCGGGCAGCCGGTCGACGGCGTGGGCGGCGTACCAGAGCAGACCGCGAGCGGGCTCGAGGTCGGTAACCGCGTTCGCGAGCTGATGCTTCACTGCCTGGAACTGGGCCAGCCGGGTTCCGAACTGCTCGCGGGTGCCGACGTAGGCGATCGTCGCGCGCAACAGATGCCAGGCAGCGCCGAATGCGTCGGCGGCGAGCAGCACCAGCGCCGCGTCGCGCAGGCGCCCCGCGGCCCCCGCCCCTTCCGCGAGCGGCTCGGCGACGACCCCATCGAGCGCGATCTCCGCGACCGCGCGCGTGCGGTCCACGCCGAGAACCGCGCGCACGCTCAGCCCGGGAGCGCCCGCCTCGACCAGGGCCAGACCGCCTCCGCGGGTGCCCACGACGATCGCGTCCGCGGCCGCGCCGTCGGGGACGAACACCTTGGCCCCCGAGAGTCGACCCCCCTGGAGCTCCGCGGTCCACTCCTCGGGCTGCCAGTGACCGCCGAATTCGCCGAAGGCGACCGTCGCCGCCGTGTCGCCGGTCGCGAGCCGGGGCAGCCAATGGTCGCGCTGCGCCGGGCTGCCGCCCCAGCGGAGCGCGAGGCCGGCGAGAACGTGACCGAGGAAGGGCACCGGCAGCGCGGACTCGCCGAGAACCTCGGAGACCAGGGCGAGGTCGAGGACCTCCAGGTCGCTGCCCCCGTTCGAGGCGGGAAGCGCGAGACCCGCGACGCCCATCTCGACGAGCCCCTTCCACAGTGCGGCGTCGCAGCCCCCGCCCTCCTCGAATCGCTCGCGCAGCCTTGCGATCGGACACTCCATCGCGGCGAAGCCGCGGATCGTGTCCTGCAGCAGGCGCTGCTCCTCGGACAGGCCGAAATCCATCTCCGCTTCCTTCGCCCCGCTTCCGCTCCCGCCGCCTCGTGATCGCACCCGACCCGGGCTGCCCGTCGGAACCGCTGATATACCATCGCCGGCGGAGGATGTCGTGAGCGACGCCAGCGATCCGATGAACGGCTGGAAGCCCCTGCTCGACGAGCTCGAGCGACGCATCGCGCGCGCGCGCGCGATGGGCGGACCCGAGCGGGTCGAGCGGCTGATGCACGGACGCGGAAAGCTCGACGCGCGCCAGCGCATCGACCGGCTCTTCGACCCGGGCAGCTTCGTCGAGATCGGGGCGCTGGTCGGCGGCGAGCAGACGCCGGCCGACGCGCTGGTCGCGGGCTTCGGCACGATCGACGGGCGCCCCGCCGTGGCCGGCGCCGAGGACTTCAGCGTGCTGGGCGGTTCGATCGGGATGGGGTCGATGGCCAAGCGCTACCGCCTCTGCCAGCTCGCCGGCCAGGAGCGGGTGCCGCTGGTGATGATGCTCGACGGCGCCGGCCACCGGCTGACGAGCGCGCTCGAGGGCGGCGCGCGGGTCCCGAACGACCTGCTCGCCCTCGCCGACCTGTCGGGCGAGGTACCGATGGTATGTCTCGTGCTCGGCGCGTCGGCGGGCCACGGCGCCCTCACCGCGCCGCTCTCGGACATCACGATCATGTCCCAGGGCGGATCGATGTTCACCGGCGGACCGCCTCTGGTCCGCGCGGCCACCGGCGAAGACGTGACCAAGGAGCAGCTCGGCGGTCCCGCGGTGTGTGCCGAGATCGCCGGCACCGCACACAACGTGGCGGCCGACGACGCCGCGGCGATCGAGATGGCGCGTCGCTACCTCGGCTACCTGCCGCCGAACCGCTGGCAGCTGGCGCCCCGGCGCGAGGGCCCCGACGCCGGGCCGCGCCGCCTGGAGCGCATCCTCCAGCTGATGCCGCCGAACGCGCGGCGACCCTACAAGATGCACCCGGTGCTCGAAGAGCTGGTCGACGCGGGCAGCCTGTTCGAGGTGCAGCCCCGCTACGGCCGCTCCCTCGTGTGCGCGCTCGCGTTCCTCGGTGGACGCTCGGTGGCGATCCTCGCCAACAATCCCGCCGTGCGCGCCGGCGCCGTCGACAGCCCCGCCGCGATCAAGGCGACGGACTTCATCACCACCGCCGACGCCTTCGGTCTACCCCTGATCTTCCTCGCCGACAATCCGGGCGTCATGGCCGGCACCCAGGCCGAACGCGACGGCATCCTCAAGTGGGGAGGGAAGATGTTCAAGGCCCAGCGCCGGGCGCGCGTGCCGAAGCTCCACGTGACGCTGCGGAAGTCCTTCGGCTTCGGCGCCTCGACGATGGCCCAGAATCCCTTCGACCATCAGACGCTCTCGCTTGCCTTCCCCGGCGTGACGATGGACGCGATGCCGGCACAGAGCGGCGGGCGATCGGCGAAGCTCGACGACGACACGCAGGCGCGGGTCGAGGCCAAACAGGCCGCCGGACCCTGGGGCATGGCAGCGAATCTGACCTACGACGGGGTGATCGACCCGCGCGAGCTGCGCAACGCGCTGATCGCGGGGCTCCGCCTGCTCGAGGGACGCGCGGCCTCTCGAGTCTGAGGGGATCTACCGTCGGAAGTTCGCGATCGGGGCTGACGGGCCCGCGGACTACTGCGCCGGTCCGCCGCAGTCCCCGCCCTGGATACAGTTGCCGAGCCGGGTCATCGCCGCCGAGACGTCCTGGTTGAGCGTCGTCCAAAGGATCGCGCCGGCCAGCGCGAAGACGACGCCCACGATCGACCACTCCACCATCTCCATGCCGTCCTCTTCGAAGACCAGGTCCTTGAAGAGTCGCTGGATCACGTCGCGCGCGATCTCGATCATGGGGGGACTCCTGAATGAATGTGCGGGATGCATTAGACCATAGTGAGCCAGACGTCGGCCGGCTAGCAGAATGGTCCCAGGATGCCCCGCCCGACCGCGATCGCCGCGACCGCGAGGCGCTCGGCACACACCCAGCGCACTCGCCGCGATCGTGTGCGGGAGGGAGCGGCCGGCCGATCCGCGCCGCCCGCGACGCACCCTAGACGAGCCGGGCCCCGCCCTCGCCCCAGTAGCGGTCCCGGAGCTTGCGCTTGGCCATCTTCCCGGTCTCGGTGCGCGGCAGATCGGTGACGAAGTCGATCGACCGGGGGCATTTGTAGTGGGCTATGCCGTTCCGACACCATTCGATCAGCTCCGCCTCGAGCTCGGGTCCCGGCTCGGCGCCCTCGGCCGGGATCACCACCGCCTTCACCTCCTCGCCCATCTCCTCGCTCGGGACGCCGATCACCGCCACGTCGTCCACCTTCGGGTGGACGATCAGGTGGTTCTCCGTCTCCTGGGGGTAGATGTTCACGCCGCCGGAGATGATCATGTTCGACTGACGATCGGTCAGGAACAGGTAGCCGTCCTCGTCCAGGTAGCCGATGTCCCCGATCGTGAAGAGATCACCCCGGTAGGTGGCGGCGGTCTTCGTCTCGTCCTTGTGGTAGCTGAAGCGGCCGCGGGCGGGTGCTTCGAAGTAGATCGCGCCCTCCTGGCGCGGGCCAGCGACCTCGTTGCCCTCCTCGTCGAGCACCCAGACCTTCCCGCCCGCCCAGTGACGCCCGACGGTGCCCGGGCGCTGCAGCCACTCGCGCGCGCGCACGAGCGTGCCGCCGCCCTCGGTGCCGGCGTAGTACTCGACGATCGCGTCGCCCCACCACTCGATCATCTGCTCCTTCACCGGCACCGGACACGGCGCCGCCGCGTGCACCGCCACGCGCAGGGAGGACACGTCGTAGCGCGCGCGCACGTTGGCAGGGAGCTGGAGCAGCCGGCGGAAGTGCGTCGGCACCCACTGGGACGCCGTCACCCGCTGATCCTGGATGATCTGGAGCGCGAGCTCGGGATCGAAGCGCGGCATGATCACCACGGTGGCGCCGTTGCGCAGGTTCGCCGTCGTGAAGGCGAGGGGCGCCGTGTGGTAGAGCGGCGCCGGACACAGGTAGCGGTCGTCCTCGCCGATGCCGAACAGCGCCATGAAGCCCTTGTTGAACCCCGCCACCGCCGGGTCGCCGGGCGGACCTTCGGGAAGCGGACGGCGCACGCCCTTCGGTCGCCCGGTCGTTCCCGAGGAGTAGACCATGATCGCGCCCTCGCGCTGGTCCTCGAGCGTCGGATCGGCGGGAACCTCCTCGAGAGCGTCGGCGAGCGTCTCGAAGCCGGCCGGCGGGGCGCCCGCGGAGACGATCCGCACCCCCGCCTTCGGGCAGCGGGTCGCCACGCGCACCGCCGTCTGCGCGAAGCGCGGCGATACCACGATCGCGTCCGCGTCGCTGTTGTCGACGATGTACTGCACCTCGTCCTCCTGGAGGTGCCAGTTCACCGGCGTGAAGTAGAGGCCGATCCGGTGACACGCCCAGAAGAGGTCCATGTAGATCGGGTCGGTGTTGTCCAGCATGGCGGCGACGCAGCCGCCGGGGCCCAGCCCCCGCTGGAGCAGCAGAGCCGCGATGCGCCGCGAGCGAAGCTCGAGCTCTCCGAAGGTCTCGATGAACTCTCCGTTGCCCCCGATCACCGCGATCCGATCGGGATCCCTCTCGGCGTGGACCGCGATCGTTCCCACTCAGGCGCTCCAGGAGTCGAAGGACGTGATGGTCTCCGGCGCGGGTCGCTCGGCGACCTTGAAGTCGGTGCCCTTCGTGTAGGCGACGGGGAGCAGCGCCACCTGGGTGACGCCCTCGGGAATGCCCAGCAGCTTCGCCGCCTCCTGCTCCCGGAACAGGTGCAGGGTGGTCCAGGCCGAGCCCAGCCCGCGGCTGCGCAGGGCGAGCTGGAAGCTCCAGACCGCCGGCAGGATCGAGCCGTAGAGCGACGCGATCGCCGCGTTGGGGGCGTTCTCGGGCAGGCGTCCCTCCACGCACGGGATCACGTGCACGGGAACCTCGTGCAGGTGATCCATCAGGTAGAAGGCGGAGTCGTAGACGCGCCGGGTCTGGTCGTCTCCACCGGCGATCCCCTGACGGGCGCTCTCGAGGTACTGACGTCCCACCTCGCCGTAGATCCGCGCCAGCTCCTTGCGTTTGGCCGCGTCGGTCACCACCAGCCAGCGCCAGGTCTGGCTGTTGCTGCCCGTGGGCGCCTGCTGGGACAGGCGGATGCAGTCGAGGATCACCTGGCGCTCGACGGGGCGTGCCAGATCCAGACGTTTGCGCACGGCGCGCGTGGTGGAGAGCAGCCGATCGGTCTCGGCGAGGTCGAAGGGAGTGGACATGGGTTTCCTCCAGGCGCTCGGGCCTCATTTCGCACGGACACGAGGCGTGCGTCAAGCGATCGGTGAGCGCTCCGCGGCCACTCGCGCCAGGAAGTCGGCCACCGACATCTCCCCCAGCTCGCCGGCGTCGCGCGAACGCGCGTTCAGGGTACCGGCCGCCTGCTCGCGTTCCCCGACCACGAGGGCAAAGGGCAGCTTGCGCAGGCTCGCCTCGCGGATCTTGTAGCCGACCCGGTCGTCTCGGAGATTCGCCTCGGCGCGCAGGCCGGCGTCCAGCAGCTGCTCGTGGACGCTTCGGGCGTAGGCGACGTACTTGTCGCTCACCGGGATCACCACCGCCTGCACCGGCGCGAGCCAGAGCGGGAACTTGCCGGCGTAGTGCTCGATCAGGATCCCGAGGAAGCGCTCCACGCTGCCGTAGCACGCCCGGTGGATCATCACCGGCGTGTGCTTGTGCCCGTCGGGGCCGACATAGGTGAGGCCGAAACGCTCGGGCATCGAGAAGTCGAGCTGGATCGTCCCGCACTGCCAGGAGCGCTTCAGCACGTCGCGGATGTGGAAGTCGATCTTCGGGCCGTAGAAGGCACCGTCGCCCTCGTTCAGGTCGTAGGGGAGCCCCTGGCGATCGAGAGCGCTGCGCAGCGCCGC
>Ga0315553_10000498_pt1 | contig 35039 bp, 35 predicted proteins | sample SalMarSW160140MG_FD_203099 | JGI IMG/M metagenome (GOLD analysis project Ga0315553, IMG submission 203099) | Salt marsh sediment microbial communities from the Plum Island Ecosystem LTER, Massachusetts, United States - Salt Marsh Sediment SW1601-40 ... | reverse complement strand
CCGCAACGATGGTTTCAAGACGAAGCCGCTCATCGCGCGTAACAGTCACGGTGATCCCTGATCTCATTGCGCAAGAATGAGCTGCTTCGGAGAATTTGGGAATCGCCTGAATGGATCAGACCACTAGTGGAGCGAATTTGACATTTGAGTCCCGGCCCGCGGCCAGGCTCATTCTCAAATGTCAAATTCAAAAGCTCCACTAGACGCTGGATTCTCCGCGCAATGACGGGAAATTGACGGCCCCCATCCGAAAAACCCGCCGCCCATCGCGGCGGCTGATAAGTCTGGAGCTGCGATCTTGCAGGACAATTTCTCCTCCGCCCTCACCCATGTCCTCAAATTCGAAGGCGGCTATTCCGATCACCCCAGCGATCCCGGCGGGGCGACCAAATTTGGGATCACCCATGCCGTCCTGACTCGCCATCGCGGACACCAGGTCGGCAAAGCCGAGGTCAAGGCGCTGACGAAAGAGGAGGCGGCGGCCATCTATCGCGCCGATTATTGGGAGGCTGCGTGTTGCGACGACCTCCCTTCCGGCCTCGATCTCGCGGTCTTCGACTGCGCGGTCAACCAAGGCGCCGGGCGGGCCAAGCGCTTTTTGCAGCAAGCCGCCAGGGTAACCGTGGACGGACGGATCGGCCCGGTCACGCTTGCCGCCGTCAGGGCCGCGCCAAGCGATGCGCTGCTGATCGAATTCATGGCGCGGCGTATGCGCAGCTATGGTCTGCTCCGCCGCCTTTTCAGAACCTTTGGCCTCGGCTGGTCGCGCCGGCTGATGGCCGTCCATGCGGAAGCGCTCGCACTTCTTCGCGCGCCTGCGCCCCACACCATCTGAACACTCAAATTCGAGGTCCTAAAATGGAGTTCATTCTTCAGCGCCTGCGTGAGCCGTCAACCTATGCCGGCATCGCCGCCTTTCTTGCCGGCTTCGGCCTGTTGGGGCTCACCGAGCAGGATTGGAATCAGATCTTCGGCGCAGTCGCGGCGGTCGCGGCCGCTGTCGCCATTTTTGCCAAGGAAACGCCCGGCGACAGCGGCGAGCAATGAGCATCGCTCTTACCATCCTGAAGACCATCCACGCAGCAGCCAATTTTCTCACCGGCCTGATCGCATTCCTCAACAATCGCAGACAGATTGAGGCCGGTGAGGAGAAGGCCGCCGCCCGATCGCTCAAGGAACAAAATATCCGTGTTCAGAAAGCTCGCGCTGCTCGGCGTTCCGTTGACACTCGCAGCCTGCCAGACGACGACCCCTACCGCCGTGATTGACACGAGCTGCCTCGCAATGGAGCCGATAACCTATTCGCGGCACGATACGTCTGCGACAGTGACCCAGATCAGACAACACAACGCGGCCTATTCGTCGCTTTGCGGCGCGAAGTAATACGCAAAATTCCTGATGCAGCAGGCCGACATATATTAAAATCGCTATTAATGTTTTTCGAATATTTTAGAGAAAGTTTCAGTTTCGAGTACAGAGTAGACCATGTTGAACAATGCCGATCTTGAGATATGCGCCCGCACCGTCGCCGAGCTGGGATGCGATCAGCCCGAGGAGGTGCGATCCTCTCTGGCCTGGGTGCTCAAGAACAGGTTCGAACAGGTGAAATCGGCTTTCGGAACGCTCCCGGACATCCCCCAGGCTTGCGAAAGCGTGTTGCGCGAAGCGCTCCCGCTGCGGAGACGGCGAGGCGGCGCGCTTCCCCTGTCGGATGCCGAGCTGTGCCGGATTCGCGCGACCAACTATCTCGTCTGGGCGGGAGATCTCGCTGACCGGACCGGGGGCGCCATCGCATGTCACCGGCATGACACCAGTCCGGCCTGGTCGCGCCATCGGACGCCCACGGCCCTTCTCGGTTCATTTTTATTCTTTCGTTGAGCCCGATCCGCCATATTAATAGGGGCTGACTGCATATTCATGACGCATTCACGCGCACCGTGCATTCTTAACCAAGGAAAGAGAATGCAAAACGATGATGAGATGGGCGCATAAAACTCTGCTGGCTGTTCTTGCCGTGTTGGCTGTGGGGACCACGGAACCCGCTGCGCAAGGGAACTGTGCGCCCAACTGGACGCCGAACCAGTATAAGTCCTTCAGCGACATTCAGAACGAGATCAAGAAGCAGTATGGCGAGGTGCGAATATTGCGCGTTGCCTTGTGTGACCAGGGCGGGAACGCCTATTTTCAAGTTGTCATAATTTCCGGCCGGGGCGAGGTTCGCCGCATTCAGCTCGCCGCATCTTCCAAATGAGCGGCGCGGATGACGGGGCTCGGGAAGATCATTGCGGGCAACACGGAATTGTTGCAAAAACGCAAGATGCCGAACAGTTTAACGAAGGCACGGTAATGAGGCTTCTTGTAGTCGAAGACGATCGCGACCTGAACCGCCAGCTCGTATCCGTTCTCAGTCAGGCCGGCTATGCGGTCGACGCCGCTTTCGACGGCGAGGAGGGCCATTTCCTCGGCGACACCGAGCCTTACGACGCGGTCATCCTCGATCTCGGCCTGCCCAAGCTTGACGGATTGAGCGTTCTGGAAAACTGGCGGCGCGACGATCGCCGCATGCCGGTGCTGATCCTGACGGCGCGGGATCGCTGGAGTGACAAGGTCGCCGGCATCGACGCCGGGGCCGACGATTATGTCGCCAAGCCGTTCCACGTCGAGGAGGTCCTCGCGCGCGTCCGTGCGCTCCTGCGGCGGAGCGTGGGCCAGGCCAAGAGCGAGCTCGAATGCGGTCCGCTGCGGCTCGACACGAAAATGGCGCGCGTCACCTATAATGGCGTTCCAGTCAAGCTGACCTCGCTGGAATACCGGCTCCTCGCCTATCTGATGCATCACCAAGGCCGCGTCGTGCCGCGTCTGGAACTCGTCGAGCATCTTTACGAACAGGATTTCGACCGCGATTCCAATACGGTCGAGGTGTTTATCGGCCGTCTGAGAAAGAAGCTCTCGCCAGACGCGATCGTGACCGTGCGCGGCCTGGGCTATCGCCTGAACTCGTTAGAAAATGAAGCGTAACTCGCTCTCTCGGCGTCTCTTCCTGTCATCGGCCGTCTGGACCCTCCTCGTTCTCCCGATCGCTGCCGTGGTGCTCATTTCGCTCTACCGTGACGCGGTGGAGCGCAGTTTCGACGCGCGGCTCAATCAGTATCTGGAATATCTGATCGCGATCACCTCGCCGGACCAGGGGATCGACATTCTCGAGCCGACCAGTCTGGGCGAGCCGCTGTTCAGCCTGCCGTCCTCCGGTTGGTATTGGGAGATTAAGGCTCTAGCCGGCGCGCATCTCGGGTTCAAGTCCAGCTCGCTTGCCTCCGAAACTCTGACGCTGCCGAGCGAAGCCGGCATCGCCCCGGACGCGACCGATATCCGGAAGGCTTATCTCCCCGGCCCGGAGAAGCAGTCATTGCGCGTGCTCGAGCGCGAGATCACGATCACCCAAAAAGATCAGCAGCGCCGCTATATCTACGCCGTCGCCGGCGACGCCGACGAGATCGCTGCCGAGGTCGGCGCATTCGGCACCATGCTGGCTATTGCCTTCTGCCTTCTCGGCGCTGGTCTGCTCATCGCCACCTTCTTCCAGGTCCGCTTCGGGCTCCGGCCCTTGCGCGGCATTGGCGAAAAGCTGGCGGCGATCCGTTCGGGCAAGGCCTCGCGGCTTGAGGGCAGCCTGCCGGAGGAGATCCAGCCTCTGCAGGAAGAGCTTAACGCGCTCATTCTGTCCAACCAGGCGATTATCGAGCGTGCACGCACCCATGTCGGCAATCTGGCTCATGCGCTGAAGACCCCGCTCAGCGTCATTACGAACGAAGCGCGGGAATTGGACGACGAGTTCGCCGACAAAGTTGCCGAGCAGGCCGAGCTCATGCGGGAGCATATCACCCATCACCTGTCCCGGGCACAGGTCGCGGCGCGCATGAGCATCGTCGGCGGCGTGACCGATGTCAGCGACACTTTGAACTCCCTGACGAACACGCTTTCGCGCATCTACTCGGAACGAAACATAAACTTCCGCGTCGAATGTCCCCCCGATGCGAAGTTCCGCGGCGAGAAGCAGGATCTGCAGGAAATGGTCGGCAATCTCCTCGACAATGCGTGCAAATGGGCCGAATCAAAAGTGAGCGTTCAGGTCGAGACGGGAGCGGCGCCGAAGTCCTCGAACGTCAAGTTCCTGACGGTTTTTGTGGATGATGACGGGCCCGGCCTTTCGCCTTCCGAGCTTGAAACCGTTACGACGCGCGGAAAGCGGCTTGACGAGACAAAGCCGGGCTCCGGCCTTGGTCTTTCAATAGTTGCGGATCTCTCGGAGATGTATTACGGCAGCTTCGTGCTTCAGCATGCGCCCTCCGGCGGTGTGCGGGCGAAGCTGACTTTGCCGGCGGCCTAGCGCAACGCGCCTCCAGATCGAGGCGGACAGTTGCGCGAACTTGTCGATCTAGGCTGTCGCAAAAAAGCCAGATTGCATGGTATAGCTCACAACCGGGTTGGGCGGAACCAAATCGAAATGCAGCGCTTGGAAGCAGCATTTTTTCATTCAACGGGGACAATATGAGACTCAGCGCAATTTTGGCCGCGGCGGTCATCGTTTTACCGCTTTGGAGTTGTGGCCCCCCCGGCAGCCGCCAGGAAGGCGGCACGGTGGTCGGCGCCGTTGCGGGCGGTATCATCGGCAATCAGTTCGGAAGCGGCGCCGGGCGCGCCCTTGCCACCGCCGCGGGCGTCGTGGTCGGCGGCATCATCGGCAGCGAAATCGGGCGTGATCTCGACGAGCAGGACCGGCGCTATGCGCTGGAAGCCGAGTACCGCGCGCTCGAAGAGGATGAGGAAAGCCGCTGGCAGAACGAAGAGTCCGGCCATCATGGCTATATCAGGCCGCGCCGATCGTACAGGGAAGCCGGACGGACCTGCCGTGAATATGAGCACACGGTCTATATCGACGATGAGCCGAAGACGCTCACCGGCACGGCCTGCCGCCAGCCGGACGGCACCTGGAGAAATGTAAGCTAAGCGTGAGCCCAAGAACAGGCTGAGACCTTAAGACTTTTGGATTCAAGACGCGCCCGCCGGAAAGGCGGGCGCTTTTTTTGTTTTTGATGTGAGGCGCCGTGTGTCGGCTTGCCTACAGCCGCCGTACGGACGTTTCGATGTCTACCGCGCGGGACGGATGCAGCGGCCGCGGATCGGCACCTTGCCACGAGGACATCTCCGCTTAACCGACGCCTTGCGGATGCAGCGAAATGCCGATTTGCCTATGCGCTTAAGCTGCGTCCTGCGAGGGCAGACACATCTCCGCCCGCGAGGCTTCCCGTTTATGCAGCGAACCTTGGCGACCCGCTTCTTGCAGCGCCAGGCATGTTTCCCGATCTTGACCTTCTTCATTCGCGCGCCGCAAAGGCAAGCCTGGCCGCGGACCTGCCCGCCTTTGCAAACGGTCCTGACCGGCTTTTCGACACAGCGCCAGGCTCGCTTGGCGATTCTGACGCGGCGCTTTGTCTTTCCGCAGACGCAGCGATTGCCGCGGACATCGCCGCCACGGCAACGAATCGGCGTGGGATCGGCGACCACCTTGCCAGGATTATGGCTGCTGCTATGCGTCGGCTTTACGGGAACGCCCAGATCTGTTGCGCCCGTCTCGGCCGAGGGCTTCACGCAGCCATAATCATGTCCGCGCAAATCGACGATCTTAAGTTTGCCTCTGAAACGCGTTTTCAAGGCGCAACTGACATGCTCGTTCTTGCTTATGTGGATCGGCAGAATATCGGTCGCGATGAATGTGCTTGCATCCGTCTGCATTGCCTTTGCCTTGCGCTTGAACCTGCGGCCGGCGGTGCAATCGAGCTGGTAGGGAATTCGGCCGGTCCGGTCGGCGCGGAAGCTGACGGCAATGCTTTCCTTGCGGGGGCAGCTTCTGCCCTTCTCCCGGAAGCTTATTTTGCCGCCGACGACATCGAGGCAATCCACCTTCAGCGGCGTCCAGCCCGAATTAACGCCCGGATCCTTCTTCAGCTCGGCGATCATCTGGGCATCGAATTCCCCGATCTTGAAAGTCCGCTTGGCTTGTGCGGTGTAGCGGTCGCCGTCACGCTTGGCTTTGACCGTGCCTTCGCGGACGACAAGTCCGCCCTGATGCTTTATCCGATAAGCGATATTGCCGGGACGATTGGCGGCAAAATCCAACGTCTCCACGACCTTTTTCGGGCAAGCCGGCCCCTTCTGAACCTTATAGGACAGCCACATGCTCGTGACCTGGAATGGCGGGCAATCGATCTTGATCGTCTCGACCTTGCTCTTCGGTCCGTCGACGACCGCGACACGGAAATGGTGCCGTCCGGGATCGAGCTGGTAGCGTTTCATCCGCTCGACGCGCCACCAGCTCTTGTTTCCGAGCGTGACCCTGCGCGGCTCAATGACGATTTCCTCAGACCGCTTTCCATTATGCAGGAATCGAAAATGCGCCTCGGTCTTTTTCTCGTAATCGATGAACGCCGACACTTCGACTTGCTTGGGGCAGGTCTCGCCAACCTGTTTGACGCGAATATCGACGCTTTTCGCATGCAGCACGAAGTCCGCGACGCGCGGATCGGTCTTGTTCAGACACACGACATCGGCGGGAAAGGTCGTGTGCGCGATGGCCGGGCGGCTCCTTGCGCCATCCGGATACCAACCGGTCCACGAAACGAAATTCGTGCCGACCCAGGGACCGGCGCTGAAACCGGCATGAACGGTCAGTTGGATCTGACCAGCTACCCGGTCGACAGGCGGCGGTTGGTCGAAGGCCGCATTGCACATGTCGATGACGGCCTGATCGCGATTGAAGCCGATCCCCGGCTGTCCCGTGCTCACGGCTTTCACGGCATCCATTCGAAATGTGGCGTGCGTTTCGACGTGCTTTTCATAGGTACCGTCGTGGGCGCCTTTCACATCGCTCGATAATTGGCTGGTCCAGGCCGGGTCTCCGGTCGTGATCACCCAACCGTAGATTCTATGGCCGGACTTGACCTTCGCATCGAGTTTGAACCGCGTTTCCACCTCGCCCACGAGACGAGTGTAATGCTCTCCATCATGGCCGACGAAGATTTTCGCGGCGGCCGGTCTCCCGCTACCGCCGGGGCTCCATTCGATCGATGCGCTCTTGAATGGGTGGGGCGTACTCGAATGATCCGCCGACGCCGGCTGAAACATCAGCGACAGCAGGCTAAAAGTGACTGCCGCAAAGCCAAATTTTGATGATACGGAACAGGTCACGACATCCTCCATTGAAAAGTCTCCCAATGGTTGGTCGCGGCCAAAGAGGAAAATGTTCAAAAGGCGAGACGACAAATATCTGCAACGCTGCGCCGTCTAGGAAAAACGCAATTCCCGATTCGGGCCAAAGATACGAGGGGGGCGTTTATTGCCATCCCTCAACAAAAACATCCAATTTTTCTAAAATCTATTCGATGAGATGAATATCGAATCTGCGTGGAGTTCGCTTATACAGCGCTGGAGACGTCAAGGCCTTACGTGCAGAAAGTTAACCTCGAGGCCCAAAACAGAACTCAAAACCAACACGCCATCGGATGTGACCGTGCGCCGCGGAGCGTGTTTTTCCTTGATTACCGGCGCGCCAGTCTTGATATCAGTGCTGGAAGGTCCCACTGAGCATCGATGATCCTCTGGATATTATTCGCCGTCTTAACCGCGCTTGCCGCAATTGCTGTCGTAAGCCCTTACTGGCGGCGAAACTGCTCTGCGCCCGTGCAGGCGCAGGATGTGGCGCTTTACAAGCAGCAGCTTGCCGAAATCGACGACGAGGCCGCGCGCGGATTGCTCGGCGAGGCGGAGGCCGAAGCGGCGCGGATCGAGATCTCCCGGCGCATTCTCGCCGCGGCGAAGCAGGCGGACAACGCCGGCGCGGCAAGCAAATCGCCTTACGCGCCCTATGTCATCGTCGGCTTTCTGGCGATGATCAGCACCGGCGCCTATCTGCTTTTCGGCTCGCCGCAACTTCCCGATCAGCCGCTTTCCGCGCGTATCACGCCGGAGCAGCAGCCATCGCTGCAAAATCTGGTCACCCAGGTCGAAGAACGGCTGAGGTCTCATCCCGATGACGGGAGGGGATGGAGCGTGATCGCCCCTGTTTATATGCGGATGGGACGGTATGACGATGCCGTCAAAGCCCGCAGGCGGGCGATGGAGCTCCTGGGCCCCACCCCGGAACGATGGGCCGATCTGGGAGAAGCGTTGACCCTGTCGAATGATGGCGCCGTGACGGAAGAGGCGAGCAAGGCCTTCAAGAAGGCGCTGGCGGGCAAGCCGGACGACAGCCGGGCCGAATTCTGGCTGGCGGTCGAGAATGAACAGAGCAACGAGCTTGCCGAGGCGGCCCGGCGCTATCGCAAGCTGCTCGCGCGCGGCCTGCCGGCGAATGTCCAACAGGTCGTCACGCAGCGGCTTGCCAATGTTGCGGCACAATTGTCCGGCAAACCGTCATTCAATGCCGAGCAACAGGCGATGATCGACAAGATGGTGTCCGGCCTCGCCGAGCGGCTGGAGGCAGACGGCTCCGACCTCGAAGGCTGGCTCAAGCTGATGAGAGCCTATACAGTGCTCGGCAGACGCGAAGAGGCCCTGAACGCCATGAAGCGGGCGCAAAGCCAGTTCTCGGCTGACAAGGAGGCCCTGGGACAGATCGACCAGATGGCGAAATCGCTGGGTTTGCAATCCTGATCTTCATCTGATCACCTTACATGAGACCGGAATGACACGAAAACAGCGCAGATCCCTTTTTATTGGTGGAGGTTTGGCCGTCCTGGGCTTATCGGCGTTTCTAATCCTGTCGGCGCTGAACGATTCGATCGTGTTCTTTTACAGTCCGACGGACGTAGCCCAGAAGCACGTGCAGACAGGCCAGCGTTTCCGCCTGGGCGGTCTGGTTTCCGACGGCAGCTTCAAGCGCCTGAATGACACCGATGTCGAATTCGAGATCGGCGACGGCAACCGGGCGCTGAAGGTGACCTATAGCGGATTGCTTCCCGATCTGTTCCGCGAAGGGCAGGGGGTGGTGGCCGAGGGCGCCCTCGATCCGTCCGGGCGTTTCATTGCCGATACGGTTCTCGCAAAGCATGATGAGAATTATATGCCGCGCGAGGTCGCCGAAAGCCTGAAGAAACAAGGCGTGTGGCAGGGCGCGAACGCTCAGCCGAAACAAGCCGCCCGGTAGCGCTCCAAAACAGGCCGTTGCTGTGATCGTAGAAGTTGGACATTTCGCCCTGATCCTGGCCTTTGCGGTCGCTTGCCTGCAGAGCGGGGCGGTGATCTGGAGCCTCTGGTCCGGCAATGACGACCCGCGCAGTCTGACCACGCCGGCGGCGCTCGCCCAGTTCTTCCTGCTGCTGTTGTCGTTTCTGGTGCTGGTGCACGCCTATGTCGTCTCGGATTTTTCGGTCGAAAACGTCTGGGCCAATTCGCATTCGGCAAAGCCGCTCATTTACAAGATCTCCGGAAGCTGGGGCAATCACGAAGGCTCCATGCTGCTCTGGGTCTTGATCCTCGGCCTGTTCGGCGCGGCGGTCGCCCTGTTCGGCAATAATCTCCCGGCGCGTCTGAAATCGAGCGTTCTCGGCGTTCAGGGTTTGATCGGCGTCGCATTTCTGGCCTTTATCATGACGACGTCCAATCCCTTCGTCCGATTGAGCCCGGCGCCGTTCGAAGGCCAGGGCCTTAACCCGATCCTGCAGGACCCCGCGCTCGCCTTCCATCCGCCCCTCCTTTACACCGGCTATGTCGGCTTCTCGATGGCCTTCTCCTTCGCGATCGCGGCGCTCATCGAGGGGCACATCGGAGCCGCCTGGGCGCGCTGGGTGCGGCCGTGGACGCTTGCGGCATGGATGTTTCTGACCATCGGCATCGCGATCGGCTCGTGGTGGGCCTATTACGAGCTGGGCTGGGGCGGCTGGTGGTTCTGGGACCCGGTGGAGAACGCTTCATTCATGCCGTGGCTCGCCGGAACGGCGCTTCTGCATTCCGCCGTCGTGATGGAGAAGCGGGATGCGCTGAAGGTCTGGACCATATTGCTGGCCATCATTACTTTCGCGCTGAGCCTGATGGGCACTTTTCTCGTCCGCTCGGGCGTTCTCACCTCGGTCCATTCTTTTGCGACCGATCCGGCGCGCGGCGTGTTCATCCTGGCGATCATCGCCCTCTTCACCGGCGGCGCCTTCACCCTGTTCGCCTGGAGAGCCCCCCTCCTCCGGCAAGGCGCGCGTTTCGCACCCATCTCCCGCGAGGGCAGCCTGGTGTTCAACAATTTCGTGCTGATGATCGTCTGCGCGGCGGTCCTGATCGGCACGCTTTACCCGCTCGCCCTGGACGCTTTGACGGGCGACAAGATCTCCGTCGGCCCGCCTTATTTCAATGCGGTCTTCGTTCCGCTCGCACTGGCGCTACTGGCGGTCATGCCGTTCGGTCCGTTTCTGCCGTGGAAACGAGGCTCTCTCGCCGACACTGCGAAACGGTTGCGCGTGCCCGCGCTGCTCGCAGCCGCAGCCTTTGTGATCACCCTTGTGCTGGAGCCGAACGGCTCTCTGCTCGCCGCCCTTGGAATGGCGATCGGTGTCTGGCTGATGAGCGGTGCGCTCGCGGAGACGGCCTTTCGCCTGAAGGCCTTCGCTGCGCCATGGGCTGAAGTGCGCCGCCGCGCATCGAACCTGCCGCGCGCGAGCTATGGCGCGATGATTGCGCATTTTGGCCTGGGCGTGGTGGTCCTCGGCATTGTCGCCACGAGTTCCTGGCGGGCCGAGCGGATTCTCTCGATGCAGCCCGGGCAAACGATTCCGTTCGCGGGCTACGAACTGACGTTCGGAAAGCTCGCCTCCCGTGAAGGGCCGAACTATCGCGAGACCTTCGGCAATTTCGAGCTGAGGAAAAACGGCAAGCTCGTCACCCTGCTTAGCCCCTCCAAACGCCAATATGTTGCGCCGCCGACCGCGACCACCGAGGCGGCGATCCATGCGAGCTGGGCCGGCGATTTCTATCTCGTCATCGGCGAGACCGGCCAGAGCAAGACGTCCTCCCTTGCCGTTCGGCTCTATTTTCACCCCCTCGTGCGGCTGATCTGGATTGGCGCTTTCATCATGTTTCTCGGCGGCGCCTTGTCACTCTCCGACAGGCGTCTGCGCGTCGGCGCTCCCAGACGGCGGGCCGTTTCTCCCGCTCCGCCGGCAACGGCAGGGCGGGCGTCATGAGATTGCCCGTAACGGTAAAGGCCTTGATCGCGGCATTGGCCTTGATCGCGATGGCATCGCCCATTGCGTTCGCCGTTCAGCCCGACGAGATCCTCGACGATCCCGTGCTGGAGGCTCAGGCGCGCGAGATTTCCGCAGAACTCCGGTGCCTCGTCTGCCAGAACCAATCCATCGATGATTCCGATGCGCCGCTCGCCCACGACCTGAGACTTCTCGTGCGGGAGCGGCTGAAGGCCGGCGACGATGAACAGGCGGTCATCGACTTCATCGTGGCGCGCTATGGCGAGTTCGTCCTGCTGCGGCCGCGCTTTTCCGCCAAGACGTATCTGCTCTGGCTCGCTCCACTCCTGTTGCTTGGAGGCGGTGGCTATCTCGCTTTTCGGCTCTTCGCCCGGCCGGAGGGCGAAAGCGTGGCCCACCCCGCTCCGCTCAGCCGCGAAGAAGAAGAGCAGCTGCAGCGTATATTCGATGAGAGCAAGGGCTGAATGCCGATCCGTTTCTGAGGCGGCATTCTGAAGCGAGATCGCTTCAAACCATGTCGATCAGGCTCACAGCAGCGGTAGCCCGATTTGGAAGCCACTCGCCTGTCAGCGAACACCTTACCTTGCCGATTTGTCAGGCGAGGGGGCCCGACCAGGCCGCGCGGGCTGTTCCCGCCTCACACAATCTGATTCAGTTCGCGAAGCGGAAATGCATGATGTCGCCGTCATGCACAGTGTAGTCCTTGCCCTCCAGACGCATCTTGCCGGCCTCCTTCGCGCCGGCCTCGCCGCGCAGCCGCACGAAATCGTCATAGGAGATCGTCTCAGCCCGAATGAAGCCTTTTTCGAAGTCGGTATGGATGGCGCCGGCGGCCTGCGGGGCGAGCGTGCCCTTGCGCACGGTCCAGGCGCGCGCCTCCTTCGGACCGGCAGTGAAAAAGGTGATGAGATCGAGCAGCTGATACCCAGCGCGGATCAGGCGATCGAGTCCCGGCTCGGTGAGGCCGAGGCTGTCGAGATAGTCCTGACGCTCCTCGGGCGGGAGTTGTGCCAGCTCGGCTTCGATCTTGGCGGAAATCACAACCGCGACCGCGCCTTCCTGCTCCGCCCTTTCCTCCACCCGGCGTGAATAGTCATTGCCGGTTGCGGCAGAGGCCTCATCGACATTGGCGACATAGAGAACGGGCTTGGCGGTCAGCAGCTGAAGCTGTTTGAAGCGCGCCCGGTCCTCCGGATCGATCTTCGCCAGGCGCGCGGGCTTGCCCTCATTCAGCACTGCCAGGGCAGCATTGACGACACGAAGCGTGTCGGCGGCTTCCTTGTCCTGGCCGCGCGCCCTTTTCTCCAGCGCGACCTGCCGCTTCTCCAGGCTTTCCAGATCGGCGAGCATCAGCTCGGTTTCCACCGTCTCGGCATCTGCGGTGGCATCGACGCGGCCCTCCACATGCGTCACATCCGAGTCGTCGAAGCAGCGTAGCACATAGGCGATCGCGTCCATCTCGCGGATATTGGCCAGGAACTGATTGCCGAGCCCTTCACCTTTCGAGGCGCCGCGAACGAGCCCGGCAATATCGACGAAGGTGAGCCGCGTCGGCAGGACCTGGGCGGATTTGGCAATTGCGGCGATGCGCTCCAGCCGCTCATCCGGCACCGGCACGTCGCCGACATTCGGCTCGATCGTGCAGAACGGGTAATTGGCGGCCTCGGCGGCGGCCGTCTGCGTGAGGGCGTTGAACAGCGTCGACTTGCCGACATTCGGCAATCCCACAATGCCGCATCTGAAGCCCATCGGTAGCTCATCCTCTTAAACAGACGGCATGTTATCGACCGGGCGTCCCGGCTGGACGAAGCTCATCCGGCCCACTGATCTCTCGGGTCTAAACCGCCGTAATCGTGTGAACGCTGGACAAGAAGGAAAGGTCAGCCGCGCTTGAACCAGGCTTTGAGCTTGGCGCCGAGCGAGGTTTCATGCCGGTCGCCACCGAGCGCGGCTTCGGCCATTGCGGGCTCCAATGGCTTTTCTGCGGTTTTTTCCGGCTTCTCGCTCGCAGGCTGCGGCGCGGCGGGTTTGGGCGGCGGCTTAGCGGCAGCTTGCGGTGCGGGGGCCGGCCGCATAACGCGCGCGACCGCGTTCATGAATCTGGCGTCCTCCCCCGTCACCAGATGGCCGACGGATTTCGCAGCCGCATCCAGCAGCGGCGCGAGCCAGTCGCGATCGGCGCGGGAGAAATCATGCAGCACATAATGGGCAACCGCGTCGCGGTGACCGGGGTGACCGACGCCGAGCCGCACGCGCTGATAGTCATTGCCGATATGCGCCGAGATCGACTTCAGCCCATTATGCCCGGCATGGCCGCCGCCGAATTTCACCCGAAGCTTGCCGGGTTCGAGATCGATTTCATCGTGAAAGACGATCACGTCGGCGGGCGAAATCTTGTAGAAGCGGATCGCTTCGCCGACCGCGCGGCCGGACTCGTTCATATAGGTCATCGGCTTCAGCAAGAGATAGCGCGCGCGGTCGATGTCGACCTCGGCGGCAAGGCCCTGGAAGCGCTTGCGCCATTGCGGCGCACCATACCGGTCGGCGATCGCGTCGACCGCCATGAAGCCGATATTGTGCCGATTGCCTTCATATTTTTGGCCGGGATTGCCCAGGCCCACCAGGACTTTCATCGCACGCCCGTTCAAAACGCAGACTCCCGATGCCGCAGGAAAGCCGTCTTAATCCTCGGAGCCTTCCTCGCGCTCGCCTTCGCCCTCGCGTTCTTCCGCTTCGTCCGCCTCGGCGCGCTCGGCTTCCTCGGCCTCCTCTCTTTCCGCCTGCATGCCGGCGGAGGAGGTGATGGTGACGATGGTGAAGTCGCGATCCGCAATGGTCGGCGTGACATTTGCCGGCAGGGTCACGGCGGAAATATGCACGCCGTCACCGATGTCGAGACCGGCGACGCTGACCTCGATGGCTTCCGGGATACCATCGGCCGGGCAGTTCAACTCGATCTCATGCCGGACGACGTTCAGCGCACCGCCGCGCTTCAGACCGGGCGATTTGTCTTCGTCGATGAAATGCACCGGCACCTCGACATCGATCCGCGAGCTTTTGCTGACCCGCAGAAAATCGACATGGAGAAGAAAATCGCGAACCGGATCGAGCTGAACCTCGCGCGGAATGACGCGCTCCTTCCTGCCGCCGATATCGAGCATATAAACTGTGGAAAGGAAATATCCGCTTTCCACCTGCTTCCACAGCAACTTGCGGTTCAGCGTCACCATTTCCGGCGCTTTGTTGCCACCATAGATAATTGCCGGGATGTGGTCGTCCTTGCGCAGGCGCCTGGCGGCCGACGACCCGGTCGCCGACTTGGGTTCGGCCTTGAACTCGACCATTTCTGCCATTGGTTGTCTCCGGAATAGAAAAAGGCCCGTCAAAGGCCAAATCGTCAAAAGCGGCTAGTGTCCCGATTCCGAAGTTCGCCTCATTCCTGCAGCACGCACCGTAGCGAACTTCGGAATCTTAAGGGACACTAGCAACTGTAAGCTTCTAGTGTGGTTTGAGATCGGGAAGTCCCCTTGGAAAGCGCGTGCCGAAACAATGAAGGGGACTTCCCGATCACCACACTGGAGCGGGGCTCACCGCAATAAACTCGCGCCGGTTTATAGACGGAAAAACCGTAGAACTCAATTCCCCCGGCGAAATCTTGTCAATCAAAAAGGCTCGAAACCGACTCTTCGTTTGCCGTCCGGGCGATTGCTTCCCCGATCAGCGGAGCGACGGAGAGGAATTCGATATTCGGCGTCTGCCTGATTTCCTCGTTCGCATCGATGGAGTTGGTGACCACAAGCGCCTTCAAGGCCGATTTGCCGACCCGTGCGGCCGCGCCCGGCGAGAGGACGCCATGCGTAATATAGGCATAGACCGCGCGCGCGCCACGTTCCATCAGCGCATCGGCCGCATTGACCAGCGTCCCGCCGGAATCGACGATGTCGTCGATGAAGATGCAGGTGCGGTCGGCGACATTGCCGATGACGTTCACCACTTCCGACTCGCCAGGCCTTTCGCGGCGTTTGTCGACGATGGCAAGCGGTGCGCCGATGCGCTGCGCGACATTTCGCGCCCGCACCACGCCACCGACGTCCGGCGAGACGACCGTGACGCTATCGTCGTCGAAACGCTCTTTGATGGCGCGGACGAAAACCGGCGCGGCAAAGAGATTATCCGTGGGAATATCGAAAAAGCCCTGAATCTGGCCGGCATGCAGATCGAGAGTCATGACGCGGTCTGCGCCGGAGCGGACGACGAGATTTGCGACGAGCTTGGCCGAGATCGGTGTGCGCGGTCCAACCTTGCGGTCCTGGCGCGCATAGCCGTAATAGGGAATGACGGCCGTCACCCGGCGTGCGGAAGCCCGCCTGAGCGCGTCGATGATGATCAGCAGCTCCATCAGATTGTCATTCGCCGGATATGAGCTGGACTGAATGACAAAGACGTCCTCGCCTCGGACGTTTTCCTGGATTTCGACGAATATTTCCATATCCGCGAAGCGACGGCAGACAGTCTTCGTCAGCGGGACGTCGAGATAGTCGGCAATGGCGGCGGACAGAGGAAGGTTGCTATTTCCGGAGACAATTTTCATGCGAGGAGCCTTTGACCGGAACAGGAAGGCGTGATCATTGAAGTATTTCCACCTCTCATTCTACGTGCTCGGGAGGGAAACCAAGGGCGCAAAAAGAAACGGCTCGCTTTTACCAGCGAGCCGTTGAACTGTAAACCAAGACGGAATAGGGCGGACGCCAACGGTCAGCCCGTCGGCTTGATCAATTTGGCAACGCTTTTCGCGGCTTCGCTGGCTGCAAGGTCCGCGACCTGCCCCCATGGTCCGTCGAGAGAGCCTGCCGGCACTTTGTTCCGCTGAACTACAGCCTTCTCCATCGTCTTGCCGGCCGGATCGACGACCATCCAGCGGATTGTGATCGGCTGCTGCCCGCCATTGGCCGAGCCGAGCTGCACGCTCCCCTTCACGGTATAGGCATTCGATACGCTGCCGTCGGCGAGCTTGACTCCGGCGCTTTCCAGATGGCGCCGCATCGCCTGGGTCAGTGAGGTCTTGCCATCGCCCGGAGCGCCGGACACAGGCTGGACGACAGCGACGATCTTACTCGGTGCGGCGGGCTCGGAAGCCGGCTGTTTGGTCTGAGCAGCCAGAACATTCGCGGAAGGACTCTGCGCGCTCGCCTGTTGCTGCTTCGGTTGCGCTTGCGCCTGCGACGCATTGGCGGTTTGCGATGTGCTGGCGGTCTGGGACGTCGAATCCGCGCCCGCCGCTGCGACTCCGGATCCCGACATCCAGGCCGCGATCTTGCTCGTCGTCGAGGATGCGATGCGGTCGATCGCGGCATCGTCGATCAAGGCCCAGGGATCGCCGCCCTTCTTGCCTTCGATCAGCTCGTCGCCCTGAAAGCGTTTGGCGCGTTTGCCGCTCTTATCGGTCACATCCCAGATATAGGAGAGCTTCGCACCCTTCGGATCGGCGGCCGCCACGAGATAGCCGCGAATGGTGTATTCGGCGTCATTGGACGAGGCGACGGGCAGATTGTTCTGACCGGCCGCAGCAACCAGCCGCTCGTTCATCTTCGAGGAAATCTTCGCCGGCGCGCCGATGACGGGCGCAAAGGCGACCGGCCGCGTCTGGCCCGGCGACTCCTTCTGCTGGGGCTCCGTCAAGGAGCCGACGACCGTGTCGCTCGAGCCGCTGGAGCTTGTTTCACAAGCGGCCAAAGACAGTGCGAGCAGGCCTCCGACAAGAGGCAACGCGAAACGCCTCGCTTCGCAACGCGCCAGCCGTTTCTTAAGGCACGCCGCCAATGTTGCACCGTTCAATTTCATTGCCTCGCGCTCCGATGTCGACGGGAAACCGCGCGTGACGCGCCATCTCCATGCGAATTGCGTAACCCCAATCGTCAAAGACGTCCATAGGGGGTCAACTGCCCCAGCAAGGCATCAACAGCATACAAACGGGAAAAAGCCCTATTTAGCCCCTTTTCCACATCACATAAGAACAATGGCGGAAATTTGGCGTCCATAATCCTGCTCGCTGCGATGCACCGAACGCCGATAACTATAGAAGAGTGATTCGTTCTCATAGGTGCAGAGGCCGAGATCCTCCACCTTTTCCACCCCCGCCGATACCAATCTTTGGCGGCAATAGCCGGGCAGATCGAAATGCGGCTTTCCGCTGCCGCCTAACCTTGAGAAGAACGCGTCATTGCCGACTCCGTCGGCCAGAAAGGCGTCGCGAAACTCCTCGCCGACTTCATAGGCGAGCTGTGAGATCGTCGGACCAATTGCGGCGAGGATGCGGTCCCGGCGCGCGCCGAGTTCCTCCATGGTTCCCAGCACGGCGTCGATGACGCCGCCCTTTGCGCCGCGCCATCCTGCGTGAGCGGCGCCGACCACGCCCGCCTCGGCATCACAGAACAGAATCGGCGTGCAGTCCGCGGTGAGCGCGCCGATGGCGAGGCCGCGCGCGGTGGTGACAAGCGCATCGCCCTCCGGCTGCTCTCCGGGGAGCCAGACGGCGTCCGCCACGATCGCGCGGCTGCTGTGAACCTGCCGGACGGTGAGCAGCTTTCCGCGTTCCGTCCCCAGCTTGGCGGCGACGCGTTCCCGGTTTTCCTGCACCTTCTCCGCCGCATCGCTCGATCCGAAGCCGCAATTCAGAGACCGATAAACGCCTTCCGAAGCGCCGCCGCGCCGTGTGAAAAATCCGTGGCGGATGCCGTCCTGGTCCTTGAGCAGGTCGCTTACGATCATCGGTCCTTTCCCTTTCCGGCTTGCCGCTTCGATGTGCGCTAACCGGCAGCGGTGACGGTTTCGGCAAAGGGCGGCGGAGCGGCAAGCCCGTGGCTGGTAATGGCCATGACCTTGAACAGGCTCCCCATTTGGAAGGGATCGACCAAACGCCGCGCGCCGAGGAAGAGCGCGGATCGTTGCTCCTCGCTAGCGGATGCCATGAGCCGGCGCAATCGCTCCTCCAGCCCGAGCGAAAGCAGAAAGTCGCTCTGGGAGACCGGCCCCCATATGTCGAGCCCGGCAGCTTTCGCCGCATGCGCCATTTCGGCGAAATTGACGTGCGCGCTCAGATCCGCCTCTCCCGGCGTATCGAGCGGCTGGGTATAGCCATGCTCGCGGACAGCCTGTAGCGTATCGCCATAGTCGCGCCGCTCATATCCATAGTCGGCGACCAGCATCGCGACGGGCACGCTCCCGGCCCGGCGGCCGATTTCCGTCATCATCGCCGCGGTGGCGGGCCGGTGTTCGAGAATATCCCCCTCGCGCGGCTCCCTGGACGGTAGAAGCTCCGGAGGCGGCACCGAGAGACGCCCTGTCGTGAAAGATGGGCGATCCGACCCGTTCAATGACACGACCCGCTTGTACCAGCTGCCGTTCTCATAGATGTGCTGCTCGACCGGCAGGGCGTCAAAAAACTCGTTCGCCACGACGATGAGCGGTGTCTCCGGTATCGCCGTCAGGCTCAGGTGCCATTGCGGCTTGCAGAGTGATGCCAGCGCCCGGCCCTGCATTTCGCGCAAGGTCGATGAGCTCTCCACAAGATGGACCTGCGCCGCTTCGCGAAATGTCGGGACCGCGCTCGCCGCACGGAGTGCGTCATGCATCAGCGTGCCGCGACCCGGGCCGAGCTCGGCCAGAACGAACGGCCGCGGGCCGCCCATGCTTTGCCACACTGTAATCGCCCAGACGGCAATCAGCTCACCAAAGATCTGGCTGACCTCGGGAGCAGTAATAAAATCGCCGGATGCGCCGATGGGGTTGCCGCGCCGATAATAGGTCGTGTTGTTTGCAGTCAAGCACCACGCCATGAACTCGGCCACGCTCATCGGACCGTGCTCGCAAAGACGGCGCTTCAGTTTTTCGACGGGCGAGGGCTGCATCCCATCCATCAACTATCCGTCATCACAATAGTTTTCTCAGATTATCGGCAGCCAAGCGTCGTTACAATATGAGTGTTGCAGGAAAATTGCGGCGCGCGCCCCCGAGTTGCCGACCGGTTTCACTTCTTGGGCCGGCGCATTTCGGGCGTGACCACGATTTAATCAAAATGAGGTCTTCTACCCCGAGCGCCGCGGCGCTTATGAGACGGCAACCTCTTGCTTATGCCGGCTGGCGCGAAGGATCAGATAGATGCCGGCGGCGAGCATCGGCAGGGAATAGACCTGGCCTGTCGAGAAATACTCGGTTGTGAAGAACCGCCCATAGTCCCACTCCCGGAAGCATTCCGCGATGATGCGGGCGGCCGCATAGCCGCACAGAAAGATGCCGGCGGTAAGCCCCGGCTGTTTGAGCGAGCTGCGCGAATGGGTGAAATAACGGATCACCGCAAAGAGAACGATCCCTTCCAGGAACGCTTCGTAGAACTGGCTCGGATGGCGGGGACCGAAGGCATCGCCGGGATTGAGGAGCGCAGGGGGAAATTCCACCGCCCAGGGCACCGTGGTCAGCTTGCCATAGAGCTCGCCATTGATGAAATTCGCGATGCGGCCGAAGAACAGGCCGAAGGGCACGGCCGCGGCGCTTAAGTCGCCAAGTGAAAGGAACTGCACATTATTCCGGCGAGAGAAGAGATACATGGCCAGAATGACGCCCAGAAGCCCGCCGTGAAACGACATGCCGCCCTGCCACACGGCAAAGATGCGTAGCGGATCGCCAAGGAACGTCAACGGCTCGTAGAACAGCACATAGCCGAGCCGCCCGCCGACCACCACGCCGAGCGTCGCCCAAAGCAGGAAATCATCGGCTTTTTCCGGCTTCATGACGGACGCATCGCGCCAGAGCCAGGGCTCGTTCAGAAGCCGGCGCATATAGAGCCAGCCGAGCAAGAGGCCGGCCAAATAGGCGAGGCCATACCAGCGCACCTGCAACGGGCCGAGCGAAATCGCGACCGGGTCGAGCGCGGGGAACGGAATTGCCATGAGGTCCATTGCGGTCTGCCTTCCATCGGAGGTCGAAGCTCCGAGACGCTACCTAGCGCAACGCGCGTCCAATTGAACGAGGTCAAGTTGATCTAGCAAGCCAGGCATTGCGAGCCAAGCCTTGATCGAGCACGCACGCGCCGCCAATATCGAATCAGCTGTGCATTGCGCATGTCATAGAGCCCCGGAGAGCACAATTTCATGACACAGACAACAAGCCGGTTTTTTGACGAACTCGCCAAGCTGATGACCGATGCGGCTGGCGCGGCCCAGGGTTTTCGCCAGGATGCGGAAGTTTTCTTTCGCTCGCAGGCCGAGCGCGTCCTGCGCGATCTCGATGTCGTCCAGCGCGAAGAATTCGAGGCCGTAAAGGCGATGGCCACCAAGGCGCTGGAGGAAAATGAGCGGCTCGCCAAGCGCGTGGAAGCCCTGGAAGCGGCCGCCGGCACATCGGCGCCGCCATCGCAGACTCCGTGAGCTTACGGATTTCCCCGTGGAGAAGATCGTATCTGTCTTGCGAAAGCGTAGCGACGCAGTTTACGCGGGTTGATCTAGGGTGCTGAGGGGGGGCCGCGCATTTGCGCGCCGAGCTTCCATAATTTGCGCAGAGTTAGCCCGCCAACGCCAAGCAAAGCGAAGGTCATCGAATGGCATCTGCTTTACAAGACTTTACGCGACTGACCAATCCGATCGATCTGACGGAGCATATTGCCTCGATCAATGACTGGCCGTTTGAGCGCGCAACCGATGACGAGCTGACGGTGGCGATCGCGGGAACCTGGTGCGATTATCACCTTTCGCTGAACTGGCGGGACGATCTGGAGTCGCTCCACATCGCCTGCGCTTTCGATCTGAAAGTGCCCTATCCGCGCACTGCCGAAGTCTACCGCCTGCTGGCGCAGATCAACGAGCAGCTCTGGATCGGCCATTTCGATCTCTGGGCGCATGAGGGCCTTCTGCTTTACCGGCACAGTCTCATGCTGCACGGCGCCGAGCCGACGCCCAGCCAGTGCGAGGCGCTGATTCAGGCTGCGCTGGAATCCAGCGAGCGCTATTATCAGGCGTTCCAGTTCGTAGTCTGGGCGGGCAAACGGGCCGAGGATGCGATCGCCACGGCGATGTTCGAAACCGAAGGACAGGCATGACCGAAGCCGATGCCGGGCCAATTCTTCTTGTCGGAGCCGGGCGCATGGGCGGCGCGCTCCTCAAGGGCTGGCTCGCGCAAGGCATAGCGGCAAGCCGCGTGAGCGTTCAGGAGCCGTCTCCAAGCGCCGAGGTGGCGGAGCTGCTGCGGACCGCAGGGGTCGCCAGCGTGTCGGCGGAAATCGCTGCGCCGCCGGCCGTGATGGTCCTTGCCGTCAAACCCCAGCTTATGGATGAGGTTGCCGCCTCGGTTGCCTCGCTCGCTGGGCCAGGCACGGTGATTTTGTCAATCGCCGCTGGGCGCACGGTAGCAGGCATTGCCAAACATTTCCCGCCGAATGCCGCGATCGTGCGGGCAATGCCGAACACGCCGGCCGCCATCGGCCGCGGCATTTCCGCGCTTTACGCCAACAAGGCTGTGACGCCTGCGCAGGCGGAGCTTTGCGAAACGCTCATGAAGGCGGCCGGCGAAACGGTCTGGCTTGATGACGAAGCGCTGATGGACGCGGTCACGGCGGTTTCGGGCTCGGGGCCCGCTTATGTGTTTCTGCTCGCGGAATGTCTGGCCGAAGCAGGCGAAGCTGCGGGCCTTCCGGCTGAGCTTGCCGCCAAGCTGGCGCGTGAAACGGTTGCCGGAGCGGGCGAGTTGCTGCACCGCGCGGACCTTCCGCCGTCGCAGCTGCGGGCGAATGTGACCTCGCCGGGCGGGACGACAGAGGCCGCGCTGAAGGTGCTCATGGGTCAGGCCAGCACGGACGATCATCCCATGCGCGACCTCCTTCGCGCCGCAGTTGCCGCCGCGGCCCGGCGGTCGCGCGAGCTGGCCGGTTAGGCCCAAGCCGAGCGGCGCAAGACGGAAAGGTCGAAGGGGCTCGCAATGACGGAGTCAGCCGCTCGAATCTTGATCCCGCTGCAGGCTCTGGAGCAGCTCATCGCGGCTGAGCGCAAAATCCGACCGGATCCACTCATCTTCCAGCGCGCGAAGCGTGTGGCCGAGCCGTTCTCCGGGCGCGAAGCCGCGCGATAACAGATCCCTGCCCTTCACCGGAAAGGTCGGTGGTTGCCACCGGCCGGGCAAATCATAGAGCCGGCGCCAGCGCCGATCCGATGCGCCGGCATCGCTCCGGGCCCAGCCGACCAGAACGCGATCGCAAAACGCCTTCTCTCCAAGCCGATAGAGCGCAATCCGCGCCGCCTTGTCGTCGAGGCCCGCCGATAGCACCGGCGCATATGCGGCCATCGCGGCGAGTCTTGCCGTTTCCGCATTCGACAGCCGCAGCCTTTCGGACAGCCGCAAGGCATCTTCCTCTTTCATCACGGCAAGCGCGGCAAGGCGGCGCATCGGAGAGGCCTCCGAGCCGAGCTGCGCTTCCAATGCGGCCATGCGTTCGAAATGGCCAAGATGCACGACGCCCGCCAGAACCGAAATGAGGAGCCCGGTCTCCGCCATCGGCTGCAATGCATGGAGCGGGTTCCGCGTCACCAGGATACGCAGCAGCTCGACGCGAATCCGTTCGGCGGACAGCTTCGCCAGGCCGCGCCGTTCCTGGATGCAGGCGGATAGCCCATCCACATCCGGCGGTCCGGACGTATATTCGGCCGTGAAGCGGAAAAACCGCAATATCCGCAGGTAATCCTCGCGGATACGGTCGCGGGCCGAGCCGATGAAGCGCACGCGCCGCGCTTGAAGATCGGGCAGGCCGCCGAGCGGGTCGAGAACGCGCCCTTCCGCGTCGGCGTAAAGGGCGTTGATCGTGAAATCCCGCCGCGCGGCGTCCGCCGCCCAGTCGCGCGTGAAGGTGACGGTCGCATGGCGGCCGTGGGTCTCGACATCTTCCCGGAGCGTCGTCACCTCGAAGGGCACGCCATCCGAGACGATGGTGATCGTTCCGTGATCAATGCCCGTGGGCACAGGCTTCAATCCCGCTTGCTCGGCGAGTTGCATGATTTCGTCCGGCTGCGCCGTCACGGCGAAATCGATATCGCCGACCGGCAGCCCCAGCAGCGTATTGCGCAAGGCGCCGCCGACGATGCGCGCTTCGTGATCATCGCGGTTCAAAGCGGTGAAGACGGCGCGGAGCGGCGGCCGCTGGAACCATTCGGCATCGGCCACGCTGAGCGGCATGGGGGCGGAAGAAGCGGCTTTCACGGAGCCTCGGCTCTCAAAGGTCGTCGGTCATTTCTTACGTTCGTAATGTCCGGGAACGATAACCCCGTCCTCGAAGCGGGGCGGCACGTATTTCGCCTTCGGGTCACCGGTTTCCCATCGGACAAGAAATATCAGCGCAATCAGGACGAGCGCGGCGCCGCCGGCAAGAAGCCAGAAAATCGGCGCGTCCGCGACAATGTCCTCGCTCGGCACGCTTCGCCTGCGCAAATAGACATAGGCAAAATAGATGATCAGCGGCAGAAGCAGAAGCAGCAGATTGACGAGGACGATCCTGATCATTCCGCAAAGAGCCTTTCATACATGATGCGCAAAATTCCTGCGGTCGCGCCCCAGATATATCTTTCGCCATAGGGCATTGCATAAAATTGACGTCTGCGCCCCTCCCATTCGAGCGAGTGGCGCTGATGATTGGCTTCCGTCATCAGGAAGGCGAGCGGCACCTCGAAGACTTCCGCCACTTCCTCCTCGTCGGCATGGAGAGCGATGTTTTCCGATACGATAGAGAGCACCGGTACGATTCGATAGCCGGTGCGTGTCTTATATGGCTCAAGCAGGCCGATCGGGGTCACGCGTTCCGGCTCGAGCCCGATCTCCTCATACGCTTCCCGGAGAGCGGTGTCGATGAGCGTAACGTCGCCATCTTCGCACCGGCCGCCCGGAAAGGCGATCTGCCCGGCGTGAGCTGACAGATGAGGCGCCCTCAGCGTAAGGATGACGGTTGCGCCGGGCTCGCGGTCGACGACACCGATCAGAACGCTTGCAGGCCGAAGGCCGCCATACGGCGGAGGAGATTGAGCCAGGTCCGGATTGAGATCATGATCTCCGCGTAAAGCATCTCCGTCTTCCGCCAGCTTTTTCGCCGCCGTGAGAGGCAATGAGAAGCGCTCGGCCCGCCGTCTGAAATCCTCCGCCGTGAAGGTGCCGCTTTTGATGTCCATGCTCGACGCCATTGCCCAATCTACATAGGCAAGAAATTGATCGGGTGCCACCGAAACGGCGCCTTAGGCGGGCAAAATCGCCGCCAGTGCCTGACCTGCGGCATGTGGCCAGTCCGCAAGAACAGGCTTGCGCTATCCCCCGGTTTCACCAGATAGTTGAGATGATGACCATAGCCGAGTGCGGGGCCGGCGGCGTCTTACAGTTGAACCAGATGGTAGCCCATGACCCTTACGCAGTCTGAAACGGACATTGTCGAGCGGCTTGAGGCCACAAGTGCAAAATTCGCCCGAGTTCGAGAAGCAGCATCTTCCATCATCTTCGGCCAGGAACATGTGATCGACCTTACATTGGTCACGCTTCTGTCCGGCGGTCACGCACTTTTGATCGGCGTGCCCGGGCTTGCAAAAACGAGCCTCGTGGAGACGCTTGGCCGTGTGCTTGGGCTCGATAATAAGCGCATTCAGTTCACTCCCGATCTGATGCCGTCGGACATCGTCGGCTCGGAGGTGCTGGAAGAAACGCCAAGCGGCTCGCGCTCCTTCCGCTTCGTCAAAGGCCCGATCTTCACCCAGCTCCTCATGGCGGACGAGATCAACCGCGCCAGCCCGAAAACGCAATCCGCGCTCCTGCAGGCGATGCAGGAGCATCATGTGACCGTGGCGGGGCACCGCTACGACGTGCCGACGCCTTTCCATGTGCTGGCGACACAGAACCCGCTCGAACAGGAAGGCACCTATCCGCTTCCCGAGGCGCAGCTCGACCGCTTCCTTCTGCAGATCGACGTGAATTATCCCGATGTCGGGGCCGAACGCCGGATGCTGTTTGCAACGACCGGAACCGAGGAACGCAGGCCCCAGCTGATCCTCTCCGCCCAGGAGCTGATCGCCGCGCAGCGTCTGATCCGTCAAATTCCGGTTGGCGATCAGGTCGTCGAGGCGGTCCTGCGGCTGGTCCGCAGCGCGCGTCCTGGCACGGAAGATGCGGGCGAACAGGTGAACGACTATGTCGCCTGGGGCCCTGGACCGCGCGCGAGCCAGGCCTTGATGCTCGCGGTGCGTGCCCGCGCCCTGCTGGATGGCCGGCTGGCGCCGTCGATCGATGATGTGATCGCGCTCGCCGAGCCGATTTTGAAACACCGCATGGCGCTGTCCTTTGCGGCGCGTGCCGATGATGTCGAACTTTCGGATCTGGTTGTGAACTTGACCAAGCTGCTTGGCTAGCTGACACTTAATAGGATGCAAGAGTTGAAGGGACAGGCTGAAAGCAGGTCCACTCACGAGCTGGAACTCTCGGCCCATGCGCTTGCGACGAGGCTGCCCGCCCTCTTGGTCGAAGCGAGCCGCGTTGCGCAGACCGTCGCTCACGGTATTCACGGACGGCGGCGTTCAGGGCCCGGCGAGACATTCTGGCAGTTCCGGCATTTTGAAACCGGTGACAGCGCGCCGGCCATTGATTGGCGTCGTTCGGCGAGCTCGGATCACCTATATATCCGCGAGCGCGAATGGGAAGCGGCGCATACGCTTCGGCTTTGGCCGGATCTGTCGCCCTCGATGCTGTTCCGCTCCCATCTCGCGCCGGAGCCGAAACGGGACCGTGCTCTGGTGCTGGCCTTCGCCATCGGTGAATTGAGCGTCGCGGCCGGAGAACGTGTCGGGCTGCTCGGCGGCAATGCCCCATCGTCAGGACGCAAGGCCATTCAGAAGATGGCCTTGTCGCTGGCCAAGCAGGAGAAGGACAGCGTGGAGTTCAAGAGCCTTCCGCCGCGGCTGCCGATGAGCCGGTTTTCCGAATGCCTGCTGTTCAGCGATTTCCTCGATCCGCCCGAGGATCTGGCGGCCATCTGTGAGCATATTGCGGGTCAGGGTGTGCGCGGGCATTTGATCCAGATCCTCGATCCGGCGGAAGAGACGCTGCCCTATCAGGGGCGGGTCGAGTTTTCCGGGATCGAAAGCGATGACCGGCTGCTCGCCGGACGCGCCGAGGATCTGCGCAAGCAATATATGCTGCGTCTGGAGCGCCATAAGGAGGCGATTGCCGATCTTGCGCGCCGGCTGGAATGGTCCTACCTGCTTCATCACACGGACCGGCCGGCGGGAGAGGCGCTTCTGACCCTCCATACGCTTCTGTCGGGACAGGCGTCGAGCTATCGGGCGACGACGCGCCCCAAATCCCGGCCGACTGCTGAAACCGGTATGGCGGAGGGCGCTGGATGACGATCGGTGCGCTCGGATTTCTGCAGCCCTGGATATTGACCGCGCTGATCGCATTACCCGTCATCTGGTGGTTGCTCCGCTTCACGCCTCCGCGGCCCGTTCAGGTCGCTTTTCCGCCCATTCGGCTTCTGCTGGGCCTGCGTACGGAGGATGAGACTCCTTCGAAAAGCCCCTGGTGGCTGACGGCGCTCAGAATGCTGATTGCGGCACTGATCATTCTTGCTCTCGCCGGTCCGATCCTCAATCCCGAGCGGGAGAGCCCGGCGGCGCAAGACAAGCTGATGATCGTGGTCGACAATGGCTGGACCGCCGCGAGCCGCTGGGAACGGCGTCAGGATCTCATGGCGACCCTGATTCAGAGCGCGGAGAGGAGCGGCCAAAGCGTCAGCATTCTGGCGACGGCGAGTGGCGCGCATTCTCAGATCGCGACGGAACCGCTCTCACCCGCGAAAGCGCAGGAAAAGGCGTCAAGCCTTGAGCCCATGCCCTATCCAGGCGACCGCCAGGGTGTCGCGACGGCGCTGACGAAGGCTCTCCCCGATGCGAGCGGCTATGATGTCGTGTGGCTGAGCGACGGCGTCGCGGATGACGGCAGCGCAGCTCTCGGCGAGGCGCTGAGCCGGATCTCGGCGGGCGGCTCATTCTCGATCGTCACCGATGAGAGCGGGAACGAGCCGCTGGGGCTCGTCGGAAAAAGCGGCGCGCAGGCCGGCCTTGCGGTCCAGCTGCTCTCGCCGGGCGGCGCGCCTCGCGTCGGAACGGTCACGGCGCTCAGCGGGCGCGGGGCTCGGTTGGCGGAGACCGATTTCACACTGTCGAGCGATCAGCGCATGGTGGAGGTCGGGATCGACCTGCCGCTTGAGCTGCGCAACCAGGTCGCGCGGCTGCAAATCGAACGCGAGGCCGCCGCCGGGGCCGTCTATCTGCTCGACGCCCGCTCGCGCTGGCAGCGCTACGCCATCATTTCGGGCGAGGCGGAGGAAAGCGCGCAGCCGCTGCTTTCGCCGACCCATTATCTTGAGCGCGCCCTGGCGCCGCATGGTGAGGTCATGGTGACCTCGACTGGTAATGTCGAACGCGCGAGCAAGGCGCTCCTTGAACGCAACCCGTCCGTTCTGATCCTGGCCAATATCGGCCAGCTCATTGGGGAGACCGAGACGCGCCTGACCGGTTGGGTCGAAAAGGGCGGCATGCTGTTGCGCTTTGCCGGACCGCGCCTCGAAAATGGCGGCGACGCGCTCCTTCCCACTCAGCTTCGGACGGGCGGGCGCACGATCGGCGGCGCGCTTTCCTGGCGCGAGCCCCAGTCGCTTGCCCCCTTCGAGGAGACCAGCCCCTATCACGGCCTTACGATCCCGGATGACGTTCTGGTCCATCGGCAGGTGCTGGCGGACCCCTCGGCCGAGCACAACCCCACGACACAGATCTGGGCGCGGCTCCAGGACGGCACCCCGCTCGTGACCGCCTCGAAGCTCGGCGAAGGCTGGCTCGTCCTGTTTCATGTGACCGCGAATTCCGATTGGTCGAATCTGCCGATGTCGGGCTTGTTCGTCGAAATGCTCAAGCGCACCGCCGAACTCTCCAATGCCGCCGGTTCGCCAACGGCCGCTGAAGGCGGCGGCGGTGCGTCGGACGACAATATCGTCAACAGATCGACGCGCTCCGCATTTCTCACCCCCTGGCAGACGCTCGACGGCTATGGCCGCCTCGGGCCCCCGCCTGTCACTGCCAACGCATTGCCTGCCTCGGATCCTGACGGGATCCGGCCCGGACCCAACCATCCGCCCGGATTTTATGGCCAGCCCGGCCGCACCAGAGCGCTCAACGTGATGCGGCCGGACGACGAGCTGAGACCGCTCAACCCGGCAGAGCTGGGCGCCGATCGCATGAGTTATCAAGTGCGTAAACCCGTGCCGCTAATGCCCTGGCTTCTGCTTGCAGCCTTTGGATTTTTTGCCGTGGATGCCATTGTGACTCTTGCGATGATGTCTGGAGGATTGTTTCAGCGCCGTGCGCGCCGCGCTGCACGAGCTGCCGCATCCTTCGCACTGATCGTCTTCTCCGCCGCCATCCTGCTGGGCAGCGCCGGCCCCGCCGCCGCGCAGGGCACGACGGCGGCCGATGACGACTTTGCCCTCAAGGCCTCGCTCAAGACGCGGCTCGCCTATGTGATTACCGGGGATGCGGCGACCGACGAGGTCAGCGAGAAGGGCCTTTCGGGACTTTCGCGTGTCCTGACCCTGCGCACCGCCGTCGAACCCGGCGAGCCGATGGGCGTGAATGTCGAGACGGACGAACTCGTCTTCTTTCCGCTGCTCTATTGGCCGGTCCGTCCCGATGCGCAGCCTATGCCGGACGACACGCTCGCGAAGATCGACGCCTATATGAAGCAGGGCGGCATGATCATCTTCGATACGAAGGACTATCAGATGCCCCTGACATACGGCGTTGCGGGCCAGTCGCCGGCTCTGACCAATCTGATCGGAAAGCTGGACACGCCGCGTCTGGAACCCGTACCCGATGGGCATGTGCTTACCAAGTCCTTCTATCTGTTGAACGGATTTCCAGGACGCTGGGATGGCGGCACGCTCTGGGTCGAAGCGCGCAGTTCCGATGCCGCCGCGGACGGCATGCGCCGCGCCTTGAAGGCGGACGGGGTCAGCTCGATCCTGATTACGTCGAACGACTTCGCCGGCGCCTGGGCGCTCGACGCGGACGGGCGGCCGCTTTTTGCCGCCGTGCCGGGCGGCGAAGTGCAGCGCGAGATGGCCTTCCGCGCCGGCATCAACATCGTGATGTATGCCCTCACAGGCAATTATAAGGCCGATCAGGTGCATGTGCCGGCGCTTCTGGAACGGCTCGGGCAATAAAGGCGCTATTCGTGAACTGGACAGTTGAGTTTCTGCCGTTTCTGCCGATCCCTTATCTGCTGGGCGCGACCTTCGTCGCCCTCCTGGTCGCCCTGACGCTGATCTGGCGCGGGCGTCGGGGCACGCTCTTGCGGATCGCGGTCCTCGCGCTTTTGATCGGGGCGCTCGCCAATCCGAATCTGAAAGAGGAAGAGCGCGAGCCGCTTTCGAATATCGCCGTGGTGGTCGTCGATCAAACGGCCAGCCAGCGGATTGCCGGACGCGACGAGCGCACCGCGGCGATCCGGGCCCAGCTCGCCGAGAAATTCGGCTCGATCGAGAATCTCGAGGTGCGCTGGGTTGAAAGCTCCGGCGGCACCAATTCGGCTGCGGAGGAAACCACGCTCTTTGCGGATCTGAACCAGGCGCTTTCCGATCTTCCGGCGGAACGGCTCGCCGGTGTGGTCATGGTCACCGATGGCCAGATCCACGACGTGCCCGACAACGTCGAGAAGCTCGGCTTCGAAGCCCCCGTGCATTCGCTTGTTGTCGGGACGCGGGACGAATTCGACAATCGCCTGGAGGTGATCACGGCGCCCCGCTTCGGCCTTGTCGGCAGCGAGCAAATCGTGGAGCTACGGGCCGTCACCAGCCGGAAGGACAAATCGGCGAAGCCGGCGGTGCTGAAAGTGCGGCGCGCCGACCAATCCGAAGAGACGCTGACCGTCGCTTTCGGCGAGACGGTGCGGCTTCCATTTCCGTTTCCCCATGCCGGGACGACGCTGATGGAAGTCGAGCTCGCCGGAGAAGAGGGCGAGCTGACCCTGGCGAATAACCGCGTGGCGCTGCAGGCGGAAGGCGTCCGCGAAAATCTGCGCGTGCTGCTCGTCTCGGGCGAGCCTCATGCCGGCGAACGGACCTGGCGCAATCTGCTGCGCTCCGACGCCTCGGTCGATCTGGTGCATTTCACGATCCTGCGCCCGCCGGAGAAGCAGGACGGCACGCCGATCAACCAGCTGTCTCTCATTGCGTTTCCGACGCGGGAGCTTTTCTCGGAAAAGCTGTCGGAGTTCGATCTCATCATCTTCGACCGTTATCAGAGGCGCGGCGTCTTGCCTTTGATCTACCTCGACAATGTCGCGCGTTATGTGGAGGAAGGCGGCGCCGTGCTGGTGGCCGCGGGGGCCGATTACGCCTCCGATGTCAGTCTCTTCCGCACGCCCCTCGGCGACGTTCTGCCGGCCCGGCCGAGCGGCAACGTGATCGAAACGCCATTCCGGCCGCTCGTAACCAAAATCGGCGCCCGTCATCCGGTAACATCGAGCCTCATGGGCGGCAATGCAAAGCCGGGAGATACGCCGCACTGGGGACGCTGGTTCCGTTTGGTGGACGCCGTAACGAACGGCGGGTCGGTCCTGATGAACGGGCCGGATGAGAAGCCGCTGCTGGTCCTGTCCCGTCGGGGCAAAGGCCGCGTGGCGACGTTCCTGTCCGACCACGTCTGGCTCTGGGCGCGTGGCTACGAAGGCGGCGGCCCCTATTCCGACCTGCTCCGCCGGCTCTCGCACTGGCTGATGAAGGAGCCGGATCTGGAGGAAGAGTATCTGCGTGCGACAGCGGATCGGCAGGGCATTGTCGTCGAACGGCGCAGCATGAAGGACGAGGTCGGCGAGGCGACCGTGACGACGCCGACCGATAAAACGGTGACGGTGCCGATGGAGCCCGCGGGGCCCGGCCTGTGGCGAGGGCGGTTCTCGGCGACCGAACCGGGCCTCCATAAGATCAATATGGATGAGCTCTCCGCCGTTGCGCTGGTGGGCGCTGCGAACAGCCGCGAGTTTTCCGAAGTCGCGGCGACCATGAAACCCTTGGAGCCGATTGCGAAACCGACGGGCGGCGGCCAGTTCTGGATGGGCGGAACGAACGGCGCCGCGGAACGGGATCTGCCGCGGCTGACCATGCTGCCTTCGACAACGCGCTATTACGGCCGGAACTGGCTGGCGCTGAAGGACCGCGAGGCCTATGTTGTGCGCGGCGTTCAGTATACGCCGCTATTGGCCGGTTTTCTGGCGCTGGCTCTGTTCCTCGGCCTGATCATGCTGACCTGGTTCCGCGAGAGTCGCTGATCCGGCGGCGGCTGGCGGATCGTTGTCTGCGGCGACCATGCCGGAAAAACGGTGCAGCGCATCCTTGGCCAACTCGACGGCGAGCAGCCGGGCGGGATCGACCGGTCCCGGCAGCAGAATCCGGCCCGGCGGAACGATCCCGAAGCCGACACGCTGATAATAGGGCAGATCCCCCACAAGCACGACGAGGCGAAAGCCGAGCGATTTCGCCCGCTCCAGACCATCTTTCATCAACTGCAGGCCGCAGCCCTTGTTCTTATATGCGGGAGCGATGGCGAGCGGTCCGAGCAGCATTGCGCGCCCCTCGCCGCCGATCGTGATCGCCGTGAACTGGATCGCACCGGCGAGCGTTTCCTCATTCCACTCCGTCAGAGCGATCACGGGCGGCTGCGTCGCGGCCTCGCGGATGCGATAGGCGGTGCGCGCGAAACGTCCCGGCCCGAAGGCTTCCTCGTGCAGAGCTTCGACGGCGGGGATATCGGCCGCCGATTGCGGCCGGATCAGGAAAGAGCCAGTCATGAATATGCGCCTGTCTGTCGTTCGTCGCGATACATTAAGAGCGACCGGCAGGCGATCATGCAAAGGCAGTGGAGCAATCCAATGTCAAGCCATGACGGGCTGCCGGCGCCGGGTCTTCTCGAACGAAGCCGGGCGTCGTCGGCGCGATATTCGCGCAGCGCAGATCGGAGACGCGGGTTTTTTTGTCATGGCGCACGCGCCATATCATGCGGAGGCTCTGCCGTCCAGCGGCAAGTGAGGACGGCCGGTTCAGGATCTTAAACCGAAGGACAGACGATGAGTCTTCTGATCGAAGGCGTTTGGCAAAACCAGTGGTACGACACGAAGTCGACTGGCGGCCGTTTCAAGCGCCAGCAATCCGTATTTCGCAATTGGGTCACGGCGGACGGCAGCGCCGGGCCGACCGGCGCCGGCGGCTTCAAAGCCGAGCCGGGCCGTTATCATCTTTACGTCTCTCTGGCCTGCCCCTGGGCGCATCGCACGCTCATCTTCCGCGCGCTCAAGGGGCTGGAGGAGATGGTCAGCGTCGATGTCGTCCACCCGCATATGGCCGAGCATGGCTGGACGTTCGGCACCGACTTTCCGGGCGCGAGCGGCGACCGCGTCAACGGCAGGGACTACCTCTATGAGGTCTATCTGAAAGCCAAGCCGGACTATACGGGCCGGGTCACGGTTCCCACGCTTTGGGACAAGGAACGCGAGACGATCGTCTCCAACGAGTCCTCCGAAATCATTCGCATGTTCAACAGCGCATTCGACGGCGTTGGCGCGCGTTCAGGCGATTATTATCCCCTTGCGCTCAGAGCGGAGATCGAAGCCGTCAATGAGCGCGTCTATGAAAGTGTGAACAACGGCGTCTACAAAGCCGGCTTCGCCACGACGCAGGAGGCTTATGAGGAAGCGTTCACGGCTCTCTTCGACAGCCTGGACTGGCTCGATCAACGACTCAGCCGCCAGCGCTATCTTGCGGGGAATGTTCTAACCGAGGCGGATTGGCGGCTCTTCACGACACTTCTGCGGTTCGACGCGGTCTATTACAGCCACTTCAAATGCAATAAGCGCCGCATCGCCGATTATGCGTCGCTATCAAATTACCTGCGCGAGCTTTATCAGCACCCGGGCGTGCGCACGACCGTCAATATGGAGCATATCAAGCATCACTATTACCGCTCGCATCGCAACATCAATCCGACCGGAATCGTGCCGCTGGGCCCCGAGCTGGATTTCGACGCGCCCCATGATCGCGGGCGCTTCGCATCCTGAGGCCTACCAATGTTCGTTGATCGGCGCTCCCCGGAAAATCTCTCCGAGCCGCCGCCGGACGGCGTGCACAGTGTCCTCGGGCAGCTCCGACGTTGGGACGAAGCGCTGCTCCCGTATCTCGAAGCCGGGTTCGGGGATTCTGGGTTGCTCCCAGTTTTCGACGATATAGAGCGCGATATGATCGCATGGCGCGGTCCGGAAATTTGCGAAAAGCCCATGAAGCCGCGGCTCTTTGATGATGACGCCGGTCTCTTCCTCGACCTCGCGCGCCAGCGCCTCCGGAAACGTTTCTCGCCATTCCACGCCACCGCCGGGAAAGTGCCAGCCCGGACGATAGCCGTGCCGGATCAGCAGGACTTCGCTCCCGCCCCGGATGATTACGGCCTGGACGCCGACGGTCATGCCGCGCGTCAGCCGCCAATAGGGAAACATCACTGTCTTCATCAATCTGCGTGGCATGGTCGCCCCCAATATAGCCCAAGACCCTTTTATGACTGTTATGAGCCCAAGCCAATTTGCTAAGGATGGGCGGCCCGCCGAAAAACCTTCGAGACCCTATGTTCACCCTCGGACATCTCTCAGACATCCATCTTGCGCCGCTGCCACGGCCTGCAATCCATGAGCTGGTGAGCAAGCGGGCCCTCGGCTACATGAATTGGCGCCGCCGCCGCATGCACCATCGGCGCGAAGTGCTGGACCGGCTGGTCGAAGACCTTCTCGCGCGGAGCCCCGACCATATCGCAATGACCGGCGATCTGGTGAACATCGCCCTGCCCGAGGAATTCCGCGTTGTCAGACGATGGCTGGACGAAACCGGCGGACCCGAGACGATCACCGTCATTCCCGGTAATCATGACGCTTATGTGCCGTTTTTGCGCGAGCCGGGGATCTCGAAGTGGGCGCCCTATATGGCGGCGAATGATGAGGGGCTGCAATTCGCCGATCAGCATGGGCACGCCTTTCCCTTCGTGCGGATTTTCGGCGAAATCGCACTGATCTGCCTGTCCTCGGCGCGGGCGACCATGCCCGGCATGGCATCGGGCCGGCTGGGGCGGCGCCAGATGCTGCGCGCCGCGGCTCTGCTGGAGCGGCTCGGTGAGGAAGGCTATTGCCGCGTCGTGCTAATTCATCACCCGCCGCTGTCCGGCATGACGGCGTGGCAAAGGGCGCTGCATGATGCGCGCGCATTCCAGAAGGTGCTTTCCGACTGCGGAGCGGAGCTGGTTCTGCACGGCCATAATCACCGCGTCACGATGGTTCGGTTTCATGGAAAGGATGGACCGATCCCGATCATCGGCGCGCCTTCGGCATCGCTCGCCAGCGAGGATCCCCTGCGAAGCGCCGGCTATAATCTGTTTACGATCGGCAAAGGCGGGAACCGGCCGTGGCGCATTTCGATGCGGTCCCGTTCCTTTGATCTGGAAGGGCAACCGTCGGAAATCCATCATGATCTGTTGCCTTAGCTTTGTCGTCGATCACATTTCGTTATGGTCATGATGCGGAAATTTAATTGGATCGGCGGGCGGTTTTCGGGGATTTTCTGGCATTGCATACAAGCCAGTAATTTTGCCCCGAAGGTCCAATGCAAAAACGAATTCATCCGATCTGGTGGATCGTGCTCGCCGC
>Ga0315553_10000496_pt1 | contig 35075 bp, 29 predicted proteins | sample SalMarSW160140MG_FD_203099 | JGI IMG/M metagenome (GOLD analysis project Ga0315553, IMG submission 203099) | Salt marsh sediment microbial communities from the Plum Island Ecosystem LTER, Massachusetts, United States - Salt Marsh Sediment SW1601-40 ... | reverse complement strand
TGGCGTGGCCGAGAAGCTCCTGGATGGTTCTAAGGTCCCCGCCGCGTCCGAGGAGGTGCGTCGCGAAGGAGTGGCGGAGCGCGTGCGGCGTGACGCTCGATTCGAATCCGAGCGCGCCCCTGAGCCGCTCTATCGCGAGTTGGACGATGCGCGGCGAGAGCGCGCCGCCGCGCGCCCCGCGAAAGAGCGCCATTTCGGGCTCAAGCGTAAAGGGCAGGACGTCGAGATACGCCTCAATCGCGCGCCGGATGGCGGGCAGAATTGGCACGATCCGCTCCCGGCCGCCCTTGCCCACGACCCGTATCGTCTCGGTCGTGCCCACCGGCGCGTCCTCGCGCTTCAGGCCCAGCGCCTCGGAGATGCGCAGTCCGGCGCCATAAAGGAGCATCAGCACCGCCACGTCGCGCGCTGCGATCCACGGCTCCTCCGAAAGCGCTTCCGACATCTCGATCAGTGCGGCGCTGTCGCTAATCGAAAGCGCCTTCGGCAAGCTTTTCGGCTGCTTTGGCGGACGCACGCTCGAAAATGCGGTGGTCGTGGCGATACCGCGCCGCTCGCAAAAATTCGCGAAGGAGCGTAGCGCCGCGATCTGCCGCCCGAGCGTACGCGCCCCGGCCCCTTGCGTGCGGCGATGCGCCAGGAAGGCGCGGATGTCGGCGGGCCTGAGGTCGGAGATCGCGGCAGGCGAGGGCGGCTCGCCGAGATGCCCGGTCAGGAAGCGCAGGAACTGCTCAAGGTCGCGATTGTAGGCCTCGAGCGTTTTGGCGGCGAGCCGGCGCTCCTCGCCGAGATGCTCCGCCCAGTCGAGCGCCGCTTGCCTCAGCCCCGGCGCGGCGGTGATGAGCAGGCCGTCATCTTGCAAGGTGGCGCTCATGCGCGAATCCCGATCAGAGGATGCGCATGATCGCAGATTCGGCCTTTAATTTCGGTGAGCGGCGCGGGGCACAACACTCTCCCATGGGGAGAGGGTGTCGCCGGAGGCGACGGGTGAGGGGTTCTCCCGTCGGCGCAGGTTTCTCGCCTCCCGCACCCCCTCATCCGGCTGCTTCGCAGCCACGTTCAGGGAGAAGGTTGCGCGGATTCACACGATCTTCTGCCCGGTCTTCTTCCAGTCGGCGAGGAAGTTTTCCAAGCCCTTGTCGGTGAGCGGGTGCTTGACGAGCGACTTCAGCACGGCCGCTGGCACGGTGGCGACGTCGGCGCCGGCCATCGCCGCCTGCTTCACGTGGTTCGGCGAGCGGATCGAGGCAGCAAGGATTTGCGTGTCGTAGTCGTAATTGTCGTAGATCGTGCGGATGTCCTCGATCAGCTCCATGCCTTCGAGGTTGATGTCATCGAGCCGGCCGATGAAGGGCGAGATGAAGGTCGCGCCGGCCTTTGCCGCGAGGAGCGCCTGATTGGCGCTGAAGCAGAGCGTGACGTTGACCTTGTGGCCGGCCTGACGGAGCGCACGGCAGGCTTTGAGCCCGTCCCAGGTGAGCGGCACCTTCACCGCGATATTGTCGGCGATCGCGGCGAGCTTCGTGCCTTCCTTCATCATGCCGTCGAAATCGGTGGCGGCGACCTCGGCGGAGACCTCGCCCTCGACGATCCCGCATATCTCCTCGATCACCTCCAGCATCGGCCGCCCCGATTTCATGATCAGCGACGGATTGGTGGTGACCCCGTCGAGGAGGCCGGTTTCGTTGAGTTCGCGGATTTCGGCGACGTCCGCCGTGTCGACGAAGAACTTCATGATGTGTTCCGGACTGGTCCTACGTTGCAGGGAGATATCGTTCGGGGTTCCTTCTAGTTCAAATGAGTCGTCAAAGTCAGCCAGTTCCTACGGTTGTTGCGGTGCGGGTGCCGCCGGGGGTTCCTCGCACTCCCACCTCCCCCTTGCGGGGAGGTCGGATTTTCGGTGTGCGGAGCGGACAGCGAAAATTCGGGTGGGGGTGCCCGGGCCGGAATTTCTCACCCCCACCCGAAATCTGCTGTGCTCCGCTGGCAGATTTCGACCCCCCCGCAAGGGGGAGGTGGGAGCATCGGGCCTCCTCGGCAGAAACACCACCGACGGCGGCCTCGTGACCCGTCTCACCCCCGTTTTGGTCCCGGTGGCCGTTGACGGTCCGTACACCTACGCGTCGGATCGCGATCTGGTTCCTGGAACGATCGTCGCGGTGCCGCTCGGCACGCGGCTGGTGATGGGTGCCGTCTGGAAAGCTCCGCCCGACGAGGTCGCGCCGAAGAAGCTCCGCGAGATCGAGCACATCTTCGACGCCCCGCCGCTTCCCGACGCGCTGATCCGCTTCGTCGACTGGGTGGCGGACTACACGCTGACGCCGCGCGGCATGGTGCTCCGAATGGTGCTGCGTGCGCCGCAGGCGTTCGAGCCCGAAAAGCCGATGGTCGGCGTGCGCCTCGCCGGCTCGCCGCCCGACCGCATGACGGCGGCGCGCAAGCGCGTGCTCGACGCCGCCGCAGACGGGCTCGCCTGGTCGAAATCCGGCCTCGCCGCAGCGGCAGGCGTTTCGCCCGGCGTCATCGACGGGCTGCTCGACGGCGGAGCCCTCGAGCGCGTCGCCATTCCACCGCGCCCGATCGCGGCCGATCTCGACCCCGACCACGCCCGCCCGGAGCTTTCGTCGGAGCAGGAGAGCGCGGCGGCGGCGCTGCGCGAGAGTGTGCGCGATGCCTTCTCCGTTTCGCTCCTCGACGGCGTCACAGGCGCCGGCAAGACCGAGGTCTATTTCGAGGCCGTCGCGGAGACGATCCGCGCTGGCCGGCAGGCGCTGATCCTGTTGCCGGAGATCGCGCTGACCGGCGCCTTTCTCGACCGCTTCGCTGCGCGCTTCGGCTCGCGTCCGGCGGAATGGCATTCTGAGGTCGGATCGAAGACGCGCACGCGCGTGTGGCGCGCGGTGGCGCGCGGCGAGGTGAGGGCGCTGGTCGGCGCGCGCTCTGCGCTCTTCCTGCCGTTCCCGGACCTCGGGCTGATCATCGTCGATGAGGAGCACGATCAGGCCTACAAGCAGGAGGAGGGCGTCACCTACCACGCCCGCGACATGGCGGTCGTGCGCGGGAACCTCTCCGGCTTTCCCGTCGTGCTCTCCTCTGCGACCCCATCGGTCGAAAGCCGGGTCAATGCGGACCGCGGACGCTACCGGCATCTGCGCCTCCCGGCGCGCTTCGGGGTCGCCGTCGCCCCCGAGGTCACCGCGATCGACCTGAAGCGCCACCCGCCGGAACGCGGGCGCTGGCTCTCCCCGCCGCTCGTCGCCGCGGTCACCGAGACGATCGAGAAGCGCGAGCAGGCGCTCCTCTTCCTCAACCGTCGCGGCTATGCGCCGCTGACGCTCTGCCGCACCTGCGGCCACCGCATGGCCTGCCCGAACTGCACGACGTGGCTGGTCGAACATCGGTTCCGGAAGCTCCTCGTCTGCCATCATTGCGGCCATGAGGAGCGGCGGCCGCAGGCCTGCCCGAATTGCGGCGCCGAGGAAAGCCTCGTCGCCATTGGGCCCGGTGTGGAGCGCCTGCAGGAGGAGGTGCTCGAGCGCTTCCCGACGGCGCGCACCCTGGTCATGTCGAGCGACATGCTCGGCGGTTGGGAGCGCGTGCGCGCCGAGCTCGATGCGATCGCACGCGGCGACGTTGATATCGTCGTCGGTACGCAGCTCGTGGCGAAGGGGCACAATTTCCCCGGCCTGTCGCTGGTCGGCGTGGTCGACGCCGATCTCGGCCTGTCGCACGGCGATCCGCGCGCGGCGGAGCGCACCTGGCAGCTCCTGACCCAGGTGACGGGCCGTGCGGGGCGGGTGGGACAGGTCAGCCGCGGCCTGATCCAGACCTACTCGCCCGATCATCCGGTGGTGCAGGCCTTGGTCTCGGGAGACCGCGAAGCGTTTTATGCCAGCGAGATCGAGACGAGGCGGCGGGGAAACCTGCCGCCCTTCGGCCGGCTCGCCTCCATCATCGTCTCCGCCGCCGACAAGCCGACGGCCGAAGCGCACGCTCAGGCAATGGCGCGGGCCGCGCCGATGGAGGATGGAGTGCGCCTATGGGGACCGGCGGAGGCGCCCTTCGCGGTGCTGCGCGGTCGCCACCGCTTCCGGCTGCTGGCGCAATCCGACAAGGCGAGCCGCCTGCACGATTGGCTCCGCGCCTGGCTGAAGCGAGCGCCGAAGGCGCGCGGCTCGGTCAAAGTCGCGATCGACATCGACCCGATGAGCTTCCTGTAACAAAGAGCCGGCCTAACGGGCCGGCTCTTCCGTGCTCACCGTGGCTTGCGGCTACAGCCGGCAGTAATGCCGCTGACCGTCGTAGCCCATGAAGGTATCGGTGCGCCAATCGTAGGAACGATAGCGTGCCTCGCAGGCCGCCCGGTGCGATCCGGTCACCGCGCCGTTGACCGCGCCGGCCGCGGCACCCGCCACGAAGCCGAAGATCGCCGCCGCCGCGTCCGCCGGGCCGAACTCACGACGATGATCGCGATACCACCGATTGTAGCGGTCTTCGTTCCAGCTGTGCCGGTGCTCACGCCAGTCGCGGCAATCGTGATCCCGGGGATGTTGGTCGCAGTAATTCTGGACGAAACGGTCCTGCCGCTCGTAGCGGTTCGGTGCTGCCGACGCCGTCGTGCCGAAGCCGCTCGTGGCAAGGACGAGCGAGGCGAGCGTGGCGCTCATGACTTTTCGCATTTCTAACTCCTGTGGTTCCCGGGACCGACGCGGCGCCCGTGCCCTCCGTCCCGGTACGAACGTGAGGCCTGAGCTGGGTTACGAACGTGAGGCCTGAGCATGGGTTCCGACATTGCCGCTAAGTAACTTAGGCAACTTATGAATCTAAAAATCGAGCCGTTCGCGCTCGGCGCGCGCAGAGGTGGCGGCGCTCGACCGACTTTTCGTGCGCCCAGCGCCGGCCCACGTGGATTGGCGACGGAAAAACGCCGATGCGCCGACACGCGCCAATGGGCGCATTCCGCCGTGTTGCGCCGCCAAAAACCCCATGCTAGACGACCCGCGCGTGGCTCGGGGGGCGCCGGACCGCGCCCTCCGAGTTTTGCCGAGAGATGCCCGTCGCCGCCGGGCCAATTGACCAAGGAAGAGAGACCCGCGTGACGGATCGAGCCTCCTCCGTTTCCGGCGTTGCCGAGAGATACGCCTCAGCCTTTTTCGATCTCGCCCGCGAAGACTCTTCCATCGACCGTATCGAGGGTGAGCTTCAGAGCCTTTCCCGCATGCTCGACGAGAGCGCCGATCTGAGGCGCCTGGTCGCAAGCCCGGTCTTTTCCGCCGAGGACCAGGAACGCGCCATCGGCGCGGTCGCGGAGAAGGCGGGAATTGGCGGGCTGACCGAGAATTTCCTTCGTCTCGTCGCGCACAACCGGCGCCTTTTTGCGCTGCCGGGCATGATCCGCGGCTTCCGCGAGCTGGCGGCGCGCTATCGCGGCGAAGTCACTGCCGAGGTCACCTCGGCGCACCCCTTGAGCGACGCCAACGTCGCCGCCTTGAAACAGGCGCTGAAGGACAAGCTCGGTAAGGACGTGACGCTTCACGCGCGCGTCAATCCGGCGCTCCTCGGCGGCCTTGTGGTCAAGGTCGGCTCACGCATGATCGACACGTCGCTACGCACCAGATTGATGAACGTTAGAACGCAGCTCAAAGAGGTCGGCTGATGGATATTCGGGCCGCGGAAATCTCCTCGATCCTGCGCGAGCAGATCAAGAATTTCGGCAAGGAAGCGGAAGTCTCGGAGGTCGGGCAGGTCCTGTCCGTGGGCGACGGCATCGCCCGCGTCTACGGCCTCGACAACGTGCAGGCCGGCGAGATGGTCGCCTTCGAGAACGGCATCCGCGGCATGGCGCTGAACCTCGAGGTCGACAATGTCGGCATCGTCATCTTCGGCTCCGACCGCGAGATCAAGGAAGGCGACACGGTCAAGCGCACCGGCGCCATCGTCGAGGTGCCGGTGGGCACCGGCCTCCTCGGGCGCGTCGTCGACGGCCTCGGCAACCCGATCGACGGCAAGGGCCCGATCGAAGCGGCGGAGCGCCGCCGCGTCGACGTCAAGGCGCCGGGCATCATCCCGCGGAAATCGGTGCACGAGCCGATGGCGACGGGCCTCAAAGCCATAGACGCGCTGATCCCGATCGGCCGCGGCCAGCGCGAGCTCATCATCGGCGACCGCCAGACCGGCAAGTCGGCGATCATCCTCGACACCTTCCTGAACCAGAAGCCGGCCTTCGACGCGAACGACGAGTCGAAGAAGCTCTACTGCATCTACGTCGCCGTCGGGCAGAAGCGCTCCACCGTCGTGCAGTTCGCCAAGACGCTGGAAGATCGCGGCGCGCTCGATTACTCCATCATCGTCGCGGCGACCGCCTCCGATCCGGCGCCGATGCAGTTCCTGGCGCCGTTCTCCGGCTGCGCCATGGGCGAGTATTTCCGCGACAACGGCATGCACGCCGTGATCGCCTACGACGACCTCTCCAAGCAGGCCGTCGCCTATCGGCAGATGTCGCTGCTTCTCCGCCGTCCGCCGGGACGCGAGGCCTATCCGGGCGACGTCTTCTATCTGCATTCGCGGCTGCTTGAGCGCGCCGCCAAGATGAACGACGACAACGGCAACGGCTCGCTGACCGCGCTGCCGGTGATCGAGACGCAGGCGAACGACGTCTCCGCCTACATCCCGACCAACGTCATCTCGATCACCGACGGCCAGATCTTCCTGGAGACCGACCTTTTTTACCAGGGCATCCGCCCGGCGGTGAATGTCGGCCTCTCGGTGTCGCGCGTCGGCTCCGCCGCGCAGATCAAGGCGATGAAGCAGGTGGCCGGTCGCATCAAGGGCGAGCTTGCGCAGTATCGCGAGATGGCGGCCTTCGCGCAGTTCGGCTCCGATCTCGATCAGGCGACGCAGCGGCTCCTGAATCGCGGCGCGAAACTGACCGAGCTTCTGAAGCAGCCGCAATTCTCGCCGCTCAAGGTCGAGGAGCAGGTCGTGGTGATCTCCGCCGGCACGTCCGGCCTGCTCGATCCGCTGCCGCTCGACAGGGTGCGCGAGTTCGAGAGCGGGCTCCTCGCCTTGATGAAGAGCGAGCACAAGGACGTTCTCGACCAGATCCGCGACAAGGGCGAGCTGACCGACGATCTCCAGGCGAAGCTCAAGTCGATCCTCGAGACCTTCGCGAAGAATTTCGCCTGACGCTGTCGGCGGATTCGGGAAAGTCGGGGGATAGCAGTCGATGGCGAGTCTCAAGGACCTGCGCAACCGCATCGCCTCGGTGAAGGCGACGCAGAAGATCACCAAGGCGATGCAGATGGTCGCCGCGGCGAAGCTTCGGCGCGCGCAGGAGGCGGCCGAGGCGGCCCGTCCCTACGCCGAGCGGATGAGCCAAGTGCTCGCCAATATCGCCGCCGCCACGAAGGGGCAGCCCGGCGCGCCGGCGCTGATCACCGGCACCGGCAGGGAGGAGGTGCACCTTCTCCTCGTCGCGACCGGCGAGCGCGGTCTGGCCGGCGCCTTCAACAGTGCCATCGCACGCCTCGCGCGCGACGACGCGCGCCGCCTGATCGCCGAAGGCAAGACGGTCAAGTTCCTCATCGTGGGACGCAAGGGCTACGACATCCTTCGCCGGCAATATGCCGACCGCATCAGCGACCACTTCACGTTCCGCAACGTGAAGCAGGTGAGCTTCACCGAGGCGAAGGAAGTCGCGAGCCGCGTCCTCTCCATGTTCGACGAGGGAGATTTCGACGTCGCCACGCTCTACTATTCGAAATTCCGCTCGGTGATCAGCCAGGTGCCGACGGCGCAGCGGGTCATCCCGGCCGAAGTGCCGCAGGATACGCCTCCGCCGTCGCTCGGCGGCGCGATCTACGAATACGAGCCGGACGAGGAGGAAATCCTCGCCGAGCTTTTGCCGCGCAACGTCGGCATCCAGGTCTACAAGGCGCTGCTTGAGAACGCCGCGTCCTTCTACGGCGCGCAGATGAGCGCGATGGACAACGCCACGCGCAACGCCGGCGACATGATCGACCGCCTGACGCTCTCCTATAACCGCCAGCGGCAGGCGCAGATCACCAAGGAACTGATCGAGATTATCTCCGGCGCCGAGGCCGTTTAGGCTCCGCCGGCAGTCGAACGAGGTACGAAGATGGCAGAAGCAGCACAAGCGGGTCGCGTGACACAGGTGATGGGTGCCGTCGTGGACGTGCAGTTCGACGGCGAGCTGCCGGCGATCCTGAACGCGCTCGAAACCGACAATCACGGCAACCGCCTGGTGCTCGAGGTCGCGCAGCATCTCGGCGAGAACACCGTCCGCACCATCGCGATGGATACGAGCGAGGGGCTCATTCGCGGCCAAGCGGTGAAGGACACCGGCCAACCGATCGCGGTCCCGGTCGGCGAGGAGACGCTCGGCCGCATCATGAACGTGATCGGCGAGCCGGTCGACGAGGCCGGCCCGGTGAAGACGGCGCAGAAGCGCCCGATCCACGCGGAAGCGCCCTCCTATGTCGACCAGGCGACCGAGGCGCAGATCCTCGTCACCGGCATCAAGGTCGTGGACCTACTCGCGCCCTATGCGCGCGGCGGCAAGATCGGCCTCTTCGGCGGCGCCGGCGTCGGAAAGACCGTGTTGATCCAGGAACTGATCAACAACGTCGCCAAGGCGCATGGCGGCTATTCGGTGTTTGCCGGTGTCGGCGAGCGCACGCGCGAGGGCAACGACCTTTATCACGAGATGATCGAGTCCGGCGTGAACAAGGACCCGCATGAGAACAACGGCTCGACCGAAGGCTCCAAGTGCGCGCTGATCTTCGGTCAGATGAACGAGCCGCCGGGGGCGCGTGCCCGCGTCGGACTGACCGGGCTGACGGTCGCCGAGTATTTCCGCGACCAGGGCCAGGACGTGCTCTTCTTCGTCGACAATATCTTCCGCTTCACGCAAGCGGGCTCGGAAGTGTCGGCGCTCCTTGGCCGCATTCCTTCCGCCGTGGGCTACCAGCCGACGCTCGCCACCGACATGGGCGCGCTGCAGGAGCGCATCACCACCACCAACAAGGGCTCGATCACGTCGGTGCAGGCGATCTACGTGCCTGCCGACGATCTGACCGACCCGGCGCCGGCGACCTCCTTCGCGCATCTCGACGCGACGACCACGCTCAACCGCGCAATTTCTGAGAAGGGCATCTATCCGGCGGTCGATCCGCTCGATTCGACCTCGCGCTTGCTCGACCCGCGCGTCGTGGGCGACGAGCATTACGAGGTCGCTCGCCGCGTCCAGGAGACGCTGCAGCGCTACAAGTCGCTGCAGGACATCATCGCGATTCTCGGCATGGATGAACTCTCCGAAGAGGACAAGCTCGTCGTCGCGCGCGCCCGCAAGGTCGAGCGCTTCCTCTCGCAGCCGTTCCATGTCGCGGAAGTGTTCACCGGCTCGCCCGGCGTCTTCGTCGAGCTTGAGGACACCATCAAAGGCTTCAAGGGCCTCGTTGCCGGCGAATACGATCACCTGCCCGAGCAGGCCTTCTACATGGTCGGCACGATCGAGGCGGCGGTGGAGAAGGCGCAGAAGCTTGCCGAGGCGGCGTAAGGCGTCGCGGGGGCCGAAGGGCAGAGATGGCTGAACCGCTCAAATTCGATCTCGTGTCGCCGGACCGCCTGCTTGTGTCCGAGCAGGTGGAATCCGTCGTCGTTCCGGGCGGTGAGGGCTACTTCACGGTCTTCGCCGAGCACGCGCCGGTGATGAGTACGCTGAAGCCCGGACAGATCGAGGCGAAGATGCTGTCCGGCGAGATGCGGAGGTTCTTCGTGCGCGGCGGCTTCGCCGATGTGACCCCGGCCGGGCTCACGGTGCTTGCCGATCATGCGGTCCCGCTCGAGGATCTCGACGCCGAGCAGCTCGCGCAGGAGATACGCAACGCCGAGGAAGACCTCGCCGACGCCGGCGAGGACCATGTGAAGCGCCGTCTCGCCGAGACCAAGCTGAACGAGCTTCGCGACGTGCAGCGCTGGATTATCCCGGCCTAGGCGTCACCGCGCCGCCCCGAGAGGCGGCATTTCTCTTTTCTCTGTCGATCGTCGGCAGGGGATCAGGCGGCGGCTAAGGCGCACGAACCTTCTCGAACCCGTGCGCCCTCGCTGCCTTCGCGAAGCGGTGGTCGAAGGTAACGAAGGCATCGCAGGCCTCCGCGCGGCCAAGGTGCAGGGCGTCCGCGAAGTCCATTCCTCTTTCCACGCAGTCCAGGGCGAACGCCGCCAGCGCGCCGTCTTCCAGCATGACGTGAGGAAGGCCGGCAAAGGCGCGAAGCGCCGAAGCCACGTCTTTCGGAGCAAATCCATAGGCGCTTCGCAGTACCCAATCGGTCTCCAGCAGGACCGCGGTACTCACGAACACATCCTCGCCGTCGATGAGCGCGCGGGCCTTCTCCGATTGCCTCGGATGATCGCCGGTCAGGTAGCGGACGACCAGATTGGTATCAACCGCGAGCATGTCGCCGTTTGGCCTCGGCGGCGATACCAGCGTCCATCTCTTCCAGCGTCTTTGGGGTGCCGCGATGTGGAAGCGACGCGAAGACGTCCTTCCCCTTTGTCTTCGGGAAGGATGGTGCGGGCTTCAAAAGCACGCCGTCCCGGGTGTCCTCTACGACGAGGCGGGTCCCGGCATCCCACCGACGCGCCTGCCGGATAGCCTTAGGCAGGATCACCTGCCCCTTGGTAGAAACGATAGTGGTGAGTAAGATAGCGTCGGTCGGCGTGATTGGCAGCCCATCGCTCGCGCGAACAAAAACGCCGCCCGAGGGCGGCGTTTTTGTTTGTCCGGTGTGAGGAGGACCCGGTCAGGCCGCGGCCTTACTCGCCTCTTCGTCCATCTGGGCGCGCTTGCGCTTCGGGCTCGCCTCGATGGCCTTCTCGATCTTGGTGACCGCCTCGGCTTCGCTGATCTTCTCCACCACCGCGACCTCGCGGGACATGCGGTCGATCGCCTGCTCGTAGAGCTGACGCTCGGAGTAGGAGGGCTCCGGCTGCGCCTGCGAGCGGTAGAGGTCCCGCACGACCTCGGAAATGGCGATCAGGTCGCCGGAATTGATCTTCGCCTCGTATTCCTGCGCGCGGCGGCTCCACATGGTGCGCTTCACGCGTGCGCGGCCGCGCACGGTGGTGAACGCCTTGCCGACTGTCGCTTCGTCGGCGAGCTTGCGCATGCCCACAGAACCGGCCTTCGCAACCGGAACGCGAAGCGTCATCTTGTCCTTCTGGAAGGTGATGACGAAAAGCTCCAGCTTCATCCCGGCGACGACCTGCTCTTCGATCTCGACGATCTTGCCGACGCCGTGGGCGGGATAGACGATGCTTTCACCCGTCCTGAACCCCTGACGCTGGACGATTTTCTTAGACATGACGCGTCAAACTCCTGCTCCGTTTCGAACGGTCATCGCCATGGAAACGCTCGGCGATGCCGACCGCAAATCGGTGCATCCTCGATGCTAAATTTCAAATCTGCGGATAGGCACACCGCTGCGTGGCGCGGCGCACGCCCCCCAACCCGCTCTGTCCAATTTTACCCGATGCCGGGCCCGTTCTGACAAAACACTACATAGCGCAAAAAAGGCCGGAAATCAAGGAATTGTTCCCCCTCCCATAGGATGCGGTTGAGAATTGGTGGAATAATCAACTGAGCCGGCATAATTAAGAAATCCAAATAACCGCGGATTTCTGGGCAATTCTGGCGCTCTGTATCGCCTGAGCCACCGCTTTGCCGGAAACGGCTGGGGAAAGGCGGGATATCGGCTCCCGCCCCGCCCCGGGTTCAGTCGCCTTGGCCGGGCGCGGCAGAGAAGAATTTCTCGAATTTGCCGTCAACCGTTTCGAAATCGTGGGCATCGGCCGGCGCGTCGCGCTTGATGGTGATGTTCGGCCACTGGCTGGCGTAGTCGGCGTTGAGGGCCAACCACTGGTCGAGATTCGGCTCGGTGTCGGGTCGGATCGCGTCGACCGGGCATTCCGGTTCGCAGACCCCGCAATCGATACACTCGTCGGGGTGGATGACGAGCATGTTCTCGCCCTCGTAGAAGCAATCGACGGGGCAGACTTCGACGCAATCCATGAACTTGCAGCGGATGCATTTTTCGGTGACCACGTAGGTCATGCGGGGCTCCGACTTGGCCAATTTTGCACTGCGGCGTATCGGCTTTGCGGGCGTCCCGCAAGGGCCGGAGCGCCACGCTTTGCGCTCCGAATAGAAAGACGTTCCAAGGCACTGCGGCCTTTCATCAACGAGCTGCCAGAGCCTGACGCCGGCAGGCGTTCGAGTGCGCCTCAGCCGGATCGTTCGCCCGGGTTGGCGCCGGCGGGATCGGGCGCCGCGTCCTCGTAGAGGAGCTGCGCCTGATCGAAGCCGTCCCGGCGGTCGGCGATGCCGAGGATACGGATGACGCGGATGCCGCGCCTGAGACTGAGCGTCAGCACGTCGCCCGCGCGCACCAGCCGGCTCGCTTCACGCACCTTGTCGCGGTTTACCCGCACATGGCCCGAACGGGCGAGCTGCTGTGCTGCGCCGCGCGTCCGGGCGAAGCGCGCGTGCCAGAGCCATTTGTCGATGCGTTGAGCGTCCGGCGCGCTCATTCGCGCTTCTCGAGCTCCTTCTTCAGAGCCTGGAGCGCAGCGAACGGGCTGTCCGGATCGACTTGGCGCTCACGTGGACGCGGCCTCTCGGTGCGCGACGCCTCACGCCGGTTCTGTTGCTCGCGGCCGTCGTCGCGCTCCTTGCGCGGACGCCGGCCCTTGCCGCCGCCGCGCGGCTTGGCGGCGAAGCTGCGCTTCTCCTCGCCGTCGCGCCCGCGGCGCTCGCCTTGATGCTCACCCGCCTGACGACTGTCGCCGCGCGGCTTTCTTGGGGCGCGCGGCGGGCGACCCATCCGCCAGACCTCGATCGTCTCCGGCTCGCCCTGGGTCGGCTCGCCGGCGTCGGCCGTCGCAGTCGGGCCCTCGGCACCCGCCGAGGCGTCGGCCGGTTCGGCAGAAGCCTCCGCGCTCGGCTCTTTGATAGGCGGGTCCTCGGATGGCGGCTCGACGGGCGGCGGCTCCTGCGCCGGCGGTTCCTCCATCGGGGCGTCGGGCGAGGGCGGTTCTTTCGCCGGCGGCTCGACTTGCGGCTCCTCGACGGGAGGCTCCTCCGAAGGTGGTTTTTCAGGCGCCGGCTCGCCGGGCTCGGGCGTGCCAGGCGATGCCATGGCCGGCGCCGCCGGCTGATCTCCATCCTGGGCAGGCGTCGCCTCGGCGGGGGCTGCCTCGGCTGGTGCCACGGTCGGCTCGGCCGGTTTCGGGCGCTGCTCCATCCGGTAGCCGAGTGCGCGCAGCACGACGGAAAAGTCCTCGCCCGATGCGCCGAGCAGCGAGGTCATCGCCGGCGTGACTGTGAAACCGCCGCCCTCCGCGAGCGCGCCTGCGGGGGGCTCGCCCGCCGTCCCCGGCCGCCAGGAAAGCGCCGGGCGGATCAGGTCTGCGAGCCGCTCGAGGATGTCGATGCGGATGGCGCGCGCGCCGTAGATGCGGAAGCCGAAGCGGCGATAGATCTCCGGGTCGATTGCCGCGTCGACGGCGGTCGACGTGCGCCCCGATCCTGAGACAGCCTGCATCTCCGCCAATCCCGAGGCGGCGAGATCGTTATGCTTCAGCGCCCAAAGAAGTGCGGCGAGCGCGCTCGGAGCGGGCTTCAGCAGCGCCGGGACATAGATGTGATAGGCGCCGAAGCGCACGCCGTGCCGGCGAAGCAGCGCGCGCTCGTCTTGGCTCAGGCCGCGCACCTCCTCCAGTACCGACCGGCGCTCGAGCACGCCCAGATTCTCGACGAGCTGGAAGGCGATGCCGCGCGCCATGCCGGTGATCGTCTGGTCGGCGGCAAGGTCGATGAGCGGCTTCAGGAGCGTCCCGATGTGCGAGGCGAGCCACGCCGTGAGCCGCGTCTCCACCTGTTCGCGCGGCAGCCCGGAGAGTTGCTCGTCGGCGAGGATGACGAGGCGCGGCTTCAAGACGTCGTCCGCGGCGAGGAGGCGCGCCACCGGTTCGCCCTGCCATCTGAGATGCGCGTCGAGCGACAGCACGATATCGCGATCGCCGGCGCGGGCGAGCTGCGACGCGCGCTCGGCGATGGCGGTGGCGAGCGCCTTTTGCGCCGCGCCGCGAAGCGCCTGCGCCTCTGCCCCCTCCGCCTGCGGGTCGGGCGTAAAACGGAAGCCCTGCAGCATGCCGACATGGTGGCCTTCGACCAGCACGTCTCCCTGGGGCGTGATCTCGGCCTCCAGCATCGTGTTCTCCTTCAGCCGGCGCATGAGCACGGCTGTGCGTCGGTCGACGAAGCGCTTGATCAGGCGCTCATGCAGCGCGTCCGACAGTGCGTCCTCGACGGCCTTGGTCTCCTCCCGCCATGTGGCCGGCTCGGCGAGCCAGTCTGGCTGGTTTGCCACGAAGGTCCAGGTGCGAATTTGGGCGATCCGGGCCGACAGCGTGTCGATATCGCCCTCCGCCACGTTGGCGGAGCGGATCTGCCCGGCGATCCAGTCGTCGGGCACCACGCCGCCGTCGGCGACGAAGCCGAAGATCTGGGCGACGATCTCGGCGTGCTGGGCGGGTGCGATCTTGCGGTAGTCGGGGAGGCGGCAGACCTCCCACAGCCGCTGAACGGCGCTCGGCGAGCGCGCCTTGTCCGCGATTTCCTCGTCGCGTGAGAGCGTTTCGAGCGCGGCCTGGTCGTCTGCGGTCGGCGCTTTGGTGAGACCGGGAATGCCCGGTGCCTCGTCGAGGCTCGCCTTGAGCGCCGCGACGCTTGAAGTGTCGAGCGTGTCGTTCCGCCACTGGATCGTGCGCACCGGCTCGAAGCGGTGCGTCTCCAGCGCCTCCACCAGCGGATCGGGGAGGGGGTCGACGCGTGCCGTCACCCCGAACGTGCCGTCGCGCATGTGACGTCCGGCGCGCCCGGCGATCTGTCCGAGCTCAGCGGCGGTCAACTCGCGGTACTGATAGCCGTCATATTTGCGGTTCGACGCGAAGGCGACGTGATCGAGGTCGAGGTTCAGCCCCATCCCGATGGCGTCGGTGGCGACGAGAAAGTCGACGTCGCCGTTCTGGTAGATCTCGACCTGCTTGTTGCGCGTGCGCGGCGAAAGCGCGCCGAGCACGACCGCGGCGCCGCCGCGCTGGCGGCGGATCAGCTCGCCCACCGCGTAGACCTCGTCGGCGGAGAAGGCGACGATCGCGGAGCGCTCGGGGAGCCGCGTCAGCTTCTTCTGCCCGGAATAGGCGAGCACCGACATGCGTGGCCGCGTCACCACGTGCACGCCGGGCAGGAGCTGCTCGATGATGCCGCGCATGGTCGCAGCGCCGAGAAGCAGCGTCTCCTGGCTGCCTCGCAGGTTCAAGATACGGTCGGTGAAGACGTGCCCGCGCTCCAGGTCGCCGGCGATCTGCACTTCGTCGATCGCCACGAAGGCGGCGTCGGTCTCGCGCGGCATCGCCTCGACCGTGGAGACCCAGTAGCGCGGGTTGGCCGGGAGGATCTTCTCCTCGCCGGTGACGAGCGCGACCTGGTCGGCCCCGGCGCGGGTGCAGACGCGGGCGTAGACCTCGCGTGCCAGGAGCCGGAGCGGCAGGCCGATCACCCCGCTTTCGTGGCCGAGCATGCGCTCGATCGCGAGATGCGTCTTGCCGGTATTGGTAGGCCCGAGCACGGCCGTGACGTTCCGGGCGCTGAAGCGCCGCGGGCGAGGGGAAGAATTCATGGGCGCGTCGGAGATGGCGTCTGGCGCAGAAGCGATTTTCCAGGGATATGGCAAGCGTTACCACGCCTTGCAGGCCGAAATGTGAAAAATCCCTCGACCGGCGCGCTTTGGTACAACCGCGAGGTAGGGTTTATCGGTGGAACGAGTCTGGAACAAAGCCGGCGCGAATCAGCGACTCGCGCTCCGGCACCGGCGGTCCGCACCCGCAGCCGAGGGTTCGGAACGGCATCGTCGGTCTGCCGCGCCGGTTGCACAGAGATGACCGGGGCGTAAACGACCGCTCCTCAGCTCCGGCGTTATGCGTTCAGAACCGGACCGGTTTTGGAACAGACCGTCGACGAATCGGCTTCATCCGCTGTTTCCGTGTCCGTTCCTCCCACATCTTGTGCCTCGGCGCGGAGGGGAGGGCGCCTTGGAGCGCGCCCTCGGCCCGATCGATGCGCCGACGTTAGCAAAGGTGTGCCATCGCGGCACGGAGTGGGGCGTGTCAGTGCGCCTCGAAGCGCGTGGCCGTCATGACGACGCGGCCCATGCGCGTGCCGAACTGGATGCGTGCCGGGGCGGCGAGCCCGTTCCCCGCGGGGGCCATCCAGACCTCCATCGTGCCGTCGCCGGTGATCGTGCCGCTCTTCTTGCCGTCGATGCGATGGCCGGCGACCGGGCGGTAGCGGAAAGAGCAGACGACCGTGCGGCCGGAATAGGATCGATCACGCGTCGCAAAGCGCTCGCGGCGACTGAAGGAGAGGTCGAGGTCGAAGCGGCGCTTTCCGTCGATCAGCGGGATCGTGCGCCCGCATATGTCGGGTGTGACCGCTGCCACAGGCCAGACGAAGGCGCTGACGGGGTCGAGAACGTCTGCTTTGTCGGCATCCCTGAGAGGGACGTAGCGTTCCGGATGGCCCTCCGGCGGATTGAGCGAGATGTCCGTGAGCCGCCGCCCGGCAAAGTGCAGGTCGACGGTCTCGGTGTCGTTGTCTTCCTTCCAAAGGTGGCTGTACTCGATCGGCATCATGCGGCCGTTGGCGAGCTTGCCGACGGCGGCGGCCGACGTCTCCGCGTCGGAGAAGATGCGCGCGAGGCCGCGGATCCCGCCGGAGAATTGGATCGAGTAGTGTCCGTCGGCGAAATCCGCCGTGAGCTTGGCGCGGCCGACCGGAAACCCGCGCACCGTCACGGAATATTCGGTTCGGAGCGAGCTGGCGTCGGCGCTCGAGGCAAAAAGGGGAAGGGCGGCCGAAAGCAGCGCCAGGCCGAGGTGGACGGGTCTCATGGATGCTCCTCACCCCTCGCGCCTTGGATAGGGCGGCAATCCGCCAAAACTTGGGCCTTCCCTGGCTCGTCTGTGCCCGCCTCGCGCTTGACCGGCTGGGCCGGCGTCACTATAGGGGAGCGCTTCCGGAACAGATGGGTTCGGCCTCGCTTTCCGTGCACGTTTCGCGCGGATTTGGAAGCGCTTGAGCCGACGACTTTGAGCAAGAGGTTTGATCATGGCGCGCCGCTGCGAACTGACCGGCAAGGCCGTGCTCGTTGGCAACAATGTGAGCCACGCCAACAACAAGTCCAAGCGCCGCTTCCTGCCCAATCTGAAGCAGGTGTCGCTGATCAGCGACGCGCTCGGGCGGACGGTGAAGCTCAGGATTTCCACCTCCGCGCTCCGCACCGTGGAGCATCGCGGCGGTCTCGACGCCTTCCTGGTGAAGGCACGGGCGGACGAGCTTTCGCCGAAGGCGAAGTCGCTGCGCAAGGATGTGCTCGCCAAGCGCGCGGAGAAGGCGGCGGAAACCGCTGCGGCCTAGCTCTCTAGTCCTGTGAGCAGGGATCGCAGCCTCGGTATCGTCGTCGCGGTCGCCGCCATGGCGGCCGTGGTGGTCTTGTCCAACGTCCTCGTCCAGTATCCCTTCCAGGCGACGATCGGCCGGCTCGACCTTGCCGATCTTTTGACCTGGGGCGCGTTCAGCTATCCGCTGGCCTTCCTCGTCACCGACACGACGAACCGCCTGCTCGGCGCGCGGATCGCGCGTCGCGTGGTCTATCTCGGCTTCGCCGTCGCCGTGGTGCTTTCCGTCTGGATCGCCACGCCGCGCATTGCGATCGCCTCCGGCACGGCATTCCTGGTCGGCCAGCTTCTCGATATCGCGATCTTCAACCTCCTGCGCGATCGCGCCTGGTGGAAGGCGCCGTCCTTCTCCAGCCTCATCGGCTCGGCGACGGACACGCTGGTCTTCTTCTCGCTCGCCTTCGCGCCGGCCTTCTTCTTCATCGGACCGAACGACACGTTCGCAGCCGAATGGGCACCGCTCATCGGCCTCTTCTCCGCCGAAGCGCCGCGCTGGGTTTCCTGGGCGCTCGGCGATTTCTCGGTGAAGCTTCTGATGGCCGCGTTTGCGCTCATCCCCTACCGGGTCATCATCGGCTATTTCATGCCCCCGAGACCTCTGCCGGGCTAAGGTGTCGAGCCCTCCCGGGAGGGCTAGAAGCGTTGCCCGCGCAGGCCGCCGGCGGCCCGCCCCATCCATCGCCCAATGCTGCCGAATTGCCGTTTGACGGCGAACGCGCGCTCGCGCCGGCTCCTGGCCGCATAGAAGCCGAAATCGATCGAGCCGTCGGAGTGGCGGCGGATCTCGCTCGAGGCGTGATGTTTCATCGTCCTGGCTCCTGCAAAGACGCGAGTATCCCTAGGCCGCGGCGGGCCGGCGCGCTTGCAGAAGGCCTTTAGAAATCTTGGTGATTTGCGGGTCTTCTCCCGACGCCGGGCTCCCCCGCTGACGGCTCAGTCTCCGTAGAGCGCAAATTGCAGGACGACCGTCCGCTGAAGGACATTGTAGTTGTCGTCGGAGACGAGCGTCATGACGACACGACCGTCGGCATCCTCGCTGACGGCGAGCCCCTCCATGTTGTCGATCTGGCTGGCCATGCCAGCGTCGAGCAGGATGTCGCCGTCGACGAGCGCGCCGACCTTCACCGTATCGCCGGGAATGAGCCGGAGCCGCATGGCGAGCCCCATGACCGGCGAGAAGCGGCGCTCGAGCAGCATCAAGTCGCCGTTCGGCAGGAAGCGCGCGCTGGATACGTCGAAGTCGTCGCGGCGTACGATATGGAAGCCGCCGACCCCTGCGACCCAGGCCGGGATGTCCTTCGCGCTGTGATGCGGGCGCTCCGCGATGGTGACGATCTGCCCGGCGACCGGTGAGCTGGCGGGCGCATAGGCGACGCTTTCCAGGCCTTTGTTCGAGCGCAGGATATCGTCCGGCGCGCCCACGCGCTTCGGCTTGAAATTGACCGGCCTGCCGTTCTCGAGATCGAAGGTGAGCATGGCGTTCGCCTGACGCTCGCGCACGATCACGCCGTGCGCGCGGTCGTTCGGATCGAGCGCGATGTCCTCCGCGTCGCCGACCTCTTTCTCCGTTTTCCCGTCGGGGAAGAGGCTTTCGAGATCGGTATCGGCGAGCCCGACGAGCCGTCCGTCCTCGTAGACGAGCCGCGTCCGCACGAAGTAGCCCGCGTCGCTGATGATTGCGAAGGTGTCCGCGTCGATCGCGTCGATGCCGGAGAGTCCGCCGAAGCGCTTGTCGGTCGAGGTGACGGCGAAGCCGCCGAGGAAGGTGAGGGCGGCGTTCGGCTCGTCGACCTCGGCGAGGCCGAAGCTCTCGAACGGCGTGGCGGTGACGGAGATGGGCTCGGCAGCCGCAAACGGCGCTGCCGACAAAGCGGCGAGCGTGGCGACGAGCGCGGCTCGGCTCACGCGGCGCGCCGCCGTCTCGGATGCCCCCGCGCCGGCGCCCGCACGGGCATTGTCGGCTTCTCGTCGAAGAGCTCGGCGAGCTTCTCCATCATCGCGCCGGCGAGTTCCTCCGCGTCCACGATGGTGACGGCGCGCGCGTAGTAGCGCGTCACGTCGTGACCGATGCCGATGGCGATCAGCTCGACCGGCGAGCGCTGCTCGATCTCTTCGATCATGTAACGCAGATGCCGCTCGAGGTAGTTGCCGCTGTTGACGGAGAGCGTCGCGTCGTCGACCGGCGCGCCGTCGGAGATCACCATCAGGATCTTGCGTTGCTCCGGCCTGACCAGCAGCCGCTTGTGTGCCCAGTCGAGCGCCTCGCCGTCGATGTTCTCCTTCAACAGGCCCTCACGCATCATCAGCGCGAGATTGCGCCGCACGCGCCGCCACGGCGCGTCGGCGGGCTTGTAGATGATGTGGCGGAGGTCGTTGAGGCGGCCGGGATGCGGCGGCTTGCCGGCTCTGAGCCACTCCTCGCGCGACTGCCCGCCCTTCCACGCACGGGTGGTGAAGCCGAGGATTTCCACCTTGACGCCGCAGCGCTCGAGCGTGCGCGCCAGGATGTCGGCGCAGGTCGCGGCGACCGTGATCGGCCGCCCGCGCATCGAGCCGGAATTGTCGAGAAGCAGCGTCACCACGGTATCGCGGAACGCCGTATCGCGCTCCTGCTTGAAGGAGAGCGGCGCCAGTGGATCGATGACGACGCGCGAAAGCCGCGCCGGGTCGAGGATGCCTTCTTCGAGGTCGAAGTCCCAGGCGCGGTTCTGCTGCGCCAAGAGCCGCCGCTGCAGCCGGTTGGCAAGCCGCGCGACCGCGCCGTGGAGGCTGGCGAGCTGCTTGTCCAGAAAGGCGCGCAGCCGGTCGAGCTCCTCCGGCGGGCAGAGATCCTCCGCGTTCACGATCTCGTCGTGCTTGGTGGAGAAGACCTTGTAGTCGATGTGCGGCTCGTTCCTGCCGTCGAAATCCGGGCGCCGCGCCTCGCCGGAAGGCTCGCGGTCGGCGGCGCTGTCCTCTTCGGCGAAGTCCTCGGACGTGGCGTCGGCATCGTCCCTCTCGCCGACCTCTTCTTCCTCGCTCGCGGCCTCGGCCTGATCGTCGGCGGAATCGCTCTGCTCCTGATCGGACTCGCCGCGCGCCGGCTCGTTGTTGTTCTGCGCGTTGTCGGAATCGTCGCGCTCGTCTTCGTCGCTCTCGTCCGTCTCCGGTCCGAGTTCCTCGCCCATGTCGAGCGAGACCAGCAGATCGCGGACGGCCTCGGCAAAGGCGTTCTGGTCATCCGCGATCGTGCCGAGGCGGTCGAGCTCGTTGCCGGCCTTGGTCTCGATCGTGTCGCGCCAGAGCTCCACCAGCTTGCGCGCGGCCTTGGGCGGTTGCGCTCCGGTCAGCCGCTCGCGCACCATCAGCGCGACGGCGTCCTCCATCGGCGCTTCCGACTGCTCGGTGATCTCCTCAACGTTGGCGCGATGGAAGCGATCCTCTAGCATGGCGCCGAGATTGGCCTTCACGCCGTCCATGCGGCGCGAGCCGAGCGCCTCGCAGCGCGCCTGCTCGACGGCGTCGAAAATGGCGCGCGCCTGCCGCCCCTCAGGCGAGAAGCGGCGATGCACCTTGCTGTCGTGGCAGGCGAGCCGCAGCGCCATGGCGTCGCCGATGCCGCGCGTGACGGCGGCCTCGTTCGGCGTCAGCCGGCGCGGTGGCTCGGGCAGGCGGACCTTCTGCGCAAGCAGCAGCGGGCGGTCGGCGGCGAACACAACCTCGAGGTCGTGCTTGCCCGCGACCGCTCGCACGCAGCCCGCCACCGCGCGCTTGAACGGCTCGGTCGGCGCCTCGCGTTTCTTGCTCGTCATCGCGCCCCTAGCTCATGACGACATTCGCCGAGGATTCCGGCAGCTCGACACCAAGCGCGCGCTGATAGAACTCCGCCACCAACGGCCGCTCCAACTCGTCGCATTTGTTGAGGAAGGTCACGCGGAAGGCGAAGCCGAGGTCGCCGAAGATATCCGCGTTCTCACCCCAGGTGATGACCGTGCGCGGGCTCATGACCGTCGAGATGTCGCCGTTGATGAAGGCGTTCCGCGTCAGGTCGGCGACGCGCACCATGCGGCTCGCCTGCTCGCGGCCCTTCGGGGTCCTGAGGCTCTTCACCTTGGCGAGCACGATGTCGACCTCGTTGTCGTGCGGCAGATAGTTCAGCGTCGTGACGATCGACCAGCGGTCCATCTGCGCCTGGTTGATCTGCTGCGTGCCGTGATAGAGGCCGGAGGTGTCGCCGAGGCCGATCGTATTTGCCGTGGCGAACAGGCGGAACGCCGGATGCGGCTTGATCACGCGGCTCTGGTCGAGCAGCGTCAGCCGGCCGGAGGATTCCAGTACGCGCTGGATCACGAACATCACGTCCGGCCGCCCGGCGTCGTATTCGTCGAAGCAAAGCGCGATGTTGTGCTGATAGGCCCAAGGCAGGATGCCGTCACGGAACTCGGTGACCTGCTGCCCCTCCTTCAGCACGATCGCGTCCTTGCCAACGAGATCGATACGGCTGATGTGGCTGTCGAGGTTGACGCGCACGCACGGCCAGTTGAGCCGCGCCGCCACTTGCTCGACATGGGTCGATTTGCCGGTGCCGTGATAGCCGGTGACGATGACGCGTCGGTCCCTGGCGAAGCCGGCGAGAATGGCGAGCGTCGTCTCGCGGTCGAAGAGATAGTCCTCGTCGACGTCGGGGACATGCTCGTTCGGCTCCGAGAAGGCCGGGACTTCGAGATCGGAGTCGATCCCGAAGAGCTGCCTTGCGGAAACCGTCATATCGGGAACCGCGAGCAATTGTTCGGCGGTTGCAGTCATCGAAGAAATCCTCTTGGGCGGAGAGCCCGGCGCCTGGGGATATTGGACCTTCGGGCGGGCCGGAAAGGGCTTAGCAGAAACCGACGCTCTTCAGGTAGCTATAAGCTTGAATGATCTCTCGCAGCCGGTCTTCGAGCGATCGGTCGCCGCCATTGGCGTCGGGATGATGGCGTTTGACCAGGAGCTTGTAGCGCGCCTTGATTTCCGTGGCGCTCGCCGAGGCATCGAGCCCGAGCGTGCTGAGCGACCGCGCCTCCATATTGTGCACCTTGCGGCGCTCCGGCTCCGGCCCGCGCGTCTGGAAGCCCTCGCCGAAGAGGCGGAAGGGGTCCTGCGCCCGGCCGGCCCAGTTGAAGCCCGATGGACGCGGAGGCTCTTCGGTCTTGGCGTTGACGCCCATCTGCCAAGTCGGCCGGTGGCCGATCGTCGCATCCCGCTGGAAAGCCTGGATCGCGGCGTCGTTCATGCCGCTGAAGTAATTGTAGGATTTATTGTACTGGCGGACGTGCTCGAGGCAGAACCAGAAATATTCGCCCTCCTGCGCGCGGCCTTTCGGCGCCCGGTGCGTTCCGCCCTCGGCGCAGCCGGGCATGTCGCAGCCGCGCCGGACCGGCTCGGGCCGCCGGGCGGTGTCGCCGGCGTTGGCCCTGACCTTGTCGATCCGGATCTTATTGAAATAGGCCGAGTCGAGCTTCATCTTTCAACTATGCCCTTCGACGGCGCGGCCCTCAAGGCGCGTCATGTTGCCAAGAAAGGATTGCGGCATCGTGTCGGTCAAATCCCGAATTGAGCAGAAGCTCACACAGGCGTTTCAGCCGGAGAGCCTCAGCATTGACGACGAGTCCCACCGTCATGCCGGTCACGCCGGGGCACGGCCGGAAGGCGAGACGCATTTCAGGGTCGCGCTCGTTTCAGCGGCCTTCGCCGGAAAGAGCCGGATCGAGCGCCATCGTATGGTGAACCAAGTGCTTTCGGAAGAGCTGGCGGGCCCCGTCCACGCCCTCGCTGTCACCCCGAGCGCGCCGGGAGAGGCGGCAAGCGGCTGAGCCTTATTTTGGAGCTCCAAGCCGGCTTGGCAAGTCCAAGCGCCTGACGCTGGCGCTCTAGCGCTTCACCTGCTTCTCCAAGAAGGCCTTCACCTTCTCCGCCGGCACGTCGCCGGCGATGAATGCTTTGCCGATGCCGCGCGTCAGGATGAAGGTCAGCTTGCCGCGCTTCACCTTCTTGTCCTGCGCGATATGGCGCATCAGCTCCTCGACCGAGAGGGCAGGTCCGGGAACTTCGGCGATCGAGACCGGCAACCCGGCTTCCTTGAAGTGTGCGCGCGCCCGCTCTGCGTCTGCCTTCGGCGCAAGTCCCTCGGCGACGGAAAAATCGTGCGCGAGCACGATGCCGATCGCGACAGCTTCCCCGTGCACGAGGCGAGCGGCGTCGAAGCGGCACGCTGCTTCGATCGCGTGCCCGAACGTGTGGCCGAGATTGAGAAGCGCGCGCTCGCCCATCTCGCGCTCGTCGGCGGCGACGGTCCGCGCCTTGAAGCGGACGCATTCGGCAATCGCGCGGATGCGCGCGGCGCCGCCGGAGAAGACCTCGGCGCGGTTCTCTTCCAGCCACCCGAAGAACTTCGCGTCGCCGATCAGCCCGGCCTTCGCCATCTCGGCATAGCCGGCGCGGAACTCGCGCTCGGGCAGCGTGTCGAGCGCGTCGGTGTCGGCAAGTACCAAATCAGGCTGCATGAAAGCTCCGACGAGGTTCTTGCCCTGGCGTGCATTGATGCCGGTCTTGCCGCCGACGCTGGAATCGACTTGCGCAAGCAACGACGTCGGCATCTGCACGAGATGCATGCCCCGCCGCGTGATCGCCGCGGCGAAGCCTGCGAGGTCGCCGACGACGCCGCCGCCGAGCGCCACCACGGCGTCGCCGCGCTCGAGCCGCGCATCGAGGATTGACTCGACCACCGCCTGCAGGCGCTCGAAGCTCTTCGACGTCTCGCCCGCCGGCACGATGATCTCGGCAGCCTCGATCCCCTTCTTCTTCAGAGCTTCGCGGAGCGCGGGAAGATGGCGCTTGGCGACAGTCTCGTCGGTGACGATCGCGACGTTCCGCCCCGGCATCAGTGTGGCGATGCGCGTGCCCGCCTCCGTGATAAGCCCCGCGCCGATCACGACGTCGTAGCTGCGCTCGCCGAGCGCGACGCGCACGCTCTCCGCTTTGAAGCTTTCCGCCTTCACGGCTTGCTCCTTTGGCGCAGAAGCGCATCGAGCGCGTTGACGATCTCCGCGATGACCGCCTGGTGCGGTCCCTCGCGCGAGGCGACCATGATGTCTGCCAGCCGATAGATCGGTTCGCGGTCCGCCAGAAGCCGCCGCATCACCTCGCCCTGGTCAGGGTGGTTGAGGAGCGGGCGGTTGCTTTTCTTGCGCACCCGCTCGAGCAGCACCGGCACGTCCGCCTTGAGCCAGATCGTAATGCCGTTCTCGCGGCAGCGCTGGCGTGTCTCCTCGCTCATGAAGGCGCCGCCGCCGGTCGCCACCACTGCAGGCCCGCTCGCCAGGAGCCGCGCCAGGACACGCTCCTCGCCCTCGCGGAAATGCGCCTCTCCGTAATGCTCGAATATCTCCGGAATCGTCAGGTTCGCGGCCTTCTCGATCTCCGTGTCGGCGTCGAGGAAGGGAAGATGCAGAAGGTTCGCGAGCCGCCGCCCGATCGACGTCTTGCCGGCGCCCATCATGCCCACGAGCACGATCGAGCGGCTGCCGAGGTGCGAAAGCACCCGATCGATCTGTTCGCCGCCGACGACGGCATGGCGCGCTTCCATGGGCGAGAACCTCCGCCGACCCTGGTGCGCCGCCGTTCCCCGGCGAGTCAAGACGAGCGGCGCACAGCGCGCTTCGGCCCTTGCCTTGATATCGGTGCTCTCGGCGGGCTAGACCGGGATTCGGCGAAGATGCGGGTCGATGCCTAGCCTTATTCGATTACTGGTGGTTCTCGGGCTCATCGTTGCGGTCGTCTACGGCGCCATGGTCGCTTTGGTGATCTCCGTGGAGCCGAGGCAGCGCGAGATGAGCGTGCGCATCCCGGCGGATCGATTGGAGCCGTGAACGAGGTGCGCGGCTCTGGCGGCGGGACGCGTGACGCGGCGCTAATGGAGGCATTTTTGGAGATGCTCGCCGCCGAGCGCGGCGCGAGCTTCAACACGCTTGCCGCCTATCGCCGCGATCTCGACGATTTCCGCGAAGCCTGTGGCCGACTTGCCGCCGCCACCGCCGAGGAGGTCCGCCGCTATCTCGCTTCGCTCGGCTCGCGCGGGCTCGCCGCGACCTCGCAGGCGCGCCGGCTCTCGGCGCTCAGGCAGTTCTTCAAGTTCCTCGTGGCCGACGGAATCCGCAGCGACGACCCGACGGCGACCGCGGAGCGTCCGAAGCCGCGTCGTCCGTTGCCGAAGGTTCTTTCCGTCGCCGACGTCGACAAGCTCCTCGACGCGGCGCGCGCCGCCGCCACCGAGCCGGAGCTGACGCCGCTCCGCCGCCTCGCGGCGCTGCGCATGCTGGCTCTCCTGGAGCTGCTCTATGCGACCGGGCTCCGCGTCTCGGAGCTTGTCGCGCTGCCGCAAACGGCCGGGCGCGGCGGCCGGCCGCTGATCGCCGTCAAGGGCAAGGGCGGGCGCGAGCGGCTGGTCCCGCTCAACGTCGCCGCCCACGCCGCGCTCGACCTTTATCGCGAGCAGCGGGCGACGCTCGGCAAGGCGGAGTCGAAATGGCTCTTCCCCGCCGACAGCGCGAGCGGGCACGTGACGCGGCAGGCCTTCGCCCGCGATCTGAAGGGGGTCGCCGCGCGCGCCGGGCTCGATGCGCGCAAGCTCTCGCCGCACGTGCTGCGCCACGCCTTCGCGACGCATCTTCTTTCCGGCGGCGCCGACCTTCGCGTCGTGCAGACGCTGCTCGGCCATGCCGACATCTCGACGACGCAGATCTACACACACGTCCTCGACGAGCGGCTGAAGGAGCTCGTCAACACGCACCACCCCCTGGCCGAGCGCTCGTAAGCGTTAAGCCAAGGGGTTGCGGGAGTTCCGCATTTGCGGCTCCCTACGCCCGATGAGCGACACGGATGCAACAGACCGCCTCAAGGTCTTCGTCTCCTATTCGCGCCGCGACGTGGGAACGGCGGATAGGCTCGTTGCCGCGCTCGAGGAGGCGGGATTCGCCGTCGTCATCGACCGCCGCGATCTCCCCTACGGCGAGGAATGGCAGAACGAGCTCGCCGATTTCATCCGCGCCTCCGACACTACGGTCTGGCTGGTCAGCACGACCTCCGTCGAATCGCGCTGGTGCAACTGGGAGCTCGGCGAAGTCCGCCGCTTGAACAAGCGGCTGATCCCAGTTGCGATCGAGGCGGTCGCGCCGGAAAGCCTGCCGGAAACACTTGGCCGGCTACATGTTCTGCCGGCCGAAGGCGCCTTCGACTTCGAGACGCATCTGCCGGTCCTGGTCACGGCGCTAAACACCGATCAGGCGTGGTTGAAGGAGCACACCCGGCTTGCCGACCGCGCACGCGAATGGCTTTCGCGCGGGCGCGCGCCGTCGCTGCTCCTGCGCGGGGTCGCGCTCAAGGACGCGCAGGCGTGGAGCGACCGCAAGCCGCCCGCGGCGCCGCCGCCTTCCGACGAGATCCTGGAGCTGCTTCTCGCCAGCCGCCGCGCCGAAGGGCGTCGCCAGCGGCTCGCCGTCGTCGCCTCGCTCGTCGTCGCGGTGGCCGGCGTGGGCCTCGCGGGGCTGGCCTATTGGCAGCGGGGGGTCGCGGTCGAGCAGCGCCAGCTCGCGGTGGTAAACGAACACCGCGCCGTCGAGCAGCAGAAGCTTGCCGAGGAGCGCGCCGTCGCCGAGCAGGCGGCGAAAGAGCAGGCGCAGAAGAATTTCGAGACGGCGACGAAGACGCTCGACGGTGTCGTCTTCAACATCGCGCAGAACCTGCGCGACGTTGAGGGGCTTCGCGTCGAAACCATTCGCAAGGTGCTGTCACAGGTCGAGGAAGCGGCCAAGGCCCTGGAAAGCGCCGGCTCGGATGACGAGGCGCTTCAAACCACGCGCTTCTCGATGCTGATGGAATTCGGTGACACCTACACGCTGGCGGGCGACGGCGCCTCCGCGCGCGACGTGTTCGAGAAGGCGCGGGATATCGCGCAAAAGGTCATCGAGAAATATCCGGACGATCTCGGCTGGCAGCGCGACCTCGCCGTTACGCTGGAGAGATTGGGCGACACCGCCGCGGCCGTCGGCGACAGCGAGCGCGCGCTCGAGGCCTATTCCGAATGCCTGAAGATACGCGACAAGCTTGCAGCGGCGGCGCCGGACGACGTGAACGCACAGCGCGACAAGGCTGTGGCGCTGGCGCGTCTGGGCAATTTGCGCGTCACGGCCGGAGACACCAGCGGCGCGCTTGCGGCGTACAAGGACGCACTTTTGGTGCACAGGCAGATTGCCGAGAGCGACCCGACGCGGCTCGACTGGCAGCGCGACCTGGTCCTGCTGCTCGGCAAGATCGGCGACTTGCAGCTCGGCGCGAAGGACACCGCCGCAGCGCGGAGCACATTCGACGAAGCGCTGACGATCGCCCGCGGCATCGTCCGGTCGGAGCCGGAGAACATCACCTATCAGGCCGACCTCGGCGCGACGCTGGTCCGGGTGGGAGACGCCGACTACGCCGCCGGAGCGAATGCCGACGCGGAGGCGGCTTATCAAGAATCGCACGACATCAACCGCAGGCTCTCCGACGTCGACCCGAGCAATCTGGTCGCGCTCAGGGAGACCGGTCTGGCGCTGGGGCGCCTAGCCCAGCTGAAGCGGGAGGCCGGCGACTTGGCGGGCGCGACCGCGCTCCTGGAGGACAGCCTCGCCTACTCCCGCAAGAAGGCCGACGCCGATCCGAAGGATGCGAACGCGCAGCGCGACCTGGCCGTCAGCCTGATTCAGATGGGCGACGTCCTTCTGGAGAGCGGCGAAACCGCGCGCGCAAAGTCCGACTACGAGGAGGCACTCGCGATCAGGCGCTCCCTTGCAGCGCTCGACCCGAACAACAAGGAGACCCAGTCCGACCTCTCCGCCAGCATCAATCGCGTCGGCGGCGTGCTTCTGCAGGAAGGGGACGTCGACGGCGCGCTCGCGTCCTTCGAGGAGTCGCTGAAGATTGGACAAGAGCTGGCGAAGCTCGACGCAGCAAACCTCGATTGGCTGCGCGACGTTTCCGTATCCCTCAACCATCTCGGCGATGCGCGCGCGCAGAAGGGCGACATCAAAGGCGCCCTCGATGCCTACGAGCAGGACCTCGCGATTGCGCAGAAGCTCGCCGCCGTGGACCCGAACAGTCCCGGTCTGCAGCGTGACGTCTCCATAAGCTATGGTCGAGTCGCCGCCGCGCAGCTTGCGCTCGAAAATCTGGAGGGGGCGCTTTCCGCTTATCAGGGCGGGCTCGGCGTTGCCCGGAAGCTGGCGGAGATCGAGCCCGGCCCGGAGGCCGAGCGGCGGGTGTCGGTCTCCCTGGAGCGCCTCGGCGAGGTGCATGCGCGGCTTCAGGACAACGCCGCCGCGCTGGCCTCCTTCGAGGAGAGCCTGAGCATCCGCCGCGCCATCCTCGAAGACAAGCCGGAGGATCCCGTCACGCGCGGCGACATCGTCATCGGCCTCTACAAGATCGCCACCGTGACGGACGGGGAGCGCAAGCGCGAAGCTCTGGAGGAAGCCCTGACGATCGTCTCCGACCTCGAAGAGAAGGGGCAGCTCAAGCCCGAACAGGCGAATTGGCCCGACATCCTGAAGGGGATGATGCAGTAACGGGGAGAGCCCGCCGCCGGCCTCTGCCTTGACTTGGCCGGGCCCGGTATCCAGTTTCCGCCGCAATTTCAGGTGATCGCCCCCGCTTCGGGCGGCGCAAGGACGTGGATGCGGACCTATCTCGACTTCGAAAAGCCGGTCGCCGATCTGGAGGGCCAGATCCAGGAGCTCAGGCGCCTGGAGGCCGCCGACAGCGTCTCCGTCGCCGACGAGATCGCCACGCTGGAGGGGAAGGCGCGGGATTCACTCGCGACCCTCTACGCACGGTTGACGCCGTGGCAGAAGACGCAGGTCGCCCGCCATCCCGACCGCCCCCACGCCAAACACTATCTTTCCCGGCTCTTCACCGATTTCGAGCCGCTCGCAGGCGACCGCAAGTTTGGCGAGGATCAGGCGATTCTCGCCGGTCTCGGCCGTTTCAAGGGCGATCCGGTGGCGATTCTCGCGCAGGAGAAGGGCGAGGACACGCAGACGCGGCTGAAGCACAATTTTGGCATGGCGCGGCCCGAGGGCTACCGCAAGGCCGTGCGCGTGATGGAGCTTGCCGACCGCTTCGCCATGCCCGTGGTATCGCTTGTCGACACGGCCGGCGCCTATCCGGGCGTCGACGCTGAGGCCCGCGGCCAGGCGGAGGCGATCGCCCGCTCGACCGAGGCCTGCCTCAAGCTCGGAACGCCCAATGTCGCCGTAATCATCGGCGAAGGTGGCTCTGGCGGCGCCATTGCCATTGCCACTGCGAACCGCGTCTACATGCTGGAACACGCCATCTACAGTGTCATTTCGCCGGAAGGCGCAGCTTCGATTCTATGGCGGGATTCGACCCGGGCGCAGGACGCCGCGACCGCCATGAAGGTCACTGCGACGGACCTGATGAACCTCAAGGTTATCGACGGAATCGTGGAGGAGCCGCTCGGCGGCGCGCACCGCGATCCCGATACGGTGATCGATCGGACCGGAGATGTGATCCACGCCGCGCTGAACGACCTTGCGGGGCTCGATAGGGACGCTATCCTCAGGCAGCGTCGGGAAAAATTCCTCGCCATCGGCAGGTCGATTCAGTAGAGAGTCTTGCGTAGCGGGACCGTCCCGAAGGGGGGCTTATGCTTGGACGCGACAGCGGTAACGTTTCGGTAACCTTGAGGAATCCACTCTCCTTGCCGGCGAGCGCGCTCGCGCTCCGGGGCGCGTGCAGGGAGTAGGGATGCTTCGTTTGTCGAGGATCGGCCGCGCGGGCCTGGTCTTGGCGGCGGCGCTCGTAGCGCTGAGCCTGGCGTCGTGCTCCGACTATGGCGGCACGCTTCCCAAGCACATGCGCCCGCTCGACAAGAAGACGCGTTCGCTCGTCGAGCGTAAGGGCATGGAGCTGCGCTCTCCGATCCTGATTCGCATCTTCAAGGAAGAGGCGAAGCTGGAGGTCTGGAAGCAGCAGAGAGCGACTGGCCGCTACGCCTTCCTGAAGGATTACGAGATTTGCGCCTGGTCGGGAGTGCTCGGCCCGAAGATCAAGGAAGGGGACCGGCAGGCGCCGGAGGGCTTCTACACGATCCGTCCGGCGCAGATGAATCCGGACTCCAACTACTATCTCGCCTTCAACATGGGCTATCCGAACGAGTTCGACCGCTCGCTCGGCCGCACCGGCTCGGAGCTGATGGTGCACGGCGCCTGCTCCTCGCGCGGCTGCTATTCGATGACGGACGAGAACATCCAGGAAATCTACACGCTCGGCCGTCTCGCCTTTCAGGGCGGTCAGCGCGATTTCCAGGTGCAGGCCTTCCCATTCCGCATGACGCCGGTGAATCTGGCCAAGCACCGCAACGATCCGAACATGCCCTTCTGGCTGATGCTGAAGGAAGGCTACGACCACTTCGACCTGACGGGGCAGCCGCCCAAGGTCGATGTCTGCGACCATCGCTACATCTTCAACTCCATTCCGGCTGACGGCCGCAGCTTCAATGCGTCCGCGTCGTGCCCACCGATGTCGATGCCGGAGTCGATCCGCGTCGCCGTGGAGGATAAGGAGGCGAAGGACAACGCCAAGATGCTTCTGATCGCCGATCGTCTCGACCGGCGCGAGGGGAGCAACGGCGCACAGGTGCTGCAAGTCGCCATGGCGACGCCGTCTTCCGCCGACCGCGCGGCGCCGCTTCCGATGTCGGTCGCCGGCGCGGTCTCGCTGGAGCCGGTGACGACGGCAAGCGTGCAGCCCGCTCCGGCGCTCGACACCACGCCCGCGGCGCCCACGACGCCCGTCGCTGCTCCGACGACGGCAACTGCTGCGGCGACGCCCGCGGTGACAACGACGACTGTGGCGCCCGCGGCGGCGCCCACTCCGCGCCCGGCAGCCTCGACTGCGGTCGCTACAGCTGAGGCTCCACCGGCCACCGACGAGACGCAGACGGCGGCCCCGGCGACCACGGTTTCGGCCGGCTTCCTTCCGCTTCCCGAGCTTCGCACCGCCGTCGACGACGCCCCCAAGCCGGCGGCCGGCGCAGGCAACGGCACGGGCACAGATGCGGCAACGCTGGAGGAGAGGATGCTCGCCGGCAGTGCGCCTGCCGACGCGACGGTCGCCAATTCCTACGCCTCGGCTTCGAGCGAGGACGAGGGGCTGACCGGCATGGTGCTACGCCTTATCAAGAAACAGGACGAAGACGGCGCCGGAACGAACTGAGCCGCGCCAGCGCGGCTCATCCCGATTTTCTGCAGCTTCCTAGCTCGGCCTCGATCACGCCGTCAGGCCACCGTCACCATTCCATGGCACTGCTTGTACTTCTTGCCTGAGCCGCAAGGGCAGGGCTCGTTGCGGCCGACCTTGCCCCAGGTGGAGGGGTCTTTCGCATCGCGCTTCGGCTTGGTGGCGGAGCGCTGCTGCACCGCAGGCGTCGGTGCGGCCGCAGCCATCTCGTCTTCGCCGGTCGAGGCGTTGATGTGGTGCTCCTCGCCGGCCGGCAGAGGCGGCGGCTCGGGCGGACGCTGCTGAATCTCCACATGCGCGAGCTGTCCGGTGACGGCGCGGCGGAGACCCGCGAGGAGAAGCTGGAAGAGCTCGAAGCTCTCGGTCTTGTATTCGTTGAGCGGATCGCGCTGCGCGTAGCCGCGGAACCCGATCACGGAGCGCAGGTGATCGAGCGTGGCGAGATGCTCGCGCCACAGATGGTCGAGCGTCTGCAAAAGCACCTGCTTCTCGACGGCGCGCATGAGGTCCGGGCCGAAGCGCGACGCTTTCCGCGCCATCAGCTCGTCGCTCGCCTTGGCGATGCGGTCACGAAGCTCGTCGTCGGCGATGCCTTCCTCGGCAGCCCAGTCCTTGATGGGAAGGTCGAGATTGAGCTGTTCTTTCACCGCCTGCGTCAGGCCGTCGACATCCCACTGCTCCGCGTAGGCGCGTTCGGGGATGAACTTGTCGACCATCTCGTCGACGACCTCGCGGCGCATGTCGCGAACCATTTCGCCGGCGTTCTCTTCGCTCATCAGCTCGATGCGCTGCTCGAAGATGACCTTCCGCTGGTCGTTCATCACGTTGTCGAACTTGAGCAGGTTCTTGCGGATGTCGAAGTTGTGCGCCTCGACCTTCGCCTGCGCGCGCTCCAGTGCTTTGTTGATCCAGGGGTGGACGATAGCCTCGCCATCCTTGAGGCCGAGCTTCTGCAGCATCCCGTCCATGCGGTCGGAGCCGAAGATGCGCATCAGGTCGTCTTGCAGCGACAGGAAGAACTTCGAGTGTCCGGGGTCGCCCTGGCGCCCGGAGCGGCCGCGGAGCTGGTTGTCGATGCGCCGGCTTTCGTGCCGCTCGGTGCCGATGATGTAAAGGCCGCCGGCCTTCGGATCGAGCGCCATCGCCTTGAGCCGCTCGACCTCGGCGCGGATCTTCTTCTCGCGCTCGTCGCGCTCAGGCCCCTCGGGAACTTCGGCGAGTTCGTGCGCGACCCGCATGTCGGCGTTGCCGCCGAGCTGGATGTCGGTGCCGCGGCCGGCCATGTTGGTGGCGATCGTCACCGCGCCCGGCACGCCGGCCTGTGCGACGATATAGGCCTCCTGCTCGTGATAGCGCGCGTTCAGAATCGTGAAGACCTTGCTCTTCATCGGGTCGCTGAAGAACGTCGCCAGCGCCTTCGGGTCGGAGAAGTCGCGCTGCTGCCAGCCGCGCTTCTTCAGAAGTCCGGCGAGATACTCCGACTTCTCGATCGAGGTCGTGCCGACGAGCACCGGCTGCCCGCGCGACTTGCAGTCCTCGATCAATTCGATGATCGCCTCGTACTTCTCGTCCGCCGACCGGTAGACCTCGTCGTGCTCGTCGTCGCGGATCATCGGCTTGTTGGTCGGCACCTCGACCACGTCGAGATTGTAGATGTTGATGAACTCCTCCGCCTCGGTGGCGGCGGTGCCGGTCATGCCGGCGAGCTTCTCGTAGAGGCGGAAGTAATTCTGGAAGGTGATCGAGGCGAGCGTCTGGTTCTCCGGCTGGATCTTGACGTGCTCCTTGGCCTCGAGCGCCTGGTGCAGTCCGTCGGAGTAGCGCCGGCCTTCCATCATGCGGCCGGTAAACTCGTCGATGATGATTACCTGGCCGTTCTTGACGATGTAATCCTTGTCGCGCTGGAAGAGCTTGTGGGCTCTGAGCGCGTTGTTGACGTGGTGGACGATCGCCACGTTCTCCACGTCGTAGAGCGACTCGCCCTTCAAGAGGCCGTTCGAGGCGAGCAGGTTCTCGATCTTCTCCGTGCCGTCCTCGGTGAAGCTCGCCGAGCGCACCTTCTCGTCGAGCTCGTAGTCTCCCTCGCCGAGCTGCGGGATGAGCGCGTCGATACTAATATAGAGCTCGGAGCGGTCTTCGGTCGGGCCGGAGATGATGAGCGGCGTCCGCGCCTCGTCGATCAGGATGGAGTCGACCTCGTCGACGATGGCGAAATAGTGCCCGCGCTGCACCATGTTCTTGACATTGTACTCCATGTTGTCACGCAGGTAGTCGAAGCCGAACTCGTTGTTCGTGCCGTAGGTGATGTCGGCAGCGTAGGCCGCGCGCCGCTCTTCGGGATTGAGGCCGTGGACGATGACGCCGACGGAGAGGCCGAGGAATTTGTAGACGCGTCCCATCCATTCCGCGTCGCGGCTGGCGAGGTAGTCGTTGACGGTGACCACGTGGACGCCGCGGCCGGTGAGCGCGTTCAGGTAGACGGGGAGGGTGGCGACAAGCGTCTTGCCCTCGCCGGTCTTCATCTCGGCGATGGAGCCTTCGTTAAGCACCATGCCGCCGACGAGCTGCACATCGAAGTGCCGCTGGCCGAGGGTGCGCTTGGCCGCCTCGCGCACGGTCGCGAAGGCGTGCGGCAGAAGCGTCTCGAGCGGCGTGCCGTCGGCGACCTGCGTGCGGAACTCGTCAGTCTTGGAGCGAAGCTCGGCGTCGCTCAGGCTCGAATACTCGGCCTCGAGGGCGTTGATCTCGTCGACCTTCGGCTGGTAGCGCTTGACGCGCCTGTCGTTTGCCGATCCGAAGACCTTGCGGCCCAGATTGCCCAAGCCAAGCATGCGCCACCTTTCCGATCAGCGGTACGGTCGCCGGAACTCGCCGACGTTTCCGTCATTAAGCTCGCCTATTTCGCAAGCTTGTATTGAGGTCTAAGGGCGGCTAATGCCGCACGTGAACACGCGCCCAGCAGTGGACTGCCGGACACGCGACAGATAAGAACGGGCCAAAGCTCTGTCAACGCTGGCGCTTCGGTGGATAGTGCGCGCCCGGCGGCCCCCCGTGAAGGAGTTGACATGTTCCCCATCTTGCGAGTCGTGCCGGCCATGCTGGCGGCACTTCTGGTTGTCGCCGCGGCGGGTCAGGCCGTCCGTGCCCAGGACGCTCCCGCTCAGGAC